>Ga0115560_1001652_pt1 | contig 15527 bp, 10 predicted proteins | sample COGITO_mtgs_1105_5_FD_87278 | JGI IMG/M metagenome (GOLD analysis project Ga0115560, IMG submission 87278) | Pelagic marine microbial communities from North Sea - COGITO_mtgs_110509 | ecosystem: Environmental > Aquatic > Marine > Epipelagic | place: Germany:Helgoland, sampling site Kabeltonne... | reverse complement strand
GGAGACGCGCAGTTGTCGACATTGAGGCCTATCGCACGCGTCTCATGGAGGAGGACAACATCGTTCGTAAGGAGGTGGCCAGGCAGCTGATGGTCGACGTGGGCATCCACGTCAACAAGGACGTTGCTTACATGGAAGTGATGCCCAAGTCGCGCGCCATGCAAGCCGAGCGCGAGCGTCTGGAGAAGGAGTCCGTCAAGATCAAATTAGAGGCGTCCGCTGTTGCGGACAAGACGGGCAACAAGTACAAGGAGCTCGTCAAGAAGTACAAGCACTGTTTGCAGACGCGGCTCGACATTGAGATTGAGCGCTTTGGCGTCGAGGGCCGTGAGCCGGAGCAGGACCGCCAGGTAAAGTGGCTTGGGCCGGGCAAGGCGCAGCTCGTCAAGAAGCCGGGCGAGGTGTCGGTGTGGAAGCAGGGCAAGATGCGCGGCGTTCATGACCTGGGCACGACGCGCGAGGAGAAGGACCGTATGAACGCCGCGCTCACGGGCCCCAAGCCTGGGTTTGAGCTCGAGTACGCGGAGATGGAGATTCAGCGCACGCGCTCGATTGGCATCAAGGCGTGTTGGGAGAGCCTGCATACACCGCTGATGGGCTTCCTCGCCGTGCGCCGCGACGCCTCGACGGCGCGCCTTGCCGAGAACCGCGTCATGAAGGTCAAGGACGACGAGTTCCACAAGTCGCGCGGGCTGCAGACCAAGAGCGAACGGAACGCAAAAATGCGCGAGCGGCGGAAGCGGGCACAGGAGGTGCACGACACCGATCAGCGCCAGTCGCGCATCGGCAGCGGGCCTGGGCCGCGCAGCGTTGACGACCAGAAGAAGCAGGGCGAGTTGATGATGCGCAACACGATCGACGATCGTTTGCGCGACCCCGCCGCGGACTACACGCCACTGCGTCGCCAGTTCATCTCGGCGGTGAAGTCGCTGCGTCGCAACAAGTTCCGCCTGCCAAATAACGTCAACTACATCTTTGCCTCGTCGATCAACGAGCACATCAACATGACGGCCGGCCGCCTCATGCGCCTGATCAGTGGGTTTGATGTCGTCGACCCGTCCCTTTCCGAGAAGGACATCAAGGCTCTCGACGACGATAACACACAGAAGATCCTCTATGAGCTCTTCACCGGCGCGGGCGTCAATTGGAGCGCGGACCACACGGCGCTCTTCCCCGCGCTGCGCCTCGCCAAGTACAAGTTCGTGCAGATGGTGCAGGAGCTGGAGCGGAGCACCGGCGCCAAGATCTTGTCCACGAGCGTGCAGCAGAGCCTGATCGGCGACGATCTCGAGTCCGTCGTCAACCGCGATGAGCTGCGTCGCCAGGGCATCGTCGTCGGCCTCGAGTACATGATCGACCTGCGCCAGGTCTTCATCGTCAATACCTCCCTCTACGTCGCGATGTTCCAGCTGATGGAGAAGCTGGAGCGGCAGCTGTTCAAGGAGAAGAAGCAGTACGCTGACAACCGCTTCGGCCTCAACGCCAAGGCGGAGATCCAGGAGAAGGTGACGCTGGCCAACCTCCGGCCCGATGCGGACGCCAAGCTGGCGCTGCAGACGGAGGCGGACATCGTCCTCTACCACGTCAACTCGGAGAATACGCGTATTTCGCTGCTCTCGAACTTTCGTGCCGAGCTCCGCGACACCTTCCAGGTTGGCGGCATCGATCTGCTCGCGTTGCGTATCAAGATCGATAACTTTAAAGTCATGATGGAGCAGCGCGGCTTTGGACCACCGGAGATTGGCCCCGCATACATTCAGATGCTTGAGGTGCTCGAGTCAGACGCGGCGGACCACGTCAAAGCGTGGAAGGCTCACTTTGGCACCGTTGCCAGGTGCACGGCCAGGATCAGAGGCGTCCGCCAGTGGCTGTTCAACGCGCTTGAGCGCTGGGGACGAGGCAAGCCCGAGAAGGAAAAGGGGCGCTTCGAGCCGGCCTCTGTGCCCACGCTCTTCGACCGCAGCGATAGTACTCTTCTCGAGAAGAACGTCAGCGATTTCAAGCAGCTTATGGATGACTTTGCCATTAAGCTTGGCGTCGACCCCGATCCGAACACGATGATCGGCGAGATCAACAAGGCGATCGTCAAATCGATCTTTGGCAGCGACCGCAAGCGCACCCTCGAGGAGTCGGAGGGCACGGACGAGGAGGAGAACTACCCAGACTTCATCAAGTGCCTCGACGAGTACCGCAAGCCGTTCATCGCGCCGCCCATCCGCGGTATCAACGACGGTGTCTTCCCTGGCTGCAAGAAGCAGTTTGACGCGGCGATCGAGTATCCGTCGCACCCCAAAGCCTGGCAGATGCCCGGGCAGCTCGCGGACGACGCGCCGCGGCCCAGGTGGGAGCAGTTTGAGGCGTTTGAATCGGCCAGCACCAACATCGCTGACTTCTATATGCGTGGTGAGATTGTCAAGATGAAGCTCGACACGCCCGAGCGCCGCAAGAAGCTGCGGGACCTCATCGTCGCGGAGAACAAGAAGGGGAACCTTGACAGGGTGTTGGAGCTCGAGGAAATGCTGGCGGCGGCCGTGACGGACTCGCTTACGCTACGCGACTACAGCCGCGCACAGCGTCTCGCCCAGGCGGACGGGCGCATCGATCAGGAGCCGCAGACGTATGTCGATCCGCTGATGGCGGCGCATGTTGCCACGGACTTTACGCGGCGCGACACACGCGCCACGTCCACTGGCAACTACATACGCGAGTGGCGCAACGACGCCCCCGACGGCCTTGGCGTCGTGGTCAAGGCATGGCGCGCCAAGCGGCAGATTGACAACTGGGGCTTTCAGATGCAGCAGATTGAGCGCGAGCGCAGCCAGGTCAGTGAAAGTATGCGAGACCACAAATCGGTCACGGCCGCCGAGTACGAGGAGGGTGCCCCCGCGCACGAGCAGCTGCTTAAGTCGCTCCAGGAGACGCTGGATTCGCTGAGCTATCAGCATGATGAGCTAATACAAAGCGCGCCGTTCTCCAACAGCGGCAGTGACGACGCGTTCATCGCTGCGCGCTCCGCCGCCAACGCGGCGTGGCAGACCCAGTCCGACCGCATCGAGCAGACCTTCCGCGCGCTCGCCGCTGGCGCCGCGCAGCAGAAGGATTTGGGCTTGCTCATCGCGATCAACGGCGGGGCGACGCAGACGTGGGCGCAGGTGCGCGGCGCCGGCCGGTGGGCGCGGGAGCTCAGCTACTTCACCAACAAGTCGATCCCCTCGAAGCGGCCTGGCATCACGGACAGTGATCTGACGGAGGAGCAGCTCATGTACTTTACGCAGTACCGGGACGACGAGAAGGCGCTCGAGGAAGCGGCACGCAACTTCCTTGGGCCCTCTGGCGCCGGGTCGTACCGCGCGCTCGATGACAATTTTGCGTCGAACGAGAATCGGCTCATTGCACCAGACGTCCCCGTGCGTATGCAGAGGCTGCTGCTGCCACGCGCGCTCGGGTGGGGCGTTGGAGGGCCCGACGACGCCGATGCGCGCGCTCGCGCGCTTGATCCAGGAAACGCGCTCAATCCGGATCGGGTTGGGCCGATCGACTGGGGCAAGATGCCGGAAAACTGGACCAGGTGGTCAGAGACGGTCCAGGCGGACACGCCGGATGACCCGGCGGATCAGCTCGCCATGCTCAAGCGGTGGGGCGTTGTCGAGGAGTCGCTGCCGGCTGAGATGGCCACCAAGCAGATGGGCCCCGCCTACTTCCCGGTCAAGGGCGACAGCATCGCCAAGCCAGATGACAACGCCAAGCAGCGCCAGTCGACGCGGTCGATGAACTCGGAGACCATGCCTCTGGGAGTGGCCAGGCTGAAATACGAGGGCACGCGCCTACCGTTCATGACGCAGGCACAATGGATGATGTTGCCCGAGGACCTGCGCATCGACCTCAAGATCCAGTTTGCCAACGCCGAGTTCGCGGGCGACAACCGGTTCCCGCGCCTCGTCTATGCGAACTTCGCATATATCTGGGAGAACCTGCCAAGGGACTACGTGCAGGTCCTCGATATGGGCATGGTGATGCGGCGCTCAGAGGCGCGCAAGGACGCCAACCGGATGAAGTTCTTTCTGCCCGAGGAGCTGCGGCAGCGCTGGGCGGGGTCTCCCCAATTTGCTACGCTGGAGCCAAGAACGGGCAAGCCGTACATCTGGTGGGTCGTCAACGACCCTATCAACGGCGTGGGCCACTGGATCGGCCTCAAGGACACGGACTATACCAGCAACGGCAGCCAGATCTATATGCGACCGGAGGTCATCGCCGCACGAGATCGCGCGGCCGCCTACCTCGACGGCGAGACGCCGCCGTTTGCCTCAGAGAACTCAGACATCATGTCCAAGCGCGCCGAGGACGGGCTATTGCGGTACGACGCCGCTCGCCAGCTGTGGTACGGCACGGGCGTGCTGAGTCTCAAGATCAAGAACGTCAACGTCAACGGCATCTTATACCCGTACCACGTCGACCCGGTGGAGCGACGCTACGACCGCTTCTACCCGATCGCGCGCGCCACGTCGCGAGAAGACGACTGGGGGGATGCGCGTGCGATGATCGAGGGTATTGTCGAGTACATCGCGGAAAACGACGGCTTCCAGGCAACGCTCAACGCCCTCAAGCAGCAGCCGCAGATGCAGCAGTTTGCCGCCAAGTACAACCTGAGCTTCGATTACGAGCTCTTGCGCGTGGACCCACAGTCCATCGGCGGCGTGCAGATCAACCCGAGCGAGATGCTGCGTGCGATGATCACCCTTGAGGGCTTTGCGGAGCTCAAGGGCGCTGACTCGCGGGAGGCCGGCTTCATCAAGTACGGTCTCCGCTGGCTGCAGGTGAGCGGCATGCTCAGTGAGGTGGGCCTCGACCAGCCCAAGGCGGCGGTACCCAAGCCGGAGCTGCAGGTCATCCTCAATCGCGTCAACGAGGGCCGCGAAAGCGACTACCGGGTGCTTGTTGACGAGCTGCCAAACGAGTGGTTTACTGACCCAACCGGTCCGGACCGCGGCGCGGCCGATGGCGTGGTGGGCACGCTGCCTCTGGCGCAGCTGCCTCCCCCTCCGCCGGGCGGCGGTGGTGGCGGTGGCGCCGGCCCGTCCGCCGACGACGACGTCTTCATGTCCGATGGCGACAGCGACGATGACGCGTTGGGCGGCAACGAGGCCGGTGGCGACGAGGCGGACGGTGGGGTTGGGCCGGGCGCCGGAGAGGAGGGGCTGCCGGATCAGGGGCAGTACAACCCCAACGACCCTGCACGCGCCAACCGCGAGCAGCGCTACTTCCAGCGCCCGGGCAACGCCGCGCTCGACCCCGACGCCGTGCCGCCCGCGTTTGATCTGCAGGAGGAGCTCACGGGCATGAGGAGGGAGCGTGGTGAGCCATCGCCGCCGGCGCAGCGCCAGCGCGTGCCCACGCCGCCGCCGCCGGCGCCCTCTGGCTTCACCGGCACGGAGGAGAACAAGGCGTCCGACTTCCTCGCGGAGTTGGAGCGGCGCTGGGAGGAGAGGCAAGCGTCCCTCAAGCGGTCCAACCCAAGCTCCGTGCCTCACCCGATCATTGATCGACGCAACAAGCTCGAGATCCTCTTGAAGATGGAGACGGAGTACCGGCAGCGCAACCAGGACCCGTCGCAGCCCCGACCGGCGCCGCAGCCGCAGCTGCCTACCTTCCTGCGTCCGCAGCTGCCTGCCTTCCTGCGCCCGTCCAACGGACCACCGCCTCGGCCGCTGTACGCGCCGCCGCCGGAGTCTGGGCTCAGCCTCACCGGCGGGACTGCCAGCACGCAAACTCACAACGCCGCGTTTATGAAGGAGCTCGACGCGAGACTGATGCCGTTTCACCAGCAGATGATGCCGCGTTACTTGGGAAACCCGGTCAGCGTCACCAACTCCCCCGAGTTCCAGCAGCACTGGAAGCAGGAAACGGCCAAGCTCGAGCAGGAGTGGATTGATGCGGGGCGCAACTGGCGCATTTGATGTTACTATGCGTGCAACCGCTGACACAGCGCGCGCGCAAACCCCCGCGGTGTACACGCCCGCGCGCCGCGCGCCGACCAGTTGCTATAGAGGACCGGGCTCATGCGCCGCATGCCTGCGGGCGCCTTGCCCGCCCCCTTTCGCTTGCTTGCAAAGTACTTCCACGTGGGCGTCACGGGCTTGGGGAGGGGCATGCGAAACGAGCCTCCTGTCCAGAGACCCTGGTGTTGTGTGTAGGCGTCTTGTGCGGGTATGTATTCTGGGTACAGCGGGTGTGTGTCTGAGGCGTCGAGGTAATTACCAAATTCGTATGGCTGGTAGGTGTGGTTGGGTGGACGCCACATCTTGCCGAGCTGCGAGGTGGCCGGGTTTGAAATATAGAAGGGGCAGTCCCATTGCTCAAAAATTACGTTGATCCACGAGACGAGCCGCACGGCAGTGTCCTGGAAGTCGGGGTTCTTGTCGCGCTTGCGCTTCCAGTGGCGCGCCCCGGCAACGCTAAGGTCCTTGCTGGGTGGCATGGCGCACGCAAAAGCCACCGTGTTGAGGTGCCTGCTGCAGATACCGGTGAGCGTGTCTAGCTTGCTCAAATCGCAGACCGTGACGGTACCCCCGTGGTGCGTGCGCGTCTTGTGCTGACGCGGGTTGTCCGAGTGCTGATACGAGACGCACGTGTAGCCCTTCCTGAGCCATGGCTCGAGGGCGGTGCCGTCGCCGTCACACAGCGAGACGACGACGTTGCGTCCCTCCGTGAGCGCCGGCCGCTCGCGTGGCGCCTGGATGAAGCGCGTTATCAGCGCCTGTTTGGTACCCGTCGCCACTGCCGGCTGGGGTGGAGGTGACTGCGGGGATGGGTCCGGACGGACCCAATTGAGCGAGGGTGACGTGGCCATCTGGGCCCGTCTGCACCTGGGCTATTTCCCAGACGTGACCGTCTGGGAGGCAACGCACTGCCCAGTCGTGCCCGTTTGGCTAGCGACCGGTCTACCAAATGGGGCCCAGCTGGTCTAATTTGAGAATGTTTGGGAGTGTGGCCACGTCAGCCTCGACCAAGGCTGTCTGTGCAGACACCTAAAAGAAAACACTTAACCACACATGTAAGTTACTTGACGCCCCCACCGGGGCGCTCGCCTATAGACAGCCCAGGAGCATTCAGGCAACGTTGCCCTGATCTTGTGCCACGCACCTACCCCTGGCTGACACGTCGCTGATTTCCCCACGCGCCCCTTCGCAGACATGGTGTTCACCAACGTCACCAGCACCAACATCGTCCCGGCCTACTCGCCCACCGGAAGCTACTACGCGGAGGCCCCGGCGCCAGCGCCGGGGCCTGCGGACTCCAACTGCCACGAGTACTTGCCGGACGCGGAGAACGCCAAGCCCAACACCATCCCGCGCAACGACGGCCTTGCGAACATGCTCGCGTCCCAGGCAGACTTCTACCGCATGCAGGGCGAGCGGCAGATGTCGATTGCTAGGGCGACCGAAGCGGTCGGAAGGTTGGCGTCCAAGGACCCGGAGCAGCGCACCCCACTCGAGCAGACGTTTCTTGACAAATTCACTCATTACCAGCCCGCCTTCGTTGCCAGCGAGCAGTTTAAGGGTGTCTGGGAACCCTCCACTGTAGAGGTGGCCAACCTGCTGAAGAAGAGCCTCAAGGCCGTGGCCGACAACAACCCAAAGGAGTTCCCTCACTGGGGACCGCCCGCAAAGTTCAGCTGGTTCGATCCACAGCGCACTGAGGAAGAGGATCGGGCGTACAAGCTTGCCTTGGAGCAGAAGCAGCTCCGGGCGCAGAAGATGGCCTACGCCATCGCCATGCGGCACAACCGTGAGGGTGCCCCTCGTAAGATCATCGCCAAGCCCGTGCCCAAGAACCGCATCGGCGCTGCCGGCAATTCGGCAGCGCCGAGTCGATGCACAACGCCGCCTCCGTCTGGTAGCGTGAACCGCGAGATCGTGCACAAGCCCTCGCCTGTTCGCGCAACGGCCGCGCAGCCGCCAAAGCAGCGTGGGCTGAACGTTGTCAACGGCGTGATCAAGAATCGAGTGGCCGAGCATGATGCGGAGGCTCGTGTACTTTTTGGCGATGATGAGCCCAAAGGCAATGAGTGATAACGCGCATTCGTCGCTAAGGGAGTGGGAGGTGTCTGACTGAGAGGGTGGGTGTGCTGTGGCGATCACCAGATGTACTGACAGGTACGCAGTAAAATGACGACGCGAGTGGAAAAAGAGCTGGGCAATATAAGCATCCGTTCTCGTCTGGCCATTTTTGATGGCACGTGCGTCAGCGCCGAGGCGGCGTGTACCATAGAGGAGAACGAGCTCACCTACGACTACATGATGAGCAACGGGGTCAAGGCAGTCAACCTTTTGGTGGCGGGAATGGGCCCTACCGCGCTCAAGGCGCGTGGCGTGTCGAGCGCGATGCAGCTCCGCCAGCTGGGCTTTGACGCGCTACACCTCGTAGACACTGGCTTCTGCAACGAGGCGAGCATGGCCTTTGGATCCGAGGCGGTGCGCCACGCTTTTCTCGCGTCCGCCGCGGACGCGGTGGCCCTTGCCGGCAGCGAGGCCATGCACATCCTCGACATCTCGACGCTGATGCTGTTGCGCGTGTGCGTGGGCTTCCCTGGTGAGGCCGTCGCGGTGCTGCAGCAGATACCACAGGGAAACTCGCTGCACGGCATCCAAGCGAGCGTGTTACTCGACGCGGGGTTGCGAGCCGACACGCTCCGGCGGTGTGGCTACGGTATGCTGGGGGTGATAGAGCAGACGGCACCCACGGGCAACGAACTCGGAAAACTAGGATACACTGTTTAAATATATCACATTATCATGCTCAGATCAGCTCTGCCACCTCAGGGGTCGTCGTCTCTGGGGACGCCTCTTCCGCAAGCTCGCCAACCGCAGCGTACATTGCCGCGGGCTCTATCTCATCCTCCCTAAGAAGTACCCATCGCAACAGCGCAGTGCCCAACTGCTTCTGTGCAATGCGCGCCGCCACCGCATCGCCTTGGTCCGCGGTCGCACACACCTTTAGCGTCAGCGCGCGTACCGCGTCGATGCAGGCCGTGTCTCCGAGGTTGCGCACGGTGGCGTAGGACATGGGGGCATGCAGCAGCGTATCTATCGTCTGGGCGCATTTGGAAGGGGTGACGCTTGAGAGCGATTCGCGCTCCTTGTCAGCGAGCTGTGCGCCCACTGACGATTGCAGGTCGTTGTAGAGCGAGCTTGGTGAGTACCACGCAGAGCAGTGTCGGAGACCGGACCCAACGCCGGCTTGCTTCAGCACGCGAGCGGCGATAGTGGCGCAGTGGCCCATGTGTCCAGGCTCGTCGCTCCACAGGCTGGCCAACGTGCGCATGGGCTTGGCGGACGTCACGTACATTCCAACCGAGTAAGGGGAGTGGATGTTACTCTGGGCGGCATCTCGCACGTTCTGTGCTGCGTTGGGTCCAAATATTGGAAGCGCTCGCCAGCGCGAGCCGTTCTCTATCAGGTAAAAGGAGATACCGTCATCCTTGCTCCGCATATTCTGCCAGTCGGCGCCGCCCCGGCCCATGTACGTGGCAAAGTGCACACGCCCGCCTGAGCTATTAGGGATGGGCGGGGCGACGAGCTCGCAATGTGCGAGCGTGGGCAACGGGCTGAACTTCCGGATCGCCTCGTCGGCCAGCCACTCCATGGTTGACCAGTTGGGGTTGGCGTCCTCGCGCGGCTCAAGAAATATGGCGTACGAGACGTCGCACGAAGTCTTTAACGCAGCTGAACCATCCAACTCCTCATCTCCCTGCGATACTTTGGCGCGCAGCAGCGCGGTGATCTCGTCATTGCGAAACACCGGCGTGCGCGCCGACATTGCACACCACTCCTTTACTGAGTACACGCACTCTCCAAGTTATGTTACCGACCAATCCGTTCGCGCACACCCAACCACACACGAGACATCTCAGGCGGCGGTGGCGCGCTCCGCGATGCGGGTAGCGCGGGCCTTCTTGGCCACCGCCTTCTCCTTGTCGATCACGTCCATGACCTTCTTGTAGAGCGCGATGTTGGCCTTGGAATCCTCCGCGTCCAACTTGGCAAGCTTCTTCTCGTTGGCGTCCTCGGCGTCCACCTCCATCGCACCGATACCACGGTCGCTGGACTTGATCTTCTTGTTGAAGCTCTTGACCGCCTTCTTCCATGCATCGAGGCCCTTGTCTCCCTTGTCGAACTCGTTGCGCGAGGGCGGCGCGTCGTCCTTGGAGAACTTGATCAGGCCGGGCGGCGCGAGCACAGTCGGGAAGGCGAGCTGGTCGACCATCGGCTTGAGCACCTGCATCATGGTGGCCGGCGTGATCTTGGTGCCACCCTGGGCGATCTGTGCCTTGGCCGCTGCGTTCATGCAGAAGCGGAACATCGGGTCGACGTTGAGCGTGATCTCGCGCGCGACGGACTGCGCAAGTGTCGTCTTGACGAGCTCCATGTGCTGCGCAAACTCCTGCTGGTTGACGGTCACAGCGTCCGGCGTGCACGGAATGAAGGTCGCAAGGCGCGCCGTGTCGGCCATCGATACGAGCGGGTGCGTCATGTCGAAGCCGTTCTCGGCCGGCGTGTTCGCAAAGCCGGCCTCCTTGGCGAGGTTGGAGTAGCCGCGGATCTTCTTGCCCTTCTTCTTGTTGACGAGCGCGTCGGCCTTGGCCTTCACCTTCTTGTGCACCTTCTTGGCGAGCGCGTCGTCAAAGCCGGTACCCTCCGCGAGCTCCAACGGGTAGGGCAGGCGGCGGTTCTGCGAGCGGAACTCGCCAACCCATTGGTTGACGGCGTCCCAGTCGATCTCAGTGGTATCCTCGTCGGCCTGCTCCTCAGCATCGTCGTCGGCCTCCGCCTCCTCGACCGGAGCCTTCTTCGACTTCTTCTTGGGCGGTGCGGCCTCGCCCAGGTCCGCGCCGGTGGCCTTCTTGCCCTTCTTCTTCTTGGCCGCCGGCGGGTCCACCTCCGGGGCAACGTCGGCCGGGTCAACCTCCTCCAGCTCCTCAACTGGCGACGCAGCGCGCTCTCCCTTCTTGGACGACTTGGCCGGCATGCTCCTGGGTTGACTGTGTGCTGGCTTCGATTGGTGTGCGGTTGGTCCGCAGGTAACGAGCTGAACTGATCTGCGAATTGTACTCTTTTTGCACACCCTACCAGACCGTGACTCTTAGCGACCGTCGCCTCCAAATTAGATAAGACCCCGCACGCACCCTCTTGTTAGACGTGGCAAGATGCCGCTGATCGCATTCAAGTTCAGCGCCGAGGAATTGAAGCCTAAGGAGGCTGCGCATGCGGTAGAGTTCTGGGAGAAGAATGGGGCGGAGGCGCCGGTGCCAACCGACTCTCTGCTCTTCCAGGGGCGGCTAGGCAACCGCATTCAGTACGTGACAGAGGCGCGGCAGAATGGTATCAAGTGGCTGCCGGAGCTACAGACCTCGGTGGTGAACGTGTTTGCCGATACATGGGCGTGCTTCTGCTGCCGCTTCCCAGCGCTTGGCTGCTCGCGCGGTTACAACTACTGTGGCCTACAGCTCTACGCAATCTCGTTCACGCGCGCGCAGTGGCTCTGGGCCTTCAACCTGTGCTGCTTCCTTGCGCATCAGACAATGGCCTACCTGAGCTTCACTGCGTGCAACGGCAACCGGTTCGGAACCATCATCAACGCCAACTGCACCGGCGAGGCCATGTCCGTACCGCTCTCAAGGCTTACGAGTAAATGGACCAACACCACCGGCGACGGGTACAGCATGGGCACCGTAACCAATGGCGGCGACGGTGTGCGCTTCGACTGGATGACCGGTTGGTTCTTTCAGCTCAGCGCGCTCTTCCACCTGCTCTGGGTGGTGCTGGGTCCGTTTGACCGGTTCGCCTTCCTCTACTGGGAGAATATCGACTCGGCATGGTGCTGGTGGCGCTGGTGTGAGTATTTTTTCTCTGCACCGCTCATGTTCATGTGTCTGCAGCTCATCATTGGGCTGCGGGAGGTGAACACAATCGCGCTGAGCTGGATCCTCCTGGCCATGACCATGTTCTTTGGTCTGGCGCAAGAGACGTGGAGTCGGCCAGCTCCGCGCGATCCTGACGGCTACCGTGGCTGGGTGGGCGACCCGCCGCGCACCAACGAGATCATGGCAATCGAAGAGAAGCGCCGCACCCACCGCGATCGCAACTACGTCCAGAGGCCTGAGGGGCCGTCCAACTACCCGTACGCCGGCACGCTCGAAGAGGCGCCGTCGGCACAGCGGTACAACTACAACCAACAGCAGGCCATGGGTCCACCGCCGGCGCCGCTCGAGCCGTTTGAGGAGAAGATCCTGCGCGACTACGCCACGAAGTACACATACAACTACTTTTACAGACTGATCCCGCATTTCGTTGGCTGGTTCCCATACGTGGCCGCGTGGACTGTATATTTCAACCACTTCCTGACCCAGCTCAACGATCTGCGTCAGGAGGACGAGGCGCTCTTTGAGCGCGTGCCCGACTTTGTGCCCTATGCGGTCGGCGGGACGTGCATCTTCTTCACGAGCTTCACGTTCGTGCAGTGGCGCTATCAGTACATTTCACCCGATTTCTGTAAGTCGCATGCCCGCGCCCCTACCCAACACCCCCATACTAACACTCACGCCCCCTTTCACAGATTGGAAAACGGAGCTCATCTACTGCTTCCTGAGCGCCTCGTCCAAGCTCTTCCTCGGGTTACTCTTGTACTTCAACATCTTGGTGTTCGCGTCGTTCGACGAGGGCCTCAACGACAGCGTCGACCCACCGGCGGAGCCTTAAGTAACCTTACCGGGAAGCAGCATACCGTAAGCGTCGCGCTTGCGCTTGAGTGAAGCAGCGCGCATCTTTGCTTTGTGCTCGGCTGTTTTGGGACCAGCTGGATTCCGCTGTTTCTTGCGGATGGTAAGGGGGCGATGAAGGGTCCCAGCGAGTTTCTTCTTGGAATCGGACATGTGTTTGCGGATAGTAGCGTCGTGTTTAAGACCCTTTGTGCTGGGAGGTTTCTGACCGCGCGCCTTGGCCTGCTCAGAGTGCCGACGTCGCCACTCCTCTGGCCACTGACCACCGCCCCCGCCGCCCCACTTGATGTTGTAACCAGTTTTGAAGCTGCAGTGCGTCCTAAGGTGCACGATCCAGAATTTCTCAGCCTCGTTCAGTGCAGCTTGGTCATCACACTGCTGTAGCACGTCGACTATGAACCACTTCCAGCCATACTTGCAGATGGCGCCGTCAACTCCCGGGACAGGGAAGCGTGCGTCGGACCTATGCATCTTCATGCGGTTACGTACTACCTGCACAGTCTGACCAACGTACTTCATGAGTGCTCCATGCCTGGAACGTGACGCCGGGTGTGTGTTGATCAGTAGATAGATGCACCCATAGGCCATCGCTAAGTTCCCTGTTTTTTCAATGTGTCAGAAATAAGCAGTTTTAGCGAGAGGTGCAACTCGCTACTCGTTGCCAAGTCAACCGATCCCACAGTCACCCCAGGAGCATGGTAGCCAAGTCTAAGGCGACGTCGTGGCAGAAGTCGCAGCGCGACGCGAACATCAACTCAAAGACCCTGCAGCGCCACATCAACAAGGTGTGGAACTCCGCCAAGTCCGCGCCCATGTTCCGCCGCGAGGTCGAGAAGGACGGCAAGGTCACGCGCCGTTCGGTCCGCCTCATCCAGGGCCACGCGTACAACATTGCCGTTGCCGGCGCCGTCACCGCGGCGGTCAAGGACCTCAAGACCGACTGCGACAAGTGGGGATTGGAGTACCCGGAGACTTCCAAGCACCCGTTCATGCTGGGCGTGCCCGCGGGCACCAAGCTCATGCTCGAGCAGTTTCTATCAGCCTACGTTGCCACGGGCGTGCTCAAGGCCACCCGCATGATGAAGGCCCCGGAAACCCCCAAGCACAAGCGCCTCAACAAGATCTACATCAAGCGTGCGTTTGAGTACCTTAACGACTCGATCCAGTCCAACTCGGGCTCGACCCGCGCCGGCTGCGTCGTTCCGCTCAAGGTCAAGAAGGCGGGTGGCGACTACCAGCCGCCGGCGGTCGAGGAGCAGGAGGAGGCCGTCGCCGAGGAGTAGGCGCCCGCTAAGCACGGTAGGGTGGGGACCGGTTGGAGTTAGTGTGAACACGTGCAGACAGCTGTCATGTGGCCCTCGTGGCCCGGTTGGCACAGCGTGACGGAGCACTTGGACTTGGTGTTTGTGGGTCTGCGATAGTGGACCCGGACCCTGACCCTGAGCTGTAAGATGTCAAAGTCCCTTGAGCTTCCAGACGGCCCAGGAGCAGTCCAGGGCAACGTGTCACGTGAGGTGGACACTGTGAACGAGGTTTACTTTTACGGTCACACCAAGGACTGGGGGTTTCTCAGCAACTTCTACAAGGTGCCTGGCGGCTTCGAGTACACGGGCTTCCACTTTACTACCTCTGAGCACGCGCTCATGTTTGCCAAGGCCGTGCTCATGGGCGACGGCGAGTCGGCGGTCAAGATCCATCGCGTGTCGGTGCCGCTGCAGGCGAAGCGCCTTGGGCGCAAGGTCAAGCCGTGGGACCAGGCCAAATGGGAGGCGCACTGCGAGCACCTCATGCGCGACATCCTCGTGGCCAAGTTCTCCAACCCGGTGATGAAGACCAAGCTCGAGGAGACCCTCGGTAAGGCGCTCTTTGAGGCCTCGCCGCGCGACAAGATCTGGGGCATCGGCATTGGCAAGGAGAAGGCCCTCTCCGGAACCCCGCACAATGGCCGCAATCTCCTGGGCAAGGCGCTCATGTGCGCTCGGGACATTGTTTTCGCTTAGCCTTGATACATCTCATCCTCCTGGGCTAAGTAGGACAGTGCGAGGACGATGTCGGGGAGAGCCGCTTGTGGGTCGAACGTGTCCGCCGTGACCCAGTGCGGGAACGCCAGCTTAACACTATCTAAATCAACCCCCTTTTGCGGCGGCTGCGCTCTCCTGAGCATTGCCAGCCTGTGCAGCACGCTGCGCTGCTGGTGGTGCGGCCGCCCTCGATGGTCGATCGACACCACAGCCGCGCCGGGTCCCACCGCCGTTGCTATCGCCGCGGGCGGCATCTGCGCCCACACCGACGCGGCGCAGAGCACTAGGATGGCCAGGAGGCCGCAGCAGCACATCGTAAGCAGGAAGACCATCAGCTTGGACATGAAGCTCTGCCCCTGCAGTCGCGGCGCGTCGGCCGACTCTAGGTCGTCCGGGTCGAAGTAGTACAAGGGCCGGTCGGACGGCCCCCTGGGCCTTCGCGACATCGCGCCCCGCTAAGTGCGCAGCGATACCTCGACTGAGTTTGAGCAGGCAGTGCTAACAGGCGGGTGATGTGGCCACCTTCCCCCAATCTGGTCTATATCCTAGCGGCAATAGCGCTCATGACAGCGCCAGCCCTTTGGTGGCGCCAGGTGTAGAGCTATCGTAAATTAGAGTGGTGCATCGCGCGTGTATCAGAAGGGCGACGCAATGTCCTGGGAAATTGAACTTGATACGTCCAGCTACCGCCCACGCCACCAGACCACTAGCATGTTTAGGATGGAGGAGGC
>Ga0115560_1001619_pt1 | contig 15744 bp, 8 predicted proteins | sample COGITO_mtgs_1105_5_FD_87278 | JGI IMG/M metagenome (GOLD analysis project Ga0115560, IMG submission 87278) | Pelagic marine microbial communities from North Sea - COGITO_mtgs_110509 | ecosystem: Environmental > Aquatic > Marine > Epipelagic | place: Germany:Helgoland, sampling site Kabeltonne... | reverse complement strand
TACTAAACCAAGGCATAAGTTTTCCTCATCGTTTTCAAACTACATCAATTACATATTCAAAGCTGATTATCATGCACAGAAGCATGGTATCCAATCTTATGTACCAAGTGTTTTTCCTCATGATCTTTATCCACCCAAGGATAAGTCATCATCAGCAGAACCTCTCTTTAATCAACTATGTTTGGCTGAAGAGGCATTTCAGGAGCAACGGAAAAAGGATATAAATTGATATTAGAGTTTATAGAATATGCTTCATCAGCAGACTATATTATAATTTATTAACTGAAGTTTACCGCATCAGATTGGCAAATTTTTCGATCCTTATTTTGCAAATTTACGCTTGTTGGTCGAGCTAATGTTTTATTGAACATTTTCTATTAATATTGAGATATTTCCAAGACAACCTTTACTGCCTGGCTACTAAATCCATGAGTTTTGAATAGTTATCAATAACATCGTAGCGAACATTATTGGGCAAACCTGCTTTGCTGATCTCTGCAAAGAACTTGCGAGCGCACTCGATCTTGGTCAGCTCATCTGGACGTAGCTTCATTGATGACATACTGCCCTTAGTCTCTGCAACGAAGTAGATGTGACGTACCGAGCCTTCTTCAAACGAAATGGCCCAGTCAGGATTGTAGTCGCCAACAGGAGTGGGGATTAGGAAACCCCGAGGCAACTTGGCGTACACGATCACTTCAGAATTCGTGTCTAGCTCGGCAACAAACTCACGCTCAACATTGCTATCTACGATTGCATGATCAAACACATGCTTGTTTAACTTATCGGTTGCTTTCGAAAAATCGTTCCCAGTCTGTGCTGCTGTGAAGATACCAATATCGTGACGTTCTTCAACCGCATCGTAGGTAAGGCGTTCGATGATTACGGCAGCCTTTTGCTCTTTGATCAGTCTGCTAGCTTCTGAGATGAACTGCTCAGGGTTTTTCTTAAACTGATCAAAGACTGCTTTTTCCATGCCAGACAGCATTTTAGCGACGGAGTATCGGGTTAACTGAGCATTTTCAGATATTTCATGCAGCAGGTCATACTTGACGCTAGAAAAGGCAGATTGGCCATACTCTGTGTGAGTATCCTTGACCTTGAAGCTTTTGCCGTCTGACAGTTCTTCCTCGGTCAAGCTCTCATTCTGCGTTCCCACTTGTACCGTGTATTGCAGAGGCGTTACATTCAGCTCTTTGTTTAAAGCTCTTATACACTTCTCTATCAGCTCGTCACTCTCGAAATCTACACGATAAACGGCTTTTTGGTTGATGCGCTTCCAAAGCTCTTTAAACGCTTTTTTTTCAAAATTGTCATTCAGCGGGTTTGTTTTGGGTTTACGCCCATCGTCTACAATACGTGAAAGCGCATCTGCGCTGAAGACGCTGTCTACCAGTTCAAACACCTGGTTAGCGTACTGCATCAGCGTGTCAGGCAACGGGGCAAGCGCTTCCTCTGTTTTGGCTTTATGGTATGCCTCGATTATCTGACGCTGGTGATCAACATAACCGTTTTGAATAAGGTAAAATTCAATTTGAGCAGCCATTTCAGGATTAACAGACAAATCACCGTGATCGTTACGTAGTATCTTTCCTTTGAAATATGCTTCGTTAGCCTTTCGCGGACGAGAAATAAGCGCGTTCGAAATTTCTTTCTGAAGGTTTGCAACAAAATCTTTATAGCTTTCGCTTGCAACAACAGTCAGTACATTGATTTCGTGCACCATTGAAGGGTGATCCATTCGCTCACCAGTTTGGTCAACGCTGAGCCGCAGCCCACGGCCCACCTCCTGACGCCTAGATATTGTGTTGTCACTGTGTTTGAGCATGCACATTGTAAAGACATTTGGATTGTCCCAGCCTTCGCGCAGCGCAGAGTGTGAGAAAATAAAGCGTACAGGTTCACTCTGCGACAACAATCGTTCTTTGTTTCGAAGGATTAAATCATAGGCGCCCTCATCATCAGAAAGCCCTTTCTCTTCACCAACTTTCTTAACCTTTGGATCAACTAGTCGGTTTTTCTTATCTACAGAAAAGTAGCCTTCGTGCACCTTGACTACTTCATCGCGCTCAAGAAACTCTCGATAATCCTGATGCTCCAATTGCAGAGTTGCAAGGTATTCATCTCTAAGAATTTCATATTCCTCTTCAAATACATGGGCGTAATGGCCCTTGGTATCCTCTGTCTCGTAGTTACGATACCGAGATACTGTGTCGATGAAGAACAGTGATAAAACCTTAATACCCTTTGCAAAGAGAGTTTGCTCTTTTTCAAAGTGAGCTCGTATTGTTTCTCGAATTTGTATGCGCCGCATATGTTCTTCGGAAAGGTCTTGCGTTGCCTCTCCCGCGCGAAGTTCAAATCCATTCGTGAATTCAACCATATCCTTGTTCGCGTCGATCTGTGAGATTGTGAAGCCGTTGTAGGCTTGAAGGCCATTAGAAACGCTCAACAGGTCGCGACCGAATTCAAGACGCTTGAGCTGGCGCTTAATATGCCCGTTCGCCAATTTAACCTCTATCTCAACGCGGGCGATAGGCGCTTTCTTTGAGACTTCAATACTTTCGAGATACATGTATGGCGCGGTTCCGGCTAGACCGCGTGTTTGAATACCGCGCACAGCAATTTTCTTTACAAGCTTCTGGTTGAAAGCGTCGAGTGCATCCAGACAATGGATTTTATTGTGCTGCGTTTTATGCGTAGCGGAGAAGCGCAGGATCATCAGAGGGTTAAATTCTTCCAAAGCTTTTATCGTTGCTTTCCCCTCCATCTTCTGTGGTTCGTCAAGAATGAGGATCGGTCGATTTCGCGAAATCACGTCAATTGGACGGCGTGACTGGAAGTCGTCTAGCTCCATGTAGATGCGTCGCTGATCCTTACCCTTTGCCGCGAATGCTTGAGTGTTAATCACCATAACGTTGATACCTGCGTCGCTTGAAAAGCTCTCCAGCTCGTGCAGCCGTTTGGAGTTGTAGGTGAAGAACCGTGCTTTCTTGCCGTAGGTTTCGGTGAAATGCTCTGCCGTGATTTGTAGCGACTTTTGCACACCTTCGCGGATGGCGATGCTTGGCACCATGATAATGAATTTGGACCAGCCGTATCGCTTGTGCATCTCGAACATGGTTTTGACATAGCAGTAGGTCTTGCCCGTGCCCGTCTCCATCTCGATGTCTAAGTTGTAATCACAGCCTGCGCTTGAGATCAGCTTGTCGGATATTGGCAAGTTCTGATGGCGCTGCACGGTTTGGATGTTCTTCAATACCTCAGGTTTTGGTATTTGAAGGTCAGCGTTCTTAAAGCCTGCTTCTTCTGCTTTGATCTGTTTTGAACGGCCCGGGTCAATACGATAGCTGATGCCATCACTACGCGGTTGCCCCGCGAAACAGTCTACGACAGCTTCAACTGCGTTTGTTTGATAGGCTTGAACCTTGAACTTCAGTTTCATACCCGCGCCCTCAAATTGCTTTGACGTCGGTCATGGGCGACAACTGCTTAAAGATTTGTTGGACGTTGATCTTCACCGCGTCTGATACAAAGCCAGTGTCACGGAAGACGACACGCAAGGGTTCATGCCCTGCCAGCTCTTTGACTAACTCTTCTGTCACACCTGTATCGAAACAAGCCACGAGTGCGTTTTCGTCGACAAAGAACACGGTCTTGCCCTGCACGGTTTCGCGTCGGATGGGCAGGGTTAGGTCAACGCCCCAGTCCACGAGCACTTGGAAAAGTAAGTCTTCTGCTGTGCGGCCCTGCTTGATGCTGTCCACGTTGGCCAGCAGGTCAGCTTGGTTTGTCGCGTCCGGCGTGTAGAACACATCTGTCATATTGGAGCTGTCAATCTTGAGCACGCGGAAGCCAACATCCTTGTTCCAATCGGGGTTGCACTCGCCTTCGAGGATTTTCTGGCCTGCGCGGCGGATGCGTTCTTTGGAGATTTCAGCAATGTTCGAATAGCCAGCCTTGGCCGCTTCTGATTTGGGATCGCATTCCTCGGGCAGTTGCACCATGATAAATTTGCGATTGCCGCCATCTTCGGCATTGAGCTGCATCACGGCATGGGCTGTGGTAGAAGAGCCAGCGAAGAAATCTAAAATAATATCATTGCTTCGAACTTTACCTAATCTGCATAAATTTTTCAATAGTTTCAAGGGCTTAACGGTTTCAAATATTGTTTTCCCCTGTTCTCCGAAGATGCTTATGAATTCTTTTTTTGCCCCGTCTGTATGACCATAATCATTAAAACTAAAGAATGAAGAAGCAACGCGACCTTGCTTGACCTCACTCAAAAATTGCTTGAATGAAGGAAAGCTTGTCTTGTTTTTTCCAAAAACAATACGGCCATCCTCAAGCATTCCTCTCATTCTTGGTTCCGAGAAAGCCCAATGTTTGCCTTGGGGAACATCATATTCTTGTCCGTTATAAGGATTCTTGACGATGTAGTGACCACCTTTGCGCTCACCAGCAGCAACCAAATCTCCTGCTTTCCATGGGCCTCTTGGATCATTATCAGAATTTTTGTAGCGTTTGTTCATTTCTTCGGTTCTAGGAAGCAAGCCAACTTCAAAGTCCAAAATATTTTTTGAATATATCAAAACAAATTCGTAGTCATTTGACAGATACCGAGCCTGGTTCTTGGGACTATAAACTTTTTGCCAGCCAGCTTGAGAGATGAAGTTCTGTTCTCCAAAAATTTCATCCATGATTTTGCGAAGATTATGAACTTCATTTTCATCTATGCTAGCAAAAATCACGCCACTATCTTTTAATAAAGATTTGGCCAATTTGAGCCTTGAATAGATCATCGAAAGCCAATCAGAGTGAAACCGTCCCTTGCTATCAGGGTTAGCAATAAGCCGATTAGCGTCTGCATCTCTTTGATTAGACCGTTCCAAAAATTCATCTGTGCTCTCGGCAAAATCATCATCATAAACAAAATCATTCCCCGTATTGTATGGCGGGTCTATGTAAATCATCTTGACCTTGCCCAGATAGGTCTCTTGCAGCAGCTTCAGCGCCTCAAGGTTGTCGCCTTCGATGAACAGATTCTGTGTAGTGTCAAAATCAACACTTTCTTCACGGACGGGGCAGAGAGTTTTGGCAATTGGTGCATTCGCAGTAATTAGCGCTTCCCGTTTTCCTGGCCAGTTTAAATGATAGCGTTCCTGAGGTCCTTCGACGATGCTGTCCGAAAGTTCTTGCCGCAGCTTGTCAAAATCTACCACCAAACGTAGCTTACCATTTCGATCCGCGGCTTCGGTAACACATCCGGGAAAGAGATCATGAATTTTGGCAATGTTATCTTGCGTCAAGTTAGAGCTGTGCATTTTCAATTTATCCATTACCTAAATCCTCTTTTTCGTTCGAAAGGTCAGCTGCTTTCAGCTGCGCCAACTCTTGTTTTGCTAAACGCAAAGCAGCGTTGATGCTGACCCGCTTATTATACTGTTTCTCGCGTTTCAGGTGGCTTTTAATGCGGCCAACGTCAAGCTCTTTACATTTGATGGCTTCCATTCGGTCTACGCGGGCTTGAATGTTTTCTTCAACCAAGGGCTGCTCGGGCATTAAAGCAGTCAGCACCTTATCGTACAAAGAAGCCAAATCCAAAGCAATCGGTAAAGCTGTGCGAGGCGCATCTGATATTGCCCATTCAGACTTGAAATAGTCGCTGACGACCCACTTTGCTGCATCAGCTTCACTCGGTCGCTTGAATGCAGCAATCGTCTGGCTGCGGCTTCCGTGTGCTAACTCAAAGATCAACGGGAATGGGATTGCACGGTCTATGGCTCGTAACACATCGTTGTGCAGTGTCGCCAGCTTCAAACTTATAGCAATGACTTGAATTTCATTAATAGACTTCGCTGCAGGCAGATTAGTTGTTTCAGGAGCCAGCTTGTACTTCCAAACAATTTGATCGACTTGTGTTATATATAGTTCTTTCAAAGCAGCATTCGCGTTTGCGTATTTGTAAATCTTTGACTTCGGTATTATACGTCCAAATTGGGCAGATTTAGGATAGGAAAACAGCACAGATTAACCTTCCATATCTTGTACAACCAGGAAGGCGATAAGCTCAAAGTCATCGAGCCCTGCAATTGTATGAACAAGTGCAGATGTCCGAGCTCCACCGAACAAACTATCGATATCCTTTTCCTCCTTTACTTCGATCATGGAATGGATAGCTTTACTAAGCAGTTCAGACTGGTGACCCATATGCCGACCATCATCAGTCTGTTGATTAAACAAATTGCAAACTGCATCGATTGGCTCGTTTCGGCCTTTGCAGCTGCTACGGATCAAATCGAGTAATTGTTTGACTTCGGTATGATCAGTAATTACTTCACCTTCGTTGTCGATGTAGATAATGTAGTATGGATGCAAACGATTCTGCTGGTTGACGTTGACGGTATTGTGAATATTTTTAAGCGTGAAAATTACTCCTGGCTTTAGCCCAAGCTCTGGCTGCGCAGCGAGTACGGCATGCATACCGTTTGGCATCTTGGAAATGTCGCCATTTTGTTTCACATAGTTAAGCAGGTCCATACGAAAATCGTTTAATCCAAGGTCAGTAATTGAAACGCCAGTTTTCACATCTTCAAGCTCAATTACTTCTTCTTGAAGCCGTTTCAGTTGATCCTTCCGATAAGCAATATCGGTGCTTTTAGCGCTGAGAACGTTGTCGTCGCCAGTAGCGGTGATGTCAGCAATCACCATTCGATTTTCGACCCGTTCTTTAAGATTGATGTATTGGTCAAGAGAAATGTCGGGCCAATAGTTAACAAGTTGTATTTGTTTATTTGGTGATCCAATGCGGTCAATCCTACCAAAACGTTGGATCACTCGAACAGGGTTCCAGTGAATGTCGTAGTTGACCACGAAATCACAGTCTTGAAGGTTTTGGCCCTCTGAAATGCAATCGGTACCAATCAGCACGTCAATTTCAGAACGCTCATCTGGTAGTACAAGCTGCTTCTCTTTTGCTCTTGGGGCAAACAACGTCAGTACGGATTGGAAGTCATAGTTTTTCTTCAATGTCGTTTTTGGTGAGCTAGAGCCTGTAACTTTACCGGTATGAAGGTTGCGCTCACTTAACAGAGCTGCAGCCAAGTTTTCGTAGAGATAATTTGCCGTATCAGCAAACGCAGTGAAGATTAGTACCTTCTTGTTACCAAGGTTAAGTGGGCTGTCTATCTTAGTTTCAATCAACTCTTTCAAATGCTGAAGTTTTGCGTCATCTGGTGACTTGACGAGCTCCATTGATTTGATCAGCTCGTCGATCAAGAATTTGTCAGCTGCTAACTCGTGTTTCCAAGAAGGTAAGTCCATATCCGCAAGGCTGATCTTAACCTTTTTGCCCACAGTAAACTCATCAAATCCTGAGAGTTCATCATCGTCACTGGCAAGAACATCAATTTCCGAACCCAAATCAGAAAAATTGGTTTCTCCGCCCACTTGTTCAAAGGTACTAATTGCTTCCAAGGTACGTTGGATGTTTCCTGCAAGGGATTTCAATGTTAGTCTAAATGCCTCAACTGAGCTTTCAAGCCGCTTTAATAAGTTTGTTGTCATGAGAGCTTGAAGGCTGCGCTCACGGTCGAGTTGTCTTAGTTTGCCACGACCACCTTCTGTGGTTGTGTCGTACATCTCCTCATATTTGGCTAAGCGACTTGGTAGTATGTAGCTGATTGGAGCGTAAACGGCTAATTTTAGTAATGAAAGTTGAGAAAAAATATCGTTAAAACCAATTATATCTTTACGATAAGTAATCGGACAATGAAATGATTTTGGTTTCAGGCGAGTGGGAAACTGTCCAATGTCGCTAGTGTCATAAAAAGTTTGGATGTGTTTGCGAGATCGAGCAATTGTTACTGCATCTAGAAGCTCAAAAAAATCAAAGTCTAGTGTTTTAAGAATTGATGCTGAAGTCCGCTTTTCAGGTGGCAAATCAGCCCAATTGTTGAATGCTGCTTGGGCACGTCTAAATATCTCTTCAACGCTACTTTTAGTTTTCAAATTCTTGCTTAGTGTTTCGGATTGACCTTCATAAGCAAGAGCAAGCTGATTTCTAAGATCATTGAAGCGGTTATTCACTGGTGTTGCGGACAACATCAATACTTTTGTTTTTACGCCATCCCGAATGACCTTGTTCATCAGCTTTTGGTATCTTGTCTCGCGATCTTTATAGACGTCATTGTTGCGGAAGTTATGGCTCTCATCAATCACAACAAGATCATAGTTTCCCCAATTGATACGGTTCAGCGGAATTCCAAAGCTCTCACCACTCGTCCGCGATAGATCGGTGTGACATAGAACATCATAGTTGAACCTGTCTTGAGTAAAGATGTTAGTCTTCAAGTTCGTGTTATAGTTTTGCCAGTTTTCAGCAAGCTTCTTGGGGCAGAGAACAAGCACTGCGCGGTTTCGCAGCTCATAGTATTTGACCACTGCCAAGGCTGTAAACGTCTTACCCAGACCGACACTGTCTGCAAGGATACAGCCGTTGTGGGTTTCAAGCTTGTTGATGATGCCTGTGGCCGCATCCTTCTGATAGTTGAAAAGCTTGTTCCAAACGAGACTATCTTTATAACCAGTAAGATCATTCGGCAACATATCTTCATCAACCTCATTAAGGAAATCGTGAAAAATATTATAAAGCATTAAAAAGTAGATGCGCTCAGGCGAGTTTTCTTGATAAACGGTTTCGATATAATTGCAAATTGCGTCAGTAACATCCTGAACTTTGTCTTTATCGTTCCAAATTTCGTTGAAAAGTTGGATATACACACCTGTATGCGTTAGCTCGTCAAATTCAGTGACAAAATTTGAAACTGCATTTCCTTTTTGATAACCGAGATCAGGTGCCGTAAATCCACTGATCGGCATATAGGCTTTTGTACTTTCGTAGCCATCAACATGTATAAATTGTTGCATGGCAGATTTTGTTGTATTTGATTTAAAGCGTGCTTTTTTTCGTACCCATGATGCACATTCGCGGGCGATGGCTTTCTGATTTAGTTTGTTTCGAAGCTGAATTTCAAATTGCGTGCCGTAAACAGTACTTTCTTGGGTCGTTTTAGGGATAAAAAATTCGCGACGCTCTTTATGAATTTTATCTGTCACTTCACTTGGCACAAAAGTGGGTGTTGTGAAAACAAACTGAACACTATCGACTTTGTTTAACTCTTTTTTTAGTGCTTCATATGCATAAATTGAAAAACAAGATGCAGCTATGCGCAGCTTTGAGCCATGGCCTAAGTTGCTGCGCAGTTCGTCCCCAAGAATTGCAGATGAGTTATCAATTATCTTCATATTCGCTCATAAATATATAATGTATTGCTTCAAATAAATCTTTTGATTTAATATGATTATGAACACTTTTTTTGTTTCTACAATGTTAATTAACTAAATTTAGTATCATAATAAGAGATATAACCTTCATTTTGAAAAATATGATCGATTAAATATACAATCACTTTAATTTTAAAATGCACTTTTAATCCAAGTTGTGTGATGAATGTAAAAAGCTTTAGTTCGCTTAAAGATTGATAAAAGTGTTTACTATGAAGTGGACCTAGTAGGATATAATGAAGAATAGATTTTTTCTTGTAACATTTTTTAATGCCCACCATGAACAATAAAACCTTTTTGGCGTAATTCTTCCGCGAGTTGTGGTTCATATTCTTTTGCGGCTTCGTAAGGCATAGGACCTTCAAACGAAATTAAAGCAGTAGCAAATTTTTTTGATCTCGAAGATGCTTTGTATCCTATAATATGATTTAGGTAACGTTCGTGTGGGTGTAATCCTGTCATTCCTACGTATATTGAATTTAATTCTCCTCTTAACCTAAGTTTGTATACATAATGCCCCTTTTTCTGGTTTGTTGGGACACCAGACTCAATCAAAAAATTTAATTTTTTTACTTTATCGTCCTTTAAGTCTTTTTTCAGTGTTTTACTAATATTCCAGTATACGGAATCACAGAGTTCGGATTGACAGTAAAAAAGATAATTTTTCTCAAGCGCAACAGAATTGCAAACACGACAACGAGGGTTCTCATCATTTGTCATAATTAAATATTTTCTTCTTTAGGCATCGAGTATGCAATTTTGATCCTCTAATCTTTTTTTATAAAAGTTGCTTAATTCTTTCAATAAAGTTTCATCACATCCTTCATCTCTTAACTTATCTAGTTGTTTTTTAATATTTTTGATTGTTGTCCACTCTGTTTTTTCTTTTTCCGAAGCCCATTTATTTTTTAAATATGTATTAAATGCATCTTGTTCCTTTGTTGTAAGTAATTCAGGTGCATTAAATGCAATTAATCTACGACCAAGTTGTTTCAGACGTTCGTCTGAAAATCTAGATAATAAATTCAATCGTTCTTCCCAAGAGGCTAATTGGAACTCTTCAAGAATAGATTTGTCTTCATTTGAATAAAATCCACCGTAAATCTTCTGTTCTATTGTTTTTTCGTCATCATCCTCGTCACTTTCATAACGATCAATGATGCACTCTGAGACAGTCTTTCTAAAATCAATATTATTTTCGATAACTGCACAAATATGATCCCATTCAGCATTTGTATTCTTGGCAGGTCTGATGGTATCGGCTTGGTTTATGGCAATATTGCGTATTCTTTGGGGGCTTTTTTGCATTGCCGCTTCTATAAGCTCATTATCTCCAAGAATTACATCCATTGGGTTGGACTGCTCTAAATCAAAAAAACCCACTCTATTATTGCTTGAGGGAATGCTACACAAACATCCAGTATAAGTTTTAGGATAATTTCCTCCAAATCTAAAAGTAACTTCTACGGGCTTAAATGAAGATAGTAGGCGCAGATTGTAACTCTTATTGCGAGTTTCAATTAATTGTTCATATAACTCAGGGGCTTTTGTTTTAATGATATTTAATATGAATATAGTTGCTTCAACATCTCCAAGTGCATCGTGTGCATTATGAGATTTAAAGCCATTAGCAGGGGCTAGTTGATCTAGTTTAAAATTAATTTTGCCTTTTTCATTTATGGGCCATTCTAGAATATCTGGATTTTCAGCAAAAACAGCAAAGACCATTTTCATTACATCAAGGCGTGAGTTATCAAAAAATTGAGTGGCAAATATATTTGGCTGCAAATTTTGATAAAACATTTGTCTCATTACGTTCTCGTCAAACTTAATGGTGTTATATCCTATCCAAATTGCTGGCGCCCATTTTTGGGTAAACTCTTGTATTTTCTGAGCAAACTCAAATGCAGTGGGTAAGTTATTGTTAAGAAGCTGATTTGGATTAACGCCAGTTACATGAAGAGCCATTGGCGCTGGTAATATGTGTGGTGATAATTGACAGCGAATATCCACTCTTTCGGTTTCATTAAAGTCTAAGTCTGTAATGATGGCCGCAAATTGCAAAGGTTGATCGTATTCTGGAGATATTCCAGTTGTTTCATAATCATAAAAAACAAACTTTTCCATTTATTTATCCAAATATTTTTATCAACATGACTCTATCATTAGATTAACCTTAGCCATCTTTTAAGCCTGTTTTTTTGAGCCTAGAATGGATTGCACTTGGTTGTCGCCCAAGAATCTTGGAGATTTCGATTACTTTTTTTCCAGAAACGAATAATTCCTTTAATTTTTCATCTTCAGATTTTTTCCATGGTTGATATGCATTTGGATGAATTTCTTTTATTTTCTGAAGTTTAATATGATATGCACTTTGTCCATTTGATTTAGATGTAACTGTATTTGTTTTAATATTTTTATGAGTTGTAGAGTGTATCGTTATCTCTTGTGCAGTTACAGGTAGCTTGATTTCTTGTATTGGTTTTTTTTGGATAATGCTTGTGGCTCTAATATCCTTCGTAAATGAACAGGGTTTTTTATCAGCGGTATATTCAGTGCAACCCCAAAACGGCCCATATTTTCCAGTGCGTTGCTCTAACCAACCATTGCAATCTTTTTTAGGACAAGATTCCACTGTTTGTTCACAAATTTTACAAACAACTTCTCCACTGTCTATTCTTCTGGGATAACCTTTATGGCAATGAGGGCAAGGTTTTGAGAGATTTTTACAGTATGGGTAATTACTACAGCCCCAGAAGCTCCCGAATGACCCTTCTTTAAGTTTTAATTTTCCTTGAACGCATTCATTACAATCTGGTTCATCATCTGGATTTTTCCCAATCAAGTTGAACTCATGTGGGCTTTGTATGATTTCACTCACAAATGTCGAAACACTTCCACTTTGAGTATTAATAAAGACTTTTTTCTTAGCTCTGGTAAGTGCAACGTAAAAAAGTCTTCTTTCTTCAGAGTTTGGGAATGCTTCAGGTTCTGATAAGACCATGTTTAATATATGATCGTCAGCTTTTTCGTTAGGAAACCCTAAGAAGCTACTAATAACGTCAAGAATTATAACATAGTCTGCCTCAAGTCCTTTTGACCGATGCACAGTTTTAAAATTTATATTTAATTTATTAAAACTTTTATTAAGCTGATTTATTATCTTGCCATAATTAATATCAAATGCATTTTTATATGTCTGGAGTTTGTAGCGGCCTAATATTAATACATCTATAGTTTTATCTGAATTTTCATTTTCGACAATAAGCTTCATTATTGCTTGCAATAATATTTCTTCATCTGTTTCTTTGAAGCAAATATAGATCGCTGGTTGGTTAATAATGTTAGTTGAATTAACTGCTTTTGGTATTTGAAAATCGTTTTTTAATATAAAATCTGTAGCTTCTATTGTAATCTTATTTTCACATCTAAATGTTGTAGTTAAATCGCTTCTCTCAAATACCCCAAAGTTCTCACCGAAATTTTTCATTAAATTGATATCAGACCCTGCAAATCTAAAAATGGCCTGCCAATCATCTCCAACGCAAAAAATTTGAACATCTGAACTATAATCTTGAAGTGCAGAGATTAGTTTAGCTCTTCCACTTGAGATATCTTGAAACTCATCAACTAATATATAGCAGAATTTACTTTTATATTTTTTGTCAATGATAGCCTCGGTTGCCATTGAAATCATATCATGAAAATCGATAGCTTTTTCTTTTTTTAGAAAACTTTGATATTCGTTAAAAATAGGCATGAAAACATCAATAAATGCTGAATTTCGTTCAGCACCATGGATCGATGCGCCTATTTCTCTTACCTTAACTTCATTTAAAAGTGCACCCTTGAAGTGGCCAAGAAAAGTTTTCATCAAGGATGTTAGAGGGTCAATTTGTTTCTTTTCTTCTAAAATTGTAAATATTTTATGACCTTCAAGTTCATTAAATTTCACGCCAAGGTTTAATAGTTTTTTACGAAGATTATTTAGTAATATTCCTTGTACTTTTTCACAACTGAAGGTTTCAATTAATTTTGTGTCATGTTTTTTATGTAGCTCTCGCTTCCATCGAAGAGTTTGTAAGTATTCTTTACGATTTACATACGGTGCAGTTCTACCAAACCCACGCAAACCCAAATGTTCTAAATATATATTGTAATCTGTTAAGTAAAAATCTGGCTTATACTGTCTTCGCTTAACATTAGATGTTTTGTGTTCATAGTCACTTTCATAAACATAATTAATGCCATTCAAATAGAGAAAGTTTGCAATTTCGCATTCTTCAAAGCTTTTTAATTTTTCACCTTTAAGTGATCGAATATTGTTTTTATCTAAATATTCCCAATACTGGCCAAGATTATCAAAATCAAACTGGCTTGCATATGGTGCAAAGAATTCACTAAACCATTTTGTAATTACATTTTTATAAGTTTCATCTTCTAATTTTTTACCAATTGTTAACTTAATAAAGTTTAAAAGCGCTAATTCGTCATCAGCTAACTTTGACAAACTCGGTTTATTTCCAGTAGCTTGTGAAATGATTTCAAGGCCAATGCTGTGAAAAGTGTGAACGTTTACATCTTCAATATCTGGATGCTCAATTCGTTCAGCCAACCGTTCTGACATTTCAATTTTAGCATCTCTTGCAAAAGCTAATAAAAGAATATTCTTGGGCTTTCGTAATTTTTTGTTTATGAGCCAAGCAGTTTTTGCAACTATGACTGAAGTTTTGCCACTCCCTGCTGAGGCAATAACTAAATTTGCATCTTCATCTATTACAACTGATCTTCGTTGTTCATCTGTTAATGGATTTTTTTCAATGGTATCAAATAATTTAGTTTGATTATCTATTTCATTCGTAATGTAATCTTCATTAATTTCATTTCGGTCATCTTTTCTCTCATTAACAAATTCTCTTATTTTAGATATTTGTTTAGCTTCAGATGATGAAGCCAGTAATTTTGGAATTCGAGAATTGAATTTTTGTAATAATTCTTTTGATCTCAAAATATTATACGAAAAAACACTTTCTCGTTGATAAATTGATTGATTATCTATTTCCTTTAGCCACTTATTAAGAATGTTTATTTCAGTTTTATGTATCTTATACTTCTCAAGCCAAGCATTTTTTTCTAGATTATTATATAGTACTAATAGTGTCCAAGCTTGTTTTTTTGATAACCATCGAAATTGGTATTTCTTTGATTTTGTTTGGAAATATATTGATTTTAAGAAAATTCCACTCATACCAATATTGTTAACTTCACTATACTTTATTCTTATAAGTCTTTTCTTTTCAGTTAGCTCAAATGTGTCTTTTAATAATCTGACATTCTTTATTTTATTAAGCCCAATCGAATATGCTAAATAATTAAAAATTCTTTTTGGAAAGAAATAATTCTTATCATTTTTTTGTGATTTTAAAGGCATATAATTATTATCTTTACATCAATTAAAAAACTAAGAGTTATTTAAAATAAAAATCAATCATTTATTTGTTTAATAGTAGTGGCTTAATGATATGTAACAACTCAAATTGATCCTAGTTTGTAAAATTTGTATATTCAACAACCAGATTGTTTTGGTAAATATACTTTCATAATTTCTGCATATTTAAACATAACTGTTTCACATACCCTCAAAACTGACTGCATAACTTAGTGCCAAATAGATACTCAGTAAGTTTAAAACGAGCTTATGGCCTCACTGAGTGTACTTTCTCCCCATAAACACTCAGGACTTTTCCCCCAGTGGATTTTCTATGCCACTGGGGCTTTTTAAGGAATATATCATGCTCATTTCTTTCATTCTTCTCAGTTTAAGTTTGATTTTATTTGGAATTATCAAGCGTTCTGAATTTTACGAACACCAGATAATTTTAAAACAACTATTCTCGCCACTCTTTGCAGCATTGGTTGTTTTAAAAAATGGATTGGTAGGATTAACTCTAATTGGTCTCCTTATATTTTCAATATCTGGTCCATTAAGGGCAGAGACTTCACCAAAACAGCCATCAATTAACTTAGAGGATGTTGAAAGTGGTCAACTATTAATGCGCTCAGGTAATGAACTAAGTTCTGCAATCCTACTCTCAACAGACATTAAGATAGCTGTAGCTGGGTCTTCTAGTCGAACAATCGTTAGCCAGCGCTTTATAAATACAGGCAAGACTTGGGCAGAAGGTGTTTATGTATTCCCAATTGGAAAGGATGCAGCCGTTGACACTCTAAAGCTTAGAATTGGTGAAAGGTTTATAGAAGGTATTATAAAAGAAAAACTAGAAGCTAGGGTTATATATGAAGAAGCTAAAGCTGAAGGCAAAAAAGCCTCACTAATTGAACAACAAAAGCCAAACCTCTTTACGAACAAGATAGCTAATATTGGCCCAGGAGAGGTTG
>Ga0115560_1001617_pt1 | contig 15750 bp, 10 predicted proteins | sample COGITO_mtgs_1105_5_FD_87278 | JGI IMG/M metagenome (GOLD analysis project Ga0115560, IMG submission 87278) | Pelagic marine microbial communities from North Sea - COGITO_mtgs_110509 | ecosystem: Environmental > Aquatic > Marine > Epipelagic | place: Germany:Helgoland, sampling site Kabeltonne... | reverse complement strand
GTGTAAGTAACGATGGAGGTTGGAATGCCAGAGTAAATGTTGTAGGATCTTCTCATGCTAGATTGGATGTGAAATCTGTTAGTGATGGAATCATTACTACAATGTATGCTCATACAGGTCATGGAGCAGGTAAGATAGGTACAATGTCAAGTCATCCAATACAGTTTATGACTGGTGGCCAAACAAGAGGGCAGGTAAACGCTAAAGGTGTTTTACATATGGCCTCAGATATTGTTGGATTTTGGGATTTTTCAGATAGAAGATTAAAAACCAATATAAAGCCTTTAGAAAACAACTTAGAAAAAGTGATGTCATTACATCCTGTAAGTTACCAATGGAAATCGGGTGAACGAAAAGGGAAAACTAATATTGGACTTATTGCACAAGAGGTAGAAGAAATTGTACCAGAAGTTGTAAGAGATCAAGAAAGATTAGAGGATAGTTCCACAACCACTTACAAAACAGTTGATTACGAACACTTAGTCTCAGTATTAATAGGAGCAGTTCAAGAACAACAAGAACAAATAAATAATTTAAAACTCAAAATGTGTACGTGTCATGGCAAATAATTATGAATTAAAAATAGTAGAATTGTATTGTGCTCCAACTCTTAAGGATGGTGATAAAGATTATGAAAATCTAGTCACTAGAGTTGAGTATGAATGGGTAGGAACTTCTGAATCAGGAACAAAAGCATCTCTTAGATATACTAAGGATCTGGATCTACCTGGAGATGATTACATTGTATTTGATGATTTAGTTGAGGCTAACATCAAGCCTTGGGTTAGTGATACAGACGAGAGATCGATTGCTATTACAATTATTGATAAGCAAATCATAGTAGCCGAAGAGAATAAATTTCAGCAAACTTCAGCACCTTGGATAGTTAAATTAGAGCCTCAAACAACTATTTAAAAATGGCAGTACCATTTGAAGGACCAATAAGTTTAAGGGGTATATCTAACGAAAAAGAAGTGAACGACTATTTTTCAACCTCTATAAAAGAATATGGTGTAGTATCTCTTAGGGATATTATTGATGGAGGTAATGAAGCCGGTAGCCAAGTTTCTTACGAACGTACAAACGTAAACAGTCCTGAATATCCAGGTCATGGGCCAAAACCAGATAGGTTTTCTCAATGGTATAATTATGACCATGATGCAGGTGGTAAAGAAGAACCAAAGGATCCAAAAGACCCTGGTATCAGGAAATAATTCTCTATACTCCCAACTCAACTTCCGATTATAAATAATGTATACTTACTGGTATATATCCCCTTTATTTGTGGGAACAAACATTAACAATAAATATTTAACAGATGAAAAAAGTGAGCACAGAACACTTGGATAAAATCCAAGAACTTAACAAGAAGCAGGTTGACATTAAAATCGCTCTTGGTGAAACACAATTAATGCAGCAAAATGTAGATAACAGAGTAAAGGAATTACAAGATTCTTTTAGTGAAGTGTCTAAGGAAATGCAAGAATTATCCGAAGAATTGAAAGAGGAACATGGAGAAGTTCAAATTGATGTTACAACTGGAGAAATAGTCGATCAACCTTCTACTAATGTAGAAAAAGATGACGATAAAGGAGATTCATGATTACATAGTCTTTATTCTAAATAAAGATACTACCGGGTATGTATCGCATAATGATATTGATGCCGCTATAGACCGAGGACAGATGTCTAAGTTTATGGAATTGTATGGCAATCCTAAACAATATCAGCCCGGTAGACCTATTCCACCAGTTGCCTATGGTCAGACACAGAAAATATCTGATGATCTTAGGTACTTTAAAATGCGAAGACAATTTACCGCAAACGCTAATGGTGTTTTAGATTTAGGTAACTTCACAAACTCAGGTGGTGGTAATAATCCAGAATATTTACATCTACTAGGATTGTATGTTGTTGGAACTTTAAATAATACAACAAACAACAGTTATGTTGTTGCAGATGGTGCTGTAACATATTCACAAGGAACATTAGACAGAACCTATTCTAAGCCTGTACAGGTTGTTAGTGAAGATCAGTTAGCAGATAGACTTGTTTCTCAAGTTTCCGCACCAAGTGCACTATCACCAATCGCTATATTAGGAGATGCCGGTAGAAAAATACAATTGTTTCCAGAAATAGAACACTCAGGATATATAATGTATTTAACTAGACCTACAACACCTTTATTTAGTCATGTAGTAGATGGAAGAAAAATAGTACATAATCCTACTAATACTGTAGCAACATTTACAGCAGGATCAACACTTACCCTACCCAATGGAACAATAGTTAATGCAGGGGCGACCTACACTTTACCTGGTAGTAGGAATTTGGATTGGCCAGAAGACTGTATAAACGACATCATTAACAAAGCATTAAATGCTTTAGGTGTTCACTTAGAGGATTTAAATGTAACTCAATATACTGAGGTTAAAAATCAAACAGGACTATGATAACGAAAGGAAAGTTAACAGATCAAATATTAAGATTATACTCAGGCGGTAGTCCAAATGATGAAAAAGATATAACAAGAGACGATATAAATTTATTGGTTGGTCAAGTAATTAATAGATTACTAAAGACTGAGCACTTAAGTATGAATATGGCAGGAGGCGAAATGTTTCCTCCGCACACCTTAGTTACAACATATATAGTAAGCGTTAATCCGCCTAATTCAAACATGCCTTATTCACATGCTATTCTACCTGTTTTTCCTATATCACTACCTAGAAATATGGGGGTTTGGTCTGTCACTGATTTAAGTTGTAGTAGAGAATATATACCATTTCAAACAGGTCAGTATAATTTAATAAGTCAACAAGATCAATTACAATATTTAGAGACTCACTCAGGTTATTGGGCAGAAGGAGGTTATGTTTATTTCACTCCAGACGTACCCACGAATGAGAAGTCTCAAGTAAGGATTCAATTATTAATTGTAGATCCAAGTATTCAAGGAGAATACGATTACCTCGCACTTCCTGCTGAAATGGAAGAGGCTGTGGTAAAAGAAGTCTTAACATTAATTGGTGCTCTACCAAAGCAAGTAGATAAGACATCAGATTCAAATAGTCAGATATGAAAGTATACACAGTAAATGAGATAGTACGTTCGGCTCTATTAACAGCAGGTAAGCCTATACATTATTATATGCATTATTTACATTATGCTTTAAAGGCTGTAAAAGAAATTAATTATGATTCTTCGCTTAAAACCAAGTCTATAAGGTTAGCAGTGGATGCTAATAATGAAGTAACCTTACCAGATGACTACGTAGATTATATAAGATTAGGTTGGGAAAATGGACAGTATGTAATAAAATTAATAGAAAAACACTCTTTTAATAGATTAATGAATTTGGATAGTGATGGTAACCAAATACCTTTTCCAGATGTAGAAGGAGAAGGCATCATAAATTCAGAGGGATATGTACATCGTGCAAATGACAAAGGCGAGCATGTAGGAAGACATTTTGGTCATAAACCTACTTACAAGAATTCCTTTATGGTAATTCCTGAGAGACAAAAAATTATGCTTGATCCTTCACTTGGAACATGCAAAGAAATTGTTTTAGATTATGTTACTACAGGTTTTTCTGATAATAGTTCAGACGCTACAACAATGCCGGCTTATGCCGCAGAAGCAGTTGAGAGATATATTTTATGGAGGTTCTCAGAACATGATAGAACTATTCCTATGAATCATAAATTAATGGCTAAAGAAGAATGGATACATTCTCACAAAAGATATAGAAGTAGAAATTATCAGTTGACTATGGATGACGTTCTTAAGTCTTTAAGATCTCATACGAATGCTGCTGTCAAATCTTAAGGATGGAGAACACAAAAAAAACATTTATTGCAGGTTTAAATACTGATGACTCTATATTTGCCCAAACTGGCCAAGATAATTTAGATGCGTTAAACGCAAGAGTTGTATCCTCCGCTGAAGGAAAAGCAGGGTCTCTTTCTAATGTAGATGGCACAAGACGAATAATTAACAATCAGAGTTTTTCACAAGACACAAAAGTTATTGGTTCTTATGAAGATCCAACTACTAATGATATATTTTATTTTTTAGTTGCGGCTTATGGAGTAAGTGCTATATATTGTTATAAGTCTAAGTTAGAGACAATATACAAGGTTCTGACTGATTCTAATTTGTCTTCTGCTTATAGATTAAACTTTAATAAAGACAAGCCTATAACAGGTATAGCATATATAGATGATTTATTATATTGGACCGGTGTTGATGGAAGAGAGCCATTTAGAATAAATGTAGAGAGAGGTATTGCGACAAACAATATAGACTACGTAACTTCAGAAGAGGCATATCAACAGCCAATTGAAAAACCAATAATTACTTTAATTCGTAAGCCTCCAATGCTTCCTTTGAACATAATAGTTCAAGAAGATAGCACAAGAGATACATCCTTTTTAAAATCTAGAGCACATACTTTTGCATATAGATACATATATAAGGATGGTGAGACAAGTGTCTTTTCACCTGCTTCACACCATTATCCTAATCAAGATATGGACGATACGGATCATAAAGTATCAAAGAAAATAAAGGTAGAATTTCCTCGGTTTGAGGCAGAAGGTTATGGAGTATCACAAGATGTACATAAAGTACAGTTTGCTGTAAAATTTGATAATGACACATCTTATTTTATATGGAAGGAATTTGATAGCATAACACATGCTACAGTTTTTTCAGCACAAACAATTGGTACTCAAGGTGTTATTACAGCAGATTTTTATAACGATGTTTTAGGATTTGCGGTAGATGATGTCTCCTCTATAAAATTATACGATACAGTTCCTTATGAGGCTGAGGCCCTAAGTATTGCTAGAAATAGATTGTTCTTAGGAAACATTAAAGAAGGAAGGTTAAATCCAAGCCAGATAACCTCTGAGGATATTACTTTAGAAACAATAAGCCAAAACTTTACCGATAGTTTTTCTCAATACGACAGAAATAGAGGTGGAAAAGTTGGTTTTGCTCATTCATCTGCTTATCAGGTAGGGATCGCTTTTTTTGATTTTGCAGGAAGAACTGGAGGGGTTTTGACTGATGATACGTTAAAAGTTATAACTCCAGAAAGAGGTATACAATTAAGTACTTACAATTCATCTGTAGGATTTACTTTAAACGATTCATTAAAAGATAAAATTCCAGACTGGGCAGAATATTATGCTATAGTTAGAACTAAAAACTTAACAAAAGACTTTACAATATCAAATCTTTCTGATAAAGTAAGATATTATAATACTGCTTCTACAGGTGGGTTTTCTGTAAATATAGAAAAAGAATTTCCTGAAAACACTCAAAATGATAGTCAGGGAATATCAAACAGTCCTAATGGAACTTTTTCTCAGAACGAATTTGTTTCTTACTCAGGTAAACATGAAGGTGTAGCGATTGGTCTTGGAGATTTAACATCTTACAAGCAAGGATATAGTTATCAAGAGGGTGACCGAATAAAACTCATAACACCTAGCAACGTAGTTGAGTTTGCAATAACAGGACAAGAAGGTAAGTATGTAAAATCAAATTTAGTTAATTTAAATGATGGTAACTACTTATCTCAAACATCACTAGCAAACGTTGATTATTCAATTGTATATGAAATATACAGTCCACATAAAATACAACCAAATGAATTTTATTATGAATGTTTTAATGGTAGAATTCTTAGACAACCCAATCAAAGGCCTGAATTCTCAGAGCCAACAGGAAATCTAATTGGAGATGTTTATTTAAGATCTTTAAAGGCTGACACATCTGATGTAGAGCCGCACTTTGCAGAGGGTTCAGCATACTCATCGAATGACTATAACGATCCTATTGAAGGAAGAACAGCATATATAGGATTTTCATATTTTCATGGACAGGGTTTAAATGATATGACCGCAAACACTGGACTAGGTGTTTATTCAGGGTCGAATGACAGAAGATTTGAGATTAAGATAACTTCTACTTCAGGTAGTGCAGATCAATTTCAATGGAGGGCAAGAAAGTCTAGTGAAAGGATGACAAATACTCCTTTTGGGAATACCACTACAATAACAGGTAGTGCTCAAGTTTTAGCATATGGAGTTCAAATCACTTTTGCTTCAACGACTGGACATACAGTTGGTGAAAAATGGGCAGTTCATGGAAAAACTTTAGGGGATGGTCTAGGAAATGTAAATAGTTTTACATATTCAACAATTACTTCACCTCCTAATGGAACTATAGCGGAAGGCAGTGATGTTAAATTACATCAGAAAGAGCATCAGAATAAGACATTTGGCGATGAAAATCGTGAATGGACTGTAGAGATGTCACCATCAGAAATAACTCAGAATTACCCTACAATAGAAGAGTTCTTTTGGGAATCTGACTTTGGTCAAAAAATATGTGCTGTTCATCCTGATCATCGTATATTCTTTAGAAGAGGTACAATCGATTTAGCAGGGGACAATGGTAAGAATAAAATATACATACTTGACTCAGAGACAAATAACAATACTTCAACTCAAGTAAGTACATCGGATGGAACCTTGGTTCATATGATTATTAAAAGTAATCTAGAGCAAAACTGGGATGGAGAAGCAAAGGTAGATACTAACCATGATTTTAGAGTAGACTTACCTGATGAGTATTCATATGCAGCAGAATCTATGAATCCTAGTACTGATTATTTTTTAAACTGGACTCAAATTACAGGTAAACCAAACTTAGTGCCATCCGAGGTTAGTAGTCAAATAAAAACTACAGGTATTGTTTTTAGCGAAACAAAAATCCCAGGAGGTAAAATAAACGGCTTATCAAAGTTTAGTGCTTTAGACGAGAAAAGATTAGATGATGCTACTGGACCATTAAGATCTTTAAAGGTTACTAGTAAAACACAGTCTACCGGATCTTTAATGTTAGCGATATCAGAAAACGAAACTTCTGGAATATATCTAGGAGAACAACAATTACAACAAGCATCAAGTGGTGGACAGTTTTTAGCGGTTTCATCTGGTGTTATAGGAACTATAAATACCTTAAAAGGATCTTATGGAACAATGCACCCTGAGTCAGTTGCAATTAATGAAGGAAGTGCTTTTTGGTTTGATGTTAAAAATCACACTGTAGTTAAATATGACGCTAATGGTTTGTTAGCAATTGGAGATGTTAAAATGAAAACATTTTTTAAAGAGAAGTCTAAAATTATAGTCCAAGACAGTCTGCCTAATTTTGTTATAGGAACATATGACGATTATAATTCAGAATATATTTTAAGTTTACCTAAGACAGGAGAAACAACTGTAACACTACAAGAAGATGCTTATTACCCAGACACTCCTGTTATAGATATTATAAACGTAGGCGAAGAGCCTACTACCAAGGTAGTTAGTGTTATCGTAAAGTCTCCATGGAATATAACAGGACAAATGACAGTTATAGATGGAGTAGGGACATTTAATTTTACTAGTCCTTATTCATTTACTATACCCTCAGATGTTATTGCATCTCCAATAGGAAGTGGTATTACTGTGGTAAACGCTAGTTCAGGAGGTTTTAGTCAAGACTCTGATAGTCATTTCACAGCAGGAACTGGATCAATTGTATTTTCAAATGTATTTGGAGGTAGTATCGATACTATTGAAATTGCATTAAATAGAGAAATTAAAGGATCTACAGGGAAGGTTAATGTGTCAAATGTAACTGACTACACTAACGATTCTAGTTATTTATATGGAAATGTATTAAATGGCTCAACACCATTTAGAATAACAGGTGCAACACTATCAGAGTCCTTATTTCTTGAGGAAAAAGAATTTGATATATCAAATGGTAATTTAACAATACCAGGAGAATCTAACTTCCCATGGCAATTAGGAAGCGGAAATAATAATACTGCTAATTTCACAGAATGCTCATTAGGTGTATGCACAGCAATACCATCAAACAGAATATCTGTAGTTGGAAATGTGATTGGCTCAATAGGTTATCAATCAGGAGGTTTTGATATTAAAATAACATCAGTAAGTGAAGATATAGATTCTATCGTTATCGACACCAGACCTCTTAAAAGACCTGAGGTGGATGTTATTATTGTTGACAACATAACTGCAAGTGGTCTTGATTTAAATTCAAGCATCACATTAAATAGAGCATCAGCATCGGAGTATGGATTTGTTTATTCAACATCTAATACTAGTCCTACTATCGGAGGATCCGGGGTGACCAAAGTAGTGTCATCGGATGCTATAACAGACATAGATCATTCTATAACTGGAATAAGTGCAGATACAATAGTATATTCTAAAACGTATTTGATTTCCGATTTCGGAACTCAATATGGTATATGTAATGCGACTTCAACAGGAGCATCAAGCACAAAATCACCAACAGTAGAGTCAAAGTCTTACAGTCAACTTAGAAATACCTTTGGTGGGGTAATATCAGATAATGGTGGATCTTCAGCAGGAACTAATGGTATAACACAGAGAGGATTTGTATACAGTTCTACTCAGGCTACACCTACAATAGGTCTAAGCGGTGTAATCACTATCACCAATCCTCAGTCTACTATAAGTACTTTCCCATATTTATTTGAAAGTAGTTCTGTGTTGTTAGTGGATAATACAACTTATTACTGGAGAGCATATGCTAAAAATGATGCAGGAACATCTTATGGAACTGTAGAGACATTAGCGACTGGTAGTTCAAGTATTGGTATTGGAGGTTTTAGATTAAACTCTAGTAGCGTTTCTGCTGATGGAGGTTATGTGAGTATAGATGTTACTAAAAATGTAAAGACAGGAATAGCAGCAGGTTCGATACAAGTTACTGCTGATTCAAATAATTCATTAATTGAGTCGGAAAATGTATCAGTTTCTTTTACAAATAATCAGGCATCTGATACAATCCAAGTATATATACCTGCTAATTATAGGATCTCTAGATATATAACATTTAAAGTAAGTTCGTTTGCTAGCATACCTAATCTTACAGGATCATCAGAACCAGTAAGTGTATTTGGTCAAGTTTATCAAGCCGCTTCAATTATTAAAACTTAAGAAATATGATAAGTAGTAGTTTTATATTAGACACAGACTTTAATCCCGGAGATGAAATCAAAATAGTTTTTGATATAAGCAATGATGTGCCTACCTCTACAGGAAAGACTGTGTATATAGTTGACTTACATGAAGGAACTCCGCATAGCGTAACTGTTCCTGTGACAGGTGTGGGTCCAGAATATAATATTGCTCAAAGTGAGAACATACATTGGAGTAATGTTAGAGCACCATATAATGAGCCAAACGGAGAATATTATGCAGGTGCTACTAATGCAAGTGGAGAATTAAATACAGCAGCAATTATAAACCAAACAGGTCATGAAACGTCTGCGGCTAAAGTAGCATCGGATATAACAAGGACTGTTTCAGGAGTAACATATAACGATTGGTTTTTACCAAGTTCAGTTGAACTGGGTAATCTATATAACCTAATGGCTGAACTGGATCCTGTAATAATATCACAAGGAGGGTCTAAATTAAGAAAAGATAATACCTATGCTATAGTTAAAAATTACTGGGCATCATATGAAACCAGTACTCTTTCCTCTAAAACCCCTGTTAAGAGCATGTCTTTTAATCCTAATTCAGGTGGAGGTGGTAATTTTGGTAGAGCAAAACATCATCCGTTTAGAGTAAGAGCAGTTAGATCTCAAACAACAACAGATAATGTTTCCGTTGGAGATGTGTTTGGTGGTGGTGTTATTTTTAAAATAATAGATGCAGGAACTGCTATAACACCTAAGGTTGATTTAGACGTAGCAATAGGGTTTCAAAAATCAAATATATTTTCACAAAATGATTTGGCTAGTGGATATTCTAATTCTGGGCTTGAGTTAACAATAACTAGTGCACATGGCTCAAACCCTCAAATAGAATTTACTTATGAAAATAGTAATGCCGGTAGTTATACCTGGCAAACGAACGTTCAGGTATTTAAGAAGATTGAAGAGATAACTGAAGTTGTAAAAGAAGGAAGTAGAACGTCACTAGCATGGAGTGAGGGAGCACAAAGATGGACTACTAGATATTCTTTTACTCCTGAATATTTTTGTACGTACAAAACAGAATTTGCATCCTTTGTAAATGGACAGTTATATATTCATGATGATTCCACTAAGAAGAATTACTTTTACAATGGTAGATATCCTACGCAAGTATCGTATGTAGAAAACGTTCAATCATCTCAGCCTAAGGTGTTTATGACACACGCTGTGGAAGGTAACGCAAAACCAACGATTACGAGATTTGAGACGATAGATAACTGGACTATGAATAGTGACCTTAATGCTAAAGATTATGTTCTTAAAGAAGGAACTTATTATTCAGAAATGTTTGGAGATACTAATGATCCAAATGTAGGAGATAATTCTACATACGGAGATAGATTAATGAGAGGAACAAAATTAAGGGGGCAATATATAAAAGTATTTATGGCTTTTAGACAGGAAGACTTAGAGGTTAAGCATTCTAATATAGGATACATAACAAGTAAAGGTCACACAACACAAGAGCCAATCCCACAGTATAGACAACCAAGAACAAAAAAATAATAAAGATATGTTAGGAATGATTGGAGGGGGTATACAAGCCCTTGGAGGTTTAGCACAAGCAGCCTCAGGAATATTTGGAAAAAAAAAGAGACAAAGAAGATTGGAAAGTTTACTTGCTAAAAGACCACAGTATGAAATTCCAAAAGAAATAAGTCAAGATTTAGAACTTACTCGTAACATGAAAGATGGAAGATTGTCAGAACAACAAGACATGAAAAACGCTTTGTTTACGAATGCACAAAATTCTGTTGCTAGAGCACAATCAGCATCCGGTTCTTTAGAGGATCAGTTAGCAATTGGTATGAGTGCAGAAGCAGGAACAAACGATGCTTTAATTAAAAACAGAATGTCTGGAGCACAAGAAAGGGCAAACAGATTATCTAACATGCGTGAGGCCGGTACTAATATGGCCCAAGCAAAAGATCAAGCATTTAAATTAAATAAGTTAGATCCTTTTAAAATGAAACTACAAGGAACTTTAGCAAATGACGCTATGTCTAGACAGATGACTTTTGGTGGATTAAACCAGGCAGGAGCAGGTCTAGCCAACATGGGGTCTGCTGCAACAGCAGAAGGTATAGCATAAACAAAACATACTATGGCAAAATACACACCGACATTACTAGGTCAAGGCACAGAAGTTAACGTAGGTCAATTCTTTGGAGGGGGCTTTATAGACGCAGGTGCGGCTCAATTAAACCAGGCTATACAAAACAATGTAAAAGTTGTTACTGAAGCAAAAAACAAAAAGTTTGAACAGGCTCAAAAATTAAGAGATGGTATTGTTTCAGGTCATTTTTCTGATGACATGGCAAATGAAATTGGAGGTTATATAGAACAACTTACAGACATGCCTACTTATAGTAAGGCTTATGCATCTACTCTGGCTTCGGCAAATGCAAAGTTAGGAGTAATGGTTGCTAAACAAGCAAAGATTACTACAGAGATGGAAAGGACTACTACTGATTTCGATGCTGATCCTAGTAGTAAATACTATGATCCTAATCTTAGTGCACGATTACACGACCAAATTAATGGTGATGAAGAAAACGGCATAGTAGGAACAGGTATTGACACATCAAGTGCCAATATACAAGATGCTCTATCTAGTTTTAAAAACGATAAAACGAATATTAAAGATGGTGTAGTAAGAACAGACTTTCAAAGTAAATTAGGAGAGATTGTACAGAAGATAGAAAACACAGGTGGTTTAGGAAATGTAAATTCTGAATTTGCTTCTTTCACAACTACAACAGGAGGTCAGAAATTTGTTACAGGATATACATATGATGCAAAAAACCGAATGTATGTACCTGCCTTTGATAAAACAAAATTACCTCCTATGGGGATAGTAGAATTATATAGAGGTATAGATGATGCAGCAGCAACATTAATGGATGATTATGTAAACGAACAGCATAAAGAAAACTCTAATCCTGGTGAAGTACTTAATGCAACAGCCAAAGAAACATACGAGCAACAGTTTGTTTTATCTGAGATGAAGAAATTAACTCCTGGAGGGGCTATTGATAGTAAGACTGATAAAGAGTTTAGAAATAGACCACAAGATCCTAGTTCAGGAAGTGGTGCTGCGGTGGAGTTGCAAGTTAAAGCAGAAGTAGTAAATAACTTACTTAACAATGTTGATCAACTTAAAAACCTAGACCTTTCTCAGTTACCAGGTGGTAGTGAGTCGGTTCCTTTTGCACAGGTTGATACAAATGGTGATGGTAACATGACTCAAATGCTTGACATTTCAAGTTTCCAAAAAGGAAAATATAACTTGGGAAGATTTAGTACAGAAGATTTAGCCACTGGTGCTATGAAAGATACTTGGGGTTATCCTTCGAAAACATATATGGAGATAGATCCGGATTCAGGAGAAAGAACACTGTATTTTGAGGGATCGGATGCAAATGGAGATGCACAATATACTGTTTATAATGATAAAACGGCAGATCAGTTTGTTCAAAATATTAAAGGAGTTTGGGGATCAGGAGCAGGAGGTCAGAAGTATTATGATGCTTGGCAACATATAGCAAAAAAGAAAGGTGTATTGTCTAGAGATGCAAGTAACAATAAGCAAATATTGGAGACTGGAGTCACAAAAAAAGGTCAAGCAGCAGCAATTGTAAAACAAAAGCAAGCAGAAGACCAAGCACAAGAAGCAGGTGCATTTGATAAGGCTGAGTTACAAACCTCAATTTATAACGCTGATAATAATAATAAAGCAATTGACGCAGCACTACTGCCTGTAAATACTTTCTTCGCTAAGACAGGACATGAGTCTAAAGGATTAGTAGATAAAGACAATAAGCAGGTTACAGAACGAAAAGTTAAGTACGTGAAGTTTGATAGAGATGGAAACTATACCGGAAGAAGATTCTCTAAAAAATATGGAGTATTGTCTTATAGAGCAATGCAAGATGATGGATCATACGGGCCGGTACAAACTGCTAATATAAAAGTTTCAGCACTTATTAGTGAAATCTCTGGAGGACAAGGAGAGTTTAATCTTAATCAAGAAAAATAAAACATGGAAGACGAAGATATCTTAGGAGTTGATCCTTTTGTAGATTTAAGTATAGACGATAAACAAGATCAATTAACTATTCTTGCAGACAGATTAAGACGTGCAAGAGGAACTAGTTCTTCTAACTTTCAAATTGCAGATATTCAAAATGTTATTCCTGGTTTAAATCAGGAGCAATTTCAAGATGCTGTAACATGGGGTAATACATTCAATAGAGGACGTTACGAAGAAGGCGATGAATTAAATTCTAAGTTTCCAAACCTATTTCCAGAGTTAGAGGGTGTTCAGTTTCCTGAATACGAAAATAATAATGGAGCACTTAACGTAGTGAATTCTCAGGTAAATCCGGAAAACGCACAAGGCAAGTGGGCTAAGATACAAGCATCTATTGATAAAGGTACAGAGATGTATAATAATCAAGAGGTAGATGGTGTTATTTCAAACCCTAACCTAATGCCAGAAGGTACTGATGAATCGGTTAAGAAAAACCTTATTCAGTTTGGTCAAGTCTTAAGACAAACAGATCCAGAGTTTACAAATAAGTATAGTGGGGACTTAGCGGAAGGGGAAGATTATTTCTCTGATCCTAAGGCTAGTTATGAGTTTACTAAACAGGCAAGAAATTTTCAAGGAACAAAGTTTAAAGTTAATGCTCTTAGATATATAGCAAAAAACTATGATACAAATCTTTATGATTATGTAGAGAGAAACGCTGATTTTTTTAAATATATGCCTGAACTTCGTGAAGACGAAGCGTTCATGAAGATGTACAAGTCCCACGAGGACATGGCTACAAGTTATCATAATCACTTAAAGAACAATTACGGAGATTTTGTTTCAGCAGAAGCAAAAGATATGTTGCAGACCATGAGACTTAGTGGTGCAATGGGACCAGGTTTAGGTGGTGCAATGGGACCGGGTTACTTAGACACGTCAGTAATGGTAGGTTTAGGAGCAATTGTATCGACTTTAGGAGACTTAGCAGGTGGAGCAGTTGAATTTTTTGGAAAGCATGGAGATAAACTGAATCCGGGAGTATTATTAGCAGATGCAATTGGAAGTTCACTTGCTTCAGATGAGACAAATGCATCCTTAGCGGCTCAAGACGAAAAATTTGACAGACAAATTGAAGATGTAGCAGATAATATTTCACATTTCTTTTCTTCTGATAATTGGAAAGACACTGCAATTGGGCAGTTTGCCTATATCCCAGATCAAGTTGCAGGTGCATCATTAGCAGACAATCCAATGTATATTTTACCTATGACTTTAAAGACTGTAGGAGAAATGGCTCCGGCAATTGTAGCCGCAGCATATACAGGTGGTGGATCATTAGCAGCAGGTGCTGTAATGGGGGGTGACCAATTCTTTAAATCATATCACCAAACAAACAAAGAAGCAAGAGAATTAGGAGTAGATCCAGAAGATGCAGAGGCAATGGCCTTAAGTATAGGTGTGGTTACCGGTGCTACAGGTGCGATATTTAATAACCCTTTAGCAAGAAGAGGTGTTTCAGCAATGATGGGTGTACGTAGTAAGGCTACTAAAGAAGCGGTTAAAGTATTAGCAAATTCCGGAAGTAGACAGATGGCTATAAAAGCAGGTGGTAAAGCATATATAAAAGAAGTTAGTTCAGAGGAAGTAGAAGAACTAGTACAAGGTGGTTTTGAAAACTACCAAAAATACAAGTATGATCAAAGATCTCCAGAGCCTATATATGGTGTAGATAAGTTCATGGGTAAAGATGAGTTTATTAATACACTTATTCTTACAGCAACGGCAACTACATTAATGGCTAGTCCAAACTTGGGTGTGTCATCAACTCAAATGGAGAAAGAAGCCTGGACTACAGCAGGATTAGATTTTGTAAACTTTGAGAAATCAGTTCAAAAAGAATTAAAGAAAAAGAATCCTAGTTTTTCAAAAGAAACTGCTGAAGGGATGTTGGATAAAGCAAGACAATATGAAAATATTGTTACTCCTTTAAAGGATGCCGGTACTCCTATGAATCAGATAGTTGAAGAAGCGGCTCTAGTGTATGATGAAATGAATTCACCTGCTCCGCAAACTCCTGAATCAAAAGCAATAGTTGAGGAGAAAAAAGCAGACATCAAAAGTGGTATGCCTAAACCAGGTTCTATTGTTGATGGTAGTAAAGTTGTTTCTGTTATTGAAAGTGTAGGAGACAGTAAAACAGATAAAGAGTTAGCATCAAAGTTAGAGAACATACAGAACAGAACTTTTAAAATGAAGAGGGTGACCCTTGAAACTCTTTATGAAACAAATAAAGAATTCAAGAAGTTTGTAGATGAAAATCCTGACATGGAATATGATGGCAAGCAAAAGAATGCTCCTGCTGTTATTGATGAACAAGGAAATGTTTTAGATGGAATGAAACGTATGGCCGCTGCATATAACAGAGGTCAGAAACAAATAAGAGTCTTTAATGAACAGGAGATTCAAGTATCAAAAGAAGAACAATCTGATGCTGATAAAGAATTAGATCAAATACTAAAACCACTATCACCAAAAGTTGAAAATGAAGTTGAACTTTTTGTAGAGGAAACAGTAGAAGTAGAAAATGTTCCTGAAAAATATGGTTCTG
>Ga0115560_1001582_pt1 | contig 16008 bp, 12 predicted proteins | sample COGITO_mtgs_1105_5_FD_87278 | JGI IMG/M metagenome (GOLD analysis project Ga0115560, IMG submission 87278) | Pelagic marine microbial communities from North Sea - COGITO_mtgs_110509 | ecosystem: Environmental > Aquatic > Marine > Epipelagic | place: Germany:Helgoland, sampling site Kabeltonne... | reverse complement strand
GGCGTTGTTCACCCGTCATCTTGAGCGAGGTTATGAGCAGGCCTATGAGCGTTATTTTAGTGGTCAGGTGCCAGCGGAGATTGTTGTGCGGGGTTAGGCCTGTTTATGGCGCTACCGGCCATTGTTGAAGCCAGCTATACTCTCGTCCGCTGAAAATATAGGGATTAGTCCTCAGTGAATATGTTTCTCAATTTATTGCGCGGTTTGCTCCGCGGGATAGACCGCTTCACCGACATCACTGGTCGAGCGATCTCGTGGTTGATTGTGGCAATGGTTGCCATAACCTTGGTAATTGTCGTGCTGCGCTACTATTTTGAGAGTGGATCGATTGCCTTACAGGAGTCGATCACATACTTGCACGGGTTGGTGTTTATGCTCGGCATCGCCTTTACCTTGCAGCGCGGTGGTCATGTGCGTGTGGATATTTTTTACCGTGGGTTTTCTCCGCGGCGCAAAGCCATGGTGGACCTGATCGGTGGGCTGGTGTTTTTGCTGCCGGTGTCGCTGTTGATATTTACTTTTTCCTGGGATTACGTTGCCGCCAGCTGGGCGATTGGTGAGACCTCTGAGGAGCGCAGTGGTATTGCCGGCATCTATTTATTAAAGACACTGCTGTTGTTGATGCCGGCGACGCTGCTATTACAGGGCGTGGCTGAAATTCTCAGAAATGGGCTGGTGCTGCTCGGCAAGCAACCTATTGCACAGCAGCCCATCGAATCAAATCGTATTGAGCCACTAATCTGATGGTTGAGTTTATTCCCCTACTGATGTTTCTGGTGGTCTGTCTGGTATTGATGGCGGGCTATCCGGTGGCGCTGTCGCTGTCTGGCACGGCGCTGATCTTTGCACTGGCGGGTGTTGCCACTGGCACCTTCGATATGGCCTTTTTACATGCACTGCCCAACCGGCTGTTTGGCACGATTAAAAATACCACGTTGATTGCGGTGCCACTGTTTGTCTTTATGGGTGTGATGCTCGAGAAGTCACGCTTGGCCGAGGACTTGCTCGAGAGTATGGCCGATCTGTTTAAAGGCTTTCGCAGTGGGCTGGGTATTTCGGTGGTCTTGGTCGGCGCGCTGCTGGCGGCAAGCACTGGGATTGTTGGCGCCACGGTCGTCACCATGGGGTTGATGTCCCTGCCGACTATGCTCAAGCGCGGTTATTCGTCGTCTCAGGCCACGGGCATTATCTGCGCCACGGGAACGCTGGGGCAGATTATTCCGCCGTCGATTGCGCTGGTATTACTTGGCGATATTCTCTCCAGTGCCTATCAGCAGGCGCAGCTCAATATGGGCATTTTCACCCCCAAGGTGGTGTCAATTGGCGACCTGTTTGTCGGCGCGATTATTCCCGGTTTGATACTGGTGGTTCTCTACTGTCTCTATGTCAGTCTATTTGTTAGACCCGAGCAGCCAGTGGAGACGGATGAGCCCCTGTTGGAGCGAGGCTTGTCGCGCGCCATGCTCAATCTGTTGCCGCCGATCTTTTTGATTGTCGCCGTGCTCGGTTCGATTCTGTCCGGCGCGGCAACGCCCACTGAAGCGGCGGGTGTGGGTGCCTTTGGTGCGACTTTGCTGGCGATATTTAAAGGTCAACTATCACTGGGACGTCTGCGTGAAGTGGCGCAAAGCACCACCGAAGTGACCTCCATGGTGTTTCTGATTCTGATCGGCGCCGCAGTCTTTTCGCTGGTGTTCCGCGGCTTTGGTGGTGAAGAGTTGGTTGAGCAGTTTCTTGCCGGACTGCCGGGTGGGGTAGTCAGCGCGACGCTCTTGGTGATGTTGGTCATCTTTGTCTTGGGCTTTGTGCTCGACTTTATCGAGATCACCTTTGTTGTGGTGCCGATTGTGGCCCCAGTGCTGCTGGCCATGGGCTTAGATCCTGTGTGGCTGGGCATTATGATTGCGATTAATTTGCAGACTTCCTTTTTAACACCGCCTTTTGGTTTTGCGCTGTTCTATTTGCGCGGTGTCGCGCCGGCGTCAGTCGAGACCGCCGATATGTACCGCGGTGTGGTACCGTTTATTATGATTCAACTACTTTTAATGCTGATGTTATCACTGTGGCCAGCGCTGGCTACTTGGTTACCAGCCACCCTTTACAATTGATGTTATTTAACAAGGAATAGAGATTTATGGAGACTCAGTCGCCATCCCCATCGGGAAAGTTAATATCACAAACTATTGCTATGCCGCGGGAGACCAATGCCAATGGCGATATCTTTGGTGGCTGGTTGCTCAGCCAGATGGATTTAGCCGGCGCCATACTCGCTGGCCGCATTGCTAAGGGGCGTGTTGCCACCGTGGCGATCAGCGGCATGTCATTTCTAAATCCAGTGCCTGTGGGTGCCGTGGTGGCCTGCTATGCGCAGACGCTGTCAGTCGGTACTAGTTCGATTCGCGTTTTAATAGAAGCGTGGATCGATGACGATCCTCAGGGGGAGCGGTGTAAAGTGACGGAGGGTGAGTTTGTCTTTGTCGCGATTGATGACAACGGTAATACCCGCCAGGTGCCGACGGCCTAACGGCGAGACAGCTTTAAAGTTTTATTGCGCTAAAAATTTTCTCACGCAGTGCTGGTGCTTCATTGACCATATGATGCCCGGCACCCGGTATAAGATGCAGCTGCATATTTGGGAATTTACTCTGCAGCAATTTCATATTGTGCTTCCAGTCGAGCGTGCCATCGTTGTTGCCCTGAATCACATTGATTGGGAATGGTTGACTGGCGCAGCGATTAACTTCGACAACCCAGTCAGCCATTGCGCCAACCCAATCGGCAGGCAGCCGATGCGGTTGAAAGGGATCGCTGTGGCGAATAAAGTGCAAGAATTCTGGGTCGTGGGAATTGGCTCGAAAAACGCGCTTCATGGTTTTCCGAAAGGGTCGCGTAAGTTTGAAAAGCCAGCGATTGATACTCCATAGCGCTGGCTGCACCAGCGGCGCCAGTAAATCAAGGCTGACAAAGGGGTAGTCCTGCTGTTGTCCTTGCTCAATAAGCTGCTTGAGCAAAATAGCACCGCCGGTGCTTTGGCCTATTCCATGTAAAGGTGTGGGGCAGAGATCAGCGGTTGCCGCGATCACCTGATTGAGTTGGCTAACATACTGCGCAAAGAATTCTATGCTGGCCGGTTCGCCGCTAGACAGTCCATGACCGATCAGGTCAAAGCAGACAACGGTCAGCCCTCGGCTGAGAAGATCCTCAATAATGTGTCCGTAGAGGCCGGTGTGGTCCAAGTAGCCATGCACGAGAATAACACTGCCTTTGCTGTCGGCAGGTTTCCAAACCATCACATAAGTTTGCTGCTCTCCACTGACTATACGGCCGGCAAAAAGATCGCTGTTATGCGCCCTATACGGAAGCTGATAGAAACCGATATAGGCTTCTAATGCAGGGTAATCACGCAAGTCGACGCTCTCTTTTGGATCAAAAAGAGGCAGAGTTTGTTGTAGACTTTTAATCTCTTGGCGTGCAAAGTGTGGGCTAGCGAGATGCATAGATTTTCCAAAAATTGTGTCAGAGTTCCGCAAAAAACCCCGCTATTGGTTGTAACCGCAGCCAGTGCATCTTGTCAGAATAACCATGAATTACAAGAATAAAGATTTCGTCGAAAAATTAACTCGCCAACACAGCGCCACCTTGGTGAGGTTCTTGGCGCGCCGGATGAAAAACCGCGAGGATGCAGAGGATATAGCTCAGGCGGCGTTTATGCGTCTGTATACTTTAGACGACCCCGAAGAATTATCCAATGCCAAGGCCTTTCTGTTTCAAGTTGCCGCAAATTTGTCGATAGATCAGTTGCGCCGCAAAGTGCTGCATCAAAACTATCTTGAGCGCGAGGGAGCCAAGGTGGCCAATGATGGGTCTTCGGTGGTAAACGGTTTTTTCGACAATATCTCGCTGGAGCGAGAGATGGAAGCCAGAGAGACGCTAAGTTTTATTTATCAGTCGCTTGAGGCCTTGCCACAAAACCCCCGACAGGCATTTATTCTCAATCGGGCAAAAGGCCTGACCTACGGCGAAATTGCCGAGCAGATGGGTGTGTCAGTCAGTTCAGTGGAGAAATATATTCTTGAGGCGTTGAAGCATCTTCGCGTAGCGCTTAGTAAGGAAGACGGCACGCCGGTGAAATAGGGTTTTCCCCACTTTAGATTAAATAATAATGTCTGTAGAGATTGGCGATCACGGACGAATTTTAATAAAGATGAAATATAGCGGAGGTATTCTTGCTGTTGCTCGTCACAAAATAACAAGCACGATATTATTGAGGGAAATGCGCTTAGCTAAAGTGCATAACATTGTGAATAACGCATCCGGCCAAAAGCCTACTTACCGTGAAATTGCCAACCAAGCTGATGCTTGGATTGTGGCGCTGCGCCGAGAAAATGTTCAGCAAGTCGATCTGGATAAGTTTGCCGTTTGGTTGAGCGCGGATAGTCAGCATCAGAAAACGTGGGATAAGGCACTAACATTGTGGCAGACTCTCGGGGCGATCTCGCATATGCCGCTTGATGGTTTGTTGGCCGCAGAGTCACCTGATGGTGTCCGTGAAACACATCAGCCGGGCCCTGCTAAAGCCTCAACGCTCAACTGTTTTTTGGCCAGCCTCTCCATCGATAGGCTTCGCCAGCGCTGGATACCGGTGGCCATGGCCTTCTCTCTACTGTTGGCCTCTGCCTTGACTGCCCTCTTTAATGCGTCGCCGCAATCAGATTTTTATAGCGTCGGTGTAGGTGAATACGCAGAGGTTGTTTTGGCCGATGGCAGTGTTGTCGAGCTCAATACCGACAGCGCGATAGAAGTGACGCTAACTGACCACTCACGCGAGATTGAATTGCTTCGGGGTGAAGCATTTTTTGCTGTTGCCGCAGACAAATCTAGGCCCTTTATTGTCGACGTCGCTGGTGCCACAGTGCGAGCTGTCGGCACGGCGTTTAATATTTACAAAGTCACAGGTGAGAGTGCTGTGGTCGCAGTGACTGAGGGCATTGTGCGTATCGAAGAGGCGGATGGCTCCTCTATGTCCGTTGCTCAGTCGCGCCTTGTTACTGCCGATCAGGCGCTGAAGATTGATCTTCTTCGCGGTTTGTCCGATGCCGATGTTGACAATGTACAGGCCACAGCCTGGCGACATGGACACTTGTTATTTAATAGTACGCCGCTTGCAGAGGCAGTGGCTATGCTCAATCGCTATCTGGTGCAAAAGGTGGTGGTCGCAGACACTGTGCCATCCAGCGTTCGCCTGTCGGGAACCTTCTCATCTCGACAAAAGAAAGAAACCCTATTGGCTGTTGCTCAGGCGCTGAGTCTCGAGCTGACGCCGCACGGCGATAAATGGGTGTTGTCTCAAAACACCCCTTAAGGTTTAATAACCTTCAAGTCTAAATTTGACGCTTACTGTTAGGGCGCGTTGTGGGGTCTTCATTTCTCGTGGTCGATGTTCAGTGATTGGCTGCCGACCGTTCTGGTCTTCTGTAGCAAGTGCAGTCTTGCTCTTAGTTGTTGTGCCGGTTCGCGCAATTGTTACTGATGCCTATGATGTTCAGCTGCCTGCTGGCAGCCTTCACCGAGCGTTTATCGCGCTGGGTCAGCAAACACAATCTTCAATTATTTTTCCGTCATCGATCGATGATGTCCAGGATATTGCCGAGATTTCGGGTCGTTACAGCATTGTTGAGGTTCTCGATCAATTAACAGACGGCCGCGATATCGAGTTCCGCGTGGTGGGGCCCCTTACTGTGGTTGTGCTGCCACGTTGTATTGAGGCTCGTGACTGTCAGAGTTTGCAGCAAGATTCGACATTGAATATTCAGCAGTACCCAATGATTGAAGAGTTAATAGTACGCGGTGAGCAGGTAACGGGTTCGAGATTTAAGCAGATTGACGGCAACTCTTTCACTCCGGTTGAGATTATCACCTCAACCGAGATTCGTTTAAGTGGCGTACAAACGCTGTCGCAACTGATGCGATTTACCCCGGAGGTAGCGGGTAATTCCGCCAGTACGTCGGTCAGCAATGGCGGCAATGGCACGGCCAGTGTCACTTTGCGTGGCTTGCCGTCGACCAATACATTGGTGTTAGTCAATGGCTTGCGAACTACCTCTAATGCTGTTGATGGGGGCTCCGTCGACCTCAATAGCATCCCTTTGGCTGCAGTGGATCGGGTCGAGATTCTCAAAGATAGCGGTTCCTCTATTTATGGGTCAGACGCCATTGCCGGTGTCGTCAATGTCATCCTGCGGAAAAACTTTGATGGCATTTTGCTAAACAGTTTTTATGGCGCCTCGGCAGAGGGTGACAATCAAACCCGCCGCTATGATCTGTTGGCTGGGGGTAGACTTGGCAATGTCGAGTTAATGGCGGTGGCCTCGCACTATAATCAGGCGGGATTTTTTAGTCGCGACAGAGCTATATCCCGATCCGCCGACGGACGTGACTTTGGCGGCCTCGATCAGCGCTCTAGCGCCACACCGAATGCTCGCATACTCCTCCAGGATAGCGTGGTTAGCCTGACATCAGATCAGCTCGACGGGACCTCCGTCGAGCATTTTAGCGCAGTGACCAATGAACATTTATTCGACTATCGAGCCTATACGTCTTCATTGATTCCAGCGCAGAGAGATTCTTTTTACCTGTCCGGCAGTCTGCTAGGGCTGGATAGTCTCGACAGCGCATTTGAGCTCTCCTACGTGAAAAACAGCACCCTAATTACTTATGCGCCGATGCCGGTGTTTACGGCTTTCGAGGAAATTCCAATCACGGTTTCGGCCGCCAACCAGTTCAATCCATTTTCTCAGGATATTGAGGATCTCCGTGTTCGACTCACTGGCCTGGGACCGCGCTTGCAGGAAAATCAGTCGCAGACATTGCGCGCCAGTGCCGCATTGATGGGCGCCTTTCACCAGGGCGAGTGGCAGGCAAGTGTTAACTGGAGTCGCAACAATGCTGTCGAGCAGTGGCGCAATCTAGTTGATCTGCAGCACATTACTTTGGCTCTCGGCGACAGTTCAATCTGTGCGATTACAGCAGGCTGTGTGCCGATCAATGTGTTTGCCGGCCCAGGTGCTATCGCGGAAAATCAGCTGGATTATATCCGTGCTAACGCGACTAATCGCGGCCGGTCAATGTTGTCATCGTTCAATTTTGATCTCTCTCAGACATTGGACCTTTTGCCCGCAGGGGAGGTTGAGCTGGCCGCCGGCATTGAATTGCGCCGGGAAACGCTGGTGACGCAGGCCGATCAGCGAGTAGAGAGCGACCAATTAATTGGTGGCGAATATGGCAGTAGTCGCGGCAAGCGAACGATATCCGAGCTTTATGTCGAATCGCTAATTCCGTTGATAGGCGGAGCGAATGCTGGCAATCGTCTAGAGGCCAACTTTTCTCTAAGGTCGACGCATTTTAGTGACTTTGGTGCGCAGACTAATCCCAAGCTAGCGCTGCGCTATCGTCCGAGCAAGGACCTAACCCTGCGCGGCAGTATTTCTCGGGGTTTTCGCGCGCCGTCGTTATTCGAGTTAAATCAAAGCGACAGTGTCAGTCAGGCCTTTTTGCTCGACCCCTGCTCAATCGCGGAAAATATAAAGCTGCTGCCGGGCTGCCAGCTGCCAACGGATCCGCTGCGCGTGCAGTACCCAACAGTGATCGGCGGCAACCCTGAACTAAAGCCAGAAACGTCTGAAAATATCAGTCTTGGCTTTATCTATAGCCCGGCGAGTCTGCGCAATGTCAGCCTCGCGATGGACGTTTATCGGATTCAGGTGGATGATATTATCGGCGCCAGCGGGCAGTTTTTTCTCGAGCAAAATGCGGCCAACCAGATCTATGGTGAGCGAATTCTCCGCGATCAAGACGGCGAACTGGTAAAAGTTATCGCCAACAATGAAAACCTCGGTATGCGCAGGCTGTCTGGTGTCGATATCGATCTTGCCGGGCGACTATTTATCGCCAAATGGGGCAGCTTGGGTGTCAACTTGAGTGCCTCGCACCTTGCCTCATATCAATTTCAGGGTGGTCCGACCGCTGAGATTAGGCAGCTGGCCGCAACCTTTGAGGATGAAGCAGCAGAAGGTAGCGGCGCCCTGCCGAAGTGGAAAACGCGGCTTAACGTATTTTGGCAATTTGGCGCTTGGGAAGTCGCTCTAACGTCGTTTAGAGTCAGCAGTGTCAGCGAGACAGTCAGTGGCCTTAACAGCAAGCGTCGCAGTGGTGCATGGTCCCGTGAAGATGCACAAGTCAGTTATCATTTTAACGCTGGTAAATCTCTTATTACCCTCGGTGTCGAGAACCTTCTCGACGAAGCGCCACCCTTTATAGCCTCCGCATTTAACGACAATTTTGATTCTCGAACCTACGATTCAACCGGCCGGTTTTTCTACGCCAGGCTCAGTCATCATTTATAACCCTTAAATATTAGATTATTTCGCTTTTTTTCTGAGGGGTATTATTTCTCGACCGTCTCACGCTTAGTCCACGGAGAAAGGACGCGTATTCAAATCTTGCGAATTCAGCTTGCTAAATTCACAGAGCCTTCAAAGATTGGGCCTGTTTAGCAGTTATTTTTTAAAACTTGGGAGTTACTATGAAGACCTCACCTTTAACCAAAGCTATACGCGCTACTCTAGGAGCGTCTCTGCTCTTTAACGTTGCGATGCCTGCTTTTGCCCAGACAGATGGTGAAGAAGCAGCTGTTGAAGAAATTACCGTAACCGGCTCGCGCATCAAGCGTACCACCGGTCAAGATTCACAGGAAATTATTACGATCAGTGCCGAGGATATGAAAGTATCTGGGGATATTTCTGTTGCCGACGCACTGCGTACATCTACTCTAAACTCACTCGGTTCGTTCCGTGAGTCCTCTGGTAGCAGTGCACAGTCAAACGCAACTGTTAACCTGCGTGGTGCTGGTCAATCTCGCACCTTGGTACTGGTCAACGGCCGTCGTGTTGTTGGTTCAGCATCACTCGGTGGTGGCGGTGCAGTTAACCTTAATATGATCCCTTTCGCGTTTGTTGAGCGTTTGGAAATTGTTGCTGACGGCGCCTCTGCTGTTTACGGTTCTGACGCAGTAGCTGGTGTTATTAACGTTATTCTGAAAAAGGGCTATGACGGCGCTACCTTTACTGCCCGTCGTGGTGACCGTTCAGAAGATGACGGCAGCACTCAAAGCTTCTCTTTCTTGACTGGCGCTGAAGGCGACCGTGGTTCGGTTACTTTCGGTATCGAATATGACCGTCGCGATCCAGTTTTCGACAAAGACCGCAGCTACACTGCTGCTCGTTACAGCGATCTGGATGGTGATGGCTTTATCACCGGCTACAGCGAAACTGAAGGTGTTTCGTACTACGGATACACTCTGATCAACCCAAATTATGATGGTGCAGAGTTCAATCCAACTGACCCAGCTACCTGGGCGGTATCGCCAGGAGATAACTGTGTTGATGACGGTTCTTTTGTTGGCCAAATGAAAGCTGATGCGGTTTTCGGTCCTGACACTGGTTTCTACTGTGGTTATGCTTATGCCAACGTCTCGGCCAACCGCGCTGGACTTGAGCGAGTCAACACCTGGGTAAGCAGCTCTTTTGAACTTTCAGACAAGATTGAACTGTTTGCTGACGCATTGATTTCTAATAACGAATCATTTGGTCGTTATGCGCCTCCAGCTGCTCCGGGCTCCGCTCTGGCATCTGACCCTAAAAACCCGTATGGCGAAGCAGTAAGCGGCTACTTCCGTTGGACTGATATCGGTACGCGTGACAATGTTGTTAACGATACGTTGACCGACGTTAATATCGGCTTCCGCGGCGAGTTGAGTGATAGCCTGTCTTATGAGACGTACTACACATACTCCGATTATCGTTCGACCTCTATCGGTACTTACTACCTGAGCTATGGTGGATTTGACTCTAACATTTTGAACGAAGAGACAGATTACGATACTTACGTGGCTAACCTCAAAGCGACTACCCTGAATGACGATCGCATGAATATCCAAAAGATGTTCGTCGGTGTTCAGTGGGATATGTTTGAAATGGCCGGTGGTACTGCATCATCTTACTTTGCCGCTGAGACGTTTGATGTTTCTTACTCTGCGATGGTAGATGCGCAATCTGAAGCTGGTTTGGTTGGTGGTTCTGCGGGTAACTCAGCTGAAGGTGCGCGTAGCGTTAATGCACTGTCTGCTGAAGCCCTGTTCCCCGTTAACGATTGGTTAGAGATTGATGCTGCGGTTCGTTTCGATGATTACGATGACTTCGGTAATGCAACGTCACCACGCCTTGGTGCCACTTTTACCATGATCGAGAATGTTGTATTGAAGGCATCTTATGGTGAGGGCTTCCGTGCTCCTGACCTGTCTGATCTCTACGGCGCAACGTCGTTCTCGGCTGAAGACGCAACTGACTATTACGGTTGTCAGCTAAATGGCATTGCTGAAGCAGACTGTAGCGAGCGTCAGTTTGATACCTATATCGGTTCTAACCCAGAACTGGATGCAGAAACGTCGAAGACGATGTCTTTTGGCGCAACGTGGGAGTTTATGGATGGATGGTATGCAAGTGCTAACTACTTCGTTCTAGAGCTGTCCGATGCGATTGAATATGTATCTGCTCAGGATATGCTGAACGTTGATTACAACACTGGCGGCAACAACCCGCAGGTTGTGCGTAACGCAGCGGGTCGCGTAGATAGCATTTCAGCTGGTTACCAAAATGCCGTGACGGACATTCAGTATGAGTCTATGGATTATGCCGTCAATGGTACGTTTGAGACTAATAACTGGGGTTCTTTTGCTGTTCGTGGTAACGCAACTCAGTACCTGACCTATGAATACGAAGCGTCTTTTGGTGAGGGTGATATCGCCGATGCCGCTGGTACTCTGGGCTTCCCTGAATGGCGTGCTGGTGTGGCCATGTCTTGGAGCAAAGATAAGTGGTTTGCTACTTTCGCCAGTGACTTTATTGGTTCTTCTGAAAATAAAGTCTCTGAAGTAGAGTACTCCTCTTACACAACTCATAACGCCTCTGTTGGTTATGATTTGGAAGAGTATGGCACTGTTAAGATTGGTGCTAGCAACCTGACTAACAAAGATCCTCTGCTGAACCAGTTCGGTGCTCAGGCGGACGAATATCAGTATGATAATACCGGCCGAGTTATCTTTGTCGAATTCTCAATTGATATGTAAGCTTTGTTAAAAGTGTGTTAAAACGAGAGCCCGCTTTTGCGGGCTCTTTTTTGGCTGGCTTTTTTTGCCGAGGCACTCTTTTTTTTGCTGACGCACTTTTCGCTGGCGCACTCTTTTTACGGGCTGAGTATAGGAGACCTTATGGACGCGTGGGGCAATTTTTGGCAAAAGAACCACAGTACCACCTTTGCTGAATACTATCCGGACGGCTATACCAGCGGCTATGTCGCCGATTGGTGGTCCGACATACTGCAGGCGCAAAACACGCCACTACTTGACGTGCTTGAAGTCGGCTGTGGCAATGCGTCGCTTTTACCGCGCATGTTAGATCTTGAAATTTGTGGCACCTACACTGGTGTCGATGCTGCAGCGGTCGAGCTTTCTGCGGCAGCTGTAAAACGCAGTAACAGTCAACTTAAGGCTTCGCTGATTGGCGGAGTTGCAATAGAAGCATTTCAGTGTCAGCAAAAATTTGACATTGTCGCCTCGGTTTACGGCATTGAATATTCGCCCCTCGAGCAATCACTGCCTGTGGTAAAGGCGCTGTTGTCCGAGCAGGGTAAGCTGCACTTGCTGATCCATCACGCGGGATCTGTTATTACAGCGATGTCTGCGAAAGCCATGGGTGAGTTTGATTTTGCTCTAATGGAGCGAGTGATAACTGATTTACAAGTTATTGACACCGTGCTGGTCAAATACAAGGGTGATATTAGCCGGCTTGAAAAATCTGCCAAGGCGCAGGCAGCAAGAGAAAAAATTAATCAATTTATCTCGTCAGTTATGAATGTTAAGCCATCAGATAGAAACCCCATACTCCTCGACTTTGCCAATGCGGTACTCGTTTATTTCAAAAAACTACGTCTCACTCGGCTCGAGAGAAAAACCTATATAGAGAGTATTCTGATAGACTTTCACGCATCGAAAGAACGCTTTAGGCAGATGGTTAATGTTGCGCGAGATGACCGCAGCATTGGTGATGTTGAAGCGTTATTACAACAGTCAGGTTTTAATAATATTTCCGTTTCTGTCTTAACCAATCAAGGGGAACCCGTCGCATGGAACATAAAAGCCAACTCGTAATCGCCATCGCTATGCTACTCGCCGTTAATGGGCACGCTCAGGAACTCACGCAATGCCTTGCAGTGACCGATGACGTTAAACGATTAGCCTGTTATGACAATGTATCTGGCTATGTGGAGGGAGCCATCCCTGCGGCCATTGCCGGCAGTGCAATGGTCACCAAAAGCATCGCCACCAAGGCTGCTGAGCCCGCCATGCCGGCGGTGGCCATTGAGCCGCCTGTCGGCGAACAGGCATATAGTGATAGTACCCTGGTCAAGGCGCAAAAAGCTTATAACCAGGTCGTCGCCGATTCGGTCGTTATGTTGATAACCAAGATCCAGACGACATCGCAGCGCAAAACCTATTACTTCACTGACAGTGGACGGGTGTTTAAAAAAATGTCTGGTCGCTCGGCCAATATACGCGTTGACGACAAGGTTAAACTGGACGGCGGTCTGCTTGGCTCAAAGTTTTTAATTAGCCAAAATGGTGTCAGGGTCAAAGTCAAAGAGATCGATTAAATACTGTCTGCTGGCGCAGTATCAGCGTTTTGAATATTAAGTTATTAAATTGTCTGGAGGGGATATGAGCAACAAGTTAAGTGTATTGAAAGGCATGGTGTTGAGCCTGACACTAGCCGTGACCAATGTTAATGGGGCCTTGCCAAAATCGGTTTCTACCTTGCTTGATCGTGCTGAGTTCACCAATGTGCGAGTCTCCCCGACGGGTGAATATATCAGTGTGGTGATGAAAAAAAATGATCGCCGAACCTTAATCGTTCTTGATCGGGCGACGATGGCACCGATAGAGGGCAAGAGTATCCGTTACGAAGATGACGACGATATGGAGGTGTCAGGAGGCAGTTGGCTGACCGAGACGATTTTTGCTTATCGGGTCGCGACTGAAAATAAAGAAGACCATCGTCCAAGTGACAATGGCGATCTGTTTTTACTTGATATGGAGCAGGAGCTGCCGACTCATGCTTGGAATTACCGTGGCAACTTCACCAACAATACCCTCCGCAAAGGCGATCTTATCTCAGGCTATATGCAACCCATTTCAGGGTTGCCGGAAGATGACAAAAACATTCTCGTTTCGGTCTCTCCTTTTAGTCGCAATGGTGGCGTGAGGCCGGATATCTACAAAATGGAGTTAGCCACTGGTGACATGAGCAAAGTCATCACCGGTCCCGCTCGCGCGGCGCAGTTTCTATCCAATAAAACCGGAAGCACGTTGATTAGCTGGTGGGTCAAGCCCGATTACACCACCGACTTTGCTTTTCGACGAGCCAATGAGCGCTGGCAAAACTTGGCAATCGACTATAAGGGTGGCTTTCAGCCGCTGAAAGTCAGTGCTGATGGAATGGTTGCTTATGGGTTAACGCAGTTGCTGGGAGATGTAAATGCCGGTCAACAACTGGTCAAGTTGACTCTCGATACAGGCGAGCTTGAAAGTATAAAAGACTTTGGATTTGTCTCAGAAATCGATGTGACTTTTAATGAAGAGGGTCACCCGGCGTTTGCTCAGTGGGTCGATGATGGTCCTGAGTTGGAGATGTTTGGTAACAATCGTCTGGGCCAGATTGTCGGCGGTTTTGCCAAGAGTTTTGCCGGCTATAATGTGCAGCTGACCAGTGCTGACGATGCCGAGGAAAACATTGTTGTGCACGTTGGCTCCCCCGGTATTATGGGAGAGTATTACATATGGGAGCAGTCGACCGGTTCGGCGCGCTATCTGTTTAGCTCAAATGAAGCGGTCGATAAGCTTGAGTTAAATAGCTTCCAGTCGGTGAAGTATCAGGCGGATGACGGCGTCGACATGCAAGGCTGGCTGTTAATGCCAAAGCGCGGTAAGCCGAAAGCGCTGATTAATTACATTCATGGCGGGCCACACGGACCCTACATTCCCCACCAGTTTGATGAGCGAATGCAGATTATGGCTGAGCTCGGCTATGCCGTGTTCGCGCCCAATTTCCGCGGCTCTGGCGGTTATGGGCAGAACTTTGAGCGTGCCGGTTATCTGCAGTGGGGCACGCGTATGCTGGATGATATGCAGCAGGGCGCAGAGGCGGTCAAGGCGCGCTTCGATGTGGGTAGCAAAGTCTACATTATGGGTGGCAGTTATGGCGGCTATGCCAGTGCTCAGAGCTTGGTTCGTCACAGTGACTACTATGATTGCAGTGTTATCATTGCTGGGGTTTTCGACCTTGAGCAACAGATTGATACCTGGGATGCCGGCAAGGGTTTTAACACGGCTGGCTATGAAAAATCCGCTATTGGCAGCGACCCAGAGTTTCTCCGCGCTAATTCAATTATTCATAATCTCGACCGGGTTAAAGCACCGATGCTGATTGTTCATGGCAGAGAAGATACACGTACGCCTATGGTCGGTGCCGAGACGATGGTTACAGCATTGAAGAAGACCAAGCTGAAGTATGAGTATCATTTCTATGATCGCGAAGGGCATGGACTGTATTTCAAGCCAAACCGCATGGATCAGTATAAGAAGGTACAGAAATTTCTTAAACGCTGCGATGCGAAAAGCTAAAGTCACGGGATTGGCTATCTGCCGCAGCCAATGGGTAGCTCCGCTACTCGTTGCAAGCAAAAAAGCCCCGCAGTCTCCTGCGGGGCTTTTTTATGTCGGTCTGCAGCGTAATTAGCGGGAAAGCTAACTATTCGTCGGTCGATAGCGACACGTCGTAAACGCCAGCTTCACGGGCCTGATCAGAGATCAATACAAACAGTTCAGTCTTCGATTTAGGGTGCGCGCTGACAACCACCTTGGCTTCTGGATTTTCGGCATGCATTCGCTCAACGTTTGCCCGAACGGCGCGAACATCAATGCGACGCCCTGCAAGGGTGAGCTCATTGCTCTCTGAAACCCGAAATACAATATTGGTATTTTCAGTATCTGGTGGTGGTTCTTCAGAAGTCGGTGGGCGATTGACATCAAGCCCGGACTCATTGACAAATGAGGCTGTTACAATAAAGAAGATAAGCATAATAAACACGACGTCGAGCATCGGCGTCATATCAATTTGCGATTCATCCTCTTCCTTTCGTCTTCTTCCTAGTGCCATTGACGGTACACCCTCTGAACTTTCTAAATATAATAAAACAGCGCATTCTACTGATTTCTGTCAGAATTGCTAGCGTAACTACCGCACAGCTACAGGCACCACTAGACCAAGCCTTAAAGGCGTCTTAAGTGTGCCAGAAATAACGCAATTAAGGAAAACAAGATTGTATAAGACGATAAAAAAATGCCTGAATTACCGGAAGTAGAAACTACCCTTAGAGGGGTAGCTCCACATATTGTTGGTCAGATTATTGACCGCCTAACCGTCCACAATGGTTCCTTGCGCTGGCCAGTGACAGAGGGCATATCTGAGATCACAAAAGGCCAGCAGATTGTGGCGATAACCCGCCGCGCCAAATACTTGCTTGTGGAACTGGAGCGCGGCAGCATGATGATCCACTTGGGGATGAGTGGTAGCTTGCGACTGGTTGACAGAAAGACTGAGCGGCGCAAACATGACCATATTGAAATGCAACTGGCCAATGGAGTCTGTCTCCGCTATCACGACCCGCGGCGCTTTGGTGCCTGGCTGTGGTCGGACAATGGTTATCCGCAGCTGAACCATCTTGGCCCCGAACCTTTAACCGATGAATTTACCGGCAAGCGTCTTTTTGAGCTGTCACGAAAGCGTAAAATCGCGGTCAAGCCTTTTATTATGGACAATCAAACGGTGGTTGGGGTGG
>Ga0115560_1001579_pt1 | contig 16013 bp, 10 predicted proteins | sample COGITO_mtgs_1105_5_FD_87278 | JGI IMG/M metagenome (GOLD analysis project Ga0115560, IMG submission 87278) | Pelagic marine microbial communities from North Sea - COGITO_mtgs_110509 | ecosystem: Environmental > Aquatic > Marine > Epipelagic | place: Germany:Helgoland, sampling site Kabeltonne... | reverse complement strand
TCCTTCACAGGCAGCTAAAGATGCTGCTGCGGTTGTAAAGCCAACATACTTTAAGAAGTCTCTACGCGAAGTAGCAGAAGTCTCAAGGGTTTCTTTATCACCTAAAAAATCATCTGTAGGAATATTTTCTACAAATTCGTTTTTACTTAGCGTTTCAACAACAGAACTATCTTTTAGTTCTTCAACACTTTTCCAGTATTTTTTGATTGAAGCCATTTACTTATTGTTATTAGTTTTTAGTTTTTGTCGTTCGTTTTCACTGCAACAAAAAACAATTTTCTTCTTTGATTAATAATGACACTTACCACACTCTAATCCACCTAACTGAGCGGCTGTAACTTTATCTACACCGTACTTTTTAGCCAATTGCTCGTGAATTTTTGCATAATATTCGTTTCCTTTTAAATCTACATCTGTTTCTCTGTGACAATCTATACACCAACCCATTGTTAATGGAGCATGTTGATACAACTCTTCCATTTCTTCCACTGGACCGTGACATTTCTGACATTGAACACCTGCAACAGTAACGTGTTGTGAGTGATTGAAATACACGAAGTCTGGTAGATTATGAATGCGCACCCATTTGATTGGCTTGGTATCTCCTGTATATTTTAATTTCTCTGCATCCCAACCTGCAGCTTTATAAACTTTTGCAATTTCTTTGTCTAATTCTGCTTTTTCTAATGTTCTGTCTTCTAAAACCACTACTGTATTTTCTGCAACTTCAGCAATACTTTTGTGACAATTCATACAAACATTCACCGAAGGAATTCCAGAGTGTTTACTATGTTTTGCGGAAGAGTGACAATATTGACAGTCGATTTTATTATCTCCTGCATGTATTTTGTGAGAAAATACGATGGGTTGCACTGGCTGATATCCTTGATCTACTCCTACACTGAATAAAGTTCCGAATAAGACATATGCAGACATCAACAGCGCGAAGATGACAAACAACACATGTAAGAATGTATTTTTTTGAATACCAACCCATAATTCCTGTAAGTCTCTTTTGAGATTTGACTGAACGTCTGAGTTTTCCTTTTTATTTCCTTTTAACTCATTGACCTGTTTCAACAATGAAGCGATCATAATAAAGGCAACGATAATAGCTGCGGCTAAAATCATAATCACCCAGGAAGGAGCTCCTCCGCCTGTACCATCATCAGTAGAAGTTCCTTCTGGTTTTACCTCAGCAACTTTTTTGATTTCACCAACTGTGGTGTAATATAAAATATCATCAATATTTTGATCTGTTAGCGCAGGAAAAGCAGTCATCACAGAACCGTTGTATTCTTCATAAATGGCAATGGCATCTGCATCCCCTGAAGCTCTTAATGCTGCATTGTTTTTAATCCAAGACTTTAGCCAGTCGTTCTCTCTACGAGACTCCACACCACCTAATTTTGGCCCAATCAACTTTTTGTCTAACTTGTGGCAAGAAGCACATTGAGATTTAAATAATTTTTTTCCTTCTTTGTAACGTGCCTCATCTACATCTTGTGCGTTTGAGGAAATTGTGAATGCGAATAATAAAAGAAATGTGATACTTTTAAAAAGCAAACTCGTAAGTCTATTGTGCAATGCTACACTTTTCATATTTACAACTATAATTTAAATATTCTAGTTAAAAACTGACTCAAAAATAACCCATGTTTCAGTTGTACAAAAGTACTACTTATTGCTAAATTTTAAAAAGCGAAAGGAATCTTAAATATTAATTTATAATAATTCTAAATAAGATATTTTACAATATAGTATGTAACAAGTTGTTACTTTTGTAGAAAGAATATATACGATGAACATCAAAGTAATTTTACTCACTTTTGCCAGCTTATTTTTCCTTGGGAATTCCACCAGCCGCGCACAATCACAAAACAATGATAATGACAGTATTCGCAGTATTATTGAGAAGAAAAGAGCCTATAACAATCGTAAAGGCATTGGATATCGCATTCAACTTTACAATGGAAGTGAAAAGCGTGTTAAAACCATTAGAGCGAAATTTCGCATCGAATTTCCATCGATAGAGACCTACTTAAAATACAATGCACCAGAATGGAAAATACAGGTTGGTAGCTACAAAACAACTTTGGAGGCCGCTAGAGAATTGAGAGAAATAAATAAGAAGTTTTCAGGTGCTATTATCATTCCAATAAGTAAATAAAAAAAATCACAAACAAAAAAAAACGCCGCAATATTGCGGCGTTTTTTTTTTGAACTCTATTGAAAAATATTATTTCAATTTTTTCTTTACTGCTACTTCATTATAAGCTTCAATAGTATCTCCTTCTTCAATATCATTATAGCCTTTTAATTGAAGTCCACAATCATATCCTTTGGTTACTTCTTTTACATCGTCTTTGAAACGTTTTAAAGAGGTTAATACACCGTCATGAACAACGATTCCGTCTCTAATAACTCTAATTTTAGAATCTCTAAAGATTTTACCAGAGATGACCATACACCCTGCAATGTTTCCTACTTTCGAGATTTTATACACTTCTCTAATTTCTACATTCCCACTAATTTCCTCTTTCATGTCTGGAGATAACATCCCTTCCATCGCATCTTTTAAGTCGCCAATTGCATCGTAAATAATAGAATATGTTCTAATATCTACTTCTTCTCTATCTGCGATGATTCTTGCATTTCCTTGCGGACGAACGTTAAAACCTACAATAATTGCATCTGAAGCGGTGGCTAATAAAACATCACTTTCTGTGATGGCTCCAACTCCTTTATGTAAAATATTTACTTGAATTTCTTCGGTAGATAATTTCTGGAAAGAATCTGTCAATGCTTCTACAGAACCATCTACATCTCCTTTTAGGATAATGTTCAACTCTTTAAAGTCTCCCAATGCAATTCTACGTCCAATTTCATCCAACGTTAATGTTTTTTGAGTTCGAACAGATTGCTCACGTTGTAATTGAGAACGTTTTGAAGCAATTTGTTTTGCTTCACGTTCGTCATCAAATACATTGAATTTATCTCCTGCTTGTGGCGCTCCATCCAATCCTAAGATAGATACTGGCGTTGAAGGCCCTACTTCTTTCAAGTTATTTCCTTTATCATCAAACATGGCTCTTACTTTTCCACTGTGTTTACCAGCTAATAAGTAATCTCCAATTTTTAGGGTTCCTGCTTGTACTAAGATCGTAGAAACATATCCTCTACCTTTATCTAGTAACGCTTCCACTACGGCACCAACTGCATTTTTATTTGGGTTTGCTTTTAATTCTAAAACCTCAGCTTCTAATAAAACTTTCTCCAACAATTCTGGAACTCCTTCTCCAGTTTTTGCCGAAATATCTTGCGATTGAATGCTACCTCCCCAATCTTCAACTAATAAATTCATAGCTGCTAATTGCGTTTTTACATTGTCTGGATTGGCATTGGGCTTGTCAATCTTATTTATTGCAAAAATAATTGGGACTCCTGCTGCTTGTGCATGGGAAATTGCTTCTTTTGTTTGCGGCATAATATCATCGTCTGCTGCAGCTACAATAATTACTAAATCGGTTACCTGTGCACCACGCGCTCTCATTGCTGTAAACGCCTCGTGACCTGGTGTATCTAAAAATGCAATTTGTTGTTCGCCAACGGTTACAGAATACGCTCCGATATGTTGTGTTATTCCTCCGCTTTCAACTTCAATTACATTTGCTTTTCTTATATAATCTAACAAAGAAGTCTTCCCATGATCCACATGTCCCATCACCGTAATAATTGGCGCACGTGTAATAAGATCTTCTGGTTTGTCTTGAACTTCTTCAATAGCTTCTTCTACTTCAGCTCCTATAAATTCTACCGTATAGTTAAATTCTTCTGCAACAATCACCAAAGTTTCTGCATCTAAACGCTGATTCATGGTCACCATCATTCCTAGCATCATACAAGAAGAAATAATATTTGTTACTGGAACATCCATCATAATAGCAACTTCACTTACAGTAACAAATTCTGTTACTTTTAGGATTTTGTTATCTAATGTCTGTGCTTCTAGTTCTGCTTCTGTATGCTCTCTTCGTGCTTCTCTTTTATTTCTACGGTATTTCGCTCCTTTTCCTTTGCTAGATTTTCCTTGAAGTTTCTCCAAGGTATCTCTAACCTGTTTCTGAATTTCTGCTTCTGTAGGTTCTTCTTTTTTAACGGGAGTTTGATTTCTTCTACCTCTGTTAAAAGGTGGTTTTCCACTTTCGCTTCTTGCTTGGGGTCTTCCGACTCCACCACCACTTCTAGAAGGTGTTCCAGAACCGGTTGTTGGCTTGTTAATTCGCTTTCGCTTCTTTCGAGTATCGTTTGTGTTTGCAGACTTTACTTCTGGTTTTTTCTTTTGCGGTTTTTCGAATTGTTTTAAGTCAATCGTTTTTCCTGTAATCTTAGGTCCGTCTAACTTTTTATATTGGGTAACCAATGCTTCTGCATTTTCTGAGGTTACTTCTTCTCCTTTTTCTTCTACTACTTTTTGTTTGGCAACAATTGGTGTTGCTTCTTTTTCAACAGCAGTCATTTTCTTGGAAACTTCTTTTGCTGCTGCTTTTGGCTTTTCTTCGTTAGATGTTTCTGGGACAACTTTAGATGCCTCTTTTGAGGGAGCTGCAACAGGTACAACTACATTTTCTGTTTCTTCAACAGGGGTAGGCGCTTCTTTTACTGCTTCTGGCTGTTTTTTACCAGATGGATTCGTGACATCTATTTTACCAACAGTCTTGAATGCTAATTTTTCGGCTTTGGCTTTTAAAACAACTTCTTCTTTCTTTTCTTCTTCTACTCTTTTCTTTTCTAATTTAGCTTCATGTTCCAAACGAATCGCTTCTTTCTCTTTCCGTTTTTCTTCACCAACTTCCTTAGATGCTGCTTTTTTGCTTGCGTCAGTTTGAAAACCATCAAGTAAAACTTGATATACGTCTCCAGATATTTTAGCAGTAGGTCTAGCATCAACGTCGTGTCCGTTTTTTCCTAGAAATTCTACAGCTCTATCTAGAGAAATATTTAATTCTCTTAAAACTTTATTAAGCCTCATTGTTTTGCCTTCAGACATATAGTATATTTTAGCCTTTAATTCTGTAAAAATAAACTTTTTACTTTAATTCTTTTTCGTGTTGCTTATTCTTCGAATTCTTCTTTCAAAATTCTTTGAACATCTACAATTGTTTCTTCTTCTAAATCCGTTCTTTTTACCAATTCTGCAACACTTGCATCTAAAACGCCTCTTGCAGTATCTAAACCAATTTTCTTGAATTCAACAATGATCCAATCTTCAATTTCATCAGTAAATTCAGTCAACTCAACATCTTCTTCTTCTAATCCTTCTCTTTGAACGTCTATTTCGTAACCTGTTAATTCACTTGCCAAACGGATATTTACGCCACCTCTACCAATTGCTTTCGAAACTTCTTCTGGTTTTAATAGTACGCTTACACGTCCTTTTTTACCGTTGCGTTCTTCTTCATACATTTCAATTTCCATCGAAGTCACTTTTGCAGGACTTAAGGCTCTTGAAATAAACAACTGTTCATTTTTTGTGTAGTTGATAACGTCGATATTTTCGTTTCCTAACTCACGAACAATTCCATGAATTCTAGATCCTTTTACACCAACACAAGCTCCAACGGGGTCGATTCTATCATCATAGGAATCAACTGCCACTTTTGCTTTCTCTCCAGGAATCCTAGCCACGCGTTCTACTGTAATTAAACCGTCAAAAACTTCTGGAATTTCTTGCTCAAATAATTTGTTCAAAAATTCTGGTGATGTTCTTGATAAAATGATTGCTGGCTTGTTTCCTCTTAATTCTACCGACTTGATCACCCCTCTTACGGAATCTCCTTTTCTAAAAAAGTCGGAACGTATTTGTTCACTTTTCGGTAAAACTATTTCGTTTCCTTCATCGTCCAACAAGATAATCGCATTGTGACGAATGTGGTGCACTTCTGCACTGTACAAGTCGCCTTCTAGATCTTTAAACTGTTTGAAGATATTTGTACTATCGTGTTCAAATATTTTAGAAATTAAGTTCTGGCGCAGTGCCAAGATTGCTCTTCTTCCTAAATCAATTAGCTTCACTTCTTCAGACACGTCTTCACCGATTTCAAAATCTGGCTCAATCAATCTGGCTTCTGACAATTCTATTTCTTCATTATCATCTTCAGAAAAACCATCTGCAACTACCACTCTATTTCTCCAAATTTCTAAATCTCCTTTGTCTGGATTGATGATAATATCAAAATTATCATCAGAACCAAATTTTCTTTTTAAGGCAGCTCTAAAAACTTCTTCTAAAATAGACATTAGGGTAACCCTGTCTATGCTTTTGTTATCTTTAAATTCTGAAAACGAATCAATTAATGCTATATTTTCCATTACGTTTTTTACTTAAAATAAAATCTTCACTTTTGCTTCTTTAATCTCTGTATATAAAAGAGTTGCTGTTTTCTCTACAGTAACTTTTCCTTTACCTATTGGCTTAGGTTCTCTTGCTTTCCACTTCAAAACAATCGCATCGTCTGTCGCTTCGGCTAAAGTTCCTTCAAAATTCTCATCTGCAGTTGTTACCTTTAATATCCTATTGATATTTTTAACATACTGTCTTTTTACTTTTATTGGATGAGCTATATCGGGTGTAGAAACCTCTAAAGAAAAATCGTATACTTCTCTGTCGATATTATTTTCTATGTTTCTACTTATCCGAATACACTCACTCAAGGCAACTCCTTGATCACCATCAATAACAATTTGAATTCTATTATTTGTTGATATTTCAAAACTTATTAAATACAAAGATTCATTGACTGCCAGTGCATCTTCTAATAAATCTTTTACCTTTTCGTTCATCTTAAAATATAAAAATAGGGGACTTTTAGTCCCCTTCATTTTCTCAATTGTACTGATTTCGGTGCAAATATACTACAATGTTTGTGAATTAGCAAAAAGAGTTCAAGTCAATTATTTTTTGTAACTTTAAATACCCGAAGTTCACACCTAAATTCTTCTCTTATGAAAAAAATTTTAGTTCCTATTGACTTTTCCAAACAATCCGAATTTGCCTCCAAAATCGCAAATAAAATTGCTAAAGAATCTGAAAGTATCATCTACTTACTCCACCTCATCGAATTACCTTCTGGGGTTATTGATATGACTGCAGGAAGTCGGTTTAGCATCCCAGAAAGCATTTTGTACCTCAGAAAAACAAAAGAAAAGATCGTGCGTTTTAAAGAGCGTATTTTTTCTAAAGACATCGAGGTCGAACACATCATTAAACTTCAAGCACCAAATGAAGGAATTATAAAATATGGAGAAAAACTTGATGTAGATTTAATAGTCATGGGTTCTAAAGGACATTCTGAGTTTGAAGAAATACTAATTGGCTCGAATACAGAAAAAGTGGTAAGAACTTCAAAAATACCGGTACTTGTAGTCAAAAAAGATGCTGAAAAATTTAAACTCAAGGATTTAGTGTTTGCATCAAATTTTAATAAAGAGAACCGTCTCGCTTTTGAAAAATTTTTAGCTTTTGCGCATCTGTTTAAAAGTAAAATTCATTTACTAAAAATAAATACACCCCATAAATTTGAAAGCACCTTCGCAGCAGAGACGAAAATCAAGGACTTTATTCATGGTTGTAAATTACCAAAACACTCAATTACTGTTTACTGCGATGTTTCTATTGAAATGGGAATTTTAAATTTTTCAAGAAATAAAAACGCAGACATCATCGCATTAACAACACATGGAAGAAGTGGTTTGTCGCATTTGTTTAATGGAAGTGTCGCCAAAAATCTTTCTAAATCTGCTTTAAAACCCATGTTGACTTTTAAAATTTAACCCTTTCAAAACTCCTTTTAAAATAAAAAAGCTTCAAATTTAAAAATTTGAAGCTTTTTGTTGGCCTACAAGGACTCGAACCTTGAATGTCGGTACCAAAAACCGGTGTGTTACCAATTACACCATAGGCCAATGCGATAATGCGGGTGCAAATTTAAACCAAAGTTTCAATCCTACAAGCATTTTTTAAAAAAAAAATTCTTTAACAAATTTTTATGCTATTTTCTTTACGGTAAAAAGGAAGAATTGAGATTTTATTCGTAATAATTACTAAATTCGCCACAGACTATTACAAAAATATATGACAGCAGTAAACTTCAAAAAGTGGGATCTTATTTTAGGATGGGTAATCTTTGCAATTGCACTAATTACCTATTCATTAACCATTGAACCCACCGTAAGTTCCTGGGATGTTGGAGAATATATCTCTACAGCAATTAAACTAGAAGTAGGCCATCCACCTGGAGCGCCTCTTTTCCAGATGTTAGGTGCCTTTTTTGCAATGTTTACTACCGAAGTAACTGAAATTGCTAAAATGGTCAACTTTATGTCTGCGCTCGCGAGCGCATTTACCATTCTCTTTATGTTTTGGACCATTTCTAACTTGGGTAAAAAGTTAGCATTAAAATCAGGCGCACTCTCAGACGGGAAATACATCGCAATTTTAGGAAGTAGTGCCGTTGGATCTCTGGCATACACATTTTCTGACAGTTTTTGGTTTAGTGCCGTTGAGGGTGAAGTGTATGCAATGTCGTCTTTTTTAATGGCCCTACTGTTCTGGCTGGGTCTCAAGTGGGAGAGTGAAATGCAAACTCCGAGAGGTAATAAGTGGCTGGTATTAATTAGTTTTGTTGTTGGTTTGTCCTTTGGCGTTCACATTCTTTCCTTATTGGTGATTCCATCCATAGTAATGTTGTATTTCTTTAAAACTTTCAAAGATATCAATCTTAAAACTACCACAATTGCCACGGTAATCTCAGTAGTTGTTTTAATGTTTGTTTTTAAATTTTTATTCCCTTTTACCTTACAATTCTTTAGTTCCTCAGAATTGTTTTTTATCAATTCTATTGGCATGCCCTACAACTCCGGAACCATCATCGCAGGAATTGTATTGATTGTTCTGTTTTACGTTGGATTAAACTGGACGCGTAAAAAAGACAAAGTAGCAGCAAACACGCTTATTTTGTCCTTACTATTTATCATGATTGGTTTTTCTTCTTGGATTATGTTGCCTATTAGAGCCAATGCAAATACCACGATTAACGAAAACAATCCATCGAGTGCACGCGAGCTATTGGCCTACTACAATCGAGAGCAATATGGAGATGCCAATGTTTTTTATGACACCTATTATTCGAATTCATATGATAGAGAAATAAGTGCGAGTACCCCAAGAAAAGATGATAAGCCTAAGTATGAAAAGAAAAATGGAAAATACATCATTGTCAATAAATACAAAAATGTATTGCAAAACTATTCAGACAAGCACAAAGGCTTCATCCCACGAATGGTAGACCCTACACCAAGTGTTATTGAACGTTACAAAGCCATTGCTGGCATTCCGCAAGAAAGTAAAAGAAGACCCACTTTTGGTGAAAACTTAAAATTTATGGTCAACTATCAATTTGGCTATATGTATGGTCGCTATTTTATGTGGAACTTTGTTGGAAGACAAAACGACATTCAAGGAAACTTAGATATTAATAATGGAAACTGGTTGAGCGGAATTGATTTTATTGACGAAGCAAGAATCGGTTCGCAACAAAAACTCCCTTCCTATGTGTTAGAAAATAAAGGAAGAAATACCTATTATTTCTTGCCGTTCCTCTTAGGATTGATGGGCTTATTTTATCAAATAAAATGGGACAAGGAAAACTTTTTTACATTGCTCCTCTTCTTTGCTTTCACTGGATTGGCCATTATTTTTTACACCAACCCAAAACCCTTTGAACCTCGAGAAAGAGATTATGCCGTCGTTGGAAGTTTTTACATTTTTGCCATTTGGATTGGCTTTGGGGTTTTAGCGCTGTACGAAGCATTCAAAAAGTATGGGAATAAAAAGGCGATTGCAGTTGCAATTTCCACACTATCCTTAGTTGCCGTTCCTGTATTAATGGGAGCACAAAACTGGGATGACCACGACCGATCCAATCGCTATACAGCTCATTTAAATGCACAAGCCTATTTAGAGTCCTGTGACCCCAACGCCATTATGTTTACCATTGGAGACAATGACACCTTTCCCCTTTGGTACCTGCAAGAAGTAGAAGGCATTCGAACGGATGTTAAATTGATCAACACCAGTCTTTTTGCAACCGATTGGTATATCGATCAAATGAAGCGTGCAACTTATGATGCGCCTCCAATTCCTTCCCAATTAACGCATGACCTCTACAAATTTGGAAGTTTAGACGTTGCCTATTACTTTGATGAATTAAGAGCCATCCCAAAAGATGCGACCATTACAATTCAAAAATTTATGCGTTGGATTGAAAGTCAAGATTCCCGAACGTTTTATGATTTGGATGGAGATGAAGTTCCAGAAAAGATATTGCCTGCAAACAACATTCGAATCCCGGTTAACAAAGAAAACGTCCTCAAATCGGGCATTGTAAAAGCAAAAGACGCTCATAAAATTGTAGACTACATCGACATTAAAATTGATCGTGGAATTACTAAAAACAGGATTCTAATGCTCGATATTTTAGCCAACAACGATTGGAAACAGCCGCTCTATTTCACTGGAGGCTCTAATGCTGATGAAGAATACATTTGGTTGAAAGATTACCTTCAATTGGATGGTTTGGGCTACAAATTGGTACCGATAAAAACACCTATTGGAAAGAAAAGTTTGTTTGACATGGGTCGTATCGATCCTGAGAAAATGTACAGCAATGTACAAAAGTGGAATTGGCGAAGTATTAACGATGGAAAAATCTATTTGGACGAACAAAGCAAGCGAAATGCAATCTCTATGCGAAACAGCTTAATGCGCTTATCAACCGCTTTTGCAGTCGAAGGCGACACCCTAAAGGCCATAGAAATCCTAGATTTATCGCTAGACAAAATGCCGATCAAAGATTTTGATCACTATAGCTTGTCGTTAGACTATCCAGAAATGTATTACAGATTAGGAGCGGTCGAAAAAGCAAGAAAGACTGCCGAAACCTTAATTGGACTCTTTCGTGAAAAATTAATTTGGCACAGTACCTTTACAAAAGAAGAATTTGATTTGGTTTTTGAGGATTTCGATTTAACGTTTCGCTATTTATACAGGGGTGTGTTAGAACAAGTACAAGACAACGAAATAGATTATACCTACTTTAAAAAACTACAGGACGAATTCAATGGCACTCTAGAATTGTTTCAACATATTATACCAAACCAAGAAGCAGCTCCAGAAGAGTTAGAGCTTTTACAGGAATAGCGAACACTGCATCCAAAACTACACCTCTCTAGGAAGCATCGTTGCTCAAAATATAGGGGTGTTTTTTGTGAAGAAAAATACGCTATCAAAAAAAGAGCAGACTATAAAATCCCAAAAAAAAGATTTTGTGAATTTAGACGAACTGTTGCACCATACCAATCAAGGTATTGGCATCTTGCTCTCCTGTTTGGCGCCATTTCATTTCGCCATTTTTATAAATCATGAATGTAGGATTGCCTTTCACTCGCAAAGCTTCTGCAAGGGGTTCATTCTTTTTAATGTCAATTTTAATCACTTTGGCACTGTCACCTAAAGCAGCAGCAACGTCGCGTAATGTTTCGACACCATTATCGATGTCATCCCAATCGAAATAGAAATCGATTAGAACAGGTTTTTCAACACTTATTAACTCACCAAATTTTGTCATTCTACAAAGTATTTATGGGGTAGTAATATTTTAATTACTAAACAATAATTTACAAAGATACAAAAATCTAATTGAATCGACTGATTATCAACCTTTCCTCAAAGTAATGACGGTAATTTCTGGCCAAATTCCAACACGTCCTGGAAAGGCATGATAGCCGAAACCACGATTAACATTAATGTATCTCCCGGCCTCTTCATACAAGCCAGCCCATTGTTTGTAAACATATTTTGAAGGACTCCATTTGATCCATCCCGGAATTTCAATGCCCATTTGCAAACCGTGTGTATGTCCACTTAAGGTCAAATGATAATTGAAAGGATCTTGTTTCACTTTGTACTCCCAATGGCTTGGGTCATGAGACATTAAAATCTTAAAATCTTCCTTTTTAACATCTTTGGATGCTTTCTCAAGGTCGCCTGCTTGGTTGAATCCTTTCCCCCAATTCTCAACTCCCAAAAGGGCGATTTTTTGTCCATCTTTCTCCAAATAACGGTGTTCATCCAACAATAAATCAAAGCCTATTTTTTGATGAATATCTTTTACATCTTGAAAATTCTTTACTTTTTCTGCTGGATTTTTCCAATCCATATAATCGCCATAATCATGATTCCCAAGGATAGAAAATTTTCCAGATTTGGCCTCTAATTTGTCAAAGACATCAATCCAATTGTCCATTTCATCGGCCTTATTATTTACAATATCTCCAGTAAATAACATCATGTCCGATTGTTGTTGATTGATTAAATCTACTCCATATTGTATTTTTTCTTTGTTGGTAAAACTTCCTGAGTGAATGTCCGAAATTTGCGTAATGGTAAAACCGTCAAACACCGCGGGTAAATCTGGAAATGTTAAATTATATTTAATAACCTTATAGTTGTACTTCCCTTGAATGATTCCATAAATAAAAGAAGCAAAAGGAAGGGCCGCCAAACCTAAAGCAATTTGAGAAATAAATTTTCTTCTGTTTGCAATGGGTTGGGTTTCTCCTGAGGATAGTGCTGAAAAGAGTTTTAAAAACAATCGATAAATATCTTCTCCAAACAAAACAATTAAAATGACAATTTTTGGCAATAAAACTGTTAGCATGAGGCCCATTGCCATTTGAAACTGGGGCGTTTGCCCTTGAGTTCGGTCATAGGTAAGTGCTATATATAAAAAGTTGAAATAGACTGCAAGGCTTACAAAAACCCAAGAATAGCGAAAAATTTTACTTTTTGAAACTGTTTTCAGCGCCTGAAATGCATACAATTCCAGAAGCACTACAACCAACAACAAGACAATCATTCCAATCCATCGCATACAAATACTGTTTTTTATAAAATTCAACAAATATAGCGTTTAAACTCAAATGAATTTGAACATCCTGTGAAAGTTTTGTAGCTTTACTGCTGTGACTATTTTTATGGATAAAAATCGTTTTATCTGTCTTCAATGTCACAGCCATAAATAGCCAAAAAAAATCCAATGTCAGATCAAAAAAGAGTTTTTTTAGTAGATGCTTTTGCACTAATTTTTAGAGGATATTATGCGTTTATAAAAAACCCGCGAATCAATTCCAAAGGATTGGATACTTCTGCTATTATGGGTTTTATGAATTCTCTTTTAGACGTTATCAAACGCGAAAGACCGGATCATTTGGCGGTTTGTTTTGACAAAGGAGGCAGTGTAGACCGTGTAGAAATGTTTGAAGCCTATAAAGCCAATAGAGATGAAACTCCTGAAGCCATTAAAATTGCGGTTCCTTACATTCAAGAAATTCTAAAAGCCATGCACATTCCAATTATGGTGAAAGAGGGCTTTGAAGCAGATGATGTTATTGGTACCCTCTCAAAGCAAGCAGAAAAAGAAGGGTTTAAAACCTATATGGTTACACCCGATAAGGATTTTGCACAATTGGTCTCTGAAAATATTTTTATGTACAAGCCACGTTTTGGAGGTGGATATGATGTGTGGGGAGTTCCAGAAGTACAAGAGAAATTTGGCGTAGAAACTCCTGAACAAGTGATTGATTTCCTAGGAATGATGGGCGATTCTGCAGACAACATTCCAGGACTACCTGGTGTTGGGGAAAAAACAGCAAAAAAGTTTTTGGCAACCTATGGTTCGATGGAGAATTTACTTGACAACACCCATGAACTCAAAGGAAAACTAAAAGAAAAAATAGAAGCTGCCAAAGAATTAGGATTGCTTTCAAAAAAATTGGCCACCATTATGCTAGACGTTCCAGTCAGTTTCCATGCCAAAGATTTTGAATTGGATCAACCCGATTTAGAAAAAGTAACCACTCTTTTCAACGAGTTGGAGTTTCGAAATTTACTCGTAAACTTTACACGAACTTTCGCAGAAAAAACATCGGATCCCGATGTGAAAGCTGACGCCGAAAAACCAAAAGCAGCTAAAAAAACAGTTCCATCATCCACTGATGGCCAATTTGATTTGTTTGCCGCACCGGGCAGTGGAAGTGTTTCTGAAGAAGAAGTAGCCGCTGGTTTTAAAACCATTGAAAACACCAATCATTTTTACCAACATATTGATTCTCCTTTGTCCAGAAAATTATTATTGAAGAAATTACTGCAACAAAAAGCGGTTTGTTTTGATACGGAAACGACGGGCTTAAAAGCGCTTGAAGTAGAATTGATTGGCATTGCTTTTTCTTATGAAATTGGAAAAGGATATTATGTTTCCTGTCCAGAAGACCAAAAAGAAACAGAGGCCATTTTAGACGAATTTCGTCCTTTTTTTGAGGCTGACCACATTGAAAAAATTGGGCACAATTTAAAATACGACCTCAAAGTATTGTCCAACTACAACCTGACTGTAAAAGGAAAGTTGTTTGATACCATGATTGCCCATTACCTCATCAATCCCGATATGCGCCACAATATGGACATGCTTGCTGAAACGTACTTAAACTACCAACCCGTTTCCATTACAGCATTGATTGGGAAAAAAGGAAAAAATCAATTGTCGATGCGCGAAGTACCGCTGGCAGACCAGACCGAATATGCGGTGGAAGACGCAGACATTACCTTGCAATTGAAAGAACATTTCACCAAAGAATTGGAGAGTGGCAACGTAGCTGCACTTTTTAACGATGTAGAGCTTCCGTTGGTTTCTGTACTCACGGCCATGGAAATTGAAGGGATCAACATCAACGTAGCTTTCTTAAAAGAATTATCGAACAGCTTAACGGCAGATATTGAACGACTGGAGAAAGGGATTTATGAGCAAGCAGGTGAAGAATTTAACATTGCATCGCCAAAACAATTGGGGATTGTATTGTTTGAAAACATGCAATTGGTTGCCAAACCAAAAAAGACAAAAACGGGACAATATTCTACCGCTGAAGACGTGCTTTCTTTCTTGGCCAAAGACCATCAAATTATTAGAGACATTCAAGAATACCGCCAATATAAAAAATTACAAAGTACCTATGTAGATGCTTTGCCCAATGAGGTGAATCCTAAAACAGGAAGAATTCACACTCAATACATGCAGGCGGTAGCAGCTACGGGTAGATTGAGCTCGAACAATCCGAATTTACAGAACATCCCCATCCGAACCAAACGCGGACAAGAGGTGCGAAAATCATTTGTCCCTAGAGATGAAAACCATGTACTGCTTGCGGCCGATTATTCTCAAATTGAATTGCGGATTATTGCGGCGTTAAGTGAGGAGGAAACGATGATGAATGCTTTTAAAAACGGAGAAGACATTCATGCTTCTACTGCTGCAAAAGTATTTGATGTTCCGCTTGCGGAAGTAACCCGAGAACAACGTAGCAATGCAAAAACTGTTAATTTTGGAATTGTCTATGGGGTATCTGCTTTTGGATTGAGCAATCAGACCGATTTAAGCCGAAGTGAGGCCAAAGAACTTATTGACACCTATTATGAAACCTATCCAAAATTAAAAGCCTATATGGCAGCTCAGGTAGATTTTGCACGTGCACACGGGTATGTAGAAACGGTTTTGAAAAGACGTCGCTATTTAAAAGACATCAATTCGCAAAATGCCATGGTGAGAAATGGTGCGGAAAGAAATGCCGTGAATGCACCGATACAGGGGTCTGCTGCCGACATTATCAAATTGGCAATGATCAACATTCACAAGCGCTTTGAAAAAGAAAATTTCAAATCGAAAATGTTGTTACAAGTGCATGATGAATTGGTTTTTGACGCACACAAAGAGGAGCTAGACATCATTCGCCCGATTATCAAATATGAAATGGAAAATGCCTTTTCAATGAGCGTTCCATTGGATGTGGAAGTGGGCACTGGACTCAACTGGCTAGAAGCGCATTAATGGCTTAGAAAATGG
>Ga0115560_1001554_pt1 | contig 16179 bp, 12 predicted proteins | sample COGITO_mtgs_1105_5_FD_87278 | JGI IMG/M metagenome (GOLD analysis project Ga0115560, IMG submission 87278) | Pelagic marine microbial communities from North Sea - COGITO_mtgs_110509 | ecosystem: Environmental > Aquatic > Marine > Epipelagic | place: Germany:Helgoland, sampling site Kabeltonne... | reverse complement strand
GAAGATGCGCCATAATAAACAGTACCTTCTAAAGGAGTTGATGGGGTTACCGCTAAAGGTTGAAACACAACTGTTCCTATAGCTTCAGCACCATCAAGGGCTTCTTGAGCCATAAAAAGGCTTTGTTTGCTATCTTCATCAAACGTAGCTGCTACTTCTACAGCTCCGTCTGTGTAATCCACAAGCCTAGTGCTCTGACTAGACTTACGGATTATCTTGATAGTGTTAGATGAGGTAGGAAAATTACCAGCAGTAAAACTAACTGTTGTTCCTGTAATAGTGTAATGAGTAGTGACTGTTTTTAAAACATCATCTACATACACCTCAATATGCGAAGAGTCTAGGTACTCAGGGGTCGTAAAAGCCCCTGCTGCACCTGTACCTGCATAAGTTTTTATTGAATATGCCATTTTAGTTTCCTAAAGATTTATCAAGCATGTTAAAAGGTGCTCCGAGAAGCGGGTTGTTTGGGTTAAAAGAGCCTATCATACCCATGACATCTCCATCCACTGCATTGTTATAGATACCAGAACCTAGCTGTATTGTGGGGTTTTGGACTAGCGATGCAGGGTCTACACCACCGTAGTTAAAGGCAAAACTACCTACACCTAAGAAACCTATACCTGATGCACCACCTCTGGCTAAATTACCTATTTCCATTTTCTCTGAAAAGTACTTATCAGGGTCGTCTTTGCCGTTAGCATTTATAGCTGCTCTAGCAATATAACTAAGAGTAGCTACACCTAAAGACCCTGAGATCATAGCCAAAGGTCTAAGATCACCCTCAGCTAATCGGGCTGTTTGGCGAGCATACTGTTGTTCTGTAGCTGCTACAGGAAATGACCAAAACTGAAAGGCTGACTTACCTACTACACTATTAAAGAATGGGTTAATAGAAGAAGCGTTTGTTAGCTGGACAACTTGAGTAGTGTCTAGGAACAACGCATACTCAAAAGCATCCGCAGCTTCTCTATCAGTCCAATCTTTAGCGTTTATAGTTTCAAGTCTTTTACCTTTTAATTTACCATTCTTTTTCATCTCAGTTTGGACACGCTTTAACATGTCCTCGTCAAGATTAAGCTGCTTTAACTTGGCAGGGTGGTAGACACCTAAGTTGCCTTTAGTAACTAACTCTTTGTAGAATTTAGTAACAGTGTTATACTGATGTAGTCTCTGTAAGAATACAGTTACAGGTGTAAGGCCACTCATTAAGGAAACCATTCTACGACCATGTGCTAAACCCTCATCGAGCTTACCATGAGTTTGGCTGAGCCTTGAGATGTCATCACTGGTGTCATCAAAACGAGCAATAGCGCTACCTGTAAAAACATCAGCACCTAAACCGTTACCTATTTCAACTTCACGTACTAACGCATTGCGTAGTTCACCGTCTGCTTTAAGTCTTCCAATCATAGAAGGTATTGCAGGGACGTTTGTTAAGAAATGTCTAATACCGTTTTCAAACATTACGTTAGGTACTTCTGCTAACGCTGCTAGACCTGACATACCCATCATACGAATAAAGTTAAAGTCTCGAACACGTCTAAGCAATACTGAAGTACTTAAATCCATTGTTTCGTTTATGCCTGTAGAACCTCTTAAGGTCTGGTACATAAACTCAAGGGACTTAATCTCTTGCTCAGTTGCTTCAGTGCCTAACTTAGCTATTAAAGAGCTAAAGGAAACACCCTCGACACTATCTATACCCTGTTCCGCTAAGGCAATACTACCACCCATACGGTGTGTGTAGATGTTCATGGCTGTGTATACATCTTTCTCTACTAAATCTGTAAGTTTAAAATCAAACTCTTCGCCGTTTTTATCAGCAAGTTTTATTACTTTAGTATCGTTAATCAGCATACGTGATCGAGCGTGTACGTTTTTAGCCTTAGCTTTTTGCTCAGGGTTTAGTGCGTACAATACACGATCTAACTCTTCGTCAGTTACCTTTACTTCTTCATCTTCTAAAGCTTCTCTAAGGGTTTTCTTTAAAGTATCTTCATCTGAGTTAAAATCTTTACCAGCATACTTAGCCGTACGAGTAAGTTTGTTACGACCATCAATGCTACTTAAGGTACTCCAATAAGCACTAGCTATTGAATAAATCTTTTTAGTTTCTTCAGTAGTACGTGGTTTTGACTTCTCTGGCAAAGCATCTATAATTAACTCTTTAAATGCTTCTTTCATTTGTGTAGCTGTTGCTTCACTCCTTCCACCCATTTTTTCAATCACTCGGTCAATATAATCTGCTCGAAAGATTCTAGGAAAGTAACTTTCAATTTTATTAGACCCTTCAAACACTCCAGACTTAACAGCCTTTTCGTGCATATCTTCGATTATATCTTTAAGCTCTTTTACAAATGGTTGTAATTCTACAGGAACTCCGTGGTTAGGGTTGTTTAACGCTTGTCCTAGATGCTCACGTATTTCTTTTGAGCGTAAGTTAGAGTTTTTTTCAGCATTAACTACTACCTTGGTAATTAATGTATTATATTTTGTTTGAAACTGGTGAGAACGAGTAAGAGCATTGAACGGCGCTTTAACCATTTTACCAGTAGCATCGACTAAAGCTCCTGAGGCTAACCCCAATCTAATACCTAAAGCTCTTACCGCTGCTGTTTGTGACTGGGTTGTTCGAGAGATAGATGATAAAACATTACGTAAGCGTAGCTTGTTAAAGACAGTATCTTTAAGCCTTGGGACATCTTCAGGTTTTAAATCACCCGCAGCAATCCTGTCGTTTTCTGCAAGCTTCTGCTCAGTAAAGGTCATGTTATCTGCGTCTTTTTTAAGCTCTTCAACTCGACTTTTAGATTTAAACCCTAAGACTCTACGACTGGCGTTACCTCTTGAGAACTTTTCAGCTCCTATTTTTTCTAGTAACTCACCTTTCTCGTTAGATCGGTATGTGCCGTCTTTGGTTCTTTTAAAGTAAGCTGTGTTTGTACCATCTGTTACACCAAAAAGACGCTTACCAAAGTTTTGTTGAGTTACTTGTTGACCGCCAACCATGTAGGTTTTACGTGAGTTTGCTCTACGGTTTATTTCAGCTCTTAGTTTACGTATCTGAGTAGCGCCGCCTCTAAGACCTTGTGCTAGAATATCATCTAACTGTCGTTGAGGAATAGACACATCAGCAGCGTCATCCCAAGCTTTAGGGACTGGGATAGCATCTAAGTCGCCTTCGTCTGTAAGAGCATCAACCACTCTAGCTTGTTTCTCTGCGGGTGTGTGTCCTTCAAACTTCTCTTTACCTTTAGGCGTTAAGTCAACAGCGTTAGCTTCAAAGTGTTCTGCATCTATATCTCTACGAAGCCGACCAGCTACAGCACCCATTGCGCCACCGATACCTGCACCTAAGGTAACACCGAATAAAACATCCTTAGCCTGCGCATCGGGACGTAACATATACTCGGCACTAGACACAGCAAGACCTTCAGCGCCACCTATAACTGCACCTGTTTTAGCGTAGTGCATATACCTTGAAGCACCTTGAAGTGCTTTAGCGCCTGCACCTAAGCGAGCATAAGGCACAAACCATAAAGGTAATAAAGCAGGGTCAGTAACGCCCGCAGCTATTAAGGCTGATACAGAACCATAACCTAAACCGCCTAACTGTTTGTAAGACTCTTTAGCTCTTTTGGCTCTACCTTGTTTAAACTCAAACTCTTCTTGACTGTTAGAGTCTAAAAGGTCTTTAGCCCAAACTTCGGTATGTTCTAATTTAATTTTCTTTTGTTCTTCCTCATCTATTTGGAAGTCTATGCTATTCTCAAAGTCTTGTGCATAATCAGACTCAGCATAAATGTCAGGAAGCCAAGTTATTTTCTTAGCAGCTTTGAACTTTTCTACCCAAGTCGTTTCCTCAAGACGGGTGTTTAAAGTCCCTTCAGGGGAAGCAATGAATAAATCATCATTAGGGTTTTGTTCAGTAGCCATAAATTATCCTTAGTTATTTTGTAAAGTTATCGAGCAACTCTTCGGTAGTTATAACAGCGTCAATAAACTCTTCACCATCATCAAGCGCAACACGTACACCTTCTTCACTGACTAAAATGTACTGATTAATACCTGAAGCTCTAAAACTTAAGGCTTCGTTATCTAAGTAAGGTATTTCATCTTGTACAAACTCTATATACTTTTCAAAAATAGCAGGAATGTTTGCAGGAGATACATTTACACCTTCATTGGCTTTTTGTAATACCGCTTGCTGTATAGGGTTTGTGTCAATCAAACCTCCATCAAACTTTATATACCTAGTTTGGAAAGCTTGTTGAGCTTTACCTATAGCAGCAGATTTAGAAATTCCTCGCTGCTGTAAGCTTATAGCGTAGTCAACATACTCACCAGCAAAATTACTAGCGTTTGAAGGGCGACGTAAGAAGCCTCCTAAGAAAGGGTCAAAAGCATCTTCAAGGTCTGAGGAGACTACCTTATCATCTAGTTGGTTTTTATCTATCTTAGGTCGTGCCATAAACTCTATAGCAGCTGACATACCGTCACGTTTAAAATGAGACAAAGCAACTTCGTAATCAGCAACTTGATCTGACTTTAACATACCATCTAACAAGTAAGGTGTCTCAGCTTTGTAAGTTTCGTAGATAGTCAAACCACGTAGCACAGAAGCAGAATCTTTTAGTGATGCTCCGCCTGTAAGTTGACCTAAGCCTGTAGCTAAAGACTGTTCGTGGTCTGCGTTCTTTATACCTAAAGCATTAAACTGCCTTGCTGTTCTAGCTATTTCTGTTCTGTATTGTTGTTTTAAAGCCAGAGCTTTGTTTGGGTCTCCTTGACCAAAAGAAGAAGCTGCTTCCGCCTGACCGTAAGCGTCTGCGTACACTTTCTCACGGCTTCTCGCTCTATCTTCAAGAGCTTCTCCTGCCTTCTTAGAGACATCTTCCGAGACTACACCAAAGGACTTTCCAGCTTCTATGTTTGCTACTACGTCTGTTATCTCTGCTTGTAATTGAGCTTTTTGCATGGCTACGGCATACTGAGACCTAGCCGTAGCTAATCTCTTATCATCACCTGCTCTTATACTTTCGCTTGTACCGAACATCTTATACTTTTCAGCGTAGTTATATAGTGATGCACTTCCCACACCTAAGTCTGCTATAGCTTTTTCTCTTACTAAAGCATTAAGTTCTTTTTGAGGAACTCCGTAAAGATTGCCTAACTCTTTTAACTGTTCGTCTAAGAAAGGGTTTAAAACATCTGCACCTTCACCTGCTTGTTCTCTTGTAGCTACTGCATCAAACACAGCGTTGGCTTTGTTATCTACAGCCCTTTCAAAGTCTGCTGGTAGGTTACTTAAAGATTCTTTGTAAAGAGTTTGTGAGATTGTGCTTGAGACCTTTTCCTGTACTCTTGGGTGAAAATCTTTAGAAACTACAGGAGCAAAGTACTCGTTAAACTTTTTTTCTCTATCTGTGGGAGACATAGCTTGGTAATCATCTTGATTGTTTACCTTCCAGCTTTCCCACTGAGCATCAGCTTGTTGATACTGTAGTTGTGCATCGTAAGAATCAGATTTAATTCTAGCTTCACTGACCTGCTCTGCTACTTCTAACCCAGTATCAATTAGGCTTTCTATAGCCTTAGCTGTTTGAAACTTAGAGTCTTGTTGTAAATACTGTTGAGCGCTTTTACCTTGAACAAACGTATCTACGGGCGCTGCAACGACTTGAGGTGCGTCGGGTTTTATTAACTCGTTTGTGTCACCCATTACTTCAAATAATGATCTAGGCATTTAGCCAGTTCCTCCTGTACCTGCGGGTGCGCCGCCACCACCAAAAGTTGAGTAAGCAGCCATACCTGTTTGTAATCCCGATAAACCAGCGTTTATTAGTACGCTAGTTTTGTTAAAAGTAGGCGCTGCTACAGAGTTAATACGGCTTTGATAAGTAGTAGACGCTCCATAACGAGCTTCTTGTAGTTGAGCTTCTGCTTGACCTAGATTAGATTGAATGCTTGTACCTGAAACTAAGCCTTGTCTTGTTAAGTTTTGCATTACCGCATCATTGTTTAAGAAGACCCCAGAGTTTGCTCCAGCAACTTTGGCTGTTGCTTTTAACTGCATAGCCTTCATATCACTTTGCATCGTAGCAGTCATTGCTGCTTCTTTTTCTTGTCTCTGTTTTAAATTTAACTGTCGGCTGTTATCTACGTAGGCGCTCATGGCGTTCTTAGCGTTTGCCTCGTAAGCTTGACCTTGCGCTCTTGCCATTCGCTTTGCTTGAGTAGCGCTTTGCATTGCCTGCATAGCACTCAAGCCTATAAAGACTGCTGGATGACACATTGTCCTATCCTCACAAATTGATAAAAAGGTTGTTTTTCTACACCATGTTCTTGTTCTAGTTTTATAAACTTAAAACCTAAAGATTTTAACCACTTAATTGAGACTGTGTTTTCTACATGGGCGTAGTTAAGCAGAAGAGGGTATTTAACGTTCATCTCTTCTACCCATTTAGCTGAGATAGGTAACATTACTCTTTTAGTTTTTAGTAGCTTATCAGTGCCTAGTAACCAAGGACTCGCAAGAAGACCAGAATCAGCAATACCAAACATACCTACCACAGTCCCATCAGCGTGTACAATCGTGTTGCACTCTTGAGAGCTTAGGAAGCTACGCTGAAGGGATTCTAAAGGGGATAACCCATGACTATAGGTTATTTCTTTAACGTCCTGTGTACGCATGTAGGGAGCGATTAGATCGCAATCTCCAAGTACACTGGGTCTGTGGTAGTGTGTCATATTATAACCTTACTGGGTTTCTATAATGAAACATAATTTCATACTCACCGCTCTGGAATGTTGAGGGTAAGTGTGAGTCATTTTCAAGGGTTAGTTTTACATTAGCAGCGTTAGATAAAACAGCAAACTTCTTAGTACCGTAATCAATGTTTGGTAGAAATCCTAAAGTATTTTCAGAATTACCGAACTCTTTAGCTGTGTAAGTCGAAACTACTTCGTCTCTGTCTTTAGCTTTTACTTTGAAGTTAAAGAATGCTGTATCGCTAAACGATACATTAAAACTTCGTAGTTGCATTCTAGCTAAGTGAGATGGGTCTTTCTTACCATAATCAAACACTGGTTCTGACAATGTAGCTGTGAACGTGTAAGGCTCGCCAGCATAAAGGTAGTTATTAACAACAGCCCCATTTTCGGTATGAGTTTTTCCATTTATATAACTAACTACTTTAGCTAACTCAGCGCTGCTTGTGCCTTGAGCGATTAACACACCTAAGTGATCTACAAATTTAGTAGACGTTGTTAAGTCAGCTGAAGGTATATCACTAAGACTAAAGGTAGCCGAATTAGCAGAGTTTAGTTTCCTGCGATGATCTAAATAAACATCGTAGGCTTTTCCTGTAAAAGTTTCAGCTGTTTTAATAACTGCTGCGATTTGAGCTTCAACATAAGGATTTTCAGGGTCAGTTTGCACATCTACAAAAGTTTGGATAGTATTAATTTGAGACGTTGTAGGAACCCATGTAAACTTTTTAGAGCCATCTATGTTATTGACTGCTGTAGCGTCTGCAATATAATATGTTTGACCAAAAAATTTGACTCCATCAAACGTTATATTAAGTAGAGATAAAGGAACAGTCATTTCTATTATAGGTGTATTAGAAACTTCTTCAAATCTCATAAAATACGGCGCAAGGTGCGTAGTACCACCATAGGGAAAAGCCGCTACTGCTGAGGCTGTGTACTCAACCGTAAGTAGATTAACGTTATTGGTAGCTGTAGCTAGGGCTAAACCTGAAAAAGTAATAGACTGCTCGTTAGAAGCTAAGTCTAGTTCTTCAAAACTACCGTCACCAAATGTTATGTACATTCTGGAGTTGTTAAACGTTATGTTCAACACATCCTTATCAAATACCCATTTTGACCAAGCACTTTGGAGTCTTTGGTTATCACTATCATACCACTTGTACACATAAACAACTTTTTTATCTACATCGCTTAAACACAAAAGCATACTCTTATTAGTAGACGATGCCATTTTAGTTATAGCCCCTTCTATATACTCAGGAACATGGTTAGTAACTAAGGGTGCTTCGTTTATTTCAGTGCTAGGGTTTGTTACATACTCTCGCAAACCTGAGTAATACTGATTTTTTGTAGCAAAGAATACACTGTTTCCTGCTATTACAGGTTTAGCTGTCAAATCACACTCGTACTGAGTAGATAAATCAGCTTTAACATCTGTAGGTGTAAGGAGCTGTGCAGAAGACAAGGTAAACTGGCTTTGTTCTGAGAACAATAACAAGAAATCTTGGACTGGTGTAGCAGCCTTAAGTGTAGACACATCAGTACTTGATATAGCTACGTCAATAGGGTCACTATCTAAAAGTGTTCTAACAGTGCTTCTATAGAAATTAAAGTATTCTCCGTTTTCACTAAAGATAACGTTATCTTCAGACAAAAAAGCTAAACGGTTTCTATAAAAGAAAACATCACTAATAGTATTCTCTACGAAACTAGGAGCAGGGTTGGTGTGTTCATCACCTACTAAGCGAGAAGTAAAAGACAAAGGTTCAAAAGAAAACCGAAGACTTCCTAGTATTTTAGGGTCTTGTCTAAGTTGATGAGGCATGGTGGTGTTGTCGAAGTCGTTTTGTAAACCACCTTCTACGCTTTCTCTCCATACACCTGAGCCTCCCGCACCTTTAAAGACAACGTGGTAGTCATCTTCTCCTTTACTGCCGTCTCCTGTAACAGACAATTTATAGTCTTCTACACATTGGTTAGGAAGGTCTGCAAAAGATTTAGCAGTGTTTTTTATAGCAACTAAATCGTTACCGCCGTTATCGTCTGAAACAAAAACATTAAAATCACCAAAAGTTCCATCAGAAGGACTTGAAACTACAAAATAACCTTCGCCTCTATCAACAGTCGGCGTGACTACTAAAGTAGCACTAGCAGGGTTTTGGTCAACCGTAGAGACAGAAGGAACGGTTAAGAATTTTGTGTCGTAATACTCATCAGTATCAAAATCATACCAACTATTAGAATAAGTAAGAGTTGCAACAGACCTTGGAAGCACTATTCCATCTGGAGTAGAAGTAGTACCATCAGAATATACCCAACCGTTTTTAGGTAATGTGTCGAAAGTATCCCAAGCTGATTGCTCAGTTGGGGAATAAACCAGTGAGTTGTCGCCTACAATAACCGTTAGTGCTCCTAAAGGAGCAAAAGTTCCTGTAGCAGGACTACCATCGCTTATAACGCCCCGTGTTTTTTGATACCTAAGGTAGGGTCTTAATTGACTATCAGTCCAAGTATTATCTCTTTGTTCTTCTGTAGTTATCTCTTTGCTTCTACCACTAAAATAAACAGTAGCTCCTGCTTGAGAGCTTTCAGATACTACACTAGCTCGCAAAGCTGCGGCTGCTGTAGATACTTTAAGTCCTGAGTAATGTGTGTTTGATGAAGGGTCTCCTGTTGGAGCAGAAGCTATGAGTCTTTGCTCATCATTTAAGGACTCAAAAGTTAATTGGTAGTCTTTGCTGTAGTTTACTGTTTTAAAATGTACTAAACAAGAGCTACCTGTTTTGGCAGGGATTCTATCAGCGTTTAATTTTACAATAGTCTTTGAATTTACTAAGAAAGTAGCATCAACTACAGAGGTAGCTTTTATACTCTTGTTAGGTGCAGCGTCTTTTAAGTAAGTTGTAGAATCAGTGTTACCATACAGTGTTACAGTACCGTCTGTATACGTTATAGAAGAACCGTCAGGTAGCCAACTTGACTTACCTGCTTGGTATCTTAAATTACCTAACTCATCATAGACTAGCAGTAAAGGGTCTTGAACTACTCCTCCAGATTCTTGAGGGACTACTAAGACAGTGTATGTTTCCTCACTATCTCTTTTGTAAGTGTGCATTAAAGCATTGGCTAACTCTGAAGATGTAAGTCTTTCAGTGTTTGATGTAGTTAAGTTACTGGTGCTCGCACCTGCTGTCCAACTACTAGAACACTTTAGTAAGTGTTTTAAAAATAAACTTGGGGGTCTTTTGCGTAACCCTTCCACCACATCTGGATAACCATTCTCTTGGACTTCTAATTGATTGTTTAACCGTAACTCTGGTGGTTGTTGTGTAACCCCGTTAATTAAGTTAGGGACGCTCTTAGAAGCTAGTGCCATTAGTAATCACCTTTGAAGTGCTTGTTCTGTCTAATACGCTGTAAGTGCCATAATCATCAAATATGCTATAGTCACCGTTATCGCCTTCCATATCTCTTAAGGCTAGTTGAGCTTGCTGCTCGTCTGTTCTGTTCTGTGCAGATATATTAGTACTGCCTAAAACACGTTCTTGAAATATCCGAGAAGCTCTAATAGCTATATATCTTCGGGCTATTTCAGGTATAAGTTCAAAGTCTAATAAGACTACTGCGTCTAGCTTTAGAGCTTTGTTGATAACATACGTGTGTTGTACGGTATCATAAATCTTGTTGCCACGTTGGACGTACTCATTCCTAGAGCTTCTATACTTTGTTTCTGATTTAGCTAGGTCAACCCTAACAAAACTACTAGGTAGTTGGATCTCGCCAACAGTATTAACTGCTATTGTATAATCAGTTTCGGTATTAAAATTCCAACCTTGGGATTGTACTTCTCTGTTTACATTATCTAAAATCTGTTCAGCCATTTCAGCATCAATAAGACCAGAGCTTAAGCTATTTACTGGAGCTTCTCCTAATGTAGAGAGCATCACATTAACAGCTTCTAATTTTGTTGTTGGGCTTGTCATAGAAACCTCAATGAAAAAATAAAGAGAAACACCCCCGAAGGGGTGCTCTCAAAGTGTCAAGCTTATGCAAGTGATTCCACAATACGAACAGCACATTCGCCACGTAAGGCATCATGTCCCATTGCATATTTAGCTACCATTAAAGTACCTTGGTTTTGAATCAAGTATTCTGATTCTACACCTAAGTCCAATAATTTAACTGTACCAGCAGCTTGTTTAGTGAATACTAACGCCTGAACGTCTCGGTTACCAGCACCAGTGCCATTGTAATCAGTTTCGGCAGGGAGGTTGTTAGACATATAAACTTTAGCACCGCCAATCATAGGCACCTGACCACTGGTAGCGTTGCCGCCAGAACCAAAATCAGACGACATGAAGCCAGCCATATTAGCAGTAGTACCTTTAAACATTGAGTAGTAGACCGCAGGGTTCACGACTACATAACGCTCACCGCCAACGTTCTTTTCGTCAAGAGTCTGGAGGGCTGCAAAGATTGAGTCCGCAGCTGTCTGACCAGAGATAGCAGCGTTAGTTGCACCTGAAGCCAGAGAAGCACCGCTTGTGATAGAGTCATCAGCTTGTGGTAATGCTGCGCCTGCACCATCTTTACCAACAGAGGCGTTAGCAATAGCATTAAAGATGTCCTTATCAGCTTTCTTAGCAAGAGCTTCACCGATCTGCTTAGAGTAGATAGAGCGAACATCGTAGTGATTCATTGCTTCGTCAATGTTCGAGATGAACGCTGAACTTACAAGTAAGTCATCAATGGTGATGATTTTCTCACTGTGGTTGATCGCTGTAGGTACAATCTCAGCGCCAGCAGTGTGATTGCCTGTAGAGCTAATACCAGTAAGAGGGAACTGAGCCGACTTACCGCTTGCGATAGTACGTACGTTATGCAAAGGCATAGCGATGTTGTTTGTGTTAAAAGCTGTTAGAACTTCACCAGCAAAGACTTTAAGAAATAAACCTTTTGCGTCTGTTCCTGCTACAGCTGAATCTTCACCTAAACGTGAGATTCCTGCACTTCCTGAATATCCTGTCATAATTTGTTACCTTTTAGTTAAATGTTTGAATGAATGAAAGTTCTCAGTCACCTAACACTCTTCCTTTCTCTGAGATTGTCCTCCGCAGAGGGTCAAAGGTAATTAGCTTTGTGTTCTTGTTCTTGAGATAAAACGCCCCCCGAAGGGGGCTAAGAGACTATTTTATATTGCTGCTTGCTAATTTGCTCGCAACTTGTTGGCGATAAGCTATATCGGTATCATATCTTGGGTCACGCATGGCAGTGGTGACTTCATTCCACGAACCAAACCTACCACCTACTGAAGTACTATTACCACCATCTAAAAGCTGTGGTGCTTGTCCTTCAGTAGCCCGATATTGAGACTGTAATCCTTGAACTGCTAAGTTCACCAACTCAATGTCTCCAGAACTTACAGCCTTATCGTAGGCAGCGATCTGAGTTTCACTCAGGGTGTCAGCTGCCCATTCAATAAGTTCGCTATAAGTTTCTTGGCCGCCTACCAAATCGTAAACGGATGCTTCTACACCTCGATTCAGCGCTTCCTGTCCAGCTATCCAAGTTTCGACTAGCTCTTCAGGAAAGCCTGCTTCTTCTAAGGCTGCATATGCTTCAGGAGATAGCTCTCCTAGTTCCGCATATTCTTGTTGTAGAACTCCAAAGTCTAAGCCAGCATCATCCAGAAGGTCAGATACCTCGGTTACTGTCTGCTCGGCTTCTTCTAAAGACTCAAACTCTTCTTCATTTTCTTCGTCACCTTCAGATTCCTCAGAACCTAAACGTTTCTCCAAATTTTGATAAGCTTGTGCCATTTGTTCTACATCTGTAAACTTCTCAGGAAGCCAGTCAGGACGATCTGAGGGTGCTTGTTCAAGCCCTTCGGCTGCACTAAGCATAGCCTCTACGTGCTCTGCGCTTTCTCCCTGAGGTTCTACGTGTGTACTAATTTCTTCTGCCATAATAGTCTCTCTATTAAAAAAATTACTTAACTGTTACGAAACGCTTCTTACGAGGGTCGTACTTACGTTTAGAAGGTTTAATCTTTAACTTGCTAAGAGCACCTTTAAACCTACTACCTAGAGATTTCTTTTTCTTCTCAGGTGTTTTCTTTTCAGCAGCTTTCTTAGCGTTTACTTCGTCTTTAGTTTTGGTATTATACTTACCACCCTCAAAAGTAAACTCAGACTTACCTGCACCTTTAGCTTTCTTAAACGCAGCGTTAAAACGTGTACGTGTAGAAGCTGGGCGAGGGTTGTAAGGCGCTGCCTGTTTAGGCTTTTCAGTAGCAGCCTTAGGTTTTGTAGCTGCCTTAGGTTTTGTGGCTGCCTTAGGCTCTTCGCCGTTTCGTTTAGCTCGTCTACGTGCTAAAGGGTTTCGACTATCCTTAGGCTTTTCTTTCTTTTTCTTTTTATTTTTACCAGCTCTTTGATCTTTAAGAGACTGTTTAACACGCTCAATCTCTTCTTGTTTCTTTTTACGCTCATCGGTTACTGTATAAGCCATCTTTAATTCCTATTTTGTTAAGCCTTGCATGGTAGGAGCTACTGCTTTTTCTGCCATCTGAGCCATCATCTGTTGTTGTTGTGCCTGCTGTGCAGCTTGAGCTTCCGCTTGTTTCTGCTCTGGAGACTTAATAAGACCTTGAGTATCAATACCTAAGGATGCAGCAAGACGGGAGATGTAATCATCTACATTCATTTCTTGTGCAACTACATTTTGACCTAAGGGTTGTAAGTATTGTAGGAAGGTGGCTAACTTGTTTAAGTCTTGTCCACGACCTAATGCTTCCATACCTGTGACAATCTTTGGTTTCAAAGTGTCTTTAGGGAACTTAGGCATTTTACCTTCTTTCTGCATTTTGGCAAGAAGAAGCTGAACCAAAGGTACTTGGAACTCTTGAGACAATACAGAGTAGATACCGCCTATTGCAGTTTCTAACTCTTGAGCCATGAAGCGTACTTCTTCAGCAGTAACTCGTTCTGCCTGACGTTGTACAGAGCTATTAAGCAGGAATGCGAAAGACAAACGTTCTGTTATTTTTTGCATTGTTTCCTGAGCAACTCGGAAGTCATTAAACTTCTGTGCTTGTAAAGTTGTAACGTCATTAGCATCACCTGATATAATTGCACCATTGGCGCTGTCAGCAATGTTTCTAATCTTGGTAGTACCGTTGGGGCGTACTAAGAAAAGCAGCTTAGCGGAAGCCGCAGAGCCTTCTACGATAGCTCTAGTGAGAGCTTCTAAAGACTTAAGGTCTCCAATATACTCTTCTATAAAACCACGTCCGTAGTCTTCACCATCTACAGCGTTGAAGCGTAAGGCTAACCAAGGTAGTTTTTCTTCAGGGTAAGAACCTGTACTCTTAGGAACGACTACACCATAAACCTCTTGATGTACTTTAAACTTCTTACCATCACGTACGACACAAGTGTATATATCGCATTCTTTAGTATCCGCAGAGTTCTTATACTCTGGCAGGTCTACTATGGACATCTGCACTTCTTTAGGTAACGCTTCGTAGCTTATAGTTTCTTTAACTACAACCTTAATTACATTTCCCATTGTATCACGCTTAACAACGTAACGATCTAAGCGGAAAATCTTCATTCCTTGCTTAGGTGGAAAGTGTACAAGAACGTTACCTGTAACAATTAACTGTTTAATTGCTTCAAAGGTAGGAACCCTGATAGCCTTAGCCTCTATCTCTTGTTGTGCGCTGCGCTCTATACGTGACAGGGCTTCCTCAGCTTTACCTCTAGCGTCTCCACCTAATGCTGCTAGGTCGTAGTCGTCTATGGTCAGCCTAAAGAAAGGACTATTGGGTGGGAGTAGTGTTAGAAGTAACTTAGAAGCTAGGTTGTTTACACCTCTGGCTCCTACAGACTGGTAGGGCGTTGGGTATTCGGTAGCAGAGCTGTGTCCCGAAGGCGGCATCAAAGTAGGTATTGTCAACTCAGCGCTTCTTCGAGCTCTGGTTAAATACGTTTCTCGACCAGCCGCCATGTTTTCATATCTGTTAGCTGCTGTATCTACATTCATAAGTTTAACCTTGGGTTACATTAGCGCCTGAACCGCTACCTGCGATTTGTAGGCCAGTCTTAGCTCGCTTTAATTTCTTAATGCCTTTACGTTTTTTCGCTACTGTATCGGTGGGCGACTCTGCTGCTTTTAATACAGGAGCTTTAGCTACCATAGGTGCTTTCTGCGGTACAATAGGTTTAGGGATTTCTGGCATATCTGGTGACATACACATTTACGTGTCCTCGTCTGTTGGGTTGTCATCCTCGTATAGAAAGCGCAAGCGTTTAATAACTGACTGCTGCCCTTGTAGGAAAGATAAGTCAGATGCTTGAAGACCTCTATGTGTAGGAATCTTGTCGGGGAAAATTCTCTGGAAATGGTCTAGTAATGCTTTACTGACTGGGGGAAAATTATCCATTGTTTGTCCTCTATAGTGTCGATAATAAATTACTGTTATAAAACAACAAGTTAAAAGGTAGGTGTAACCATACGTTAGCGATGATATGGAGGCAGGTTACCACCTCCAATACCATTACCGCTTTTCTATATTTCACACTGCCCTGCTACGCAAGCAAGCTCTTGAGTACCTGTTGTTGTGTCTTCTGTCTCAAACTTACCCAAGTCATCCCAGTTAATAGTCTCTGGCATTTTAGCTAAGGCTTCTTTATATGCCTCTTCAGTGATGGCTGTGTATGGAGCCTGTTGGTACACATGGTCTGTACGAGGCAGGAAGCTGATACCTGAACAACTGTCTAATCTGTCCCACAACCACTGACCTGCTGCTAAGAACTCTTCATCTGAGTAGTAGATGGTTACACTAGGCTTGTGCTCACAGTAATGGTTCTGATAGATTTCCCATAAATCTAACTGCTGTTGTACGTTAAGGTCAGCAACGCTCGTAGAACCTTTAGGAGCCTTGATAGGGAACGAGAACACGTAGTTGTCGTTGTTCATCACGTCCTTCTCCCAAGGGACTCCAGCGTCCTTGAGGAACTCTGAGATAGGGTCTTTACCATCACTACGCACTGTCCGAATGTACTGCGGAGAGAAACGAGCATGGATACCTGACGCACTATCGACTAACTGCGATACAGTACCTGAAGGTTTCACGGCGGTAATAGCCGTAGACTGGTTAATACCTAAACGTGTTGACCATACCTCATTAACCTTAACTGTATAAGTTTTCAAGGCTTCTAATACTTCAGGTAGGTTGTCATACCCTGACTGGTCAAACCATGCGCCAGTCTTCTTTCTACCTGACAAGACAGCATGATCCATGATGCCTGTCATACTAACACCGAGCAAGCATTCTTCCTGTGTGTTCTTCTTCCAGATGTTACGCACGTAGCGGAAGTCTGTTAAAGAAGACTGTAG
>Ga0115560_1001535_pt1 | contig 16290 bp, 16 predicted proteins | sample COGITO_mtgs_1105_5_FD_87278 | JGI IMG/M metagenome (GOLD analysis project Ga0115560, IMG submission 87278) | Pelagic marine microbial communities from North Sea - COGITO_mtgs_110509 | ecosystem: Environmental > Aquatic > Marine > Epipelagic | place: Germany:Helgoland, sampling site Kabeltonne... | reverse complement strand
ATCGTTCTACTGATTCGCTTGTTTGTATCCATAGTAATCTACAATATATTCATTATCATCAATATACGACTACCATGTTGTTGGTACTGCAAGTGGTGAAGGCTGTTATTAAGAGACGCCGTGAATTTGTGCGTGAATCAGTGTTGTCCAATTCGAAAGCAAGTGCTAGCTGTGTCCTTGCGTTCTTGCAAATGATATTGGTCGTGGCGTGGACTGCGATTGTATCGGTGTTACTGGACGTGTCACCGTGGCTGTGTGTAGATTATTTCCTTGAACACCGCGCTGTGTCTTCTTTGGTGGCGTTCGGTGCTATATTAATCGTATTGCCAGCGGAAAGTATTTTTTGGGACTGGTCTATCCAAAGAGGACTCGATCATCTGGTCATTTAGATTCATACTGCAGTGTCCAGTGTTACCACTGTTTCGTCTGATGGTTCTGAATCTGAATCTTCTAACGTAAAAGCTGCGTTGTGTGGTTGTGTGTCCTCCTCATCAGTAAAGGGGTTTTTCTCTTCCTCGTCATCTGACATATGTGTCAGTTGTATTTCTTCTTCTTCGTCGTCGTCGACACCGTTGTACTGTGTTGTTCCATGCCACCATTGTTGTTTTATAAACCATGTGCAACACATAATGATTGCAGACAGTATGGCTACTGTAATGGCTACATACACCATTGCTCCCGATTCTACCCATGCATTCGTATTTGGTGTGGTTGCATTCATATTTACAATGTCTAAAACTGACTATATAGTGTTCTCTGAAAAATCCCATAATGAACCCTAGTCTGCGTCGTGGTCGTTTTGTATTGATGGGAATAATAACACTGTATGTAAATCTGGTCCTGACCAATTTGGTCTCGTATCGACAATATTGGTACACTCAATTGTATAACAATGGTACCGCATTAACACCGTTGCACGATACCTTTTTTATTGATTGGGTGCGTGGGTACAACATTCCCACTCCTTCCACACTGGCTTTGCGTGATATGGTGGACGTGTGCACGTATGTATGGGTGATTGTGACGCTCATTGCGTGGTGTCTGTGTTCACGACAGCCGATTCTTATTGCAAAGGGACTCATGGCGCAGATTATTTTAATTCCAGCATTTTCATTGGCACAACTCATGACAGTGGTACCTGACTCAACGCCGAATTGCTTAGACGTGTATGACATTCCTACGTCGGAAGATATGACGTGGATTTATTGGCGCTGGCCTATGCGCGCCTGTGGTAATATGTTGTGGTCTTCGGACATCACACAACTGGTTGTTTTTACAGCAATCGCCGTTCAAATGGTACCGCCTGGTCGTCCTAAATTGTCGAATATCGTGTGGATAGTGGGTGAGCTTTGGACATTTGTGACGATTATTTTTGCGTTTAGTTCGCGTTATCAGTATACGGTGGATGTCATTTCCACATATATTGTGGTGAAACTAGCAATGACAAATCCAACTATAGATTTTCTGGCTCGTTGGTTTTTTGTACGTCATGGTGAATATTTTGCACGTGTGCCAATGACAGAAATTCCGAGAATGACTATTTAGTGGTCCTGTTCCCTATGAAATGTCAGACCCCGTTGCCAACATGCAGCATTTAGTTGCACATTTGAAGACACTCTTGCCCCAACGTCGCGAAAAACGTCGACGCGACGACGATGATGACGACGACCGCGTCACTAGACCAAGAACTCAAGACGCTGAGGATGTAAGAACAGTCGTTGCTCATGCAGGCGGAACGTCACAAATACCCGTGCCAAATAAAACGACTTGAACGCTGACGAGATATGTAATTTCCGCACTCTTCTCTGCTTGTGAATGTACACCATTGGTATTTTTTTCTTCCATATGTTGACAATAATTGCTTGTCCCGAAGACAGATATCTTGATTTCAAACCAAATTTGTTCAGAATATTGTTTACAAAGTCAATGAATGCAAAATTTCGGAATGACATTTTGCATCCTGTAGTATATTTTGTACAACATTCCTTCAATGTCCATGGAGACCATATTTTTAGCGGTGCACACAAGTGAGACGACCACAAATGACGTTCGCGCGAACTAAATAAATGTTGAGCGTCAAAATGGCCCTGTACTAACTCTTTGACACCTTGACGCGTCCGGTCTTTGATTTGGTAGTGTTTGCTCCAATACGACCAATCTTCTGCTTGGAATCTAAATTCGCGATGAACCACTGACCATCGAAAACGTTGATTTAATTGTACATAGTCAATGATTAATCGAATACAATCCACAGGGATCATTCTGCTTACGTTGAACGATGATATATATACACTATATTATGTTCGGAATATGTGCGAATGAAAACACCAACTAAAACAAAAACACCAATTAATTTAAACAAAAACACTTTTAATTTGCTTCAAATGCCTAATTATGAAAACTACTTGTCGGATGCGTCGCTCAGCTCAGACACCGAGGAGGACGAAGAAGAAGAGGAGAGCATTTACGATGAGCGTGACGAAGAGTACTGGCGTCTTGAAGCACTCTTGGCGGACCATCGGCCGCCAGTGGTCATTAGTTATATCAAAACTATTGGATATGTTTCATTATATGGCTGTGTGACCAACGTGACACCGCTCGACATTGAGTCCGTCGTACCACTTGGGTCTGCCATCTCGTGGCGCGCTTTTTGGCACGACGAACCAGAGACTGTGAGCAGTGATGTGAGGAGCGAGCTATTTTCTTACGAGGATTGGAATGCGATAGGCGAATATTGTATGCAATTATGCGAATGTTGTTTTGAACATCCAACGATGACTCAAATTCGTTCTTGTATTATTCGGATTCTGAGTCACGGGAAGTTTGTTCCTCCAACCGCCGGCAGAGCTTCTTTGAGGGGGGTGCGTCGTCGCTGAAATTGTCCTCCTCCTCCGAGTCCTCCGAGTCCTCCGAGTCGGAAGGTAAGGTCCAATCTTCATCTGAATCTTCCGACTCTTCCTCGGGTTCTTCCAACACATGTTGCCAGTCTTCGCGTTGCCATTTATGTGTGGAAGCTTCACGCATCAATTTTTTCCAGGGCATTGGATCCAACCCTCCAAAATATACAGGGCACTTGGCTGCATCTGTCAGTTCTTCGATATTTTTTTGTTCTGTTGTGAACTCGATGAGATGTTGACCGTCACAAAAGATAGCGTCGCACGTTTTCAGACGTTTCGATACACGCTGAAAATAGACAAACCAGATATCATTCATTTTGCTCACCGTACCAGATGAAAACTCAACGGATGTACCTGTAAATATCATATTTGTCTGTTTCGTCGAGATTCGTCCTTTTATTGTTGTTGACATGGTGCATTGAGAGGACGGATATTTATATCAATATTTAGTAAATAAATAGTGGGATTTCAAGTATTTAACTTCATTATCGTCTTTCATATAATGTTTTTAACACAATGTATAGGTTATCTATTTTTACTTGCTGCCTCCATTTCCTCATCTATCTCAATGAATTTTCAAAAATTGGCGCAACATGAATTGTATTACACAGATCCTCGGACACGACTGCATAAGCGAGCGACACCCATTCAATCATCCGTGTTTTTTCGCCCGTTATTTATTGTCGCGATATTTTTATCGTTTGCAGCGAGTGTTATGGATTTTTTGGCGTTGACATGGCTGCCACCAATGACGGTGGGTGTCTTCGGTGCCGTGTCCATCATTATTAATTTGCTTGTTTCAAAAATCGTTCTCTTTGAACATCCTGATTCCAAAGAATGGATGTCCATCGGGTGTGTTATCATGGGTTGTATTCTGGCCATTTCTTCGCACATTTCTGACAATAACGCCGACACACCGCCTGAACTTCTTGAGAGATGGACATCGTGTATATACATTGTGGCGAACTGGACCATCTTACAATTATGCGCGGTGACTCTCGAACATGCAACATTACCGAAAGTCCTACAACGTTTTGGATTCCCTTTCATCGGTGGTGCGCTCGGTGCTCAGAACGTATGTATGGGTAAATACGTTGCCTTTGTAGTCGACAAATGGTCAACAACTGGACAGTTAACCACTCGAGTTGACGTATTAGTGGCAGTGATTCTCCTACTTGTCGCGAGCGTCATTGTACATATCGTTTGGCTGAACAAGGGTCTCGCTAAACATGATGCGTACTTTTGCATCATTGTGTACCAGTCCTCGTGGTTTCTATTCACAACATTGTCAGGAATTGTTGTGTACAATAATATGGCAACTATGTCTGGTCTTTCACAATTTATGTTTTTCTCGGGTTGTTCTCTCGCTATGTACGGAGTGTGGGAGATATCTATGATACACAAAGATTCAAACGAACGCTAATTTGACAGCATTCATATTTCTACCACAATCTGCCATCGAGCTGTTTTGCACCAATTTGTACAATTCGTGAGGGTGCATGGAGTTCGGCACGTCATCAGCCAACATAGCTCCGTCCTTCATGGCAGCAATCACTATCTCAGAACAATACCAGCGCGGTGACAGACCCAAGTAGGTATATGACATTGGAGACGGTGAAAACGGTGTCCAGTACATGAAATATCCCAAGTGGTTGAACGATTCGCCCTGACGCTCTTTGCAAAAGGTCAACATCGAATCATACTGCGATTTCGAGCATTCCATTGAACGAAAGAACCATTCTTTTCTAGAAAAACGTTTTTGTTCCAAATGGACGGAGCCAGAGTAGACAATAGAGCATGCCAGACCAGAGACTGAATCTTTACCCTCGTTATTCCCTTGTGGACAAAATAATAATTCCGCATGGATAAACGGGGCAGTATCGTCATCTGTAGTAGCTGGCGATGCCGCTACTCTGTTCAACCATGATGATTCAAGAATGTCAGAATCCGACCGGACAAAACACAACATAATTTTATGCGTACTCATGTAATTACTATAATATATTTTAATCTCTTTTATATGTTATTTTAGTCACTGTCTACCGCGGACGATTCTGCAAACTCTAATCCTGACGACGTTTTATCTGACGTTTCTGCAAACTCCATGTCGGAATCCGTCTCTGCTGACGATGATTCCGCAAATTCCATACCAGACGAGACCACAACCTTGTCTAAAGAAGATCCTTCCGAGTTCAGCTCACCTCTCTCTGACGATTGTGCAAAGTCCATGTCAGAATCTGTGTCCAAGGAGGAGGACGCCGCAAATTCCAAGGATTCGTTTTCAGATTGTTCAGCAAAATCCAACTCCTCATCTGACGACACCCAGTTGTCTGACATGTTTTGAATCATGGCCGTCAAGTCACCGGGCTTGGGTGGCAACAAATCTTCACCGTCGCTGTCCAGTGTGAATAGTCCACCAACCATGGTTGGCGGTGGTCTATCCGTTTCCAAGTGTTTAAAGCCCCATTTATTAATAAATCTTTTCACGCGGGTGGCAAGAGCAGCGTCATCAAAGGGTTGTGTAATGACCATTGACACATCTGCGTTGTCTTTCCTGCATTCGCTCAACGCTTTAGCAAACAAGAACTTAGCGCCCAGGCCCAGAACGCGGGTGGCAATGTCTTTGAGAACAAAGACCTTTCTTTCAGATATTGAACCGTCATCAGCCTTGAACGTATTTTCTTCCACTTGTATCGTACATATGGCCTTCGCATTGATGCTACGGAGAGTAGGATCACGTCGACCGACAGGTGCTACGGTGAACTCCTTGGACGGATCTTCAGGTACGTAAAAAATGCGGACATCTGGGGTGCGACTCATTCGAATAATGTCTCCCCAATTCAACCATCCTTCCGCACCGACATTTTTAATGAATGCTGTCAATTCGTTGGAAAAATCAGCAGAAACCTCTTCGGTGAGTTCTTTGACATTGTTGTCGGCCGACCATTCTGTGGATACGCCAATTTTCTCCAAAATGTCCTTGACCTCGCCAATCAAATAGGGCTTGTTATTTTTGACGAGAAGGGTTTTGTATGTGTTCTCCTCAAGCATCATTAAACCTGGAGAAGCAACCGATGACCCGCCGTCAACAGTTTCAGAGACCACCGGTATTAACTGTTTTCTTTTAAATTCTTTTTGAGATTCTTGCCACGATTTATCTTCCAATACATCGGACAATGCACACCAACGGATAAATTCAGCTTCGTCGAGTTTGCCATCCTTGTTCAAATCGTTTTCAGCAATAAGGGCGTCCGCTTCGTTGTATTGACGGCCAGCGGCCTCCAAAGCACCGCCTAATTCACGACGTTCTATTTCACCGTTACGGTTAACGTCATAAGTCGTAAATACGTATTTGACAAACTCGAATTGATCAGAGTCAGTCTTCAGGGCATTGACGGCCAATGTGGCGTACTCATACCATCCATTGGCATTCGCCTTTATGATAGTATGGGGACGCGAAGTAGTTTGGCCGTTTTTAGACCTGCGATAATACTTTCCATTAGCTTTAAAGTACCAACTAGCATTCACGGCGCTGCCGCCGCCATTTACTGTACTATATTGTTTAATAAAACCCTGTATATTTACAGGCAATGAACCCAACTTTTGATGGGCGAATTCGATTTCAACGTTCATAGCGTCTTGTGCCTCGGCTGCTGCCTCTTCCGCCGCGGCGAGTGCTTTTTCGCGTTCTTTCTTCTCGCGTTTAGCCGCTGCGACTACCTCTTCGCGCTCTCTATCTACGGCTTCTTGGGCAAGTCTGGCTTTTTCCTCCTCTTTTTTAGCGGCTTCTTTGGCGAGTATGGCTTCTTTAGCCAACTTTTCGACGGCTTCTTTGGCGATTATGGCCTCTTCCTCTTCTTGCTGTCTGGCCGCAGCTTCTTGGGCGAGTCTAGCTTTTTTAGCCAATTTTTCGGCGTTTTCTTGGGCGATTCTGGCATCATCCGCTTGGCGCTTGGCCAACTCTTGAGCGATTTTAAGGTCTTCTGCTTGTTTTACCGCGTTTTCTCTGGCAAGTCTAGCCTCTTCTTTTTGTTTTCCCAACCTTTCTCTGGCAAGTATAGCCTCTTGTTGTTCGCGTTTCATCTGCTTTTCTCTCTCTTCCAATGCTTCTTTGCGAGCGGCTTCTTTGCGGACGGCTTCTTTGCGGACGGCTTCTTTGCGGGCGGCTTCTTTGCGAGCGGTGTCTCTGGGACGTGTAGAGCCTGAAACGGGTAAGCTTAACGTAATGCGCCTGCCTTCATAAATATCTTTGAGTTCTTTGTGCAATCCCCGTGGGTTAAGATATATGGTCGGCTCCACGAATTCAATCATATGAACATAGTCGTCGTCGTCGGTTGTTCCTGATTCACATAGTTCCATAATATAAAGGGTCATAGATTTTAATCCGAGCGTCCCGTATGTAGCGTCGCCGTTATCAGCATCGCTTTCAAGATGTTGTGGCAATTGTATAACGCGGTCTTGGAACACACGCGTGGCGAAGTTGGCGTCCGAAATAAGGCGACCAGGCTTCAGCATGCGTTGAATTCTTCCGGCGACACCTCTGCAGCGCTGTATGAATGCGGGGTCATCGCGTTCAAAACGGTATTGTCGACGTTTTGCAGAGGCCGCTTGACGTTTAATGACGCTGTCAAGTTTAATTTTATTGGACACTAAATCGCCATCTTTGTAAGAAAGTCGCACTTCGCCGGACGACAGACTGGGGCGGATATAATTGTCACCGGTCTCGCCAATTTGCGACCACGATGTACGATGACAAGATACATTCGATTGCATTTCCCAATGATATTCGTCGGGGGTTATAATTGGCTGTGTGGGTGTGATGACACCGCGGCTGTAGCGAATGGTTAGCGAAGGCTTGGGGGGCTCAGGTCGCTTTTGCTCCAAGGCTGCCTGTTCCAAGGCTGCCTGCTCCAAGAGCAATGCTTTCTCCCTGGCAATCAACTCCTCTAATTTTTCGACATTGGTACGGTGTCGATGCTTTTCGTTCACATTATGGACGAACGACTCAAGGGGGGTTGCGGTGAATTTGATTGATTTGATTGATATAGTGTTTCTTTTCTGTTCCTTCTGTTCCTTCTCTACAAGTCGTTCATCATCAGGCAGTGCATTCAGAATGCTTTGTTCGTTTTCAAGAGCTGTCTTTAACTTGTCCAAAAAATCTTTTTTTGCCTTAGTACGTGAGTGAGACATAGAATCCGTTTAATTATTGCCATGCGTATATATAGGGTCGTTTTTCAAAACTGAAGATGCAAACGTGTTGTCGACAACATCGTATAAATATGTACCGAGAACAAAAACGACCGAAGTGGCAACGATACGCGGTCTATGTCCTGGGGACTTTTCTGTTGTGCATCATAGGATGGTCGATGTTGCGTGACACTACACCTGTTCTGATCAAAAAGCCAGACGTTGATGATTTGAACGGTCCGCGTGGAACAATCGTGGACACCAAAAAGTTAGATGACGTGTACTGGCGTGTTAATCTGCGCCATATTAATGACATGGTGATGCAAGAATGTAAGACTACAAATTACAGTCTGTTTACGCATAAGAATCTTGAATTAGATGGCGTTCCCATGCAATCGTCGTACATATATATTTGTACGGAAGACCCTGTCGTGAACGCTCGTGTAATTATTTCTGGACAATCGGTGCAGACGGTCAAGTGTCGAGAAACATATGCCTCCAAAACAAGAGTGGTCTCACGCGAATACCCCTTTTCGCTCAAATATATTTCAGGCGTTACATTTTTGCCAGAAACAAAAGTCATCCGTACCGCTGCTCAAGCATGCTTATGGCAACACGCTATTGAAATTGTAGAATCACGTTGGACAGTATAAAAGGGTCCAACGTGATTCTACAAGATGGCAATTTCATTACCGCATCAACAAATGCAACACTACGCGAAAGTGTTACGAACGACCCCAATGATATACATGTGCCGTAATGTCATTCACCATCATTTGTTTGGCAATGGTATCGAGTTTTCTCATCGTCGCGGTCGCGTGAGGCCCGACCCACACATGCAAGAAATTATGACTGACTATTGGTTGCCGTGTTGTCGCCAAATGATAGACCAAGCGCTCGCCCTCGGTGTGACGATTATTCGCATCGTCCATTTGGAAGATGGTCTCAAGATTCCCGTTGTGATTGAACCAACGGCGATTCGCATCAAAATGACCTATGTCCTCGGCCTACGTGAGTACGTTGTCTTGGACGAACAACAGAACGTAATTCCGGATACCCATGTCTTTGACCTATTTGGACACTCCCCCGACGTATCAGGGCAAATGACGTCAGTTGTTGCCAATCTGATGCCTGAAATCCAGTATATCAACACATTGCGCGGCACTTGCTTAGTCATGGAACAGAAACGTGCCGACCCAGTGCTGATGACCGAAGCCGTGGATACGAAAGCAGATAACGTGGAGGGTATCAATTATGATTATTATGCCGACGGCGATATGCAAGACACGAGTTCTGACAATAGATTCAGTCGCGACCGTCACAATGTCTCTGCGTTACGCAATCAACAATCCATGTATGATGCTTTCTTTGCTGGTGGTCGACCCGCCTCAGTAGGTGGTAATGTCCTCGAAAATTTGGTCAATGTACCACTCGGACAAAAAATTATCAATGTACCCATGCAAACAGGTCGTGGTGACATCATGGCACAAGTGAAGACATTTCAGGATGTTGTTTGTGGCGTGATGGGCATACCGAGGGCATTGTTGATGTCCGATACGCCACACAAGTCGGACGAAGAGGGCACACACCAAACGTTCAAAAAAACAATTTTATCATGGAAAACTTCGATGCAATCGGTCTGTGAACAAGTATACTCCATCATATACGCGGAGGATATTAAGCAACAGCTATTGAAAGCCATTGGGAACAAAAAGAGAAAAAGAACGGATATTGCGGACGTCTATGCACTTAAGAAACGCATGCAAGTGGAAATTGTTTTCCCCATTTCACCGTTCCTTTCACATGGTGATTTGTATACACACTATCAAAACGGCCTGATTACATGGGACACATACTCACAACACGCATGTGCAAATGCATCCTTGCCCTATGAACAACTGCAAGAACCAAAAGAAGAGACCGTCACAAAAGAAGAGGTAAAAGAAGAGGTAAACGAAGAGGCCGACGAAGAGTAAAAAAGATAAAAAATGAATTAATTTGATTCGTGGTACATTGCATCATATGTTGCTAAAATTTTATAATCGATATGGGACAAGTAATGTTGCGTTCCCCGACACGTCACAGCCACAAACAAGGCGCCGTGACTTGGCTTTGTAGCTGTCTGTTCTTGTTTGACCCGTAACTCAGCTATTTTGTTTCTTTGTGCATCTGCAGGCATCGTCACGAGTTTCTCTAATGTACCTGCGGATAATTCCATGCACGTAGCTGAGGAATGAGCGCCTGGACGTCTGAAATTAACTCGAAGGGTGAGGTCGGACTTTTTGAGAGCCGTGACTATTTTCTCGATCGACACGGCGGTACCGTACATTTCTGTTGTCTGATAGAGCGTGGTGCCGCTACTTTCGACTTTACGCGTTTCGTTCATTTCAAACAAATCTTTACCATTGGTTCGCAATTCTCGTAGAGCACTGGCTTGTTGCGCTACATGGTCTTTATTATAATCATTCAGCCCGACAGGCTTCACTGTTGCTTCAATAATAATGTGATGTTTGGATGTGATGGGCGTCGCATCAATAGGAGTTGGCGATGCTTCAGGTGACCGAAAGGCTAATCGAGACATAATTATTAATCTAAACAGTAATACTTTAAATACTGATTTTTATTAAAAATCTAATTTATCTAATTTCAATGGTGTCGTCGTATGCTTCTTGTCCTGTTGTTGAACTGGCTTGGCAATAGACGATAGTAATTTTCCACACCAAGCGAACAATAGAGCAAGGATGATTAGAATGACATGTTCAATGGAGCAACCCATATCTACAGAATCACGCACCACGTGGACCAGAACACCATACACAGTCGCCATACCCACCAACGAAGAAATATCTCCCCATCGAGAGCGTGTCTCCTCTGCACAACACGAAACATGCGTGGCTGTTGACCATACATCACTAAAATATAGTTCGCGAATCACAAAGACAATAATATGCCAAGAAATCATTGATAAAAAGATGGTGCGCCATTCTGAGTCGTCCTCTTTGAGGAGATGATGTAGTGTGAGGGACAAGTATAACCAAAATAGTCCAAGGACAAGGTCATGAATCAACCACATTGCAACATATTTTCTAAAATGATACAGCTTTCGATTAACAACCATGTCCGTTTTCAATTTTTCCTCTGCGCATTGAATCAGACAAATAAAATAAGGGATTAATGACATGATCCAGAGAACGGTCGTGACTGTCCATGTCATCTGGACAACAACGGTATCTTCCCAAAATGTTGCGCGAAAAGTCCAAGAAATATAACACGATATTGTGGCCGACAAGCCCGCCAAAAAACGACCAAAACATGTCCATCCTAATACACGTCTGCTATTGGTACATCCAACACATGGTAGGCAGCACCGTGTCATTTCACGCATATATTCCGGACTCTTCTGTAGTAGTTGATTTGCAAATAGGTCAACAGAGGATGCTATCGTGGCAGATATAAACGTGACTCCGAGTGACACAAACCACCATGCAACATTATGTTCATACCAAGCAATAGTGGCGCCTGCGAGACCAAACGTTGCTATGAAATAAAAGCACAAGGAAGGCCATTTGTATGCTAATGTCAGAAAAACAGAAGCTCCCAATATGTTATACATTACACAAGCATAGCATGATTTTATAGTGCTTTTTTTGAAAAGTATTTGGAGAACACTTGTGTCGCTGTTTCACTTTCATCGCTGTTCTTGGGAACATTCGTCGTAAATTTTTCATACTGGGTTTGAGTTTGACCTTGAAAGATGACATTTTTCCTCAAGCGATTTAAACGTGTCTTCTCTGCATGACATCCTGGACACAGGGCCTGTAAATTCTGAGAAACATCTTGGCCCCCGTCTTGTAACTCGATGATATGGTCAACTTCAAAATTCGGTGGGATTGGAAACACGCCACAGGCGTTACACGTGTAGTTTTGACGATACGCTACTTCCACCCGTAACGAACGACTTAGCACCCGTTTTGGAATTTTTTTACTGTAGGGTTTCAAATCCCGACAAAACCGGGACAGAGAATTCGAGACTACATAAGAGGTTTCCATGTACCACTGCAAAAATTCATACGCAGATTGACATGGCATACATTTTAGACCATTAAGCATTTTGATGTTTAATGGCTTGCCACGACTCTCAAAACCTTCGATCAGTAACTCAAATGCTTGTACATTCTTATCCATTTCCCTTTGGACATTGACGACTTCAATGTGGTGTTGAAAATCATACTTATACAAATTCATTACAAATATGGTACGATTTATTAAAGATCCGATTTATAGGTATATAAATGCCTTTTTTATTGGTACATGAATGTAACCAGGGAACCCCCTGAGATTGTGGACCCGACAATGATCAAGAGGCAAAGGGTTCAACCTGTCATCATTACACAAGATAGGAATGACCTGCAACAAAAACCAACCATTCACATCAACGTGACAGCAGGCCCAACGCCAGAACAAGAGAAACAGCGCCTTGTGCGTGAACAGACACGCAGTAATATAATGGATATTCGCTTCAAAAAAGCCATACGAATTAATGATTCAACCACTTTAATTACCTGTCTCGAATCAGGCTTAAAACCCACCACTCTCCAATGGTTACAAATTATTGGTAAAATGCATGTAACAACTGCCACAAACTGTGTGAAACTTGCCAGAACACTAGAAGCACCATGTATATCCTCTGCCATTCGAAGACAACATCGTGGACTGTTTAAAGAAGTGTTAGAGAGAGTCAGCGAAGTACCAAGGACACAGATGGAAAGTTTGATGACAGTACCCGCCTATTATTTAGGCATTTGCTTGGACAAGGGACTTGACCCAAATGTCCTGTTAAAAAACAAGCGACTACCCCTTGAGTATGCATGTTCGCATTCGCGCATTGCGCATATTGAAATTCTTCTAAAAGACGAGCGAACTACTGTGTCACAAAATGTGTGCCGTTTTATGATTCGCCAGGCAAAACAACAAAAATTCGCAGATCGAGCCATAGAACTCTGCGAAGACATTGTACCCAACATGATTCTTGAAGCGGTGGTAGCTAATGTTACCACCGCTCTCTCTTCGATGATGAAAAAACTAGAAACGAAATACGAATCCAACCCAGAATGGGACAACATCACACACATGATGATGTGTCCAATTTTGAACGACTACACCACAGATATCGTCAAAACACCCATTAATGACCACTATTATGATAGACAATCTCTATTGACATGGGTCAGAAACAAAGGAACAGACCCCATGACCAGAGAACCACTACAAGAATCTGACTTGCTGTTAAGGTCGGAATTTTTAAAAGATTATGCCAGTACATTACAATTAAAAATAAGAAAACTCGAATAATTTTTTACACTATTTAATTTTTTACACTATTTAACTCACATTATTTTGAATTAGTTTAATGCGTTGGCTTCTATCATACTTGATTCTTTTAAGAACAGTGGTGGCTGTTGACCATACAATCTCCTGGCATAGTGGTGTATATGACCCTCTACTAGTTAATGTAGGTGATACAATCACATTTACATTTGATTCCAGTCACAATGTCCGGAAGAAACCCACACAGTCATGTTCTGGATATAGTACTACCGACCGTTCCTCTTCCAGCCCATTCACCTATTTAGTAAAAGAACAAGACGCGGGTGAAAAAATGTGGTTTGCATGTGAACCACATTGCTCCAACTTGAATATGAATATGGAAGTAACGGTAGGGTTAGGGTTGAATATGAATATAGAAGTAATGGTACCAACACCTGAGCCAGATTGTGCATATCCACTCTGTCCAGCACCAGTGACCACTTTTGCCCCAACGACTACATCTGCACCGGCGACTACTACGGCAGCAGCGACGACATCTGCACCTGAGACTACTACAGCAGCAGCGACAACATCTGCACCAACTACTACAGCAGCAGCGACGACATCTGCACCGACTACCACTGCGCCAACGACTACTACGGCAGCACCTGAGACTACCACAGCACCAACTACTACGGCAGCACCTGCGACCACTACGGCAGCACCAACTACCACAGCACCAACGACTACTGCGCCAACGACTACGGCAGCAGTGACGACATCTGCACCAACTACTACGGCAGCACCTGAGACCACTACGGCAGCACCAACTACCACAGCACCAACGACTACTACAGCAGCAGCGACTACGGCAGCACCTGAGACCACTACGGCAGCAGCGACGACATCTGCACCCGAGACCACTGCACCTGAGACCACTGTACCGGCGACCACGGCACCTGAGACATTGTCAACAGTCATTATGTTTGGTCCAGGTGTTGTCAGTGCTGAAGCATGCATTGGTGATGAAATCATAATTGTGTGGAATGGAACACATGACTTGCGTGAAACTACAAGAGCAGATTGTAATTCTAATGAGACTGATAATTCACCATGGCTTACAGAATTCAAAAACACTGGTTATAATCAAACATTGATAGGAATGGGTGGTCGTTATCAAGGAGAGACACGTTATTACAAATGTTCTGCGCATTGCGGCATTGATAATGCACGTATTGAAGTCACCTGTAAGCATGAAATTGACCCTAGTCGTCGTGTGACAGTAAATATTGATGGGTCTGACTTGGAAATTCCGGCAGTCATTGTGGCCTGGTTGATTGTTGTTGCCATTGCAGTGGCATTGTCAGTGGTTTTTTGCCAACGAAAGCCAAATAAGTCAAATAAGACAAAAAATTTACATTTGTTGAGTCAAAAAGTGGAGCAATTAAATGAGCGCCTGTTAGAGAAGCCGTTAAAATGGATTCCATAATTCGTATAATATATTATATAAGAATGACCTTTGTAACCAAATGCAACCTGTATTAGTGTCTTATCTTTACTTGAAGTCACGTTCAACTCTCAAACTCGGGTAACCCTAACGGAAAATAATCATTTATATTTATTCTATGTTTCGCACATTTGTCCAATAAGTCGTGAAATTTATTAATAATTGGAAATTGTTGAACTGTCAGTTTAGTGTATTCAGAATCAAAGAGAATCAATTTATGTTTAGAGTTCGTCTTCGTCCTCCTCGTCCTCCTCGTCCTCCTCGTTAGCCTCGTCAGCCTGTGGTGCGTATGCTGCTGAAATGATAGGATTTGCCACCGCTTCAAGTTCTTTCTGTTGTGCGTCGTACTCTTCCTTTTCAGCCTCTTGATTGTCGTCTAACCACTCGAGGGACTGTTTGATGGCCTCGTCTATCGATTCGCGGTCTTCCTCAGAAATATCGAGTGGCTTATCTTCGTCGTCGAGTGTATTTTTGAGCTGATAGCAATAACTTTCGAGCGCATTGCGTCCATCAACGCGTTCCTTGGTGCGCTTGTCTTCTTCCGCAAATTCTTCGGCCTCTTGCACCATGCGTTCAATGTCTTCCTCGGAGAGACGTCCCTTTTCGGCAGTAATCGTGATTTTCTCAGACTTGCCAGAACCTTTGTCTTCCGCAGCGACCTGTAATATGCCATTGGCGTCAATTTCAAACGTGACCTCAATCTGCGGCTGACCTCTCGGCGCAGGTGGAATACCAGTGAGCTCGAATTTGCCCAACTGGTGGTTGTCTTTGGTCATGGCGCGCTCTCCCTCAAAGACCTGAATCATGACAGCAGGTTGATTATCTTGATACGTCGAAAACGTCTGCGATTTCTTGGTGGGAATGACGGAATTACGCTGAATGAGTTTGGTCATTACGCCACCAACGGTTTCAATGCCGAGCGACAGTGGCGCCACGTCCAATAAAAGAATATCTTTCGTGGTCTCACCCCCTTCGCCCGACAGAATACCACCCTGGACGGCCGCGCCATAAGCTATGGCTTCGTCGGGATTAATACCTGTATTGACTTTCTTACCATTAAAAAAATCAGTGATCATGGATCGCACCTTTGGAATGCGTGTAGAACCACCAACGAGGACAATTTCATCGACTTCTGTTTTTTTTAGTCCAGCATCGGACAAAACTTTGGCGACTGGTCCCAACGTTTTTTTGAACAGGTCTTGGTTCAGTTCTTCAAAACGTGCGCGAGTCAATGTCTCCGAAAAGTCAATGCCATCATGTAAGGCTTCAATCTCTGCACGAGCCTGTGGTTGCGTAGAGAGAGCGCGCTTGATACGCTCAGATTCGCGTCTGAGTTTTTGCATCGCTCGCTTGTTCTCTTTCAGACTGAGTTTATGTTTTTTTTTGAAAATT
>Ga0115560_1001527_pt1 | contig 16340 bp, 10 predicted proteins | sample COGITO_mtgs_1105_5_FD_87278 | JGI IMG/M metagenome (GOLD analysis project Ga0115560, IMG submission 87278) | Pelagic marine microbial communities from North Sea - COGITO_mtgs_110509 | ecosystem: Environmental > Aquatic > Marine > Epipelagic | place: Germany:Helgoland, sampling site Kabeltonne... | reverse complement strand
GTTGTCGGAGACCGTCGTGCAGCCTGGTTCAGTCGTCTACACGGCTCCGCTTTTTGAGCCCGCCACCGGAAAGCGCGCCCAGTTTCTCTGGACGGCCGAGGAGCTTGCTCCGCTGCAAGCCGGCAGCATTGATCGTCTGTTCCTTCCCGTCCAAGGTGCTCCTGCGGCTCGGAGAATGGACCTCAAATGGGGCTTGACGACAGATTCCGCATTGACCGGGTTCAAAGACCTTCCGCATACAGCGTATCAGTATGGCCTTTCCCCCTGGCAGTTTGGCGACAGTCTGTCCATCCGTTTGTCGCCTCCCATTGAATGGGACGGCGAGAGCAACCTCGTGCTCGAATTCGCCATGGACGATGTCACGTCTCAAACGGACGGCAACGAAGACGGTTGGGTTCCTGTCACAGGCATGGCGGGGGGCGCATGGACCACAGGCGGTCACGACGGTGAGGTGGACTTCACTGCGCCAGATCGCGTGGAGGTTGATGTGGCGGATCTTGAAGGTCTGTCTTCCGAGATCACCATTGAGTGCTGGGTATACGGTGATCCGGCCAGCCAGCCCGAGAACGGCACCCTGCTAGAGGGCGTCAATGCATCTGGACAGCGCGTGGTCAATGTGCACCTTCCATGGAGCAATGGCCGGGTATATTGGGATTGTGGGTTTGACGGAGGCTATGACCGCATTGATCAACAGGCCCAGACCGAAGACTATGAGGGCCGTTGGAATCACTGGGCATTCGTCAAAAATGCCGACACCGGAATCATGGAGATGTACCTCAATGGAGCCCTCTTTCATTCGGGTTCTGGAAAGGACAATCCCATTGAGGGCATCGTGAAGATGAACTTGGGGGCGTCGGCCAATGGCAACAACCGTTACAATGGCAGGGTCGATGATTTCCGGGTTTGGTCACAGGCCCTTGACGGTGAAACCATCGCCTCTTGGATGAACCGCCAACCGACCGCTTGGCACCCCCAATACGACGCCCTCTTGGTAGACTACCGCTTTGACGGCGCCAACGGGACGGAAGAGGAGAACCACAGCCCCAATGGAGGTCCTGGTTTCCACCATGGTTCAACCCTGCGCAGGGCCACGCCCGCACGGGAGCAAGCCAAAGGGCTCGGCGGAGACTTCAGACCTTACATCGGGTTTGGTCGCGGAGAATATCTGGAGCTGGTGGCGGATGGTTCCATCTTGGATTTGCAGCCGGTCGCGCCCATGAGCTTGTCGACATGGGAGGTCCAGGGCAATGGGGTGGCCATGACGGACTTGACCTACCACTATGCTCCTGGTGAGACGGTAGGGGTGCCCTTGTTTGGTGATACGGTGACTTACCCGGTTCCCGGCGAGGTAACCGAGGTCATCAATGACACCTTGGATTACTTCGGCGTGCCGTTCGACGTGATTGATCGCTATGAACTGTACCGCTACATCACCCCTTACGGGATTGGCTTGGATTTGGGCGATGACGGTTGGACATGGTGGTATGACGTGACCGACTACTTGCCCCTTTTGCGAGACAGCGTGGAATTGCAGGCAGGCAACTGGCAAGAGCTGCTGGACCTCAAGTTTCACTTTATCGAAGGGGAGCCCGCCCGCGACGTCTTGGATGTCGAGGCTTTCTGGAAGGGCCAATATGGCCTCTCCACCTTTGATCAGAATGTCGTGGGTTATGAATACGAACCGGCAGCCGGAGAGGAAATGTGGCGGTTAAAGACACGCGCTTCCGGACACGGATTTGGATCGGGAAACAACTGTGCGGAGTTCTGCTACAACATCCACAAGGTCAAGGTCGACGGCGAAGAGTTGTGGTCATGGCAAATCATGCGTGAGTGTGGAGACAACGCCTTGTTTCCGCAGGGTGGTACGTGGATTTACGACCGGGCCGGCTGGTGTCCAGGGGCGCCAGTAGACACCCGAGATATGGAGCTGACGCCCCATGTGGCGGGAGACGGTCCTTTCACGGTGGACTATGATGTGGACTATGATCCCGACGGCAATTATCGTTTCGAAGGCCAGGTCATCGCCTACGGTCCAGCCAACCACAGCTTGGACGCCGAGCTCGTCGAGGTATTGGCCCCCAGCGGTACCAAATTGGCATCGCGCACCAACCCCATTTGCGACCGCCCCAAAGTGGTGTTGCGCAACAGTGGCAGCACCCCCTTAACTTCTTGCACCATCACCTTTGGTTTGCCCGACAACCTGCAGTCCTACACTTGGACAGGGGAGCTCTCCTTCTTGGAAGAAGAGGTGGTAGAACTCGTCGCCCTGGACGCTTCAATGTGGGACGGGGACGATGAAGAAGACCTTGCCTTCGTGGCCCGGGTATCTGCACCCAATGGCGGTACCGATGAGGTCGCATGGAATGACGAAGTGCACAGCACATTCCGCCGTCCTCCCACCTACACCTACATGGAAGATCCGGGCGACGAGGACGACAACCGCTTGATCATCTTCATTCGCACCAACAGTACGCCTTGGGAGAACAGCGCCAAGCTGACCCACCAAGACGGCACGGTGTATTTCGAACGGAGTTATCCCGAGGCCAACACCCAATACCGCGACACCATCTATTTGAACCAAGGGTGCTACACCTTTGAATTCCAAGATTCCGATGACGACGGCATCAGCTTTTGGGCCAACGATGATGGCAGTGGTTTTGTGCGTTTGCGAAAGGTGGGGGGCAACTGGGTCACATTCGAACCGGATTTTGGCAAGTCCATTGTACACCGCTTTCATTTTGAGACCAACCTGGTGAACAGCGTGGCCCCATCTCCAGAGGTGTCATCATCATTTAAGGTGTTTCCAAACCCCACGAGCCAAGACATCTCGTTTACCCTCGAGGGTTGGCAAGGGCGTTTCGATTGGCAGTTGCAGGATGCCGCGGGGCGCGTGGTTCAGTCGGGCAGTGGTCTGGCCTATGAGGACGCCGCCGTTCAAGGGCGCATTCCTGTGCAGGAGGTTCCACCGGGGGTTCACATGCTCACGATCATACAGCCCGGTAGACTGGTGCGTGAGCGGGTGGTCATTTTTTGATGATGAAGGGTCAAAATTGCGCTGACCGGACCTAAAAAACCACTTTTCAACACGACACCCCCCTATTCGGAGGGGGTGTTGGTGAGAAATTTGACATGAATTTGCTGCCGACCCCTGTTTTTGAGGGGGTGGTTGCGTAATTTTGTGCGCTCAGACACAAAACACATGTCAACCTTCCGCATTACTGCCATCGAGGACGTCCTCGAAAGGTCTCCGAAGTCGGTCAACCCGCCTTCCAACAAAATTTCCGAGTACTACGGCGATTTGGCCTTCACGCTCAGCGCCATGCGCGAGTACCTCACAGAGGAAGCCTACGATCACGTAGTCTCCGCTATGGTAGATGGCACCCGCATCGACCGGAAAATTGCAGACCAAGTCGCCAGCGCTTTGAAAGAGTGGGCCATGGCACGCAATGCGACCCACTACACCCACTGGTTCCAGCCTTTGACGGGAAGCACGGCGGAAAAGCACGATAGCTTTATCCAGCCCGATGGGCGTGGTGGTGCCATCGAGCGCTTTGACGGCAGCTTGCTTGTCCAACAAGAGCCCGACGCTTCGAGCTTTCCAAACGGCGGCATCCGTTCGACTTTCGAAGCCCGTGGATATACGCTCTGGGATCCCAGTAGCCCTCCGTTTTTGATCGGTGAGACCTTGTGCATCCCCACAATTTTCATCGCATATACCGGTCAGTCCCTTGACAACAAGGCGCCTTTGCTCAAGGCCCTCACGGCAGTAGACAAGGCCGCTTCTGAAGTGTGTCAGTATTTCGATAAGAACGTCACCAAGGTGGTCGCGACCCTCGGGTGGGAGCAGGAGTATTTCTTGGTGGACAAGGCGTTGTACAATGCACGTCCCGACTTGAGTCAAACAGGCCGTGCATTGCTTGGCGCTGCACCGGCCAAAGGACAGCAGTTGGACGACAACTACTTCGGCAGCAACCCTCCCCGTGTGATGGCCTTCATGCAGGAGTTTGAGTGTGAGGCCCACAAGTTGGGAATACCGGTGACTACCCGTCACAACGAGGTGGCTCCTAACCAGTTTGAGGTGGCGCCTGTATTCGAAGAGGCCAACCTTGCCAACGACCACAACTTGTTGTTGATGGACCTGTTGGAGCGCGTGGCCTTGCGCCATGACTTCCGCTGCCTGATGCACGAGAAGCCCTTTGCCGGATTGAATGGTTCTGGAAAGCACAACAACTGGTCATTGGGCACCAATACCGGGGTCAATCTTTTGAAGCCGGGAACGAATCCAAAAACCAACCTGCGATTCCTCACCTTCTTCGTGAACACCATCGCAGCGATTCATCGCCACGCTGATGTGTTGCGCGCAGCGATTGCCAGCGCTGGAAACGACCACCGCTTGGGCGCCAATGAGGCCCCTCCAGCCATTATCAGCGCTTTCATCGGGTCCAAGTTGACCGAGTTGCTCGATGCGGTTGAAAAGAACGTGAGCGCCGGCAAAATGAGTCCTGACGAGAAGACGGCGGTCAAGTTGGAGATTGGACGCATCCCAGAGGTGCTGCTCGACAATACAGACCGGAACAGGACTTCGCCCTTTGCTTTCACGGGGAATAAGTTCGAATTCCGCGCTGTCGGAAGTACAGCAAATTGTGCGGTTCCCATGACTGTGCTCAACACCATTGTTGCCGAGCAGTTGAATTTGTTCAAGGCATCCGTTGACCAGCGCATTGCCAAAGGCGACAAGAAAGACGAGGCCTTGCTGAAGGAGATTCAATCCCTGATCAAGCAGAGCAAGTCCATTCGTTTCGAAGGAAACGGCTACGGCCAAGAATGGGTAGAAGAAGCGGCCAAGAGGGGCCTGTCCAACCTGCTGGATACGCCGAGCGCATTGGCTGTTTGGGACCGCAAGGAGGTCGTCGACCTGTTTGAGTCCATGGGTGTCCTCTCTGCAGAGGAGGTGGCAGCCCGCACCGAGGTAGAGCTTGAGAACTACACCATGAAGCTGCAGATCGAGGCCCGTGTCTTGGGTGATATGGTCACGAATCAGGTGTTGCCAGCTGTGATGGACTACCAAGGTGACCTGCTCGCCAACATTCAAGGATTTATGGATGTGTATGGCGAATCGGAGTCCGAAAACATGACCCGCGCCCAAAGGGGCATCCTCGAAGAGTTGTCAGCCGGTTTGTCGGTGACATACGAGGCCTTGGAGTCGCTGCGCACGGAGCGTTGCAAAGTCAATGATATCGAGGATTTGCACAGCAAAGCCGAGGGTTATGCCACCATTGTGCGGCCATTGATGGATGAGGTTCGCGTCCAGGTGGACCAGTTGGAAAAGTTGACAGAGGACAGCCGCTGGCCTTTCCCAAAGCTCCGCGAATTGCTGTTTACACGTTGATTCAACAATGATTTATAAAGAAGGCCTCGGTTTCGTTCACGCGAAGTTCCGGGGCCTTCTTACATTCGCCCGTAAACCTATTTGGGAATGCTGAACCTGCTCTCCGGGCCTACTTATGCCCTGCGCCCCGCGCTCACTCTTGTTTTTGCGCTCTTTGCCCTGCAAAGTGTTGCTCAAAATGACGTCACCGCCGATGCCGATGCGGCCTTCGATCGCGGCGGATATTTCGAAGCTGCGAAAGATTACCAAGCTTCTTACGCCAAGCTGAAGGGCGACCTTGACGAAAAAGGCCGCGTTTGTTATCGGATTGGTGAGTGCTACCGTTTGGCCCGTGCGTTGCCGGCTTCAGAGGAGTGGTACAAGCGCGCCATCGACCTCAAGTGGGCCGACGACAACCCCGATGTGTTCAAGCACTACGGTATGGTGTTTATGGGGCAAGGAGAATTCGACGATGCCATCGAGCAATTCGAGAAGTACAAGTCGGCCGGTGGAGACGCCGCTCTGGCCAGTACGATGATCGAGTCTTGCAACTCGGCTGCCGAAAGCCTTATTGTCAATGACAGCCGATTTGTGGTGGAGCCGCTCGTGATGGTGAACTCTCCGAGTTTTGATTTTGCCATGGCCTTCGCAGACAAGCGTGGCGAAGAGGTGATTTTTGCCTCCAGCCGGAGCAGCGCTGCAGGCAGCGGTGAAGACCCCATTACGGGAGAAAGCTACATGGACTTGTTCATGGCCGAAGTGGACCGAAAAGGCAAGTGGAGCATTCCAGAGCCGCTCGGCAACACCATCAACAGCCCAAGTAATGAAGGCGGCGTCACCTTGGATTCCAAGTTCAAGACCCTGTATTTCACCCGTTGTTTGATTGAAAAGGACAACAACTACCCCTGTGACATCTACGTAGCACAACGCACAGGTTCCAGGTGGGGATCAGCCGAAGAGCTGCCAGTGGTGGACCGCATGACCAACGACAGTTCTCAAGTTGGACAACCGACGATGAGCCCAGACGACATGTACCTCGTTTTTGTGAGTGACATGCCCGGCGGTCAAGGTGGCCGAGACCTGTGGTACATGAAGTTCAATGAAGCATCAGAAGAATGGGGTGCTGCACAAAATATGGGGGCTGGCATCAATTCATCTTCCGATGAGTATTTCCCACACATTCGGAAGAACGGCGACCTTTACTTTGCTTCAGACCGACCCGGCGGAATGGGAGGCCTCGATGTATTGAAGGCAGTTTGGAAAGGTGATGGCATGACCTTCGAAACCCCCGAGTTTATGGAATACCCCATCAACACGGCCAGCGATGACTTTGCATTGGTCTACCATCCAAAGGAAGAGAAGGGGTACCTCTCCTCTGACCGTCCCGAGAGCAAGGGAAAGGATGACATCTTCTCCTTCGCCATGCCACCGCTCGAATTCGATTACGTCGCTTACGTGTACGATTACGACACGGGAATGCCCATCGAAGGCGCTTCTGTGACGGTCACCGGAAGCGAAGGTGAGAGCGTCTCCACAAACACCGATTCAGAAGGTGGTGCCGAAGAAGGCGGATGGAGCATTGGCGCAGAAAGCACCTACTCCGTGGACATCTCCAAGGAGGGGTACATCAGCGCTGGAGACCAATTCAGCACCTTGGGACTGTCCAAGTCAACCAACTTCATCAAGGAGTACTTGCTCCGTGAGGTGGTGACCAACGAGGATTACCCCATGCCATTGGTACAGTATGAATTTGCCAAGGCCGACTTGGTGGTGTCCGAAGCGGTCAATTCCAAGGACTCTTTGGACTATCTCGTTGATTTGCTCGAGCGGAACCCCACATTCGTGATTTCACTTGAAGCCCATACGGACACCCGTGGTGGCGATAAGGCGAACGATGAGCTGAGCCAGCGCAGGGCAGAGACCTGTGTTGACTACCTGGCCGAGCGCGGCATTGATCTTCAGCGGTTACAGCCGATTGGACGTGGTGAAAAGATGCCGCTGATCAGCGACGCTGAGATTGCATCATTGGCGACAGAAGAGGAGCGCGAAGCAGCGCACCAGATGAACCGCCGCACTGTTTTCCGCATCACAAGCTTCGACTTCGTACCAAAGTGACGGACCCCGCGTTGGGAGAGGCTGTGCAAGATCGATATGCCAAACGCGGCGTTTCTTCCGGAAAGGAGGAGGTGCATGCGGCCATTGCAGGATTAGACAAAGGGCTATTTCCCAAGGCCTTTTGTAAAGTGGTGCCGGATGCGTTGACGGGGAGTGACGAACACTGCCTCGTGATGCACGCTGACGGTGCGGGCACCAAGAGTGCACTGGCTTGGATTTATTGGAAAGAAACGGGCGACCTGTCTGTTTGGAAGGGCATTGCGCAAGACGCCCTTGTCATGAACATTGATGACCTCCTTTGTGTGGGGGCGACAGGTCCCATTATGGTCAGTTCGACCATTGGTCGCAACAAAAGGCTGGTTCCTGGCGATGTGGTGTCGACCCTCATTCAGGGCACTGAGGCCTTAATGGCAGAGTGGCGCGGATGGGGTCTTGATGTGCGCGGCACAGGAGGAGAGACTGCGGATGTAGGAGATTTGGTGCGCACGGTCATTGTGGATTCGACAGTGGTGTGCCGCATGCGGCGCGAAGACGTCATTGACAATGCGCGAATCCAGCAAGGCGATGTGATCGTCGGTCTGGCCAGCCATGGACAGGCCCATTACGAAGAAGCTTGGAATGGCGGAACCGGAAGCAATGGATTGACCAGTGCGCGCCACGACCTATTCGGACCAGGGTGGCGCGAAAAGTACCCCGAGTGCTTTGACCCTGGGCTGCCCGATGACCTTGTGTATACAGGCCCCTTTGATGTGACAGATTCAGTGGAAGGCGTTCCAGTCGATGCCGGAAAGCTCGTCTTGTCTCCGACCAGGACCTATGCCCCTGTGATGGTCGACCTCTTCAAGGAAGGCCGCACACCGTTGCACGGTCTCGTGCACTGCAGTGGAGGCGGTCAGACCAAGGTCTTGCACTTCGCTTCCGAAGACCTGCACGTGGTCAAAGACAACCTCTTCCCAACGCCAGCGCTCTTTGGATTGATTCAGGAGCACAGTGGAACGGCTTGGAGGGAAATGTACCAGGTCTACAACATGGGGCACCGTATGGAGGTCTACACCACACCGGAGCACGCTCAAGTGGTCATGGACATCGCCAGCCGTCACGGGGTGGATGCCCGCATCGTGGGCCGCGTGGAGCAGCGCGTTCCCGATGGTCCCCGCTTGACCATTGCTGGCCCGGAGTCAACGGAGACCTACAGCTGATATGTTAGGACTGCTCGAGCAGTTGTCGACCTTGGAGGATCGATACCGAGAGCTTTCCCTTAAGGTCATCGATCCGTCTGTGATCGCCGATGCCGATGCCTACCGCTCGGCCATTCGAGATTTCAAGCAGTTAGAGCCCATTGTGGAGCAGGTCCAGCAATACAAGCAGTGGGCCGCTGCGCTAGAGGAGGCCAAGGCCGATCAAGACAGCGATGACGCCGAACTGCGCGAGATGGCAGCCGAGGAGGCCGCCCAACTCAAAAAGTCACTCGAAAAGCTCAGGAGGCAACTCCAAGAGGCGCTGGTCCCAGACGACCCCAGCGATGGTCGGGATTGCGTGATTGAGGTCCGTGCGGGTACCGGGGGAGATGAGGCGGCACTTTGGGCAGGCGATGTGTTTCGCATGTACCAGCGCTATGCAGAAGGCCATGGTTGGAAATTGGAGCTGATCAGCGCTCACCCGGGCACCGCGGGCGGCTTTAAAGAGATTGTGGCCCGGGTTTCCGGACAGGCTGTTTTTGGGCACCTTAAGTATGAAAGTGGCACCCATCGTGTGCAGCGTGTACCGGCAACGGAGTCTCAGGGACGCATTCACACCAGTGCCGCTACTGTGGCCATTCTGCCCGAGGCAGATGTGGTGGATTTCGAGTTGAACACCAAGGACGTGCGCAAGGATACCTTTCGCGCCAGTGGAGCAGGTGGCCAACACGTCAACAAAACGGAGAGCGCGGTAAGGTTGACGCACTTGCCGACTGGGGTAGTGGTCGAATGCCAAGATGGGCGTTCACAACATCAGAATTACGAGCAAGCGCTTACAGTGCTGCGCACCCGTTTATGGGAGGCTGCCGACCGCGAGCGCCGTGCGATAGAGGCGGCCGAGCGAAAGTCTCAGGTGGGAACAGGCGACCGTTCGGGGAAAATCCGCACCTACAACTATCCGCAGGGGAGGGTCACTGATCACCGCATTGGCTTGACAGTCCATGCACTTGAGCGTGTTTTGGCAGGAGATTTGGGAGACATTGTTCAGGCGCTGCGCAATGTGGAACGCACGGAACGCCTGAAACAGGCGGGTCTCTCAGTCGACAGCTGAACCCGCTGTCTTGCGCGATATCTTCGCCGTCCATGGAAGTACAACAGCTCGTCGATACCATCCGAGAAAAAGCGTCTTTTCTGTGTGTAGGCTTGGACCCAGATCCCGCCAGAATACCAGCGCATTTAGGCCAGGGGCCCGAGGCAGTTTTGAGGTTCAATAAGGCCATCATTGACGCCACGTCTGATCTCGCGGTCGCCTACAAGCCCAATGTGGCCTTTTACGAAGCCATGGGGGCCGACGGATGGGCCGTGTTGAGCGAAACCATGGCGGCCATCCCCGAGGGGTGCTTGCGCATTGCCGATGCAAAAAGAGGCGACATAGGAAATACGGCCACCCGCTATGCCCAAGCCGCTTTTGAGCAGTGGGGTGCGGATGCTGTGACTGTGGCTCCATACATGGGGCGAGACAGCGTCGAGCCCTTCTTGGCCTTCGAAGGCAAGTGGGCCATCTTGTTGGCAGCAACGTCCAATCCCGGTGCAGAAGATTTTGAGTTTCACGGGACAGAGCACGGTGAGCCCCTATGGCGAAGGGTTTTCGAAATCAGCCGAACGTACAAAGGGGCAGAACGCCTCATGTATGTGGTGGGAGCTACGCGTCCAGAATGGCTGGCGCAGTGCCGTGCAGCGGCTCCAGACCGCTTCCTTTTGGTGCCGGGAGTCGGTGCTCAAGGCGGGTCGTTGGAAGCTGTCTGTGAGGCAGGATGGGCAGAAGATTTGGCCGGCGGGTTGCTGGTCAATGTGGGGCGCAGTTTGCTCTATGCTTCCTCTGGGGAAGACTTTGCTGAGGCCGCGAGGAGCGAAGCTGTGAATATTCAGAAATCGATGGCGTCGGCTTTGGCTTCCAACAGCTAATTTCCCAAGGTGTATTACCGCTTCAAATCTTTCTCCCGTATTGCGCTCTCGCTCGTCGTAGTGGCTGCAGTCATTGTTGTGGGGAGCATAGGGTTTATGGTGTTGGAGGAGTACACCTTTATTGAGGCCTTCTATATGACCATGATCACGGTCAGCACAGTGGGCTTCCGTGAGGTACATGAACTCAGTCCAAATGGAATGGTGTTCACTTCAATGCTCATCATTTTCTCTATCGGTACATTCGCCTATACCATTTCCGCCATCACCACTTACTTCGTGGCGGGGGAATACCGTGACCTCTTCAAAGCCAGGAAATTGGAACGCACCATCGACAACCTCAAGGAACATGTCATCGTCTGCGGCTACGGTCGTGTGGGCGAGAAGGCTTACGCCGACCTGATATCAAAAGGATACACTGCGGTGATCGTCGAAAAAGACGAGGAGCTGGTCGGTCAATTGCGCGAGGGCTTAACCCCGCTCGTTATTGCGGGTGATGCCACGCGTGATGACCGTTTGATCGCCGCAGGTGTAGACCATGCAAGGGCGGTCATTTGTACGTTGCCCAGTGACGCCGACAACCTTTACACGGTACTTTCGGTGCGCGAGCATAACCCGGGCGCCGTTATCATTAGCCGTGCGTCACAGGCGGGTTCGCAAGCCAAATTGCGCCGCGCGGGAGCTGACAACGTGATCATGCCCGACACGGTAGGTGGAGCGCACATGGCCTCGTTGGTGGCGAACCCCGATGTCATGGATTTCATTGATCACATCCGAATCCAAGGCGAAGACGCCATCAATCTGGAAGAAGTGGACGTCAAAGACTTGCCCGAATCCTTCAGACTGCCCACCTTGGGAGAGGTTGATGCGCGCAACAGGATTGGCGTCAACGTCATTGGTGTAAAGACGTCAGAAGGAGAGTTTATTATCAATCCCGGTCCCGAGACCAAATTGGACAACGCCTGCAAGTTGTTCGTGCTCGGAACCGATCAGCAGCTGCGTTTGCTCAATAGATTGTTCGGTTTACAAACTCCCGAGTAGCATCACCTGTGATGCTTCATGGTGGGGACTATATTGCGCCCCATCGAACCCACGATTTCATGAAACGCCTCATTGCCGCCAGCCTTGCGCTGTGTGCCCCCTTTTTGTTCCCTTTCACAGCCTCTGCAGCTTCGATTGACGACTCGATCAACGAGGTCATGGGGCCGGTGACGGAGGCCATTACGTCCGTCATCTTTTGGACGGTTGACATCGCAGGCTTCACTGTACCGTTTGTCCTCATTTGGCTTTTTGTAGGCGCCCTCTTCTTCACGGTTTATTTCAAGTTCATCAATATCCGTGCATTCAAGCATGCCCTCGAGGTGGTGCAGGGCAAGTATGACGACCCCAACCACCAGGGGGAAGTTTCCCACTTTCAGGCACTAACAGCGGCATTGAGCGGCACAGTGGGGGTCGGTAACATCGCCGGTGTGGCGGTAGCGGTGTCTCTCGGAGGACCTGGCGCCACATTTTGGATGATCATCGCCGGTTTGTTTGGCATGAGCAGCAAGTTTGTGGAGTGCACGCTCGGCCTGAAGTACCGCCGTCAAAATGCGGACGGCTCAGTGTCGGGAGGTCCTATGTATTATCTCAGGGATGGCCTTGCTAAAAAGAACATGGGAGGCCTGGGTAAGGTGCTTGCGGCATTGTTTGCCGTGGCGTGCATCGGAGGCTCTTTTGGCGGAGGTAACATGGTGCAGATCAACCAAGCTACGCAGCAGCTCATTTCGGTCACGGGTGGAGAGACGAGCATGCTCTATGGTCAGGGTTGGATTTTCGGTGTGATCATGGCTGTCGTCGTGGGCATCGTCATTCTCGGTGGAATCAAGTCCATCGCCAAAGTGACAGACAAGATTGTCCCCTTTATGGTGGGCATTTACATTCTCGGAGCCTTGTGGGTAATCTTGACCAACCTGGGTGCAGTGCCCACGGCATTTGGACGCATCATCTCAGGTGCTTTTGATACTGAAGCGATGTACGGAGGTCTCGTGGGGGTACTCATCCAAGGGATCCGCCGTGCCGCGTTCTCCAATGAAGCCGGTATTGGATCAGCTTCCATTGCACACAGTGCCGCCAAAACGGATGAGCCTGTCAGTGAAGGGATTGTTGCCCTGTTGGAACCTTTCATTGATACTGTGGTCATTTGTACGATGACCGCATTGGTTATCGTGATCACGGACTACGGACAATTCGATGCCGTGACGGTATTGAACGACGCTCAAGGGGGATCCCTCAATGCGATTGGCCTCACGTCGAGTGCATTTGAACAGAGCATTTCTTGGTTCCCTGGCGTGCTTTCACTCGCCGTCATATTGTTCGCCTTGTCCACCATGATTTCTTGGAGCTACTACGGTTTAAAGGCTTGGACCTACCTCTTCGGCGAGACCAGGGCAGCAGACTTGAGCTACAAGGCCATTTTCTGCGTCTTTGTTGTGATCGGGTCGGCCATCAGCGCGAGCAGTGTGTTTGACTTCGGCGACGCTATGATTTTTGCCATGTGCTTTCCGAATGTGTTGGGACTCTACTTGCTGTCTGGTGAAGTCAAGGCTGACCTCGGCGACTATCTCAGGAGGGTGAAGTCAGGCGAGATCAAGCGCTACGACTAAGACATAGCCCTGTGGGCATACATGTATTGCGCAGTGAGCGCCTTGGCACTTTGTGGTGCGGGGTAGCCGTATTGGCCTGCTTGAGCGTGGAGGGCTGGAGATTATGGCATCCACAGCATGTGGAGCCCCTTGTTGTCGGCGATGTGCTGGATGTGTTGGCGGGAATGCCTGGCCCCACATCGTCGGAAGACCTCCACCATGATGTCGGTGCCATTGGCAGCCAGACTTTGGCGCATGGCCGTCGGTTTCTACCGGCTGATAGGACCATCAATGTCGCTGAGCTGGATTCTGCTGGCTGGAATTATTGGGGGCTTTCCCCCCGGCAAGCCCAGGCTGCTGTGCGCTATAACCATGCGGTAGGGGGCATTCAAGATGCGCGCACTCTGCGCCGAATGCGGGTTTTGCCCGAGGGGTGGTTTGACCACTTTGCACCGTCAGTCCAGTACAAGGAGCCGACCCAGTTCGGGTCAGTCGGATCCTCCGCCCTCCGCCCAGAGGATGCCCATCTGCTCCGATCTGTGCCGGGCATCCAAGAAAGGGAGCTACTTGAGATCAATGCTGCAGATAGCCTGGCATTGTTGTCTGTGAAAGGCATTGGTCCCTGGGTCACTGGACGAATACTGACCGCACGAAGGTTGTGGGGAGGGTTCGCAGAGACCAGTCAGCTGGCCGATGCGTTAGGTGGTTGGGACAGCTTGGCGACAGTTTTAACCCCATTGTTGACGTGTGATCCGGGCTTCATAAAGCTTCGGTGTGCAGATACGCTGTCACTTGAGCAATGGCGGACCCTGCCGGGGATAGATGCAAAAACAGCTCAAGTGTTGCAGCGTCATGTGCGGCACCATGGAGGCGAACCCCATCAAGTGTTGGCCCACCCGCTGCTCGATTCTACCCAATCAAGTGTTTTGTCACATTATCTGTGTCCTTGCAGTCAGGATTGATGGGTACTATGGACGACCTTTGTGCAAACCCCGGACGAAATGAACTTCCAGGAAAACGATACCATTTCCGCCATCAGAAGCATGGTGAGAGATTTCGCTGCACAAGAGATGGAGCAGAACATTCTCGATTGGGACGAAAGCCAACACTTCCCGCGAGACCTCTTTCGAAAAATGGGGGATGTGGGTCTGATGGGCATGCTGGTGCCAGAGCAATACGGTGGAACAGGTTTGGGGTATCCTGAGTATGTCGCCGCCATTGAGGAGCTCGCCGCGGTCTGCGGTTCAATTGGTCTAAGTATGGCTGCGCACAATAGTCTGTGTACCAACCACATTTTGACCTTTGGCAATGAGGAGCAAAAGCAGCGTTATCTGCCCAAGCTTGCCAGTGGTGAGCACGTAGGTGCCTGGGGCCTTACGGAAGCAGGCACTGGATCTGACGCCATGCGCATGCAGTGCACAGCAGTTCGGGATGGAGACCATTGGGTGTTGAATGGTACAAAAAATTGGATCACACACGGAATCTCCGGTGAAGTAGTGGTCGTACTGGTCCGTACGGGTGATCTCCTGGACAGCCGAGGTATTTCCGCATTCGTAGTGGAGCGAGGTACTCCGGGATTTAGTGGGGGTAAAAAGGAAAACAAGCTGGGCATGAGGTCCAGTGAAACCGCAGAGCTGGTTTTTGAAGAATGCAGAATTCCTTCAGCCAACCTTCTGGGGAAGGAAGGAGATGGATTCATTCAGGCGATGAAAATTTTGGATGGAGGACGCATTTCTATCGCGGCCTTGTCCTTAGGCATAGGGCGAGGGGCATTTGATGCAGCCCGAAAGTATGCGCTTCAGAGAGAGCAGTTTGGACAACCCATCGCCCACTTTCAGGGCATAGGATTTAAACTGGCCGACATGGCGGTTGATCTGGAAGCTTCTAGGGGGCTGATCGCAAAAGCTTGCCATGCTAAGGAGCATGGTGGGGATGTGACGCGCTATGGAGCCATGGCCAAGTACATGGCGTCCGAAGCCTGCGTGAGGATCGCTACGGACGCTGTACAAGTGTTTGGAGGTTATGGTTATACCAAGGATTTTCCAGTCGAGAAATTCTACCGAGATTCCAAGCTTTGCACCATTGGCGAAGGAACATCTGAGATTCAGAAACTCGTGATCTCGCGTGGATTGGTCAAAAACGGTCCGAATTCAGGAGATTAGTAGGGCAGGGACATTGGTTTTACGCAAAATCAGCTATCTTCGCCACCCAATTTTTAGCCATGCTCATCATTCCGGTCAAGGAGGGAGAAAACATCGAACGGGCGCTCAAGCGTTTCAAGAAAAAGTTCGATCGCACGAAAACCGGACGTTTGCTCCGGGCTCGCAAAGAGTACGTAAAGCCAAAAACGGTACGTCGTGAAGCGATGAAGAAAGCCGTTTACAAAAACAAGAAGGCATTGATGGGCTGATAATTTGCAGTATTGGTTTGGTAGGGTAATATTCGCCTTGACCAAACCAAAATGTCAAGTTCATCCGCTGTCCAAACGCCTTTATTGGCTTTTCTGCACTTTCTCGAGAAGGAGAAAAGGGGCAGTGTTCACACTTTACGTTGTTACCGTTCGGATCTGAACCAGTTCCAACGTTTCCTCGCCGATCAATACGAGCACGACTCGTTGATTGGAATCGAGGGCGAGTGGGTACGCTCATGGATTGTGAACATGATGAAGGAAGGGCGAAGCCCAAGAACCATTCATCGCAAAGTGAGTGCCTTTAGAACCTTCAACAGGTTCGCACGTCGGATGTCTTACACCGACAGAGATCCCAGTAACGGGGTGTCTCTTCCAAAACTTGAGAAGCGCGTCCGGGAAGTGGTTCCTGAGCGCAACATGGTGTCCCTTCTAGACGGTTCGGTTTTTCCGGACAGTTGGTCTGGTCTGCGGGATCGCCTAATGATGACCCTGTTGTATGAGACTGGGGTACGTCAAGATGAGCTGATCACGTTGCGCCACGCCGACGTCAACGTCAGCCGTAAAAACATCAAGGTCACTGGAAAAGGTGGCAAAGACCGTTATATCCCAATCTCAGACGACACCATTGATCAGGCAGAGCAGTACATGCGCAACAGGCCTGGAGACAGCGAGCGCTTGCTCGT
>Ga0115560_1001508_pt1 | contig 16459 bp, 4 predicted proteins | sample COGITO_mtgs_1105_5_FD_87278 | JGI IMG/M metagenome (GOLD analysis project Ga0115560, IMG submission 87278) | Pelagic marine microbial communities from North Sea - COGITO_mtgs_110509 | ecosystem: Environmental > Aquatic > Marine > Epipelagic | place: Germany:Helgoland, sampling site Kabeltonne... | reverse complement strand
TCGAACGACGCCAATGGTTGCGTCTCGAAGAAGTACACCGGTGGCGGCTGGGTTCTCGTTCGCTTCGTTGGCGTCGGTCAGCAGCGGGCCACGTCCCAAGAAGACAAGTGCATTGTTGGCACCGAAGGTGGAACTGCCATTGGCGCCGGTTTCGAAGCTGATATCTCCCTCGATCGTGACGAAGTTGCCAACCTTCAGGCTCAACCCAGCACCAAAGAGTGCAAACAGCTCACCCTGGTCGTGGTCGAAGCTGATGACCAGGTTTTTGCCGCCAACCGTGACGGTCTCGTCGACCGCGCCGCCGGTGGTGTTGAAGCGCAGACCAACGCCGCCGCCGAGTGAGAAGCCGCCGCCTGCGACGCCAACAACGCCGGTTACGAAGCCTGCGACACCGTCTTCGGTGATGACAATTGCACCACTTCCTTGTTCAAGGCTGACACCGTCGGTCGTTGCGGCCAGGTCGCTAACACCAACAGCGATGACCCTGTCGGCGCCTGCACCCGATTGTTCGAATGTAAACCTTGCCATGATCGATGACGCTGCAGCTGCGGGTGGGGTGATGTCTGCAGAGACCAGGTCGGTCGCGATACGGAAGTATGGGCCAGCCGGCAAGGCAATCCCGGCCTCGTCGACCCGACTAGAACGAGTGTTGATATCGATGACCACAGCAGGAATGGCAGGATTGGGTCCATCCGGCGGCGTGGTGACCGCGGTGAGCGAGAAGCCCGGGGCGGTGACAGAAGCGATGGCTGCGGAGATGCTTGCCGCCACGCCCTCGCTGGTCAACAGAAGCGTGCCGGAGAGACCAGTGACGTCTGCGACCGTGGTGCCACTTGGCAGTGTCATCAGCAACGAAGCATTCGTGAACGTGATCGATGTGCCGTCGGCCGTCTGGACGAACGTAAAGCCGCCGGTGATGGTCTGACCGGCAACGGTCAGGTCGCCCGTAGCAGCGACCTTCAGTAGATCAGCATCGACGGTGATGTTGAGCGGGTTCGCTACGAGCGAAACGCCTGGAAGGTCAACACTCGCGGAGGTCGCTGTCAAGGTGGCGGCGGTAGTTGTACCGGTGAGCTCGACCGATCCGCTGACTCCACCGAGCGAAACGAAGGTGGTTGTGCCATCACCGAAGCTGAGTGCTGCGTCGGTGACCGTGATGACAACTTCGACTGCGCCACCGGTTCCCGTTTGGACAACATCGAAGTCGCCAGAAAGGGTCTGGCCGAGCACCGTGATCGTCACATCGTCGGCGCTCGCCGTGATTGTTTTGGTGGCGGCGTTGAACGAGGCGGCGAAGGTGCCTGACGCTGCATTGCCGTCTTGGGCGTCGAAGGCGAGTTCGCCCGAGATGCTGCCAGAGGTTCCGGCGGTATCGATCAACAGGCTGCCACTGCCATTGGCGAGTGAGACCACCGTGTTATCGGCTGCGTCGACAAATGCGATCAGGACCTGTTCGGCGTTCACAGCGATGTCGCCGGCTGCATTCTTTTCGAAGCGGAAGATACCCGAGACCGTCTGGCCATGAATGTCGAGTGCGACAGGGCTGTCGGCGGTGCCGAGTTGGACTTCGATGAACGGCCCGTTTGGAGCGTCGAGGGTTTCGGCACCGATTGTCTCGTTGACCGCGGCGCCGGTGTTGAAGACGATGCGTCCCGGCAATGAAGCCAAGGTGTCGCCACCGGCGGTGACGACAACCGTGCCTTCGAAGGAACCGGCACTGCCGTCTGTGCTTAGCAGGGCGGCACCTGAACCGGTTCCCGTCAGTGCGACGGTGCCAGCTGCACCAGTGATCGTTGCCGTGAGGCCTGTGACCGACATCTCAACGGCGGCGGCGCCCGATGCGGTGGTGGTGCGTTCGAAGGTGAATGTTCCGGAAAGGACCTGACCTGCCACGGTGACGTTGATGACCCCAGGGCTCGTGACCGTGCCACCTTCGGCGACCGTGACGGTTCCGATCGTGACGGCAGCACCGGTGTTGTTGAAGCTCACTGTGACTGGGTCAGCGCCGCTGACACTTATGCCAGCGACGCCGGTGATGGACAGGTTGCCGGTGGCCCTGACCGCAAAAGTGCCATCGGCGTTACGGACGCCGTCGATGGTTGCGTCGGTAATGAAGAGCCCGCTGGCGGCGGGATTGGGAGTGACACCGTCGGCCATCGTGGCGCTGCCGGCGCCAACAAAGATCAGGATGTTGGTGCCGCTAATCGTCTGTGCTCCCCCACCAATGGTGAGGCCGACATCGCCGACGATGGTAAGGAAGCCGCCGACCTCGTTGAGGTCGAGGCTTACGTCAGCAGAAGCGAAGAACTCGAACGCTCGTGGCCGGACAATGAGCTCGAATGTTGTTCCGCCAACAACGATCAATTTGTTTATGTCGGTGGCGGTCGTGTTCACCTTGAGGCCGAATGTTGCACCGATGCTGACGCCATCACCCTCGACAGATGCGATACCAACAACTTGACCGGCAACACCATCGGTGGTGAAGACGAATGCGCCGCTACCACCTTGGAGGCCCTGATCACCGAAGGTGACGAAGAGATTGTTTACGCCGAGTTTGGTGACAGTGCCTTCTTGTTCGAAGGAGAAGTCGCCACCGAGGGCGATGTTGTTGACTGCTGTTGCGGGATCGTCGTTGGGAGCGCTCTCGAGCGTAGCGCTGGCATCGAGAACCTCGATGCGGACAAATGGCCCGACCGGTACGGCAACAGTGGTGCCGCCAGCGGTAAACGATTGTGCTGCGTCGGTGGTGTTCAGCGCTATGCGGGCAGCGCCGGTGATGCTGAGATCATCGTTGTTGAGTTCCAAGGAGCCGGTAGCGAAACCAGCAACGCCATCAGCCGACACGATGAAGCTGCCCGATGCGCCTGAGACCCCAACAAGTTCGACCTGGGGATCTGCGGCTGGATCCACGTACATGGAGAGTGCGGCGTTGGCGACCGTCAGCTGCAGTGAACCGTTGCGCTTTTCGATCGCGAAGTCGCCGGTGACATCGAGACCATCGACCGTGAGTGTGGCGTCGGTCGCAGCGAGACGGAAGTGTGATTCAGCCGAGACTGTGTCGATTTCGAGAGCGAAGACGCCATCGAAGGTAGCGCCATTGATATTGGTGGTCAGCTCGACGGCGAGCTGGGCGGTCACCCCGTCGGGTGAAATCGTGATCTGTGATTCGGCCGCATCGCCAACTGCGCCTGGAATGGTGACAATCTCGGCCGATACGTCACCGGTCGTATCGGTGAATTCGATTGTTGATCCGGTCAATCCGGCTACACGGAGGGATCCGTCTGGCAACTGTTCTAACGAAAGGGTGCTACTAGTAATCGTCTGGCCAAGGACTGTGATCGACCCGTCTGCTGTGAACACGAAACCAAACGGATCTGCACTGATCGTGACCGCATCGGTTGGTGAACCAAGCTTGTCTGGACCAGCACCGAGATCGTTCGCACGATCGTCGGGTGGTCCCAGAAGTGGGTACCGAGCCTCGGTGAGTTTGGTCGGATCGGCAAGGCCGATCGTGTTGCTTGCGTCGAGGATGCCGATCGAGTCGAGGTCAAAGCCGTCGTAGACCGAATTGCCTGAGTCGTTCAGGACGATGTCGGGTTCGTCGCTGATGGCTTCGGTCGTGGTCGTGTCGTTACCGGCGAGGCGGATGAAACGGATGTTGTCGGCGACGGACGAAACGTCGAAGCCAAATCGACGAAGTGGGCGTCCGAAGTCAGGGTTGACGCCATCGGTGCCATCGATGACAACACCATCGATGATTTGGAACTCATCGAGTTCGCCACCGAGGCCATCGGAGCGAAGCGCACCTTGGGAGACGATGCTGGCGCCGGTATCGCCTGGGAGCGGTGCCGGGTCTGCAAGATCAGCGGTAAGGGTGGTCCAGGCTTCTCCGTCGGAGCTAACTTCGACTACGAGCTGTGCCTTACCCGGAGTCAGCTGGACTTCGCCCCACAGTGAACTTGGGCCACCGGCCGGATCTGCATCCGCCGCGTCGGTGCTGTGTTCGGAGAGTGCGACGTACGCCTTGCCGTCGGTTGCGAGAACTCGATCGCCTGCCCCATAGGAACCGTTGAAGTTCCATTCGGCGTAAGGATCTTCGCCTGCTCGCGGGACGACAACTTCCCAGACAGGGCTTGCTCCAGGATTTGCCGGATCATTCTCCGTGGTGGTTTGATGGGTCGTGAGCGCCCGGTAGGACACATCGTCGGAGCCGAGGACACGTGTTCCTTGGCGGTAGGTCCGAGCCTCGGCCCAGGTCGAATGCACTTCGTCGAAGCGTTGGTAGACGATGAAGTCGATGCCCGCAGCATTGGTGATGATTTCGGCAGGGCGGGTGTCGAGCTTGAACGAGAACGCGCCATCGACCGACACGTCAGGAAGCGAGGATGTGACGGTTCCGTCGAGGTTGCCGTAGGCGTAGACGCCGAATCCATCGGTCTTGCCCAACGTGAGCGACGTGTTAGCGATCGCGAGCGTGAGTGACGCAGCATCACTTTCGCCAAAGGCGAGTGTCGCATCGCTGACACCGATGGTGACTTCGCGATCGGTGCCGACGGTGAAGTCCAGGTCGCTGGTAAGTGTCTGACCAAACAGGTTCAGAGCGACGTTGTCGCCCTTGAGGTGTGCGCCGACTGCCACGTTGTCAAGTGTGACTGTCTGTTCACCAATGGTTGCGGTGCGAGTTACTGCTGCAGCGGTGGTGTTGAATTCGAGGTCGAATTCCCCATCGAGCGAGACGTCGATGTTTGATGGCGTAATGGAAGCCGTGGTTGAGAGTGAGCCAGCCACGCCGTCGGGTCGGAGCACAACCAGGCCAGACGTATCACTGAGTGTGATGAGGTCTTCGCCGCCTTGTTGAACGGTTGCGGCCACGTTGGTCGCAGCGATAAGGACTGCATCATCTGCTGCGGCAACGGTGTACCCGCCCGTGACGGAAACACCACCAGCGGTCAGTGTGAGGTCAGGAAGTGTGAGCGCGAGACCACGTCCGGCCGCCGCCGCGATCTCATTGCCGAGAGCGTCACGGCCACTCTTTGCGAGGTTCTCGGAGTTGAAGGAGAAAGCGACATTCTCGTTTACACCAAGAGGCGCAATCGTGAGATCAGCAGAACCAGAGCCGAAGACGGCATCGGTTCGAATGACCGCTTCAAACTGTCCATTATCGAGTGATGCAACGGTGGCTCCGTCGTCGTTCAGATTGCCAGTTACGTCGGACGCCGTAAGTTGAACGCCTCCGTCGAGGTCAGCAACTGTAAAGGTGCCCTTGAGGGTTTGGCCAAGTAGCGCTACGTCGCCAGCGACCGAAACAGTGTCGATAGCGACACCGCCAACGTCGAGGACTTTCTTGCCCGAGATCAGTGCATACACATCATCGTCGGCGATACCAGGGTTGATGTCGAGTCCGCCAGGGAGCTCGGCAACTTCGATGTCGTAGGTGCCACCAACGATGTCGAGCACGGGGCGGAAGTAGGTGCCGTCGCCGTAGTCGAGACCCACAAACGTGGTGAAGTCGGACGCTGGCGTGATCGAGTTGAAGGTAATGAATGTGTAACGGTCGCCAACAACTGGCGTGGTACCGCCCCATTCGATTTGAAGTTTGCCACCAAGGTGGGCGTTGCCAGAAACACGGATCTGGTCGTGACCGTCAGGGTCTTCGCCAGCGCCAGCGTTGCCGTCGATCTCGATGATTGTCATCGAACCAGCGGCGAGATCGAGATTCACTGTGTCTTCGAAACCTGGTGAGTTGCCTGGGCTCAGCACACCACCATCACCAATAACGACATTGCCAGTCGGAAGGTCGATGAGCCGGTCGATACCCGAGTAGTTGATAACGCCAGTGGGGCGGTCGATGTGACCAGCGCCGTCGCCGGTCATGGTGTTCGTCACGCCGGTGGACGTCACGTCGATGACGATCTCGTCTACGCCCGCAGCACCGCCCTCGATAAGACCACTGATCGCTCCGGTCGAGGTGACCTCGAATGTATCGGTGGCCACACTTGTGCCGGTGAGGTTCTCGAATCCAGAGAACTTGACGCCCTGCACCGTGCCGCTGCCCAGGCCAGTGATTGACCAGGTGCGGTCTTCGTCTGGCCCTACCAGTGTGTCCGTGCCGAAACTGTCCGCTACCAGATTCTCGACAGAAACGAAATCAATAGCTCCACCGACCCATGAGACCGACGCAAGCGTCCACGAAGTTGCCGCACCCAAGATTTCGACCGTGTCGTCGCCGACAGTCGCATCGAAGTTGACGGGCACGCCGATGTCGGCGTTCAAACTGAGGTTGATGATCACATGGTCGTCGTGACCGCTTCCGTAAATCGTGATCTCGGAGATGGAGGAGAGCTGACGGGATTGTCCAGCCATCGTGAGTACACCATCGGCGGATACATCGAGCGATACCTCCCCGCCGGTGAGGGAGATCTCGAACGGCGTGCGAGTGGTATCCCCTGTCGTCGTGTCGTCGGTCGTCGTACCACCAGCGGTGTCCTCGATAGTCGTGTCATCACCGTCAACACTGATCAGGTCAACAACGAAGACTAGGTCAGAGTTGGGGCCGATAACCGAACCAACCGATTGCGAGCCATACGCCTTTATCGCTGGGATTTGAAGCAGTCGGCGACCGCCAACGCGCATTCCCAAAAGGCCTTCATCCCAACCAGCAATGACAGCACTCTGCCCGATTATAAAGTCGAACGGCTGCGCCCCTCGACCCCACGAGCTATCAAACTCCGTTCCGTCAGAACCAAGGACTCCCACATATTGGACCGACAGAGACGAACCAGCGACAGCAGCCACTCCGCGACCTTCCGCCAAATCGGTGACCGTCAGCACAGAGAACGCCCCCAGCCAACCACTGTTAATAGACGGGCCGGAACTTGAACCGCTATCACCCACAGTCACATCAACCTGAGGACTCTCGACGCCATCGCTCAAATCACTTGAGGCGTTGTCGACATCGATATCGGAGCCATCTTCACCGGTGACGACAAGTTCAGGGTCGACCTCTACGACGGGTTCACCGGATCCCGAGTCGTTGGCTTGTTCGGCATTGATGCCGCTGTTCAAGGCTTCGTTGAGTTTGCGGAGCGCTTCTTCTTCGGCGGTTTCGGTGCTTGCCTTGTCTGCGTCGTAGGAGCACGGGTCGCCAGAGTTGTAGAACTCGTCGCTGTTCGTCGCTGTGTCACCATCCCAATCACCCATCGGATCGGCGTTGACCAGATCAACCGAGTAGACGGGGCACGGTCCGGCTGCAACGGGGATCGCTGCAGTCGAGAGGTCGCCAGTCGAGGCATCGGCGACACATGGGTCGGCCTGGTTGTAGAACTCATCGACGTTTGAGACTTGGTCGCGGTCCCAGTCACCGGTCGGGTCTTCGAGCACGAGGGAGAGCGAGTACGCCGGGCAGGGACCTCCAGCGGTGGCAAGCAACTCGACGTCTTCGGACGCATCGACGTCGAACTGACACGGGTCACCATTGTTGAAGAACTCGTCGACGTTGGTCGCACGGTCTCGGTCCCAGTCACCGGTCGGGTCTTCGAGCACCTGCTCAATCGAGTATGCCGGGCACGGGCCCTCGACGGTAACGGTGTCAGTTGTTGCGAGAGACGGCGTTGCATCTTCATCGAACTCGCACGGGTCTTCGTTGCTGTTGAACTCGTCGAGATTCGACGCCCGGTCATTGTCCCAATCGCCGGTCGGATCGGCGTACACGTCGTTGACGGTGTAGGCCGGGCAGGAGGGCACAATCGGTGCGGCGTCTGCGGCTTGTTCGACATCAGATTCTTGGGCTTCAGAATCAGCCGGCAGGGCATCGGATTCTTGAGCTGCAACGGATGCTCGATCGAAGCCGGAAACGGCGTCTTGAAACGGTGCCGTTTCTAGCGCACTAAAGGTGCACGGATCGAGCTCGTTGTAGAGCTCCCGAACGTTCGAAATTTCGTCGCCATCCCAGTCCTCAAACGGAGCATCCAGAACCTGCTCAACCGAGTAGCTGGGACACGGCTTAGTGACTGGCGCAGATTTGGCTTCGGCCGGGCCACTGGTTCCCTGCGACAGCGGGGGAACGTTCGCCACAGACGGGATGTCAGCAGTCGTGACGAGGGGTGCGCCTGGACTCGAGACTGAGCTGATTACTTCGGCAGCGGTCTCAGCGCATCGGTCGAGGTCGATGAGGCGGGTAAGCAACCATTGACATTCGGCCTGATCGCCAAGGTCGACGGCAACATCGGATTGTGAGTCGGAAGCTGACGCAGGCACAACGGGAAGCACCGCCGCCAACAACAATGCAGCAAGCATCAAAACGAAGACTCTTTTGGTGCCACCCATTCGCCCAAAAAGATACCAAGTGGACAAGAGGTATTAAACGTAAAAAGGCAATAGCCGATCGGGCGAAGTAGCCAAACCAAAATGGGTTTGGCTACTTGGCCCCATTTTGAGAAGGGTGTGGATATTCGCGGAGCTAGCTATTGAGACGCCTCCGGCTCAAATTGACGGGTAAACCAATAAAACGACCCTTTTGAAAAAACTTAGCCAAACCCGATACGCCCGGTGAGTCCAGAATGTTTTTCTTGCGTGACGCAAAAGAAAAATGTTACCCAGCGACTGCTTCGCATCGATTGCGACCAACAATTGGTGCGCCTTGTTCTAAAACACCGATGCCGGGGACACCAATAGGGCAGGAATTGTCATCGAGGGTTGGGGTCGCCGTGCCTTGAATCAGACAAGCCACATCGCCGACTTGCTCGACCACATTCTGCGTCAGTTCTGGATCTGCTTCATCACTGATCTGAAAACCGATCGAGTGGCCGGCTGTGCGGTTTCCTGTCGCCGTGCCGGTTCCCGTATCTCGATAGAGGAAACCAACACCATTGGCAGCGCCACCATCGACGACATTGTCGACCAGCTCAGGGTTGGCACTGTCACCAACTTGGACCCCGATAACGAATCCAAATATCTGGTTTCGCATCGCAGCTCCTGAGGTCGCATCCGCGAACAAAATGCCCACGGTGGAATCGCCAAAATCTGAGCCGTCGGTGGCCTGTTCTTGCGAGGTGTTTTCACCCTCGGAATCACCCCCAGAATCGGCCTCAGAATCACCCTCAGAATCACCCCCAGAATCGACCTCAGAAGTGTTCTCGGCGGGGCCAATATCGGCGCTGGCTAGGTCCGCCATCAGGACATTGTCAGTGACCTCTGGAGTGGACGAATCGACGATTTGAATGCCGACTGCGAGCGGGTTCAAAATGGTGTTGCCAACTATCCGGCCTGTGGCCTCATCACGCGAAACGATGGCCGCAGCCGTAGCGTTCGAGATCTCGTTTCCTTCAATAGATGGAGCTGCCGAATCACCAACCTGAATGGCAACCGTCTGACCGTTTAGTACGTTGTCGACCAAGCTGCTCGAGGCGTTCTCGATGATCGAAACCGCCGTCTCGCCACCAGTGATTGTGTTGCCTTCCAACAAACCTTTGGCCTCGCCAGCGGAACCAATACCGAGCCCGGCATCGACAATCGTGTTCGACCGAATGACCACATTGCCGTCCGAACGGATGACGATGCCAGCCGCTGCTGGCCGCAGAATGTCATTGCCTTCGATCAATGGCGAGGCGTGATCCTCGAGCTGCACAGCGATCTGGGGATCAACGAACATGCTGTTTAAAAGTTGCCCTGCACCCATCTCACGGTAAGAGACACTGACCTCCGCGTTCTCGACTGACAACCCTTTGATTTCCGGTTTGGCTTCCCCCTCGACCAGCACTCCGACCGTTTGTTCACCAGTCATCACCGTGTCGATAAACGACCCACCCGACTGCTCGCGGTGCACAATACCGACGCTGCCGGTGTCGACCAGAACGTTGGCTAAAGCGGTCGGCATGGCCGAACCTGCAACCTGTATTCCGACTTCCGTGGCAGTGATAGTTGATGCCGTGATGGTCGGCGTCGCCGAGTCGATCATCGAGATACCAACCGTCTGATCGCTGATCTCATTGTTGTCGAGTCGAGGAGCTGCTTCACCTTGAATTGCAATACCGACCTCGCCGTTCTGGCGGACTTCGTTGTTGTCGATCTGCGCGGTTGTCGTGCCAAGTAGGACTATGCCCACAGCGGTATTTTCAGCAACGACATTCTCGGTCACCCGGGGATTGGATTCCTCGCTCAGCTGAATGCCGAATTCATTTCGGACCACGGAATTTGACTGGGCGAGACCGCCCGCTTCGCCGACAAAACACAGACCACATGCGCCGTTTTCCGCAATGTTGTTTCCAATGATTGTGGGGGTCAGACCTCCCGCAACGGTGATGCCTCCAATGGCATTACCGGTGACTCCTGAGTTCACAATCCGGCTTGCCCCAACAGGTGCAACTTCGGCGGGACGGTCTCCCGTTGTGCCGTCTTCGTTTACCACCCCGTCACTCAACAAGATGCCGTTGCCCCCACCGGTGTCCTCGTCACCTCGGCCCCCGCTGACCATCACATCTTCAATGTCAATGGGGGCGCCGAACGCCAGAATGACCGAGGAACTGGACTCTCCGACGTGTTGCACCGTGAGGTCACGCAAGGTCAACTTTCCTTCACCAAACACTGCGATAGCGGCATCAGCCGCCGTCGATTGGATGATCGTGCTCGCAACATCATCACCCACGATCGTGAGGTCGCGTTGGATCAGCAGGCTCGTATCAAACGCATAGGTTCCCGCTGTCAATGTGATTGACGAGCCATTGTCAAGTAGTCCCAAGATGGCATCAAAGTCGTCGTCAGGCCCCGCAAGCACGTCGCTGCGCTCGCGTGTTCCCCCAAACCGAATCGTCGATACCAGATACGAACTGAGGAGGCTTTGATTGTCTAGTTGAGCGAGTTCTTCGTCTACCAAAGCCTGCAATCCATCGAGATCACACAGTGTTGAATTCTGGTTGGCGATCTCGGCGATGATCTGCGCCACGTCGTTCTGGAACCCGGCAAGCCCTTTGATTTTCTCTTGGGCGAGGAAGTCCTGGGGGCTGATATCGCCAAGACTGCCAACGAAGGTTTCGAGGCGGGCGGTCACCTGCTGAGCACCTGACCGACACGCTTCTTCGACGGTTGATGGAGGGGCTTCGCCCAACGGCTGCGATGTGGCTGCTCCGGCAAGCCCCCCGCCACTGTTGTTTGCGGCAGCGACACCATCACTCCCGCTGCATCCCGCGGCCAGCAAGAGAAAAAGTACTAACCCGAAAAACTTGCCCGTCCCCATGATGCCCACTCCAGCAGCCTAATGGCGATACCAACCTCGCCTGGGCGTCTGCTCAGGTTGTCGTGCACCACCCTCATCACTACATGTTCACTCGTTCGATGACCCAACGTTGATCGACCCGGGGTCCACAGGGCGAGCCAGCAGAATGAGCAACGCAGCGGCAATAGTGGCGATGCCGGTGACAACAAACGGGGTGCGATAAGAGCCGGTGGAGTCTTCGGCCCAGCCGACCAGGAACGGACCGAATCCGCTTCCGACTTGGGTCATCAGGGTCATCACACCAAGGACAGATCCAAGTGAGACGAAGCCAAAGATCTCGGCAGTAAGAAGCGTTTGCAACATGTAAATATTGCCGATCGTGAACCCGACGATGAGCACAAATACATACGTCGCTACCTGATTCCCGATCAGGGTGGCACCCAACACTGCACAACCTTGGACGACGATGACCAGGAACGTCAGGATCCGTTTGTCCATGCCGTCGGCGAATCGACCGACAATCAACCGAGCCACAATCGATCCGAATGCAGTCGTACTTAGCGCCAACGCTGCGGCGTTTCGTGACCCCAGGCGGTCCTCGAGAAAGGCGATCTGATGCAGTAAAAAGCCGGTCTGTGCCAGCAAAACGATCACGAAACCAATCGACAACGCCCAGAACGATCGGGTCCGCATGGCCTGGCCTCGGGTCCACGATCGCAGTTGCACGTCGTCGCTGAGCGCGTCGTTCGTGATCGTTTCGTCGGGTGCGCCGGCATCGGCTTCGAGGCCCACCGACGCGGGATCCCCAACGAGTACAAACAGCGAAACCGGCAAGGCGACCACCAGCACGATGGCAGCCAGGATCGGCGCAGCCAGGTCAACCCCTCCCCGACCAACCAGCCAGGTACCGACGGGGGCCAGCACCATGCCGCCCAGGCTGATACCGGTGAAGGTGATGCTCATCGCCCACGCTCGACGGGTCACGAACCATCGCGACATAAGTGCATTGATGGCAATGGCACCCGAGAGGCCGAAAGCCACCGCCTGGCCGGTATAGGCCAGGTAGAGATGCCACGGTTCGGTGATCAACATGAGCGACGCCACCGATAGCGACATGAGCACGATGCCGGCAGTGATATACCGCAACGGCCCGACCCGATCGACCGCTGGCCCGATCACAAACCCGGAAAGACCACCAACAATGAAGAACATGCCGGTGGCGCCCGACACGGTGGCGTTTGACCAACCGTTTTCTTCCTGCAACGGCCGCAGAAACACCGCCAAGCCGTAGTACCCAACGCCGATCGTGACGAACATCAAGACTGCGGCGCCAGCCACGATCCACCATGCGTAGTGGACCCGCTCGGGAAGCAGCCGCATCGCTACCGGCCGTCGTTCATTCCAGATTGCCGGTGCTGCCATAACTGACAACGTAGACGCACCATGCAATCCATCACGAAAGCAAATAAGGAGCCTGGCGTACGAAATACGTACATAGGGCTCCTAAGAAGCATCTGCTGTGGTTTCTAGACTGGCGTGCGCGATCGGTAGCGTCGGGGGCATGGCTTACATTGAAGGACGACTCGTTCACGACGCGGATGCGCACATCATGGAGACGTCGCAGTGGCTGTATGACTACGCCGATCCTGCGATTCGTGAGCTGATCGCACCCGCGGCCGATGCCAACGAGCTTCACTTACTCGGCACCAGCAGCACCGACGACGCAAGCATGGACGATGCATTGACCCAGGCGAGTGAACAACATGGCTCCGACGAATATCGGGCTGCCGAAGCGGCCGAGATCATGATGCGGAAGAACTTCGACGCCACCGGTTCGTTCATCAAGGAAGATCGCCCTCGGGCTATCGACATGATCGGTGTTGCCAGCCAGCTTGTGTTCAACACGTTCCAAAGCGGCCGGTTGCATCGGTGGGAACACGGCGGGAATCTCGATCTGGCCTACGGCGCTGCTCGAGCCCACAACCGAGGCATGATCGACTTCTGCGAGGTCGACGAGCGTATGTTGCCGACCTGTTATGTGCCACTCGCCGACTTCGATCGGGCCAAAGCTATGACCCAGGAATGTTTGGACATGGGCGCCGCCGCATTGCTCGTCGCCTCGGGTTGTCCTGCCGACCACTCCCCAAGCCATCACGGCCTGGATCCGGTGTGGGCACTGGCTGAAGAGGCTGGCGTGCCGATCGTCTTCCATGTCGGCGGCACCGGCGAGATCATCGATCCGGCGTACTTCAACAACGGCCTGCCGATCCCGCCCGACTTCCACGGCGGCGACGAGAACTTCCGATCCGTCGACTACATGGGTATCCCTCGAGCTCCACAACAAACACTGGCCACCATGATCTTCGATGGTGTCCTCGAACGATTCAGCGACCTCAAACTTGGCGTCATCGAACTGGGTGCCATCTGGCTACCGAGTTGGATGAAGCAGCTGGAGTCGGCCTTCGATGCGTTCAGCCGTCACGAGGAACGGCTCCAAAACCTGTCGATGCGCCCCAGCGAGTACGTGCAACGCCAGATCCGGGCTACGCCGTACCCGACCGAAGACGTTGGCTGGATCATCGACAACATTGGATCCGACATCTGCATGTTCTCGACCGACTACCCCCATGTCGAAGGTGGCCGACGCCCGGTCGAACGATTCGAACGCAGCCTGGGCGATGCGTCCGAAGCTATTCGACATCAGTTCTATGCCGCCAACTTCGAGAGCCTCATGGGCGCTGCTCTTCCGGCATCACTCGCTGCCGCATAACCGGGTCACCGACCAACTCGTCACTACGTACCTATCTGCCAGTTACCTATCGGCCAGGTCTTGGAGCGCGTGCGCCCTCAGTTCGATCTTGCGGATCTTGCCCGATGGTGTCATCGGCAGTTCGTCAACGAAAAGCACAGCCCGTGGAATCTTGTAGCTGGCGATACGACCCCGTAGTGGTTCGATCAGGCCGGCTTCAGTCACCGACTCGTCGGACGCATCCGCGCTTCTCACCACATACGCCACTGGCACCTCGCCCAGGCGCTCATCGGGGTAGGCCACGACCGCTACTTCGGCCACACCATCGACGTCGAGCAGGTAACCCTCGACCTCGGCTGGAGACATGTTCTCGCCACCGACCTTGAGCATGTCCTTGTATCGCCCCATAAACACCACATGGCCGTCGGGTCGCATACATGCCATGTCGCCGGTGTCTAACCAGCCGTCGATAATCGCCTCGTCGGTTGCCTCGGGGTTCGCCCAATAACCAGCAGTCACCGTGAAGTTACGGATGAAAAACTGACCTGGCGAGCCGTCAGTAATGACCACGCCGGTTTCCGGGTCACGGATCTCGATCTCGACGCCGTCCATGGGATAACCCGAGGCTTCGGTGCGCTGTTCCAACGTGTGGCTCGGATGAGATACACAGATGAATGACCAACACTCACTCATACCGAAGCCGCTGATCGTTGGACAGATGTCCTGGCTGCGGCGAGCAATCGGCACCGTGGATTCCATGCCTGCAGGCAGGCTTCCAATACGCAGCGAACTCAGGTCACGAGGTTGTGCTGCCTGGGCCGCCAACTGATCATTCCAGTGACTGTCGAAACCATGCAGGACGGTGCCGCCAAAAGTCTCGACCGCGTCGAGCGTGGCGCCGGCATCGAAGTTCTCGAACAGAACCTGACTTCCACCCGTGAGCGTTGCGGTCAAGGCGATCTCAGAGAGTGCATAGATATGGAATAGCGGCAGATAGTTCAGATGCACGTCGTTCTTCGTATGCCCAAGAACCAACGCCCGCTCCCGGATGTTCAGGATGGGTCGATGCGAGTGCATGACCCCCTTGGGCAGCCCAGTCGTGCCCGACGTGTAGGCCAACATCATCAGTTGGTCAGGGTCGACGGAAGCAGCCCGCTCGGCAAGGTCGGCATCGGTGATGTCTTCGCCCCTATCCAACAGCTGCTGCCACGGGGTGGTGCCGTCAAGTTGCTGTCCCATCAACACGATCGTGCGCAGATGTCCCGCGGCCTCGATCTCGGACCGGGCTTCGGCGAGCAATGACCGATAGTCGATTGGCCCTGACTGGTCGATGGCAATCAGATGGGTGCACTCAGCGTTGATCACCGTGAATGACATGTCGTCGGAGCGGTAGCGAGTATTCAACGGCACCAAACAGCCACCGACCTTGCCGACCGCGTACATCAGGTGCAACCACTCGGGCCGGTTCGTCATCCAAACACCAACGTGATCACCTGACGCGACGCCTAGCGCCAGCAGCCCCTTTGCCACCCGGTCGACGTTCTCCGCGAGCTCGCGATATGTCTCGGAGTGGACCGTGCCATCAGGCGCAACGAAGTGAACCGCAGGAAGATTTCCCCATCGCCGGGCGGCTCGTGCCGGAAGGTCACCAAGTCGCAGGTCAGGCAGATGCGTAAACGTCGTCACCAACCAAGCGTGGCGGCAAATCCCCCGTCGATGCAAACGCCAGCCGTGTTCGCCAAGTGGACGTGTCCGGTGCGTCTACAGATTTGCTGCCTGAGCCATACGTGTGAGCTGTCCAGATGCGAAAGCATCGAACTCGGCGTTTGGTTGCCGCAGAAACCATGTTTCACCAAACGGGTCTGGCGCGGTAATCGAACTTCCTGACATCGTTGCCAGCACCTCGTGGCCACAGAACGGCACGTACACTTCGGAATAACCGCCCTCGTGGGCCATCACCAGACGACCATCGCAGACATCGGCGGCCAGGTTCATCACCTGGGTTGTCATCTCTCGATACGTGGCCTGGTGACACATCATCCGGCCCAGCGGGTCCATCGCTGCAGCATCGAAGCCGCAGGCAATGATGACGACGTCGGGCGCAAACGCCCGCACCGCGGGGATGGCAAGACGTTCCATGGCCTCGATATAGGTGTTGTGCCCTGACCCCGGGGGTAATGGAACGTTCAGGTTGAAACCGTGGCCCGCGCCCGTGCCCCGGTCCTCGGCTGCGCCTTGGTCCATTGGGTAATTACGGTCCTGATGAATGGACACGGTGAGCACATCGTCGCGGTCATAAAAGATCGCCTCGGTGCCGTTGCCGTGGTGCACATCCCAATCAATGACCGCGAACCGAGTGGCCGAACCTTCGGCCCGTGCGGTTTCGATCGCGATCGCGATATTGGCCAGCATGCAGAAACCGGTGGGATGATCGGGCAGTGCATGATGACCAGGAGGCCGGATCAGCGCATTGGCATTCTGGAGGTCAGCGTTCAGTATTG
>Ga0115560_1001505_pt1 | contig 16518 bp, 10 predicted proteins | sample COGITO_mtgs_1105_5_FD_87278 | JGI IMG/M metagenome (GOLD analysis project Ga0115560, IMG submission 87278) | Pelagic marine microbial communities from North Sea - COGITO_mtgs_110509 | ecosystem: Environmental > Aquatic > Marine > Epipelagic | place: Germany:Helgoland, sampling site Kabeltonne... | reverse complement strand
CTCAGAATTTCGTTATTTCAATGACCCAGAAAAGACTGCTGAGGCCACGTCCCCTAGCGGTGAAATGACTACGGTAGGTGATGTGGGCTATGTGGATGAAGATGGCTTTCTATTTTTGACAGACCGCAAAGCTTTTATGATTATTTCCGGCGGTGTGAATATCTATCCTCAAGAGAGTGAAGACCTCTTAATTTCGCACCCTAAAGTCGCTGATGCAGCTGTATTTGGTGTGCCTAATGCTGACTTTGGCGAAGAGGTCAAAGCGGTGATTCAACCAATTGATGGCATAACGGGTGATCAGTCGTTAACCGATGAGCTGCTTGAGTATCTTGGCCAGCATTTGTCGAGGCAAAAAGTACCCAGATCTATTGACTACCAACTAGAGCTACCGCGATTACCCACAGGCAAGCTCTATAAGCGTGCACTTAGAGATGGTTATTGGGATAAATCACAGAAATAGGTATGGAGATTATTTTTTAATGACACCTGCGATCATTTTACGGGCCTTGTCGCTGTACGGCGGCAAGGTGCCGGCAGCTTTTGCCAGATTAATAAAACCTTGTTTGAATACGCCTTTCGCATGGCTGAATGTCTTAAAGCCCTCGTGTCCATGCAGTTGTCCCATACCACTCTGACCTATGCCCCCAAAAGGAATGTCGTCACAGGCAAAGTGCACTGCGATGTCGTTAATGGTTACGTTACCAGAAATACTGTTGTCAATGACACGCTGCTGCTCAGCCTTGTCTTTTCCAAAGTAATAGAGAGCTAAAGGTCGAGCCCGATGATTGATCTCAGTGATACAGGTGTTGATATCACTGTAGGTTTTGATACACAAGATGGGACCAAATAACTCTTCTTGCATAACCAACATATCATCCGTTGGATTAACTACAAGGTGCAGTGGTATCTTGTAGGTATCGCTATTCACCCAGTCTTCGTTGGGATTGCCTAAATTGATGACTTGGGCACCTCGGTTTTCTGCATCCCTGAGGTAGTGACTTAGTCGTTCAAAGTGTCGTTGGTTGATAATGGAGACATAGTCATCATTATCCAAACAACGGGAGAAGTAAGTGCTATAAACGTCTTTTATTCCAGAGACAAAGTCATCTAAAAACGTCTCTGGAATATAGCAGTAGTCGGCTGTAATGCAGACTTGCCCGGCGTTTAATGTTTTACCCGCCACGAGTTTTTCAATGCAGTCTGCAAGGTCTGCGCTGTCAGAGACAATAACCGGTGATTTACCGCCCAGTTCTAATGTGACAGGAGTAAGGTTTTTTGCCGCCTCGGCCATGACAAGCTTTCCTATGGTGCCCGATCCTGTGAACATTAGATGGTCAAAAGGTAGCGCGCTAAACTCGGCCCCTGCGGCGCCATCGCCGTTAACTACGCCAATCTCACTGGAGTTAAAATACTGACCAATTAGCTTTGCAACTAGATTTGAGGTCGCTGGCGTGAATTCTGATGGTTTGATCATAGCCCGATTACCTGCTCCAAGGACATCTGCTAGGGGGCTAAATATAACATTTACCGGAACATTCCAAGGGCTCATGATGCCTACGATCCCCTTGGGTTGATAATGCACGCTTGAGCGACCGCCGATAATGTTCATTGGGAAAGGGCTTTTACGCCTTTCAGTTTTCATCCAGTGTTTGAGATTTTTCTTTACATTTTTAAGGGCGGCAATAGACGTTAGTAAATCTGACATTTGGGTGACTAAGGGATCACGACATCCAAAGTCACTATTAATGGCCTCGCAGAGCGCATCTTGATTATCCACTAGGAGAGCGATACATCGATCAAGACGGTCTATTCTGGTTTCATAGCTGACATGACCTTCCTTGATAAATGCTTGGCGTTGCAGGTTGAGTAGATCAGACATTGATATCTGGGTCAGATCAACTAGTGAACTATCAGTTGCGGCTGTGTTGAGACGATTTTGATCCTCTATGATCATATCCGCGCATTTATCGCCAATGACGACACAACAACTGTGCGTATTGCCTGAGATGAGGCTAGGCATGATCGAGCCGTCGGCCACGCGTAGATTTTTAATGCCATGAACCCTCAGACGATCATCCACAACAGCCATTGAGTCAGACCCCATTTTACAGGTGCCCACGGGGTGATAAACAGTGACAGAATGCTGTCTTAGATACTCAATAAGACCCTCATCTGATTGGATTGATTTACCGGGAGTTTCCTCGTGACAACCAAATTCATCAAACAGTGAACTGTGAAATAACGCACGTGTCTTTTTTAAGGCGGCTATCATACTGTCCATATCTTCCTGAGTATCGAGATAGTTGGCAATTATCGCCGGGTGTTGGTTGGGATCTTTACTTATGGAGTGTACTGATCCACGACTGGTAGGGCGCAATATACAAACCGACGCAGTGACTCCAGGTACGGGTACCATATCTCCAGAGTTATTGAGCGAGCCGGCTGCTGCGGCAAAGTGAACCTGTGCATCTGGGGTTTCTAGGGCGTCATTGGTTTTCATAAAAATCCCTACCTGGGCGGCAGGCAGTGACATGAGACCAGCACCTCTAAAGAAGTACCTAAAGATATTTTTAGTGAACCTAAGAGGGCGCATTTCATCATAAAAAGTTTTGCCTTTGGTCATACTTTGGCAAACATTAGTCGTTAAATGGTCTTGTAGGTTTTCCCCAACGCCAGGCAAATGATGAGCCAGGTCTATCTCAAGATCTTTAAGCCGGGTACTATCACCTATACCTGATAGTTCAAGAAGTTGTGGTGAATTAATGGCACCACCACAGAGAACAACTTCGTGGTTGCAGTATGCAATAATTTGCTGCTTGCGATGCTGGTATTGAACGCCTATGGCCTCGCCGTTATCGACAATAATTTTGCCAGTGAGCGCATTGGTAATTAGGTTGAAGTTTTTACGTTTTTTACACAGGCTGAGATAATCAGTGGCAGAGCTCTGACGGCGGCCATTTTTGATCATTGCCTGAAAATAACCAACCCCTTCTTGTGAAGGGCCGTTGAAGTCATTATTTAAGGGAATACCACTGTCAATAGCCGCCTCTATAAACGTATCTGACATTTCAAACTCGTGGGCTATATCACCGACCCACTGGGCACCAGAGTTACCATGATAAGGTCCACTCCGATCGTTATTGTTTTCGTTACGAATAAAGTAGGGGAGTAACTCATCGAAAGACCAGCCATGATTACCCTGAGCTGCCCAAGAGTCATAATCTTGACGTTGGCCGCGAATATATATCATTCCATTAATGGAGCTAGAGCCACCCAGCGTCTTACCTCGGGGCCAGCTAATTGATCGGTTGTTGAGGTTTTTTTCAGGTTCAGTGTTGTAGCACCAGCTAAAGCTTTTGTTGGTTAAAACCGCGGCTGCAGCCAGCGGAATGCTAAGTAGCATACTGTTATTTTTACCTCCCGCCTCCAGCAATAGGACCGTTTTGGAGGGGTCACGAGAAAGTCGTTCGGCGACAACGCAACCAGCAGAGCCTGCCCCGACAATGATGTAGTCATATTGTTTACTCATGAGTCACCATCGGTGCGTATTGAAGTCTGAGTCTTTGTCCATATGGGAGAGGACCAAGCGCGTTCCTGAATGACTGGAGAATAAAAGGGCTCTAGTAAAGGATTAATGCAACATTTACCGTAGACATCACCACTAGCACCCGCATTTATACTTCGCTGATTTGCGGTCTCTGCTTGGGTCGGGCAGTTGTTGTCGAAAGGGTTGACCCCCGCAGCCTGACACTGGAGTGTACTCCAGCGGCAAGATGGATTTTCAACTACACGAGTGTAGTAAAAGGCATTTTCATTGGAGTTAAAGTCAGGGTCATTCCACACAGTACACAGCTGACTATATCCAATACCTTGAGGTTCACATGTTTGTGGATTCACGGAGGCACCATTGTTGGAGTCTCCCGCTACATTATGAACTTTTTCATGGGTGTTACCGTTGGCATCTACCCAACCTTTTATAATTTGTATTCTCTGCAGGTCGTTACCAGAAGACGTTGCAGTCCCTGAATCCTTTTGAGCGCTAACAAAAAATCGAGGCTGACCCTCAGCGAGGGAAATGTTCCCACCCATAGCCACTCCTTGGGCATAGGCATCTTTAATCATTGTTGGGGAGTCACAAAGATTATGATCGATATTAGCGCCACCAAAAAAACGTACAATGGGCCTAGTGCCGCTAGTGGCATAGGTCTCTTTGCGCCGAAGTGCATTGAAAATAGAATCCCTAGAGTTTTCTTCAGCCCATACAACTGTATGCCCGCCGGGATTGGCGAAAAAGTGATCTTGTACATTGCGGTATTCAGAGTCTCGGCGGCCCAGATGACCCACGTAATTATCTTCTTCTGCACCTCCTGGTGTGGCGCTATGAGTATCTGTACTGCCGATAAAGCCCATAATGAAGGGATTCACTCCATCTCTTTGCTCAATGGCTAGTCCATCCTTCAGAACATTTCTCAGCATGTTGCGTCGATCATAGTCTTCAATATCAACCTGCTTACCTCGATCTGAACGCATCTTGCCGTTGACAGATCCAAGCATATGCAAATTATCAGCAACCACTTGCTCAAAGTCGCAGAGCTCGTCCTCTGTTCCGACTCCAAGACTACGTAAGCGGTCGAAACGACACTCTGAACTACCTTTATGTTGAGTAATTTCTACTAGAGGTTCAAAAAACAAACGATTTTCAAGTTCGGTATCATTGAGGGGGTCCCTAAACATTAAGCCCGCAGAGAGGTTGGGGTTGTGCGGTATGGACATAACGTCACAACCTACACCGGAGTCAATACACTGCTTTCTAAGCTCTGTCCAAAGCCCCGGGAAGTTTCCGCGACCACTGTCATAGACTGAAATTGGCAGTTTGGTGACGTTGGCGTTTCTGAAGATAACATTGCGATGCATGTTCTTTTGTTCAGGTGCATCGGTGTATTCGTAGCCAACAAAGGTTGTAAATGAACAGTCGCTAGAGCGGTCATAGTGACGCTCTGCTTGAGCTTGGATATCGGACCAAAAGCTCAATTGTCCTGCGTCGCAATCTCCTAGAGTACAAGCAAAAGAGCGTTCTGTTTGCCCGATTTGTTGGCCGCCTAAATTAGTCCACCAAGAGGCAGATAGTAACTGTATCCAGAGGTTGGATGCGCGCGTCATTACGCAGTGGGGCCACCAATAGGCTAGAGTTTTTGGATTTTCAGTACAAACACTTATTTGACCGAGAAATTCTGCATGGTCTGTGACAGCTGTAAAGTCCAAGGGTCTTTGAATTTGTGCTATAACCGTTTGTTGATTGTCAGCCCCTGGCAGTATGATTGATTCGCCTTTGGCATATCTGTAGGCGCTATCTGGACCGTTTCGCTGACCTGACAAATAGGAGTCAAAGGAGTATTTAGTATGAACATGTAAGTCACCAAATAATGGCTGTTTGGTGGGCTCAAAGTTGATGCAGTTATCCCGCTCCTCTGAGTAGTCATTTACGGGAGGGGGGAGGGTCTCTCTTTCTTCAGAGTTTAAGTTTCCGCAGAAAAAAACAACACAAAATACTGCTCCTCTGGAGCACAGCGAAAGTAGATGTGGAATTAAAATCTGTTGATGTCTAATTTGTTTACTCCTTCGCACCTATAGTTTCAATATAGCATCTCTAGCGTCAGCCATAGCGCCATGTATATAGCCCACATCTCGGCAGTCTCCAATTTGAACGACAGGTATATCGGTGGTTTGTACTTGGTCATAGAGTGTTCTATCTGAGGTGGCGCCTAAAGCAATAATTACCTGCTTGGAATGATGAAAATGGTCTATATCCTCGGTCTTATAATGTACGCCGGCTGTTGTAATCTGTTCAACGGTTGCATTAGTCACAAGCTCGCAACCATGCTCCTTCAGTAAATGTATAACTCTAGACCGACGCACAATACTAAGATTTGCACCCAGCGTTTGTGATGGCTCTAAAACACAGATTTTGCGACCTCGGTCAATTAAGAATTCTGCCAATTCAAGGCCCACAAGATCTCCACCGATAATGGTCACCTGGTCTTTAATGGGCATCCATAGTTTACTCAAAACACGAAGTGTCGAGATGCTTCTTAGCATCTGACTCCAACGACCTATCGTGAGCATAACTTGAGAGACGCCGGACAATTTTTTGGCAGCCTGCTTGTCGGTTCCAAACAGCAGGCCCCGCATTTCTTCTCCATCAAATACGTTGGGTAAATGGGTGCCTTTGATTTTAGGTGCGTTACGCTTGGCGCCGGTGGCAATTATTACTTGGTCTGGTGCCATAGCATTTATGTTATCAAGAGTTGCTTCGGTATTTAACGAGATGGAAATACCTAAGTTATCGAGAGAGTTTTTAAGATAATCTATAAGACGACCATTGGGCTCATAGGCCAATGCCGCAACTCTGACCGTGCCGCCAATGTCTTTTTCTCTGTCCCATATCTGTACTTTATGACCCTGTTCGCCAAGGAGTCTGGCTGCCTCCATACCACTCGGGCCAGCGCCGATGATTAGTATGTTTTTTTGCTGGGCTGTGGAGTAAATAATATTTTCATTCATATATTCCTTGCCTAAACGGGCATTAACAGCGCAGGTCATGGGTTGATTGATAAATATCTGACTGACACAAATGTAGCAATAGATGCAGGGTCTAACTAACTGAGTATCGCCAGTGCTTATTTTGTTTGGAAGATCAGGGTCAGCTAAAAGTTTTCTGCCCATAGCGACAAAATCGAAATCTCCAGCGGAAAGACCTTTTTCAGCCTCTTGTAGTTCTATTCTGCCAACAGCGATGATAGGAATGGAGACAGTCTTTTTTGCTATGCGAGCGAAAGGGATAAATCCGCCGGGTTCATGCACGAGTGGTGCTTCGGTGAAGGCGATTCCTTTGTTGGTATTGCCGTAAGCGCTGACGTCTAGTGCGTCAGCGCCAGCGTCTTCTGCTAGTTTGGCCGTGACCAAAAAGTCGTCGAGAACAATCCCGTTTTCAATGCGATATTCTTTGGCATCTAAACGAACCAAAATAGGAAATTTTGGCCCAACCTCAAGCCGCACAGCCTCTATTATTTCGACTAACAAACGAGCTCGGTTTTCGGAGCTTCCACCATAATGATCGGTTCGTTTATTGACTGCTGGCGATAAAAAGCTAGAAATTAGATAGCCATGGCCAGCATGTATTTCGACAGCGTCAAAACCTGATTGTTTAGCCCGTCTGGCAGCTCGAGCGAAATGTAGCACCTCAACTGCTATCTCATCACTGGTAAGGACTTTGTAGCGAGGCCCTTTTCCATCAGGCCCAGCACCCTTGATAAACAAAGACAGTTCCGCCTGAGACAGAAGAGGGAAAAGATCACTGCGCTGCTTGTCTGGAACTGATGGCACCGGTATTTGACGTCCAGCAATGGTATCTTCTTGAGCGACTTTGCCACTGTGATTTAACTGAGCTGCAATCTTGGCTCCATGCCTGTGCACTCTGCCGGTGAGTGATTGAAGATCAGGAATAAATTCATCTTTAGAAAAGCCCAACATAAATGGCATTGATGCCCCAGAGGGCCAACTGACAGCGGAGGTCTCTAGAATAATTAAACCTGCACCACCTTTTGCTCTCTCTTCATAATAGGCTTGTAGTTTTTCAGTGGCATGTCCATCGGCACCTGCGTAGTTTGAGCCCATAGCCGCAAGCACTATACGGTTTTTGAGTGTTAGGCCACCAATTGAACCGCTTGAGAGGAGTTGCTGATAGCTCATATATCAGCCGGCTCTTAGTTTTGATCAAGCGCGAGTAAAATCATAGGCACTACTAAAATGCTAGCTAGAACACCGGCCCAGACACCTTTAAAAATGGAGTATTGGAGAGGGGTAAAGTCTTGCACGCCAATAAGTGCGAGCAGTAACAGGCTTAACCCTCCAATAACTGCCATCCCGATTAAACCGAAGTAAAAAGCTTTTCCCGTTAATGATTTGGGGAACCGGCAGAGAAAAGCGTGAGCACTTATGGATCGGTCGAAGTGAAATCCTGGCGTTTTGCTTTTAGCCATTTTCCGGCGCTGAATGGGTATGACTATGAGGGTCACTATGAATGGAAGGATGAATCCAGTCGCGAGAATATCGTATCCGAAGTTGTGCTGTCCCCACCAGGTAATAGTCCCATGATTTTTAATCAGCAGCCAACAGATCAACCCATTAAAGAAGGCATTTGTTAGTCCATTCACACTACATTCACGTTTTAAATAATTTGTTATTTCTTGTGCCATAGCAGGGATTCTCATCCATAATAAAGATGTATTCATTTTTATACGTCTATACATCAAATGACATGGCGCTAGAATTCGAAGTTGTTAGCATTTAAGTTCGTCGCCAAACAGTGTTTCTAAAACTATTTAATGGGTAGAGAATGAGCTCACGGTATATAGGTATTGCCGCTATTAAATTTAAGCGCTTAGTGGATTACCTCCAGCGCATAGATCTAGATGTCCAAGTGATAGCGAAGAATGCAGGGTTAAGCTTAGAGGCTATCCAACAGGCCTCGGATGAGAGCATCCTATCTGCCTATGATTATTCCAAGCTGTTTAAACAATCTGTGCTGGCCATGCAAACCTTGCGCCGTCCACTTCCTTGGGCTGCTGGGGTTGGTAGCGAAATATTTGAGATGTTGTGCCGCTGCCTAATTGGTTGCAAGACACTTGGTGAGGCTTTGGATAGGGCTCAAAAGTTTGATGCCTTGCTGTATCCTATTAGTGGATACAAAATCTCGGTTCATCAGGATCAAGGTTTTTGTCATCTCAAGTATCATATTGATCCTCTCAATGTAGATAAGGTTTTTATTCCGGCTGATTGGGATCGTTATGATTCTTACGACACCATTATAAAAGCCTCCGGGCTACTTGTTTGGCATGCGCTCTGTGGTTGGCTGATTGGACGCACAATAGAGGCCCATGGGCTCCAAATCTCTGCGCCAGAAGTTGGTGAAGCCTATACTAGCTCAGTAGAAAAATTGATAGATTGCTCCGTGGAATTTGATGCTGAGATTAATCAATTAGTATTTGCCGAGGAGTTTCTAGATTTCAGATTGGTTCAAACGGCTGAGTCTTTAGAGGAATTTCTTAAGAACACAGTGTATGAACTGATACTCTCCGAAAAGAAGCCAGCAAGTACAAGCGCTGCAATTAAGTCATTGGTAGGCTTAGATTTTGAGCAAGGAATGCCGACTTTTTCAGAAATTGCTGCAAAGCTACACATGTCCGAATCAAGCTTACGTCGGCGGCTATTGGCTGAGAAAACCAGTTATCAAATTCTCAAGGACGAGCTGCGTTGCGCTTCTGCTATAGAGCATCTGAGTAATTCTAAGATTAAAATAAATGATTTATCCTACCTGCTGGGTTATACCGAGCCCAGCTCATTTGTGCGTTCTTTTCGAAATTGGACGGGAATGACACCAAAGATGTATCGCGAAAAATCCAGTTTATAGCCCGTCCTAGCCCCTGATATCTTCAAGTGCGTGCATAGTCCATAGAGACTAAATTAGCGATTTTAGAGTAGCGAAGCCCATTTTAGTGAACTTTAATAATACTGAGGCAACTCAAAGGCTTGGCGGGTGTGCCATGAAAAATGCATGCAAAAGACAATTTTTGTGGCGGTTTAAGTACAAAAAATTGAATGATTTTGACCTGTAAGAGCCTTGGTCGGCTTGCTTATAGTTGGATCAACGTCAAACGAATCTGCCATGTTTTTCGTCAAAACTGTCTTCTTCAGTCTTGATTGCAAAATGTGTGCAACACGGCTCGTGACGGTTTGTTTGACGCAATAAGTTGGACTGAGTGACTAAGCAGCAGGGTGCTTTACAAGGGATTCTGCGAGTTGCTAATAATAATTATTAATCTATTACGTTAGGATCAAACTTGGATGAGGAGATGAACATGTCAAACTCTAGTAAAGCCACATTTTATAAAAATGTTTTGTTAGGTGCTGTGCTTGCTGGCAATGCAACAATTGCAACAACAGCTGAATTCACTATGGACGAAATTATAGTAACGGCGCAGAAAAAAGCAGAAAGTATGCAAGATACGCCGATATCGATGACGGCTCTTCGGGCGGACGATATTGAAGCCCGCGGCGTTGCAAATATTCTTGATTTGTTCACAGCTACACCAGGTATGAGTGGTTTCGAAGCTCCTTCATCGCGGGGTAATGTGAGCATTAATCTCCGTGGTGTCGGTTCAGGAAATGCGAACAGTGTTTCGACTGACCCAGCCAACGCGATTTATGTCGACGGAATATTCCTTGGCAAATCTGCTGGTAATGGCGTAGATGCAATGGATCTAGAGCGAATTGAGGTGCTAATGGGTCCTCAGGGTACGCTGTATGGTCGTAACTCCACGGGTGGTGCAGTTAACATGATCACCAAAAAGCCCTCTGATGAGTTTGGTTTAAAAGTTAAGGTTTCTGGTGGTGATTATAACCATGAAGGTATGAACGCTCGGTTAGACCTACCTCTATCCGACAGCCTCTCTATAGCAGTATCGGCCTATGATCGTACCCGTGATGGGCTCTATGAAAATACCCGCGCAGGCGGCCAAGACCTAGAGAATATCAACCGGTCAGGTCATCGTTTTATGATGGACTGGGATCTTACAGAAAACTTCAATGCAAGTTACTCTTATGCTCACAATGAGTTAGATGAAACTGCTCAGGCGCTAAATGTAGTTGGCTTTAATCCCCTAGGAGGCGGACTTAAAAATGCAGCTGGGTATCCAAACAATGTGACTATTTCGAGTACAGACCGCCTCAACTCCTTACTTGCAACTCAAGGTGGCCTACCATATCTTGCATATGGCCCTCCATACTCTCCTATCAGCGCAGCCCAGGCGGCTGGTGGTGCAACTCATATTGCACAGTTGAGCCAGTGGATATCGGACTACGCAGCCTTTGCTAATGGCGTATTGTCTCAGGATGGATCGCGCCCTAGCACAGGGTCAAACGACTCGGATCAACGCTCAGCCAATGATGTCGACGCACATTCCTTGACCTTAACGTGGGATAAAGGTGATGTTGAATTTAAGTCAATCACGGGTATCCGTGAGGTTAGTAACCTCAATGAGGGAGATCTCGACGGAATGGACAATACCGTCACCATGGGAGCTAATGGTATTTCCACAGGTGTAGTTCCTGACCTTGTTCTGCTGACAATCGGCGGATTAATGTTTGATTCGGTGGGTGGTCCTTATGTACCGGCCTCTTATGAGTTCATGATTGCACAGTCTTTGATTGACGCAATTAATAATAATGGCAGTGCACCGCTGTTTAGTAACTATGCAACCATTGAGCACGAGCAATTTAGCCAAGAGTTCCAAATGGTGGGTTCAGGGGATAATCTAGACTATGTCCTTGGTTTCTACTATTACGATGAGGATTCGGAATCTCGAAATAACCAAACTTCAGTATTCCCAATTGCTTTTACAGGAACAACTTCTTATGACATCGCAACGGAAGCAACCTCTCTCTATGGTCAGATGACCTACAGAGCAGATGATAGCGCTTGGGCGTACACCGCCGGATTGCGTTATACCGAGGAAGAGAAGGATATTACGTATCTCCATCGCTCATCAGCAAGCCCAGCTTGTTTCTTTGGCTTTTTCTGTGGTCAAGCTCCAGGCGCTTATTATGTCGATAACGCCAATGCAATGAACCAACCAGAGAAGGCGGGAGTTTATGGTAAGAGTTTTAGTAAAGACTTTGACAACCTCTCAGGAAAAGTAAGCGTGCAGTACTTCGTTAGTGACGATACTAACTTATATGCAAGCTACTCAACGGGTTATCGTAGTGGTGGCTTTAATGGTTCTCATTATGATGAAGCTAATGATACTGCCGATGGCTTTGATGAAGAAGAAATCACTAGTATGGAAATTGGCTTTAAATCTGATTTGATGGATGGCCGAGCTCGCTTAAATGCTACTCTTTTCAAGTACGAGTATGACAACCTTCAGGTTTCTCAGTTATTAGCCAACGATAATGGAACAGTATCTAGTTCAATCACTAACTCAGGATCAACTAAGCGAGATGGTCTTGAAACTAGCCTAATGTTCAGTGCAACTGATGACATGCTAGTCTCATTGGCTTACACCATCAATAATGGTGATTTTGAAAACTTCCCCGCCCTTATTACTGATGCAGCTAATGGCAGTGTGGTGATGGAAACAGCTCATCTGGCTAAGCGCAGTTCACCTGATAGTTCATTGAACTTTAATGTTGACTGGACACTCATGAGAAAAGCTGACAGTACCCTGCATTGGACTCTAAATGGTAACTGGCAGGATGAGAGATCACCAATCGCCTTAAACTCAGCGGTTTACAACACCGATGCAGTGCCAGGTGGGGATGCGCCTGTTGTATTTGAGCAGTTAATGAATGATGAGCGCACGATTGTGAATACTCGTCTAGCGTGGACTAAGCAGTTGACTGACAGTAGCCTGACAATCGCATTCTGGGGTCGTAACATCTTTGATGATGACCATAGAAACTTCTCGTTCAACTACGGTGATTCTCTGGGTACTAGCGTAGCTCAGTATGGTGAGCCTGAAGTTTGGGGTGTAGATTTCATTTTAGAACTTTAAACTTAGGCAACACCACAATAAAAAGGGCTGCAAATTGCAGCCCTTTTTTATGCTATTTTTATCTTGGGATTATTTAATGAAGTTTAAAATTGGTCGGCCCGCAGCATGGCATCGTGGCCGCCGTCGATAAATAGTACAGACCCGCAAATAAAGCGAGATTTAGGGCCCAATAAAAAATCTACAAAATCGGCGATATCTTCTGGTTTACCTGCACGGCCCACGGGGATACTCTCTTTAAAGCGCTTAATAGAGTCTCCGTACTTCGGGTCTTCTGATACAACCTTAGTCATTGGGGTTTCGATGTACCCGGGGGCTAGAGCGTTAATCGTTATACCTCGCCTAGCAAACGCGGGTGCCATGCGACGCATCCATCGCGCGATGGCTTGTTTGGAGCCACTGTAGGCTTCATGGCCTGTGATTTTTTCGCTTTCCTCAAGAGCCGCGTCTTCATTGCCGGACAACAGTAAATCTACGTAGTCATTGCTGGTGGCCATGGGTGCAGAGTTAGATGAAAGTAATACGATGGCACCATTCTTGAGCGCGACTAAATCCGCTAGCTGTTCTGTTAGGTTTACGGTACCAAAGTAATTAACACTGGCAATAAGGCGATGATTGGGAATATGAGAGCCGACACCAGCACTTGTAATCAGACCATCTAGCCCCTCAGGTGCCAAACCTTTTATGCCGTCAACAGCTATAGTGCGGCCTGCGGCAGTTGACAAATCCGCAGTGATATCAGCATCTTTTAAATCGACGACAATAACTCGGTGGCCCCTAGCAATTAAGTTTGACTTAATTGCCGCGCCAATACCGGTAGCACCGCCAGTTAAGGCATATATTCCCATGATTTAATTCCTCGTTGCTTAGTCTTGTCGTTGCATATAGTAGTTATAGTCAATAGACCCAAAATTACGATATTTGTGAGCCTTAAAATAGTGCTTGATGAGTCATTTTGGTTGGCCAAATCCATCATTCACTCTATCCAAGTATCATTTATTGAACGAATATCGCAACCAAGTTGGATGATTCTGCGCTGTGCACAAAATGCTACAGTACCTAGTATACCTAGGCCGTGAGAGTTCATTTGGAGCGATGCTATGCAATCTGAGCGCAACATAACGAATAAAATGAGATTGATAAAGTTGTTCAGAGCCTGGTCATTGATGCTTGGTTCATTCATCAGTGTCTTTGTTGCTGCTACTGAGAGACCTAATGTTGTTTTAATGGTGGCTGATGATTTGGGGTGGGCCGATGTGGGTTATCACGGCAGCCCGATTCAGACTTCAGCCATAGATGGTTTAGCGGCGCAAGGGGTGGCCCTAGAGCGCTTTTATGCAGCCCCTATATGCTCACCAACGCGAGCTGGATTATTGACTGCCAGAGATCCTGTACGTTTAGGTATAGCCTACGATCAGATACACCCCTGGTATAACGCTGGTCTAGGCAAAGATGAGTATCTTTTATCTGAGGTCTTTAAGGATGCGGGCTACCAAACTGGAATTATTGGTAAATGGCATTTAGGTCATAGTCAGCAACAGCAAGTACCAAATTCCCAAGGATTCGACTATTTTTTTGGTCATTTGCACACCAATACTGATTTTTATAATCACCGCAGGGAAAATGGACATGATTTACAACGCAATGGTGTGAGTGTAAGCCGTGATGGTGAGTATTTAACTCATATTGAGGCTAGTCAAGCCACGGCGTTTATTGAAGCGCGAGACAAAGGCAAACCGTTCTTTTTATATGTACCTTTTACAGCACCTCACAGTCCTATGCAAGCGCCTGCCAAGACTATTAAAAAGTATAAGCATCTTCCAAGACAGGGCTATCAGCGGGTTTATGCAGCCATGGTTGATGAAATGGATGGGGCGATAGGGAGTATTCTCGATACTCTTGAGAGCGAGGGTCTTGCTGACAATACTATTGTGGTCTTTATGAGTGATAATGGTGGATCGAATTATTTCGGCGGCAACAACAAACCTTTAAGAGGGCAGAAAGGTCAAACTTTTGAAGGGGGTATTCGAGTGCCGGCGGTTGTGCGCTGGCCAAACCACTTGGCTGCTGGGACTGTTCTAGATCAAACAATGTCGTACCTTGATTTATTTCCTACTATTGTCTCTGCAACAGGTATTCAGGCGACGCTACCGAACCCTATTGACGGTCAAGATATGTGGCCTGCATTGAATAGCGGAAGCTCAGTTAAGCGAAAAGCGCCATTATTTTTTGTATCAGAGATTCCCGTTCCAGGACTAATTTGGACTGCGGTGATAGATGGCTCAATGAAATTGGTACAAATAGTACGAGAAGGGCAAACCAATGCGAATTTGACGAGCTTTTTGTTTGACATTACAAAAGACCCCAATGAAACCAATAATTTAGCAGCTATTAAGATAAGTGAGGTAGCACGGTTGGCGGAGTTAATACGTCAGCGTCGAGCCTTGCACCCGCTTGCTGGCACAAGGGGCACTTTGGTGCCTCATCCTGGATGGTTGCCCCCAGTAGACTGGGCAAGAGCTGTCCAATCAGAACAGACGTTGCAATCAGAGTGGACCAATGAGCTTCCCTTTTCTGAACAGTTGATCGACCAAATTGGTGATCGAGGTGTGCTGGTGGATGAGGAGACTAGAGAAAAATTGCGCCAGCAATCCATAAATACCCAACGCGAGCTAGGAAAAGACTAATATTAAGTGAAAATGAATAATACTAAGGTGCAGTATGACAAAAATATCTGTTTCTGAGAGCTTAGCCAGACGGCAATCTATCCGTGAATATATTCAGCAAGATGTCCAACCTGAATTAGTGATGGATATTCTTGAGACTGCTGGGAAATCTCCCTCTGGTGGTAATCTACAGCCCTGGAGAGTACACGCATTAAGCGGCGAAGTGAAAAACACGCTGTTTCAAAAAACCATTGCACAGGCTATGAATAATCCTACAGGGGTCGATCCAGATATTCCTATTTATCCTTCGGGCCTAGCTGAACCATGGCGTTCACGTCGTGCTGACTGTGGAGAGGTTATGTACCGCGCCCTTGAAATTAAACGTGATAACAAAATGGGCCGCATGCAGCAAGGTGCAAGAAACCTTAGCTTTTTCGATGCACCGGTAGGCCTTATATTTACCCTTGATCGCAGTTTCTGCGAATCTCAGATGATTGATTTAGGTCTTTATGTACAAAGCGTGATGTTAGTTGCCGATGAAAAAGGACTGGCAACCTGCCCTCAGGCCTCATGGAGTATGTGGGCGGGCATAGTGCGAGATGTGCTGGGTTTAGCGTCTAACGAGATGGTAATGCTGGGCATGGCTTTAGGGTATGCTGACCCCGATGCCCCAGTGAATCAACTTAATCAGCCACGTGTGGATGTCACTGAATTTATACAGCTCCATGGATTTTAGCCCGATTGATAATAGCCGGATTCGCAATGAACTATGAATTGATACAAGTCGAACATAAAGGTCATATCTGCACTATTACGATAAATAGGCCCGAGGTCTTAAACGCATTAAGCCCAGCAACATCCTTTGAAATGGCTGCTGCTCTTGATGCATTTGATGCTGATGATAGCTTATGGGTTGCCATTGTTACTGGCAGTGGCGATAAAGCGTTTAGCGTTGGCGGTGATATTAGCATTATGGCTAACGCAGAAGTGGCGGATGATTATGTCTTGCCAGATAGTGGCTATGGCGGTTTAACGTCGCGTACAGGTTGCTATAAGCCCATTATTGCTGCTGTTAATGGCTTGGCTCTGGGTGGCGGCTTTGAGGTGGCCTTGGCGGCGGATATTATCGTTGCCGCTAAAGAGGCTGTATTTGGATTGCCAGAACCTAAGATTGGAGCGGCAGCAGTGGCTGGTGGTATGCATCGATTGGCGCGTCAAATTGGTTTAAAGCCAGCGATGGGGAT
>Ga0115560_1001498_pt1 | contig 16554 bp, 18 predicted proteins | sample COGITO_mtgs_1105_5_FD_87278 | JGI IMG/M metagenome (GOLD analysis project Ga0115560, IMG submission 87278) | Pelagic marine microbial communities from North Sea - COGITO_mtgs_110509 | ecosystem: Environmental > Aquatic > Marine > Epipelagic | place: Germany:Helgoland, sampling site Kabeltonne... | reverse complement strand
ATTCAAGCCTATGTTTTTACAATCTTATCGTGTATTTATTTAAACGATGTTCGCAAACAACTAGATTCCATAAAAATTTTATCTTATAGCTTAATCAGTGCACTATTCTTTATAATTGATATGATTTTCTATTTTTTGTTATTTATTTTTAATTTTTCTTGTTTAACATTAGCATCATTTTGTGTTTAACATTTTTTCTATAAAAAAATTTGGCTTGCAATCTACTTTTTCAATTTTTTACATCTTGTATTTTTATGGTAGCAGTTTTTCATTAAATTTTTTTACGAAAAATGACAAATTTGTAGCTCAGTGGCAGAGCAGTCCGCTTTTAACGGATTTGTCTTGGGTTCAAATCCCAATAAATTTATCGTTTTTCAGAAACAACCTCACATGAGCGCATAGGTGTTTGGTTGGGTCAGTTCAAATCTGGCAGGCGTGTTTGTTATCACACGTCTGTAAATAATTAGCTCAATGGTAGAGTGTTTCGCTTACAACGAAAATGTTATTGGTTCAAATCCAATATTATTTTTTGTATATAGTTTAATGGTAAAACGTACCACTCATGATGGTTTTATTATGTGTTCAAATCGCATTATACATAATACGATAAAGAGAATCTATCTAGTTTTGTTTTGTTCTTTACTTTTTCGAATGATTTTACAAGCTGCAAAATTTATAGGTGCTGGTTTAGCAACAATTGGTCTGGCTGGTGCAGGTGTTGGTATTGGTACTGTTTTTGGTGCTTTAGTGCTTGGTACATCTCGTAACCCATCTTTAAAAGATGAATTATTTCGTATAGCAATTTTAGGATTTGCTTTAACAGAAGCAATTGCACTATTTGCTCTTATGATGGGTTTTTTAATTTTATTTGCATTATAAACAAGAACGCGATTTGCGTTTTTGTTGAATTTCTATTTTTATCTTTAATATTTATGTTATGAATACTATTTTTTCTGTAAAAAATCCAATATATTTGTGATGCAGTCGTTGATTATTTTCAACAAATCATAAAGACATTGGAACATTGTATCTTTTATTTGGTGCATTTTCTGGTGTTGTTGGTACAACCTTATCAGTTTTATTACGAATGGAATTAGCAGCACCAGGTAGCCAAATTTTACTTGGTAATAATCAGCTTTATAATGTTATTGTTACCGGTCATGCCTTTGTTATGATTTTTTTTATGGTGATGCCTGTTTTAATTGGGGGTTTTGGTAATTGGTTTATTCCTATAATGATTGGCGCTCCTGATATGGCATTTCCAAGAATGAACAATATTAGTTTTTGGTTATTGCCGCCTGCATTATTATTGTTATTAGGTTCAACATTAGTGGAAGCTGGTGCTGGAACAGGTTGAACGGTTTATCCTCCGTTAAGTTCTGTACAAGCACATTCTGGCCCATCTGTTGATTTAGCGATCTTTAGTTTGCACGTTAGTGGCGCTTCTTCAATTTTAGGGGCTATTAATTTTATCACAACAATTTTCAACATGCGTGCACCTGGTATGACAATGCATCGATTGCCCCTAATGGTATGAGCGGTTTTAATTACAGCTTTTTTATTATTGTTATCACTTCCTGTTTTAGCTGGTGCAATAACAATGCTTTTAACAGATAGAAATTTTAACACAACATTTTTTGATCCAGCAGGTGGCGGTGACCCAGTTTTATACCAACATTTATTCTGATTTTTTGGCCATCCTGAAGTTTATATTTTAATTTTACCAGGTTTTGGTATTGTTAGTCATGTTGTTGCAACTTTTTCAAAAAAGCCTGTTTTTGGCTATTTAGGAATGGTCTATGCTATGTTATCGATTGGTGTTCTTGGTTTTATTGTTTGGGCGCATCATATGTATACAGTTGGTTTAGATGTAGATACACGCGCTTATTTCACTGCTGCAACAATGATCATAGCTGTACCCACTGGTATTAAAATATTTAGTTGAATTGCAACAATGTGGGGGGGGTCTATTAGTTTAAAAACACCTATGTTATTTGCATTAGGCTTTATTTTTCTTTTCACTGTTGGTGGTGTTACAGGTGTTATGTTAGCTAATTCCGGTGTTGACATCGCGATGCATGATACCTATTATGTCGTTGCACATTTTCATTATGTGTTATCAATGGGCGCTGTTTTCGCAATTTTTGCTGGTTTCTATTTTTGATTTTCAAAAATAACAGGGGTAAGCTATTCTGAAATATTAGGACAGGTACATTTTTGGGTGTTTTTCATCGGTGTTAATATTACTTTTTTTCCCATGCATTTCCTTGGTTTAGCTGGAATGCCACGCCGTGTGCCCGATTATCCAGATGCATATGCAGGTTGAAATGCTGTAGCTTCTTTTGGTTCGTATATTTCTGCTATTTCTACTGTTTTCTTTTTTTACGTTGTTTTTGTGGCGTTAACAGAAGGAAAACCAATAAGTTCTAAAAAAGTTTGGTAGTTTTCGTGGGTATAAATTAATGGTAAATTAACGTTTTTCCAAATCGTAAATATTGGTTCAATTCCAATTGTTCACTTTAATAAAATGGTTATTTTTTTTAATAAAGAATTTAATAACAAACAAAAATTGGTAGATAATCTTAAACAGTTTTACGGTGTTGGATCATATTCTATTAAACAAATTTTTTCTATAACAGGTTTAAATAATAGTGTACTAACATCAGCTGGCATATTAAAAAAACAACAGGTTTTCGCTTTGTCAATTAAGCATAATAACCCTGTTATTAATAACAAATTAAACTATCATGTATGATTACAACGAAAACGTTTGTTGTTTATTTACAGCAATCGTGGGGTTCGTAATTTTTTTCGTTTACCTACAAGGGGTCAGCGAACAAAAACAAACAATAAAACTGTGAAAAAATGCTGGGTGTAATTTCTATTTATTTTAAAAGTAATAATATCTTTTTTATTTTAAGTTGTGCAACAACTGGTTCAGTTTTAAAAACATTTTCTTGTTCAAATCTTGGTTTTTCTAAATTGAAACGGGAAGCTTTACAGATCATACAGGAGGCTGGTTATCGGATAAAACAAGAGCGTTTTAAAATATTTATTTTAAAATTAAGAGGTTATAATCGTTTTAGGGCCCTTGTTTTGAAAGAATTCTTAAAGTTTCGTTTAAATATAGTGAAAATTGTTGATCTAAACATTATTCCTTTTAATGGTTGTAAACCAAATAAACAGCGAAGAATTTAGTAGAAGTGTCAGAGAGGTTTAATGTGGTAGATTGTAAATCTATTGAATGTATTCATCACGGGTTCAAATCCCGTCTTCTTCTTTTAAGTACGTAGTTTAATGGTAAAACGGTGGTTTCCAAAACCTTTGCTATCAGTTCGATTCTGATCGTACTTGGATTTAGTAACATAATGGTAATGTGTTTAATTGCAAATTAAAAAATAAAAGTTCAATTCTTTTCTAAATTTTTACAACCCCGTAGCTCAATGGTAGAGTGTCAGACTGAAAATCTGTTTGTTGCAAGTTCAATTCTTGCCGTGGTTATTTATTATTATGCATGTTCGTTGAAATAAAGATTATATTTTAGCTGTTGTTGATAACCACGTGATTGATTATCCCACACCTATAAACATTAATTGGGCTTGAAGTTTTGGTTTTTTATCTGCTGTTTGTTTAGGTTGCCAATTGTTAACAGGTATTTTTTTAGCGATGCACTACACTCCACACGTTGATTTAGCTTTTGCTAGTGTTGAGCATATAATGAGAGATGTTAATAACGGTTGATTACTTCGTTATATGCACGCAAATGGCGCTTCTATGTTTTTCATTGTTGTATATTCACATATGTTTAGGGGTTTATATTACGGTTCTTATATGCATCCAAGACAAAATCTTTGGTGTTCTGGTGTGTTAATTTTTTTGATTATGATGGGGACAGCTTTTATGGGTTATGTTTTACCATGGGGGCAGATGTCATTTTGGGGGGCAACAGTTATTACCAATTTAGTTTCTGCTATTCCGGTTATTGGTGTTTCTATTGTCGAATGGTTATGAGGGGGTTTTTCTGTTGATAATGCGACACTAAACCGTTTTTTTAGCATTCATTATTTGCTACCGTTTATAATCGCTGGTTTAGCTATTGTTCATATAGCGCTTTTGCACAAAGATGGTTCGAACAATCCCTTAGGAGTAGATTCATCGACTGACAAAATACCGTTTTTCCCATATTTTTATGTTAAAGATTTGTTTACGACACTGTTATTTATAACATTTTTTTCAATTTTTCTGTTTTATTATCCAAATTTATTGGGTCATCCGGACAATTATATTCCTGCAAATCCAATGGTTACGCCTGCCCATATTGTTCCTGAATGGTATTTTTTACCGTTTTATGCTATATTACGTTCGATACCTGATAAGCTTGGTGGTGTGCTTGCTATGTTTGGTGCTATTGTTGTATTGTTTTTAATTCCTTTTATTAACCAATCAGAAGTTCGCAGTGCAACTTTTCGACCAATTTATAGAAAATTATTTTGGTTTTTATTTGCAGATTTTCTAATTTTAGGTTGGATAGGTCAAAAAGTTGTTGAAACACCGTATATTGAAGTTGGTCAAATAGCAACAGTTTTGTATTTTCTTTTCTTTTGTTTTGTATTACCTGTATTGGGTGTTATTGAATCAGCTATGATAAAACATAAATAGTTTTTATTGATGTTATTTTTTATTTTTTTTTCAGTATTAAAACAAGCAACAAAAAGTAATTTAAAGTTTATTTACGTAAAACCCACAAAAACAATTATACAGGTGGTCCACATTCTTTATAAGCTTGGCTATGTTTCAGGTTTTTCTTTATTAAAACATACAAATTTAAAAAATCTTTTGTTAAAGGTTTATTTAAAAAATACAAAGAATAAAAATACAATACATAAAATATGTAATTTTACTTGTTTAAATAAACGTTCTGCTATAGGTTTAAAAGACCTTTGATTTGTTTCAATCAATTCCGGTGTGTTTCTTATAAACACAACAATTGGTGTTCTTTCGATACAGGAAGCTAGGAAAATAGGTCTTGGTGGTTTTTTAATGTTTTACATTTTATAATGATATTTTTTAGTTTATGCTTTAATTTAATCAACTTTTGTAGTTTTAAAAAATGTTATAAATCTTTTATTTTGTTAGATAAAAAAGGTTCCATTTCTCTTTTTTACATAAAACAACCTTTAAAGTTATTTATTTATAAACAGTTTTTGTCAGCTGCAATGTTTTCAAACATTGCAAACATCTATAAAAAACACTTGTTAATTAGTTTTAAACAATTGTTATTAAATAAAATATCTTTATTTTCGATTGGTTGCAAAGATCAAATAGTCGTGAAAGGTCTTGGTTTTAAATGTAACTTTATCACAATTAAAAATAGATTGTTTTTAATTTTTAAATTAAATTATTCGCATAAAATCACTGTACCAATTCAGTTTGAAATTTATAATGTTTGTTTTAAAAAAGATAGTGTTGTTTTGTTAGAAAGCGATAATAAAAAACAGCTTTCATTATTGTTAGGTTTGTTATTTCGTTTGAAACCAAAAAATGTATATCGTGAAAACGGTGTGTTTTTCCGACGTGGATATTCTTTTGTTCCAAAACCAAATAAAAAAAAAGCATAATTAATGTTAAGTTTAAAAAATTCGGTAAATTTTAAAATATTGTTTCGTTTATTAAACACTAGAGTGTTAGAAACATCTGGTAAGACTGCGTTTTTCAGATATTGTTTTGGTTTTTATTATCAAAATTTTATATTGAATAATAAATTGATTAGTTATATTTTGATAAAAATGATAAGGTTTTTCGATCGTTTTAGTTACAAAAAGAATCATATATTATTTTTGTTTGGTGAAAATATTTCTGTTTATTTTATTTTGCAGTTTATTTCGTTTGTTTTAAAAGCCAGGTTTAAAATTTCAGTTTGCCAAGAAAAAAACTGGTTTGCTGGTCAAATAATAAACGGTGATAAGAATATTTTTTCACGCAAATTTTCATTATTAACGGGTTTTGATTCTAAACCAGTTTTTGCTATTTTGTTTGGTATTTCCAGTAATTATATCATAAAAGAATTTACAAGTTCATTTTTACCTGTTGTGTTTATACAGTTAGAAAATTCAAATATTTGTAATTTTTCTGATTATTCTGTACCTCTTGTTAATAGTTTGTTATTGGAAGATTTCATACTTATTTTTATCATTAAATATTCTTTTTTTTTACGTTAATTTATGAAAAAAATAAAAAATTTAAAAATACGGCCAAAATTTAAAAAACTTGTTAAATATAAGATTTTTTATTCGTTAAGGGTTTTTAATTTGTTAAAATCAATCAAACAAAAACGTTTGACAAAAGTGTTGTCAATTAAACAAAAACTAGCACAAAATTCTTTTGTTCGCAAAAATGGTTGGAAATTTTTCATACCAAAGATAAAACGAAATGATGTTGTAACCTTATCAAAAACACCTGTTTATATAAATAAACGTTACAAAATGTTGTTACATTCAAAACAACGTTTCCAATTGTCTTTGTTTTTGAATAATAAAACATTGAAAAAAATATTTCATTCTGGTAGTAATATTTGAAAATCTTTAAATTCTATTTGATTACGGCTTGATTTTTTGATTTTTCGACTATTTCCAGTATCTAGTTTGTTTTTTGTGCGCCAAATCATCAAACACGGTTTTGTTTTATTAAATGCTACAAATATAAAAGGTTCGCAACAGGTAAAAACAGGGGATATTGTTGTTATAACAAAACGTTTGTATTTCCCAAAAGAAATCTTTGGGAAAAACAAATTCCCTTTTGTATCACCGTTATTTTTCGATGTTGATATAAATTTTAAAACACAATCTTTTGTTTTAAATTCTATTTTTATAAGTTCATATGTAAGATTTTCCACTTTTTCTGGTTTTTCGTTTGATTATGATAATATTAAAAATTTTTATAATCGATAATGTCACGTTCTAAATGAAAAGCACCTGTCGTGTTTCAAAAATTAAAAAAAAATCGCACAATCGTGCCAAAAGATGTGTCCACTAGGTTTGAAATTTTCAATGGAAAAGAAATTGTTTATTTTAAGGTTTTACAAGCTATGGTAGGCCATAATTCCGGTGAATTTTCTTTCAAAAAAAAATATAGTTATTTTTACAAACGGTTTTTTATAAAAGATGAATAATAAATATTTATATAGTAATTACAACTTTTTTAAAATTTATTGGTTTATTTCTTTTATTTTTACAAATCGCTTATTTTTGGTTCAGAAAATTGGGATTGAACAATCTTTTTCTGGTGTTGTTACAATTGTTATCAACTATTTGTATTTACCAAGTTTCTTCGACACTAAACAAGATAATTCATTATTTTACAATGCGAAACTTTTTGAAAACATACTCTTACAAGGTATTTCGGTTCTGGTCGGTGCAAAAATAATTGTTATTTCGTGTTTTAATCTTAAAAAGATTTATTTAAACCGTTTTAAAAAGATTAATAATGTTATTAATTTTTCTAATTTTAAAAATTCAACTTTTTGCCATGTTATAAGCCTTTATGTTTTAACAATTTTGGTTTATTCAAAACATAATGCAAAATTTCTTGTTGATTATATAAAATTAGAGTTGAAATCAACAAGAAAACATAATACGTTCATTTTGTTTTTAAAGAATTTACTTTCTTTTGTATTAGTTTTACCAAATAAAAAAGGTTGGAATATTGTTGGTATTCGTGTTTTATTTTCTGGAAGATTCAATGGCCATAATCGTGGACGTTCTAAACAGTTGCGATTAGGTATTATTGGTTTACAATCTTTTAAACATTATATTGATTATAATAGTTCGTTTTGTGTAACAAAATTTGGTGTGTTTGGTATAAAAGTATGGTTAAACTATAAACAATTATAATAAATTATGACATTTTCTTATCTGTTTGAAAATAATATCAAATTAGTTTTGCCTGAGATTTTCTTAGCCTGTTCAATTCTTTCCATTTTAATGTTTGGTTGTTTTACAGGTTTCACTAAATTTTATAAATACCCGATTATATCTTTAAATACCGGTTATTTATTAATTTTGGTACTTCTTTTTACTTCATTTTTAATTGTTAACAATTCTTTGATTTTTGGTACAGCTTTTAACGGGTGTTTTGTGGTCGATTGGTTGGCAATTATAAGTAAGGTAACTGTTTTGATTTCTTCTATTGCCTGTTTATTAATTTCAATGGATTATATTAATTCTTATAGGATAAATAGTTTTGAATATTTTATTGTTGTAGCGTTGTCTGTTTTTGGTCAGCTTATTTTGATAAGTTCTTGCGATTTTGTAATGGCATATATCGCCCTTGAAATACAAAGTTTTTGTTTTTATTTAATGGCTTCTTTTAAAAGAGATTCTGCACATTCAACAGAAGCCGGTTTAAAATATTTTCTACTGGGATCGTTTTCATCAACACTTCTATTATTCGGTTTATCTTTGATTTACGGTGGTTTTGGAACAACAAACTTTTCTAATCTTAGTATTTTGTTATTTGAAATAAGTGATTTGTCAACACTTTCGTATCTTGGTTTTACTATGGTTTTTATTGGTTTACTTTTTAAATTAGCTGCTGCTCCTTTTCATATTTGATCTCCTGATGTTTATGAAGGTTCACCTTTCATAAGTACCGTTTTTTTTGCAGTTGTGCCAAAAATAAGTGTTTTGGTTCTTTTGTTAAGAGTTTTTGTAATATTAAATGAAACATCAGAAATATGGTGTTTTATTTTCTTATTTTGTTCTATTTTTTCTGTTATTATAGGTGCTTTTGTTACATTAAAACAAAAACGATTAAAAAAATTACTAGCTTACAGTGGTATAAATCACGTTGGTTATATATTGCTTGGTTTATCTTTTTTCACCATTGACAGTATTTCTTCAGTTGTTTTGTATATGTTAGTTTATATGATAACAGGTGTTTGTGCTTGGGGTGTTATTTCTATGTTAAATCGTGTTGATGCTGTATCATCAACACCTACAGTGGGATCGTTAACAGGTCTTGTTAAAATAAATCCATTACTTGCATTTATTTTTTCATTTTGTTTATTTTCTTTAGCAGGTATACCACCATTATTAGGGTTTTATGCCAAGCTTGGTATTTTTCAAGCAGCTCTTAATAGTGGTTTTTTTGTAATGGGTTCGTTTATAATATTAACAAGCGTTGTTTCAACTTTCTATTATATACGTTTGATAAAATCCATATACTTCGAAAATACTTCTATTAATTGAACATTTTATAAACCAATTTCTGCGCATCATGCTGTTGTTGTTTGTTTTTCTTTTTTTGTTATTGTTTTAGCTTTTTATAATCCGTTGTTATTAGGTTTATTGTCACAAAAAATGGCACTAACATTACTGTTCTAATTTTAATGAACCCATTTTTTTACGATTTTGTACCCATAATTATTGCTTTTTTTATAAGTGTTGTTTTATCTTTGATTATCTTCGGTTTTTCTTATTTGCTAGCTTTTCAGTTACCAGATGTTGAAAAGTTATCTGCTTATGAATGTGGTTTTGATCCATATGAAGATGCACGTAATAGTTTTGATGTTAAATTTTATCTAATAGCGATTTTATTTGTTATTTTTGATCTTGAAACAATGTTTTTATTCCCTTGATGTGTTTCATTGTCAAGTTTAAATTCAAATGGACTTTGGATTATGATTGATTTTTTATTTGAATTAATTGTAGGTTATATTTATGTTTGAAAAATTGGAGGTTTGGACTGGTAATGGGAGGTTCTTATAAAAAAGAACTTTTTAATCAGATTTTAAAAACATTAGTACATAATGAAAACATTTCTACTATAGTGCGTAACAGTTTTCATGGACGTTTTTTATGTATAAAGACAAATAATTATAAGAGCAGGATTTTTTCTTCATGTAATGTAAATAGAAAAAATAGATCCGTTTTTCGTTGTTTTAGGTTTAATCGTTTGACATTATCAAAGTTCTATTCAAACGGTTTGATAAAAGGTGTTTATAAAACCAGTTGGTAGCAACAAAATACAAATAAAATGCCTCAATTTGATTCTGTTACATTTTTCAATCAACTGTTTTGATTTACTGTTATTTTTACTATTTTTTATTTTTTTATTTTAGGTACTGTAATTCCAATGATTTCAGTCGTTTTGAAAACAAGAAACAAAAAATTAAAATCAGATTCTTTGTCTGGCGCAACATTAAAAACAGAAAGTGTTTCAGTTTTAAATTCCTATGATCAAAAGTTTGTAGATTTATCAAGTGTGATCGTTACTGGTATAAACGGTTTGTCATCTGAAAAACTAGATTGGTTATCTGTTATAGAAAATAAACCCCGCAAATCTGTTTTACCCCATTATATAAATTCACTAGTACAACTTTTTTTAAAATCACGTTCATTAAGATCTTAACATAAAATATTATGGCTGTTATAAATACATATAAAAATAATCAAAAACACCCTTTTCATCTTGTTGACCCATCACCATGAGCTTTGATATCTTCTATCGGTGCTTTTGGTATGACCCTTGGTTTTGCTATGTACATGCATCAATTTTCAGGAGGTTTGTTCTGCATGTTTTCTGGTCAAATTACAATTATTTATGTAATGTTTGTTTGGTGGAGAGACATTATCAGGGAGGCGACATATGAAGGTCAGCATACCATGGATGTTCAAATAGGAATGCGGTGGGGAATGTTGTTATTTATTGTGTCTGAAATTATGTTCTTTTTTGCATTTTTTTGAGCATTTTTTCATTCATCATTGTCACCTGCGCATGATATTGGTGGTATTTATCCACCTACTGGTATTGATGTTTTAAGCCCTTGGGAAGTCCCTTTGGTTAACACTTTAATTTTATTATTATCTGGTGCCACGGTTACTTGATCGCATAATGCTATTGTTGCCGGTTATAGAAAACCTGCAATATTAGGTCTTGTTTTCACTGTTATTCTGGCAGTTATTTTTACATCTTTACAGGCTTTCGAATATTTTGGTGCTCCTTTTACAATCTCTGATGGTATTTATGGTTCTACATTTTTTATGGCAACAGGCTTTCACGGTTTCCACGTGTTTGTTGGAACTTGTTTTTTAGCAGTCTGTGCTATTCGTTTATATAATCACCATTTCACGCAAGAGCATCATTTTGGTTTTGAAGCAGCCGCTTGATATTGACATTTTGTTGATGTTGTTTGATTATTTCTTTTTATTACAATCTACTGGTGGGCAAGTTAATTATATAAAAAAATGTTTATAGCAACACCTTTGGAGCAATTTCAAATTATTCCGATTTGTTTATTTCGTATCGGCTCATTAGATTTTTCAATTTCAAATGGTACAATCATCATTTGTTCTGGTTTATTTTTTTTTGTTTGTCTTCTATTTATGGCCTGTAATTTAGATGGTAATTTACATGTTGTACCTTCACGGTGGCAATTTTTATTTGAAGTTCTTTATGAAACTGTATTAGGCATGTTAGTTGATAATGTTGGTAGTCGGGGACAAAAATATTTTCCTTTTATTTTCAGTGTTTTTTTGTTTGTTCTTATAGCAAACGTTATAGGTCTGGTGCCGTATTCTTTTACTGTGACGTCTCATTTAATATTAACTTTTAGTTTAGCATTAACAACTTTTGTTGGAATAAACATTATATGTGTACGTGAGCACGGTTTCCACGTTTTTTCTTTGTTTTTACCACCAGGTTCATCACTTGGTTTAGCTTTTTTATTAGTCCCAATTGAATTAGTTTCCTATATCTTTAGACCTATTAGTCTTTCTGTTCGTTTGTTTGCTAATATGATGGCAGGTCATACATTGTTAAAAGTTATTGCTGGTTTTTCTTGATCAATGTTGCTAGGTTCTGGTTTAATATTTTTTGCGCATGTTATACCTTTAGTGGTGCTTGTCATACTAATGGGTTTGGAACTGGCTGTTGCTTGTATTCAAGCCTATGTTTTTACAATCTTATCGTGTATTTATTTAAACGATGCCCTTAATTTACATTAATCTTGGATTTGTTTTCAATATTAGATTTTTTGGTTGTGTTGTTTTTATATTTTATAATGGTTTATTTTTTATTTTGAGTTTGATCTTGGCTCTTGTTAAATGCTTACACTAGATATAATACATTGCAAGTAGAACGATTTTTTAAGTTGCATATTGGTGAGTAAATAAAGAATGTGTGTTTTAAATTAAAAAATAGCAAGATGATTATATTGTTTAAAGGTATTCCGTTTGAAAAAACAGCTTTAATTAGTTTTAGGTTGTTGGTAATTAAAAAGATTACCAAACTTATGATACTTTGTTATTCTTAGCGGATGGGTAACCACATTGAAATTGAAATATTTTCAACTCTTTAATTTAGAGCAGCAGTAGAGAATTTTGGACAATTTGTGAAAACAAGATCCAGTTATAGTGTGTGGTGGACGACAGTTTTTTAAATTGTAAACACCGGTTATTAATTAAAAATATGACAAAATTAAAGAAAAATCGATACCAATATGCGTGCCAGCAGTAGCGGTAATACGTGATCGATTAGCATTATCAATTATTACTGGGTGTAAAACGTTTGATGATTGTAATAAGGAATGTTTAATTTATAATATTACTAAATGTGTAATCTAGATTAATAACTCTATTACTAGAATCTTTTTAAAGAAAATAAAATTAGATAATAAAGTGTGAAAACTGATGAAGTATCCAGGAATATCAATTACGAAGGTAATTTTCTTATTTAGATTGACATTATAAAACGAAAGCCGCGGTAGCAAACCAGATTAGATACCTGGGTAGTCGCGTGCCGTAAACAATGAATTCAAACAAATTATTGCTATTTGTTATGCTAACGTAAAAGAATTCTACCTGAAAACTAAAATCGCAAGATTGAAATTCAAAAGAATTGGCGGGGGAAGATATACATGCTGGATTGTGTGGCTTAATTTGATATTACACAAATAACCTTACCGTATTTTGAATAGAACAATTAGAAATGAAAAATTTTTGATATAAAATGTTTGTACAGGTGTTGCATGGCTGTTTTCAACTCGTGCTGTGAAGTGTTTCGTTAACTCGATAAACGGGTGAAACCCTTCAATTTTTGTCATAAGCAAAATGAAAAAGGATTAAAACAAGTAATCATGACCTTTATAATACGGGCTGCATACGCAATACAATGTTTATTACAAAACGAAGCTATAATGTATAATTGGAGCAATCGTAAAAAATAAAATAAGTTCGAATTGTAAACTGAAATTGTTCACATAAAGATGGAATCATCAGTAATCGGTTATCATAATGCATCGATGAACCACAGAATTCTTTCTTGCACACACCGCCCGTCATAAACTGAAAGTTGTGTTTTTCAAGTTTTACAACGTTTTATTTTTTTGTTGAAACTTTAAAGAGTTGTATTATTAGAAACGATACAGCAATTAGTTTAAAGTCGTAACAAGGTAATGCTATGGGAACATTGTGTTGGATCATATTATGTTAAATTTATAAAATGTTAGAATTGTACCTGTATGCTGTTAACGCTTCTAATAAACCAAAATACAGGTTGGAATCTGGTATAGATAAATGGCTGAGTGGTTTATGGCGTTAGTTTTGAAAACTAAAATATTTTTATATCACAGGTTCGAATCCTGTTTTATCTTTAGCGTAAGACTTTCTTTGTCGCGCCGTCGTAAAACAACAGACAAAGAAAGTTTAATCTTTAGTAGCTTAATGGCAAAGCTCGCGACTGTTAATCGTGTGATTATTGGTTCAAATCCAGTTTAAAGAGAAACGAAAAAATGGCAGAGTGGTTTAATGTAATGGTTTGCTAAATCATCATAGTTTTTCTATCGCAGGTTCGAATCCTGTTTTTTTCAGCTGACGTGGTGAAACTGGTAAACACGCTAGATTTAAAATCTAGTTCTTTTTAGATTAACGGTTCAAGTCCGTTTGTTAGTACGTAGAATAAAGCAGTGGTTAGCTTATCAGGCTCATAATCTGAATATCATTGGTTCGATTCCAGTTTCTGCTACTAAGTTTGTAGTTCAGTGGTTAGATCATTTGCCTGATAAGCGAAAGGTCGTTGGTTCAAATCCAACCAAACTTATTTTTTGAATATCTTTGTTAAAAACAATTATGTTTAGTTGCGCGTTATAGTTATTTAGAATATTGTTATTATGAAGGTTGTAAAACTAAATGTTAACCTTATAATTATGTAATGGTTAACACTCAAAACATAAAAATGTTTTTAAAATATGTGAATTGAAACATCTTAGTAGCTATTGTTAAACTAATCAGGAAATTGTTATTAGCGGCGAGCAAAAACAATTAAAATTTGAACAAACAAGGTACAAAAATTAAAAAAGGTTATAATCCTGTTGTTTAATTGTTTGGGAAATAAATTTCCACGTTTTTCGTGCTTTGGAAAACCAATTTCATTTTTTAAAATAACAATTAATCTATAGAATAATGTACTGTAAAGGACAAATTAAATAGAACTTTTGGGAGTGAAATAGAGCTTTAAATAGCGTGTAAATAACAGGATCAGCATTTTTTTGCTATTCCGTACCTTTAGTATAATGGGTTGTCAAGTTTATTTAAAGTAGCAAGCTTAAATTATAACTTAAAGCGTAATTAATGTAAACATTGTGACAGTTACTTAAATAAAACCCGAAACAAAGTGATCTAACCATAAACAAAAAAACGTTTGAACCCTTGTCTGTTGCAAAAGATTGGGATGATTTATGGTTTGGAGTGAAAGGCTAATCAAACTTTGTTATAGCTGGTTTTCTACGAAATTTATTTTAGTAAAGTGTTTAATTTTTATCTCATGGTAGAGATTTTTAAAATGAAGACATAATTGCTAAATTTTTCAAAACTACAAATATGAAAATAAGAAATTTAAACAATAACATTATTAATGCTAACGTTTATAATGAAAAGGGGAACAACCCAGATTGGTTATTAAGGTCTATAAATTTTTTTTATTTTATAAAGTCGCAAATAACGTTGTACGGTGAACAGTTAGGCTTGGAAGCAGCCATACTTTAAAAAAAGAGTAATATCTTATTCATTTTTGTTATTTGTACTAAAAATTTAAGATTAATGAAAAATACCGAATCACCAAATTCTATTTAGAATGGTAGTAGAATATTTTGTAATCCAACAAAGATTTGTTGTAAAATAAATTTATGGTATCAAAAGAAACAATGTCAACATCAGTAATGAAAATGTAATGTTAAAACATTATCGTATTATCTAAGTTTTTGTTGTAAAGTAGATCTTCAACATTTTAAACGGTTTCTAAGGTTTTTTTTGAAAATATAAACTTAAGAAATATTAGTATTTTATTTTTTTTAATTGTTAAAACAGTATAGTGTTTTCCGGAAAATCATTAAAAATTAAACCGTACTTAATCCGAAACAGGTGGTAAATTACGTTGGTATATTTAAAATTAAGGAACTCGGCAAAAAATCTCTGTAACTTTGGAAAATAGAATTATTATTTTTGTTAAATATCAAAATAATATCTAAAAATTGTGGCGACTGTTTAATAAAAACACAAGTTGATGATAAACGTAGTGTAAATTATATCAATTGACATCTGCCCGGTGTTATTCAATAATAAAAACTGTACTAGCAATTTTTAAAAAAGATAATAAACGGCTGCGGTAACTCTAACCGTACTAAGGTAGCGAAATTCCTTGTCAAGTAAGTTTTGACCTGCATGAATGATGTAACGACCACAAAACTGTCTCAATTTTAAACCAGTGAAATTGAAATAATAGTGAAGATTCTATTTTTTTACAGCAAGACGGAAAGACCCTATGAACCTTTACTAAATTTTTTTATGGTATTTGAAATAAAATAGATAAGATATGTGGTTGATAAAACACACTTGAAATACCACTTTTTTTACTTTTTTTCAACTAATGAAAATAAAATGAAAATTGTTTAGTTTTACTGGGGCGGTAGCCTTTCAAAATGTAACAAAGGCTTACAAAGCTATGTTTTGTACAATAACAAAAACATATTTAACTGCAAGAAAAACAATTCAAACAGAAGCGAAAGCTGGTTATAGTGATCTGTTATTATTTTTTGGTATAAATAACACTTATAGATTAAAAGGTACTCTAGGGATAACAGGCTAATGGTTTTTTCGAGTTCAAATCTACGAAACCGATTGGCACCTCGATGTCGGCTCATCACATCCTTGTATTGAAGATGACACAAAGGGTTCGACTGTTCGTCGATTAAAGTGGTACGCGAGCTGGGTTTAGAACGGCGTGAGCCAGTTTGGTCCCTATCTACTGTAAAAAAAAAAGAAATGGTTTTTGTGCTTTTACGAGAGGATCGCACGATTTTTACCTCTTGTTATTTGAATATTATCAGAAATTGCTACGTAAATACAAGAGAACAAATGAAAGCATATAAACATTGAAAACTGCCCATTATCTTTTTAGAAACAGAAGTATTTCACTTCTTTAACAGGAAATTTTTTTTTACTTACGTGCGACGCAGGATGTTGTTTTCATAGCGCGTTTGCTATACTTTTTGAATTGAAATTT
>Ga0115560_1001470_pt1 | contig 16779 bp, 16 predicted proteins | sample COGITO_mtgs_1105_5_FD_87278 | JGI IMG/M metagenome (GOLD analysis project Ga0115560, IMG submission 87278) | Pelagic marine microbial communities from North Sea - COGITO_mtgs_110509 | ecosystem: Environmental > Aquatic > Marine > Epipelagic | place: Germany:Helgoland, sampling site Kabeltonne... | reverse complement strand
TAGCTGCAATCCATATACCGTAATTAAAACCTACATTATCGCCTATTTGAATATTACCAGGTTCTTGAATTTTAATTCTAAGGCCTGTTTTAAAATTATTTCCACATTTTTTTAAAACAAGTCTGTAAAATAATTTTCGTGTATAATTACCAATAGTTAAAGGAAAAATTGAAAATAACGTTTCAAATATTTCGTATAACTCTTTTTTAATTCTATTCAGCAATCTCATTATATCTTTCTAATTTATAAATGACTAACAACAATTGGTTTAAGTTTTAAATTGTTTTGTGTCTTTTTTAGGCGAATTAATTACTATTATTTAGCAACTAATATATCCGCAAGTTCTGCACTACTAATAAACTCTACGTTTGGATATTTCAAGATTATTTTATTTAAAGTAGTTTTAAGCATACCTAAATTATTTGTTCTGTTTTGCTCGTTGAGACTTCCTATAAAGTTTATTCTATGACTCCCAATAATAGCAGGTTTATTGTTTTTAAAGGCATCATCAATCCCTTTTAACGCAATGCTTACCCAGTCTTTCTCTGGAGCAGATGCTGGCTCAAAAAAAGTATTTCTTGTGGTATAGGTCAATCCACTATTTTTATCAATTTCTCCTGTATTGTGGAGCTTTCTGTTATAATCGCTACTTAATTTATTTTTAGGCTCATATTGCAATTTAATACCTTGTAATGTTTTGACATGAGCTTCAGCTATACCTTGATGCAAATCTTTATGCCATATATTATAGGTTGGTGCAATAAAACTCTTAGAATAGTATCTAAAAGTGTTTTTAAAAATCGCTACATTATTTTTTTAATATCAGATGGTACTTTCCAAAATAACAGATAGCCTGGGTTATAAATTTAGTCTTAAATGGAATTAATATTTAAACCTTCTTTATAAGCATCATAAAGAAATCTCAATTCATTTTTATCGTAAAAATTCTCATCAGGTTTCACGGTATTTCTTATACCATTATATTTAACATAGTTAAAACATGCACTATCATTACTCAGCCCAGTAAATTCTACAATATCTTTTATGTTTTCATTGGGATTGTGTAAAAAGTCTTCGTAAGTTATTTCTAAAATACTTGGTTTGTGCTCTAGTATCTCTCTTTCAGTTATTTTAATCATCCTTCCGAGTTGAAATGCAGTTAGTTCAGCAGGGTGGTTATTTAATTTCTTAACAAATTTGTAATCAGCTTTGGAATATGCCCCTTTAAATTTAATTTCATATTTTCCTTTTATATTCCACGATCCAAGTTTATTCATGTATGAGCTTATTGTTGGGATGATGTTCCTTTTTACATTGATAAATTGTGCGTCAGGGAAAATACTCAATAAATAACCTATGCGGCTGGGTCCTGTAATTTTAAAGGCCAAGCGATCTTTACCTTGCAACGTTAACATCTTTTCGAAGTAATTGGTTATAAATTCTTTTTCATCGCTAGTTGCTTTATCCTTTAATAAAAAACTATTTGAAAAATCAACTCTAGGATAGGTTAGGTGTCTCCACATAGCATAAGCCTCAGCTGGTAAGAAAATTGATTTATGAAAAATAGTTTTTTTATTTGCACGAGTGTATATCCGCCATAGTTTATTATCAAAAAAATGTTTTAATAAATTAACCCAAAGAGCTTTTGGAAATTTATGTTGATAATTAGAAGGATATCCCAAATCTTTATGACTTAAAATTGCCCCGGAGACAAAGGTAGTTCCAGACCTACCCGTACCTATAAATATAATTGGTTTCTTAATCATTCTTCATCGTTTTTGCTAATTCAGTAGCAGTCATAAAAACAACATCCGGCCATCTTTGGGTTATTTTTCTAAGTAGGTTTTTAAATAAAATAAGGTTTTGATCTCTGTTCTTGACACTCAAACTACCAACAAAATTAACTCTATGTGTACCTATAATAGCAGGTTTTTTCATTTTAAATGAAATATTTATTCTACCAAGAGCATTATCTACAATATCAGTGTCAGGACGGTTGCTTGGCTCAAAAAACACATTCCTTCTTTGATAAATTAATCCATGAGGCCTACTTGTACTTGTGAAACGTTTCTTATAAACATAGGGCTGCTTATCTCCTTTTGTTATCCTTTGATTTAAAATTCCTTGCATAGATATTACTCCATTATCCTTAAGTAACTTTTCTTGTTTTTTACTCCATGTATAATTTGGAGCAATAGCAGTAAGCGAAGAAAAACCAAAATATTCCTTAAATAATTTTAACCCATCAACTATACTTTCATTTATATCATTCTCTATATTTGGAAGTATATTATCCCAAGCTCTTTGCAAATTTATTTGATTATTTGTTAATTTTTTAAAATTCATACCAAAGGCTTCATAGTCAAAAGCTTTCCTTACACCAGAATGATTATCTCTGAGGGTTTGCAACCAAAAAGAAAAATTTACATGCTCTCTTCCATGATATTGCGGAAAGAATATATCATGCTCAATACCTTCCTTCCACATATTTAATGCCTTTTCATTATTATAGCGAGCAAAAGTGTCTGTCAAATGTTCATAATGATATGCATGAAAGTTGTCTTGTTTTATCTTATCAAAATTTGGGTTAGCCATCAGACAGTTTGCTGTTAAAACAGCAGGATTGTTGTTCTTGTCTTTAACCGAGTTAAGTACTTCAAATAATGCTTCTAAGTCTGATTTTGATGCGAGCGTATCATATTTTGCATAGGCATTAGAAGTAATTATCTCCGGATGTAACTTAAGTGTTTGTCCAACAGTATTAGACGGCATTCGTATACTACCCCAATCATCAGAATGAATGACGACAATTTTTTTACTAGTACGCCATCCACTCATATTTAAAGCGTAATTGACAACATTGTTTAAATTCAATTTATTTTATGTTTTTAGATTAATAATTCAATTCTGCACAAAATTAAGTCCTATAAAAAAGTGATTCGTCTCATCCATTTTTTACAATGTTTTAGATTAAAAATTGAAAGGCTTTTAATATCTCTTTTGATCTTCTTGAAAGAGATATTAAAGTATATCTCCTAAGTTTACAAAATCTGAATCTTCTGTATAGATACCGATATTCATTTTGTTACAAATGTCAAAATAGCTGCTCATTTCCTCAACTGTAACTTTACTTCTCCAACTATTGATAAGATGTTTTCTGTTATGATTATCCTCTTGCATAATACGAATGCTATCACCTTCAGATTGTGTTGTGACCGCAGATGGAATATTTACATTTTTCATCATAGTTTTTAGGTCGGGCAATTCACAATGCGCTGCCAAAGTAGTAAGTACTTTTTCAGGATAACAGGTTAGCCTTTCATAAGATATTACCAACCAATTTGAATTTCTATGCTGTAACGCTAATTTATTTTGAATACACCAGAGCATAATTTTCTTTTCCATATCAGAACCTGTGCTTATAATTTCTTTAGCAAATTTTTGTTCTTCTAAAGTAAACCTAGAAAGCACAAAATCTGAGGTGAGCTCCTGAGTTCTTGGTATTTGTTTTCTAGACAAGGCAACTGCAATAGGGTTACGCAACAAATACACTATTTTTGAATTAGTGGGTTGCGCAATATCATTTATGTAAACCTCACCTCCATGAATGACTTTGAATACTATTCTAGATGTAAAAAATCTGCTATTTTTTCTTAAAGGGTTTGGGTTCATAAAATGGTGCTTGCCATTTATAAAACCTTTAAAATAATTAATCAATTTGTCACGCACTGCTGCCGTATATAACTCTTTGAAGCCATTTATCGCAGATTTCTTTTGCAGCCAATCACCTTTTAAATTAAGCGGCTCGTTTACGTACTTAAATTGTGGTTGAGACCAAATTAACTCTTGCAACCAAGTAGAGCCGCTTCTTGGTAAAGAAAAAATTAATACATTAGGCTTATCTGATGGTTTATGCCTATTAAATAAATGTGCATTATTTAATACAAAATGTTTTAATTTCTTGTTTTGCATATCTGGTTATATAAATCAATATCTAATTTCATTTTTTTGTACATCTTCTTTTTAAACCATACAGATTTAAAGTAGTTCTCATACGTTTTATGATTAGAAGTGTTTTTTTTACCTACATGAATACCTTTTGTGTCTATGTTTAAACTTTTCATAATACTATGAAAATCTTCAGCTAAATACTCGGTGCGACCTATATGTTTAACAATTAAATTTCCATCATAATCTGTTAAGTAAGATATATTTGATCTGTAAGGATACAATAGTGCCCAGATTTTAAACGGTAATATTTTCGCAAACAAAGCAGATAAAAATGAATTTAAGGCACGTTTAATTTTGTGCTTACTGCCTTTTTTATAAAGTGCTGTTATTAGACTCCCACTTTTTAAGAAAAAATAACTGCTCACAAGTTTTGAATAGGGGTTACGGACAAATGCTATGGTATGAAGTTTATTATAATTATCGTCACCTAAGGCTTTTTTTAGTTCTCTAGCTCTGGCATGACCTATAATCCCTTGGTCTAGGTCTTTGCTCGTTATTTCCTTGTTACCTATTTTTATTTTGCGTCGCTCACCTTTTTGATCAAGGTTTTCTAATGCCTCATGTATGGATACAGTTCCTGTTTTTGGTGAGGCTATAAATAGTAGATTAAAAGTATTTGAAAAAAACATGGTTTTTTATTTATTAGTAATTTTACTTTGGATATTTAAATGAGTAATAGTGGTTTATTTTATTAAATTTTTATCGAAAAAGTCTACCCACAGTTTACCCACGTTGTTAATTTCAAACTCTCTAGCATTCTCAAGAGATAGTGCCATTTTTTGATTTTGAAGGTCTTGATTATTAGCTATATCTATAACTTCACTGGCCATTTGATCAATATTAAAAGGCGGTATTAACACACCTGACTTACCCTGCTTAACTACCCAAGAACAAATAGGGTAACTATCGTATACAACAGGAATACAAGCGTAAGATTGCGCCTCAATAAGGGTGTTTGGAAACCCTTCAAAGGCCGATGTCATGATATAGATAGGAGAACGTTTATAATATTCATACGGTGGTTGTTTTCCATACATGCTTACTCTTGGAATATTTTCTTTTTCTATTTGTAGCTTTACATCTTCAAAAGCATCTCCATCTCCAACAATGTCTAATTGCCAATCTGGTAATTCATCCAGAACCTTTTTCCAAAAAGGTAAAATTAGATCTGCGCGCTTTTGTTTGTAGGTTAAACGACTTAACCACAAAATACGTTTTTTTTTGAGTGGTATTTCTGGTAAAACACTTAAAATAGAGTTGGGTATTAAATGAGTTTTATCTAATTTATAATTGCCAACAAAATAACTTAACTCCTTCATATTTGGTGGGCCAAACATCACAAAATAATCATAGGTGTCTAAAATATTTTTTAGGTCGTTGCCATGTTTAGATTTGTGTAACTTTAACAATAGTTTTTTTCCTAGTGCATTATTAAAAACAAATTGTAAAGGATTTGGTACTACTGCTTTTAGGTACACATCTAGATTATATCTTACCGAATAAAGCGTATTTCTTAAGCAAGTTAATAATAAAAAATTCTGTTTATGATGAACCTCTGCAAGGCATTTCCCAATTTCAAGTTCATAGGGCATTTGATTGATGACAACATCTGGTTTTATCGCCACTATAAGTTGTTGCAATTGAAGGTTGTTCTCTTTTGTAGTGTGCCCACCCAATTGCTTCGCTGTATGCAAGGTGGCAACATCTTGTGCAGCATGCCCCTTATCTAAATAAGAAAAAACATGGGTTTGATGTCCATCTTTTTTAAAATAGCCACACATTTTATAGGTAGAGCGTTGCACTCCACCCGCATTAGGATCGAAAGATTTTGTAAGAATAACTAATATTTTGTAAGACATAAAAAAAATTATAAAAGATAGCCTATTACAGCTCTTAGGCTGGTAGCAATTTCTGGCTCTATCCAACTAAACACAGGAAGAAAAAAGGCGAAAGGTGAGGTAAAACTTAATACATTTGATAGTAAATAAAAACCATAGGGTATAAGACCTATTGTAAATATAAATAAAGGCAACTTTACTTTAAAAAAGGAAAACGAAATTGAGTTTAAATTATTTTTAGATAAGAATATTACCAACAAACTTAAAATGAGTATCGTTGCTATTTCCCAACCACGATTATGAACAGCAAAAATAGAAGTAAAAAAATTAGAAAAGGCTGCCATTGCCAAGCCGTATGAAAACAGCGTATTTTCTATTTTACCAAAGCCCCTCTTTCTTAAAAAAACAAAGATCAAAATGATTATTCCACTTAATACATTTGTTTGCAGATTAAGCGATTCAAACATTTTGTAAAATCTTGTAGTAGACTCTTTTTCTTGTATTTTATTTGCATTTCTTTTTAGTTTAGCCTCATCTAAGGTATATCCCTTTATTTTTGATGCTCCCACCTGCGTTTGTGAAGCGATACTGCTAAAACTAGTTTGCTGCAAAGCATTTGAGAAAAACATTGATAAAGTAAAGATGATAAAATAAAATTTTGGATTTCTATACCCTGAAAATAAAACAAACCAAATAGGAACTGCCAAAGCATTAAATCCAACGTGAATAAACGGTGGCATGAGTGCTAATAATAAGTATTTCTTTTTTCTTGTTTCATGGTAAGACAAAATAGCATACAGCAAAACCCACATGCCCGTCCAAGTTCTAACCGTTTGCATTTTTAATGGAAATATCCAAAGAATTAACATGGTCAGAAAAAATATAAAATAAAATTTATTGAACTTAGACTTCCAATTAATATAGCCAATTATTTTGACCATAACACCAGAATAAAAATAGCCATAAACGGCGCCTACAAACACAAAAAATAACCCTGGTGCATTTAATACCCCACCAACAAAATAAGATACTATATGGATGTAAGGATCATCATTAACATCTTGTGAGTGATCAAGCATCATAATGTCCAACAATTCACTCCAAAAGACTGAAAAATCTAGGTATTGATAGTGATTGTAAACATTATCCCAATGTACAGCTCCGTCACCCAAAAAAGAGCTGTTAAACAAAGACCCGTAAATTACTACAAAGCCAAATATACTCCAACGCATATAGGCTAAAGATTTAGATTTTAACCCATATACCAAGCCCATAACAGGAGATATAAAAAAGAGTATAAAATGGTATTTGATATTTTGTTGAAGAGAACTCACTTACTTATAATGATTAATTTTTTTTGTTTAAATAATATCTATGTTTTATTATAAAGCTATCAACATGATAGTATTTCTATTTTTTAAAATTATTATTTAGAAAGCTTAGTTATTGAAATCTTACGAGCAAATCCTACCACTCTCCTTCTTAATTTTGTAATCTTACCTTCAAACGTTTTAAAATACTGTATTCTCTGCATTAAACAACTAAACTGTGTATCGCTTAATTTCATTGTTGGCGAATTCAAATCTACATTCTTAAATTCACCGACTACTAATTGTTCATTTTTTGCGAAAAAAGTATTAATGTTTTGGATGACTTTATCATGCTGCGCCAAGTTCTTAGCAAAAGAATTTAACACCCATGCATCTAAGTCTTTATCATCTGCTTTATCTTTTTTGGGTAGGTTTTTAAAACCTGCATAAAAGTAGTCGGTAACATTGGGGTATATTTTTCTGATATGATTCATCACTTTCACCTCAGATAATGTTATGGACTCATTTACATTTGGTCTTGTTTGAAAATCAGGAACTTCTATTCCTAACCAATCTTTAAAAAAAGCTTGTTTTAAAAAATTACTGTCTTTTTGAAATTTTCTTAAAGTCCATTTAATTTCTTGGTTATTTGCTATTACAGAGGTCAAGTTTTCAAGAAGTGTAGGAGTTTCATATACATTATTGACCCAATGTTCATAATTTGGTATAGCACCAGATTTTGCACGATGTTTATAGGTTGATAGCGCATGATCTGCTAAATCTCGAAAGAACCCCATGGCTTTTATTTCTGTGTATCCTATAGAATTTGCACTATTAACAATCAAGTTTAATTTATGTTGCCCCGCCAATTGATGAACTAAGGCTTCTGCAGATATCAAAACTACATTACAGTTTTTTGATTCAGCAATATTGTACCATTGTTGTAATATTTTACTAATTTTTGATGGGTCTTCTTTTTTAAAAGCCGAATCTAACCCATCAGCATTGCCTTTAGAGATTAATCCCTCCTTCATTTTTTCATCTTCCTTAGACGCTGGGAAATAAATGTTGTTGGCTATTAAATAATCTCTTTTACTAGCACAAATGTGCTGTAAATAAGAGCTTCCGGCTTTGTAAATACCAAAATGGATAAGAAGTTTCATTTGTTATTTTTAATAAATGGTATAACTACGCTTTTAAATTTTCAATATTTTCCCAAAACCCAGTCATTCTGTCGAAAAATGTTGGAGGTTGTTTTTCAAATAATCCATAAATAGAATAGGCTTTATGGCCAAAAACATGGGCATATTCTAATGCCGCTGTTAGGACACCAATAACATTACAATTATTAGACTGCATAAAAAAGGCTTCTAGAATTAGATCATTAGGTATCACATCAACATTTATACCTTTTGACCTTAAGATAGATACCAATGTATTGGTTGATATATCCTTGATCCCTGGTCTTAACTTTACATATACTTTATCTTGAATAATTCCTTTTTCCTTCATTAGAGGAATTGCTTTTTTGATGGCATCATAATAATAAGATTCTTCTAAACCAGTGTATCTTCCATTTGAGCCATCAAGCCAAATAGTAGCTTCATTTAAAAAATGACCACCAGCTAGTTTTTTAATATTCACGTCCCCAACTGAAGGTTTTACCAATACTCGTTTATGAGGGTTTGTATTATAAAATGCATTATTAGAGAATGAAAAGAACTTAGTATCTTCCATATAAGCATAGGCTGAATAAATATAGGGTAGACTTAGCAACCTTAGGTTATAGCCTCGAAATATCCGTATTATACTTTTAAAATCTAAAACTCCCGAGCTTCTCCAAGCATGTTGTCTTTCATGCCATGTAATATCTTCTAAATCATCATTAGTTTGATAGGCTGAATTTCCTTCTTCTATAAAATGAAATTCTTGACATTGATTATGGGTAACTAATATTTTTTGAAAGTAAGACATCAAATCTACATAAGCGGTGAACTTCACTCCTTTAAGATACGTGTTTAAATAGTTATCAAATGATTTGGGAACATTAAAATATCTTAACTTTTGAACTAGTGTGCTGTTTCTTGCCTCAGTAAAACTTGGCACCACTTTAAAATCATCAAGCGGAACAGTATAATTTGAGCTGATAATTAAAACATCCTCTTTATTAAGGTTAAGATGTTTAATAGTTGCATAAGCTACCAAAAATGTTAAACTAGAATGTACCGTAAATATGTGTTTCATTAAAATAATTTATAGTCGGTATTTATTTTGATTTTTTCATTTCCATAGCCCATAAAGTAAATTCCATTTACTTTGGCAGCCTCAAAATCATTTTTTGAGTCTCCAATCAATAAACAAGAGCTCTTATTATAGGTATGTTTCTCTAATAAAGTTGCAACCAAATTATTTTTGGGTGTTGGAGAGCCATGTATAGAGTTAAAATAGTGTGCAATATCCAATGACTTGCAAATGTGCCTGAGTTCCGTTTGGTCTGAACCCGATACAATATGCATGTTGAAATTATGTGCGTTAGCTTTAATAAAATTTAACGTTTCTTGGATTAACAAATCAGGTTTGATAAGTAATTCCATCATTATTTTAGAAAACTTCTCAGCCCATATCTTAACTTGGGCTTCACTGATACTTTCACCGCGTATTACTTCAAAAAAATATCTGAATTTTACGTATCTAGATAATCCGCCGTTATCTTGATGGAAGGTCATTAAAGCATCCACTTCATTTTCAGGATAGCCATTTAAAACCTCTTTAAAACCACGATCTCTAACTGCATTAGAATCCATAATAACTCCGTCAAAATCCCAAAATAAGGTTTGTATTTTATTCAATTTCATTAAGTTTAAGTTTTACACGTTCAACATCTTCAGGCATATCTACAGCTATAGAATCTGATGATAAGGGGATCATGCGTACTTCATAACCCAATTCTAAGAACCTCAAAATTTCCAAATCTTCCATTGCTTCTAGGGGCGTCTTTTTACCATGAGCTACAAAATCTCTTAGAGCCGACTTTGGATAAGCATAGACGCAAATCTGTCTCCATGAGGTTTCAAAACTCCCAGTTTTATTACCTGGAATAGGAGAGCGTGACATGTATAATAAGCGACCATCTGGTCGAAAGACTAATTTTGGGATACTCAAACTAGTGTAAAGCAACTCATCACTGACTTTAGCATATCCATTTATAACTTCTCCTTTGTGTTTTTGAATTGCGCTTTCCGTATCTAAGATATCCTGCGGATTCATTAAGGGTTCATCGCCTTGTACATTTATATAATAATCTGCTTCAATTTGTTCAGCAACTTCAGCAACACGATCTGTGCCTGTTAAACAATTCTTTGAAGTCATGACAACTTGCATGTTTTTAGCTTTGCAATGACTTTCAATTTGCGCATCGTCAGTTGCAATGTAAATTCGCTCTTTGGGAAATGCCTTCGCACACTGGTTATATGTTCGCTGTATAAGCGTCTGACCATTTATGTCTATTAATGGTTTTCCCGGCAATCTGGACGATTGCATTCTGGCAGGAATAACTATAATTGATTTCATCTGTTTTTATTTACTAAAATTTGTTTCATAGTGTTAAACTTTTGTTGTTTTTAAAATAAACAGTAATATGGCGAGAATGGGAAAAAGAAATTCATATGATAGCATTATCTTACTTCAAGCTTTTAACAAAAGCTGTAATACCATCATCAAACTTCATTTTATCCCAAGAACCTATAATGCTATGCATTTTCTCAGGATTTCCGTAAATCCCAAACTGATCACCTGGTGTACTACCTTCAAAATTAACTGAAATTTTAGTATCGAACTGTTTGGTAATCGAAGCTACCAACTCACCAACTGTTGTTTTTACACCACTACACACATTAAATAAATAATGTTGGCTTTTTTCTAAAACAGTTTCAGTCTTTAGAAAAGCGCTGACAACATCATCAATATAGATAAAATCTCTAAATCTTTCTGCAGAACCTTTTACATGTATATGTTTGTTTTGTAGTGCTTGAGCTAAAAAAATACTCACCATCCCTTGTTTCATATTCGTTAAATTTTGACCTGGACCATAGACATTAAAAAGTCGTAAAGCTGCTGTCGCAATATCAAATTCTTGATTATAAATCTTTAAGTAATGTTCACTAGCAATCTTACCAACCCCATAAAATGATTTTGGATTAGGGGTGGAACTTTCGTCAACTGGTAAATGCTTTGTATCTCCATAAACAGACATGGTAGAGGCGTAAATAAACTTTTTACATCTAATTGCTCTCGCTAAATTAAGTAATTGCAAGGTTGATTGTCCGTTTGTTTGCAAATCATATACTGGGTCTTCAAAACTAATTTCTCCTGAACTTTGTCCTGCAATATGATAAATTGCTTCAAATTTATAAGCATGAAGTGCCTCAATAACATTAGGGTCTTGACAATCACCTTCAATAAACACAACTCCTTTAGGTATATGACTTTTGACTCCTGTTGATAAATTATCAACAGAAACTACTGTATTTCCAAGCTGTAGTAACTTCTTCGCGACTTCAGCTCCAATAAATCCAGCAGCACCTGTTACAAGATATGTTCTCATTTTTTAATATTGTTTATTTTCACTCAAAACGACAAGCAAATAGTGGTGGGTTTCAACTATATGGTTGCAAAAATAGATTCTTTTTTAATTTTATTGTAGCTAGTAGCGGTTAGACTGATTAACTCTAATCCAGAATCTTTTGCTTTTTCAAACAAATATTCATTTTCACCAAACAACTCTTGTGCTTTGTTATCCATCGCATCTTCACCATATCCATCATAACCAACAATATGAAGTTTATGTATACCAAAGGTATTAGCTGTTTCTATTGCCAAGGCAGTATGCGTATCCTTAAGCTGATCTGTAAAACTTACATCTTTCAACTGAAAAGCTTTATTTTCTAATTTTTTTGGTATGTAAGTTCCCATTTTTCTTGGGTAAGGAGGTAATATACAAGTGCCCTTCATATTACTAACATCTCCAAAAATATCTTCTAAACGGTGCCCTTCGTTTCCAACCAGACAAAAAAATTGGTCGTTAGACACCCCAGTAAAGGACATCGCATTTCTTGAACTTGCATGAATAATAACAATTTCAGGATTATTTATCAAATATTGATGAATTGCATCTGAGTGCTTAACCACACTAGGACCGCCGCCAACCACTATGGCTCCCTTGTAAGAGTTTTCATTTCCAAAGTTCAATACGGGTAGTTTGGTATTATCAACCTTACCTTGGCTCTGATTGTTCAGGGCTCGTATAATTGAGTTGAAAGAGTAATACCTTTTACTGACCCAATCCATTACCTGCTTTTGAGGTAATGAATTGGCTCCAGAAACCATGTAGGGCAGATTAGCACCCCATTCATGGTACTTTTGTAATTTAGTGAAATCATCTACGGTTTTACTCAACTCGTTGTATGAAAAATCTAATAGGCCTTTTGCATTTAAAACCGTTAAAAGTAATTCGGTTTTGAGATTACCCGCACCACGCCCCATACCCGTTACGGTAGCATCTACGATATCTATTCCCTCGTCTATTGCCGTGAGTGTATTGGCAAGTGCCATTTCTAAGTTGTTATGACCATGAAACCCAAGTTTCACTTTGGTCTTAGAGCGCACTAGGGCAATGGTATCTTTAACATCTTGTGGATATACTCCTCCAAATGAATCAACCATATAAAAATAATCTGCAACTTCATCTACCTGTGGAATTAATTCTAAAAATTCTCTTTCATCTGCCCAAGTAGACATGTACATTACATTAAAGGCTACTTCAAAACCCAATCGTTTCACCTCTTTTGCTAAGATTAGCGCCCTTTTAAAGTTTTTAGGATCAATTGCCATTCGCACCATTGTGACTAGCTCTTTTATCGGAGCCAACAACAACTCTGCATCTTCTGCGCGCACATCTTTTTCATTGAGAATAATGACCAATTTTTTTTGACTAATCCTTTTTAAACGGGTAAGTGTTTCTATGGGACAATAGAAATATTCTCCTAGATATTCTGATTTAGACGCTGACCTATATCCAACTTCTAAGTATTCAACGGGTAAATGATTAAAACTTTCTAGGTAGGTTTTGACGATGTCTTGGTCAAAATCCCAATTGGTATAATAACCGCCGTCTCGAATTGTACAGTCTAGTATTTTCATTATTTCAATTTTTTAATTACTGAGAATTTTTTCTTTGTTCTAATACAATCTATTATAATAATTATGATTTAAAAATCATCTTTTTTTTGCTCTTTATTAGGTTTAAGCATAAGTATAAACCTTTGTTTTTTATTGTAAATAAGTAAATAAATTGTGTTACTAAAAAAGTTAAAAATAAAACGAAAGTATTAGTGTCTATTTTAAATAAATAACAAATGGTAACCATGAACATTAGTGGCAAAAGAGGAATTATAAATATACAAAGCTGTTTGGTAAATGAAAAGTTTAAATATTTCTGTACTGCCCCCAAACTAATTAAAAAAGCAATACCAAAAGCAATAACAAGCGCTATGGTAAATGCATGTATACCCTCTAAATAACCAATATACAGCGGCGACAATAATATTACTCTTCTAATTAGTCCTAATTTAAAATTTTCTTTGGAGAAACCCATTGCTAAAAGTGACTTACCTATAAGAGCTCCAAAAGGTTGAAAAATAGTTTTAAAAACTAAAATTTGGAAAATTAGTACACTAGGTTGCCATTTTTCTCCAAGTAAGGTAATTATAATATCTTCCGCTAAAAAAAAACAGCATCCAGTAATTAAAGAACCAAAAAAAATTGATATCTCAAAGACTTTAAAATAACTAGATTTAAATAATTTGGGATCGTCTTGTAATTTACTAAAGGTTGGGAATAATACTTTTCTAAGACTGTTAGTGGTATATCCATTAATTTGTTGGTTCAAAGAGCTTGCTCTGGAATAAAAACCCAAAGTAGTGGCTGAAAAATATTTCCCAATAAATAAGGTGTCTAATTGTAAAAAAAAACGTCTAAATAAGTTATCTAGAAAAACAAAGGCTGAGAAATTTGACAATTCTTTTAATTCTGTTAATGAAAATACCCAAGAAGGTCTCCAATCACTTTTCCACCATAAAATAAAGCTAAAAAAGAAAACAGTTGAGATTTGTTGGCCAACTATTGCATACACACCGTAACCAAGAAAAGCCATAACAACCCCTACACTACCTCCTATAAGAGTACTAAAAATTGTTCTGAACGCTAGTGATTTAAAGTTTAAATTTTTAACAAAAAGTGCATTATGTACACTTCCAAAGGAGCTAATTAGCGGAATAAAACAAAGCCATTGTACAACTGATGTAACTTGGCTGCTCTCATAAAAATTTCCTATTAATGGAGCTAGTACATATATAAAAGCCCCTACAAATAGACCCAAAAAAATATTGATAAAAAATACAGAACTATAAATAATTTGAGTGTTGTTCTGTTTTTGTATTAATCCCTGTGAAAAACCAACTTCAACAAATACTTGACTTAAATTAACAAAAACCATCGCCATGCCTATGATACCAAATTCTTCTGGAGATAATAAACGTGCTAATACTACAGAAACTGTTAAGACACTAATTTGCTTAAAAAATGTACCAATTAAATCCCAACCAAATCCAGATCTTACTTGTTTTCCTAAGTTTTTGTTCATTATTGAATTTTTATCGTCTAAATTTTATTATTTGCAAAACTATCACTTAACGATACGCCTTAAATAGCTGAAATATTCTTTAGACTCCACATCTTTAAGGGTTTATAAATTACCGGCATAGGTTAGGGCATCTAAATTGTAAATGTGATAGGCTGGATACTTATTTACAAATCGTCTAGCTAGGTGAGATCCTATAAAACCCGCCCCACCTGTGATTAAAATTTTCTTCATATTTATTTTACTAAGAACCAGTTATTCAACAACTCTTCTCTATTATACAGCATATTTTCTTTTGTACCCCAATCTATCACCTGAAAACCTGCATGCTCACAAATGGCTTGCCCTGCTGCAGTGTCCCACTCCATAGTGGGTGCAAATCGAGGGTAACAATTAGCAGTACCTTCTGCTACCATGCACAATTTTAAGGAACTTCCTTTAGATATTAAATTCACCTCGCCATGGATTTCACGCATTTCTTGTACATATGTTTCCGTTTCTGGAGACATGTGAGATCTACTCGCTACAATCGTAAACGTATTATCTTCTCGTTGCAAGGGTAATTTGTTTCTATTTGAAATTAATGTTTCAACATCAAAATTGTCAAGATCTACAACTACTTTAAAAGCCCCCTTTTCTTTGGAAGAAAAATACAACTCACCCGTTACAGGCACAAAAATAACCCCAATTTGCGTTTTTTGATTTTCAATTAATGCGATGTTTACGGTAAACTCTCCATTGCGTTTTATAAACTCTTTGGTGCCGTCTATAGGATCTACAATCCAAAGTTGCTTCCAATCTTTACGCTCTTCATAAGCAATGGCTTTACCCTCCTCAGAAAGTACAGGTATGTTGGTCTTTGTTAAAAAAGACATAATCACATTGTGTGAAGCTGTATCTGCTTTGGTTAAGGGAGAATTGTCTCCTTTTATTTCTACATCAAACTCACCTGAATGGTAAATTTCTAGAATGGCTTTACCGGCTTCTAAAGCGGCAGTAATGGCGGTGATAAGGTGATGCGGTGATGCGGTCATACTGTGATTCGGTGATGTGGTCATTCGGTGATACGGTGTCTTGGTGATGCGGTAATTCGGTGTATTGGTGATACGGTGTTGCTGTGATGCCGTGATTCGGTGTTTTGGTAATTCGGTGATTCGGTGATTATATCTTCACTGTTTCACTGTTTTACTGCTTCACTGTTTCACTTTTTTTGGTGATTTGACGATTCGGTGATGCTGTGTTACGGTAATTCGGTGATGCGGTGATTCGGGGTTTTGGAAATGCGGTGATTCGGTTATTATATCTTCACTGTTTCACTGTTTCACTGCTTTACTGTTTCACTGTCTCACTTTTTCACTTTTTTTTGGTGATTCGGTGATGTGGCGATTCGGTGATGCGGTGTATTGGTGATGCTGTGTTACGGTAATTCGGTGATGCGGTGATTCGGTGATGCGGTGTTGCTGTGATTCGGTAATGTTGTCTTCACTGTTTCACTGTTTCACCGCTTTACTGTTCCACTATCTCTCTGTTTAACTACTTCACTGTTTCACCGCTTTACTGGTTCACCGCTTTACTTGTTTACTTTTTTGTTTAACGATTGTTTTAATTTGTATATCATTTTTCTGATTGTAGTAATGTTATTTTTTAATTCATCATTAAAAACAATATAGCCTATACGCTCTGCGATGACTAATTGTGTTTCAATTTCTGCCAATGATCCAGCACTAATATTCAAAAACCTAATAAAATCTTTAGTAGAGGCTCTACTTGCTCCCTCTGCTATATTTGATGGCAGAGAAACTGCTGCACGCCTAAGTTGAGAGGTTAAACCAAAATTCTCGGAGGCAGGAAAACTTTTTGTAAGCTTATATATGTCTTCCACCAGGTCTAAACTTAATTTATAAACATCTAAATCTTTATGTGT
>Ga0115560_1001458_pt1 | contig 16916 bp, 26 predicted proteins | sample COGITO_mtgs_1105_5_FD_87278 | JGI IMG/M metagenome (GOLD analysis project Ga0115560, IMG submission 87278) | Pelagic marine microbial communities from North Sea - COGITO_mtgs_110509 | ecosystem: Environmental > Aquatic > Marine > Epipelagic | place: Germany:Helgoland, sampling site Kabeltonne... | reverse complement strand
GCCGTAGTGGCAGCAGCGGCAGCGAAAAGCAAACAAAGCAGGAAGGAAAAAAAAGGTTTATTTGGAAGATTATTCGGGAAGAGAGAGAACAAAGTGAGTCCATTGACCACTGACGATGAGGGCTTTTTTTCACTGGAAAAACTGGAAGAGGAGGAGGAAGAGGAAGAAGAAGAGGAAGAGGAAAGACAAAGAAAAGAAGCTGCCGTAGTGGCAGCAGCGGCAGCGAAAAGCAAACAAAGCAGGAAGGAAAAAAAAGGTTTATTTGGAAGATTATTCGGGAAGAGAGAGAACAAAGTGAGTCCATCGAAAAAGGGGGGAGAGAAAAAAAGTAAAAAAAATTATAAAAAGAAAACAAAAAGAAAAAAGAGAAAGAAAAGCAAGAGAAGAAGCAAGAGAAGAAGCAAGAGAAGAAGCAAGAGAAGAAGCAAGAGAAGAAGCAAGAGAAGAAGCAAGAGAAGAAGCAAGAGAAGAAAGAAAACACAAAAGTGAAAGAAACATTGTTTCCTTAAATCTTAATTAAACGCATTTAAAAATATAATTATTTTTTAATAATTATGTTTCTTTGGATTACTTTAAAGTTGTGTACCATGTTTTAACAAAGTTAAGCCTCAAACTATATCAATTTTAATAAAAAATGTGCAGTTTATACTTTTATTTTCAAACATGCAAAAAAACACTTATGAAAATGCCCTGTGATTTTATGGACTGTCAGGTACGGTGCATCTCTATAACAACAAAGATGATCAAAACTATCTCTTAATTCGGTCATTAAAATATCAAGTTTTTTTTTGTGTGCAAGTTTCCAATTTGATATTCCTTCACAATATTCCTGGTCATCTGGTAAATACATTAATATAGAATTACATTTTTTTTTTACGAATAATTTCAAGGTCAAATTGGGACAGGTGAAATGTAATTTATAATTTTTGTCCTAATATACAATGGTAGTTTTTTTCCAGGCAAATAATTGTAGTATTCAATTGTTGATTCCTCACATTTTTTCTTCAGTTTCAAACAATTTTTTTTAAATGCAATTAGTTGTTCATTTTTTAAATAACAATCATATGTCATGTTCCGGGCTATTGCGGTCTTCTGGATAATTGTTTTATTCAATAACGGGATATAACTCTTCACCAGTTTAATGTAGATTACTCGAATATATTCTGTCCAAAACTTATCTTTTTCAGCAACATCATAAAGCCTTAAAATTTCCAAGAAATGACGACGTAAATCGGCACTGCTGTTATAAGCACTTTCTATCGTTGGTGATTTTGTTGGAATACCCCATTGAATCACTTTAACGTTGTGTGTCATGTTTTAACAGAGTTATGTTTCTAACAAACTATATCAATTTAATAAAAAATTCTGTTCATTTTGTTCATTTTATGTTCATTTTATGTTCATTTTGTTCATTTTATGTTCATTTTAGCAATAACGGAATGGGTGAGATAAAACTGACGATATAACTGCGAATATCGAGTGGAAGTTTGTTTCCCGGGAGATAATAATAATATTCTATAGTTAAATCTTCGCATTTTTTCTTGAAACTCAAAATATTATTCCTAAACTTTTTCATATAATCACACTCCATTTCGAGTCGCCACGAAAGAGTCCATATGTCTTGGTCAAATTTTGAAGCACCCCCTACAACCAGAGTGTTATGAAACCGTCCAATAGATTCCAAACGGTCTAAATGAACATAATCATTAATTTCTTTAATCAAAGCAGGGAGAAACTCGATTATTATTTTTGTGTATAAAGTATGCATAAATATGCACCAGTCATAGTCTTCACCTAACTCTTCGAAATTTCTTAAAATGTTCAAGATAGACGGTCTTAAACATTTACTTTTTTCATGGAGTGTTCCTTCATAAGGATAGTGTAGAATTGCTTTATTAAACTGCTTATGCAGGGTCGTTTTTGTTGAACACATTGTTTTCGACCTTTTTTTTGTATGATTGAACAAGGAGAAAAAAAATATCAATTTATGTTCATTTTTGTTCATTTTTGTTCATTTTTTGATTTTTGTTCATTTTTGTTCATTTTTTGATTTTTTTGATTTTTTTGATTTTTTTGATTTTTTTGATTTTTTTGATTTTTGTTGATTTTTTTGATTTTTTGTTCATTTTTGTTGATTTTTTTGATTTTTTTGATTTTTTTTGATTTTTATTTTCCGAAAACATACTCGCATTCTTCTTCTAATTTCCATGGACAATTTTCTTGGTCCCAGACATCGCACATGTCGGCCCATCTTTCACCTTTTTCGAAATTTTTTTTCAACATCGGTAGTTTTTTTAAAATAGTGACGTTTGGTTTGACAATCATTTTTTTTTGATTTGTCTTAATGTTTGGCCATTTTTTAGGTGCCGTAACCTCTTTTGCGGGTTTCGAAACACTTGCTTTTACAATGGTAGCCCATCCATTTGGGTTAGGAGCAGCCCTGACTGTGGACAGTCTATTTGGGTTAGGAGCAGCCCTGACTGTGGACAGTCTATTTGGGTTAGCAGCCCTGACCGTGGACCATCCATCTTGGTCAGTGATAACCTTACTGACTCTTCTTCGGTATTGTCTCTGCGGTGCTCTGTTCTGCGGTGCTCTGTTCTGCGACGGATTTTTGCATCTCGTAGTGGTGTGGCCTCTTCCGCCGCATTTTCGGCATTCAGTATTGGCGAGGACCTGGCACTTGCTGATATGATGCCCGTGGTCGTGGCAGAAAGCACAAGAATTGGAGCGTTGATAAGACATTATAGAATTGTTAATGATTGGTCATTATCGACTAAAAATATCAATTTAACACACCAACCCTTGAATTTTTTGATATATTACCAGGCAACATGACGATTCTAGAAAAGATAATCAGACAACAAGACTATTCAAGATATATTACCAGGCATATCCGTTATATGAAGATATATTGCCAGGCATAGCCAGTATATGAAGATATATTGCCAGGCATAGCCGTTATAAGAAGATATATTACCAGGTATATCAAAGTATTCAAATAAAATTGAAAAAAAATACCTGATATACAGGATAAGTATTCAAAAATTAATAACCTATTTTCAACAAAATGTCTTCCATTCCTACTACCATTTCACAAGAAACCATGAGTTTATACGATGAGGTCCAACGTCTCGAATCTCTTTTGAAGAATTCTCATGCCGAGAATTCAAAATTGAGAAAAAAGATGGCGAAAATCATCGAACAAGCTAAAAAGAAATTAGCCAAATCCCCACCCGTTTCAAAATCTTTTGAAAAGGAAAAAGCTCGACTTGAAAAGGAAAAAGCTCGATTTGAGAAGCAAAAAACCGATTTTGTTGAAAAATTAAAAGCCAATAAACAGGCAGCAAATGCCAAAAAAGCTCAAGCAAAAGCTAAAAAAGCAGAAGCCGACGCCAAAAAAGCCCAAGCAGCAAAAGCTAAAAAAGCCGAAGCCGAAGCTAAAAAAGCTCAAGCAAAAGTCCAAGCCGAAGCTAAAAAAGCCCAAGCAAAAGTTCAAGCCGAAGCTAAAAAAGCCCAAGCCGAAGCTAAAAAAGCCCAAGCAAAAGCCAAAAAGGCCGAAGCAGATGCCAAGAAAGCCCAAGCAGCAAAAGCTAAAAAAGCCCAAGCCGAAGCTAAAAAAGCTCAAGCGAAAGCCCAAGCCGAGGCTAAAAAAGCTCAAGCGAAAGCCCAAGCCGAGGCTAAAAAAGCTCAAGCGAAAGCCAAAAAGGCCGAAGCAGCAAAAGCTAAAAAAGCCCAAGCCGAAGCTAAAAAGGCGGCAATCGCTGAAAAGGCAGCCATCGGTCCAAAAACACCCAAGGCTAAAAAATTAACAGGTGATGCGCGAAAATTGCATCAAATTGAAAATAAAAAATGTTTGATTAAGGAATACAATGAACTCGCTTTTGGAGAAAATCAAATCACATTGATAACGCCACTTAAAAACGGAGAAATCAAGCAAATGATTGTCGACCAAAAACGAAAAAAAAAGGCTGAAAAAAAAGCCCGAAAAACTCAACTTTCCACTGAAATGAAAAAAATTGTAAATCATGATTAAATCTAAAAAATCTAAAAAAATCTAAAAAAATCTAAAAAAATCTAAAAAAATCTAAAAAAATCTAAAAAAATTGCACATAACATTTTTTTTTCATATTAATCAAGGGTAAATTTAAATTGATTTTTTTTTTTGATTTGATACAATTCAACATCAAAAACAATCAAAAACATCTTAAATTATTAAAATGTCTTCTTCAAACACTCAAGTCGGTTACCAATGGAAACCAACAACAAAAAAGGTTGTTAAACAACAGCGAAAAGATTTCAGTAAAGAAAATTCAAATGATGATACCGGAATTAGCCTGTGTCTTCGTTTTGTTTTCAAAAATATTGGACCGAATCGCGTTTTCAATATCATGAAAAAACCCATAATCATTAATGGAAATGGCGAAAGAGTTAAAGTCTCACTGGGTTTCATTGAACGGATTGACCACATTATCAGGCGCGATGGGAACAAGACTTATTTCATTCATTTTCGTAAAAAAAGCTGGAATTTACAATCCAATACTCCATTTGAAGCATTGGAAAATATGAAAAGTGGGAGAGCTGTTGAAATTATCAACGACGAACATGGTCATTTCTGGAAGGCCACCATTAGCAAGGCTCAACGACCTGAAGATGCTGGAAACGATACCAGAGACGAGGAGCCTGATTATGAAGGGGCAATCAGCGATGGAGGGTTTCAAAACCATACTGTTAAGCATATCGCATACGACGATATTAATGACTTTCCTGATATTGAACACGAGGTTTCAGCTGAAATCGCTCAATTAACCGAACAAAAAGGCGAACAAAAAGAAGAAGAAAAGATTGAATAAAGCGAACAAAAGCTTGAATAAAATATAAAAAATAGAGAAATGGGTGGCTCCATTTTTTTTTATTTATTTAATATATAATGGTTGCAAATAACCCTCAATCTTTTATAAACGGATATTTATCTGCTATGCGTAATTCAATTATTACAGTTAGTTTGGGTGTTGCGATTTACGGTTTTTCGAGAAGTTTTAAAAAAATAGATTCCAGAAAAATTATGAAAAATCTCTCTGTTTTAGTCTATATTTTTTCTTTTCTAATAATTTTAAATAGCAATTTATTATTAAGACAATATTTAAAAACTATAACAGAAGAGGAAAAAAATGAAATGCCTAATTACATTGACTTACATATATGGAAACGATATGAATATTTAGGGTGGTTTTTAAATGTGATTGTATTTGTGATTATTTTTCTTGGATTAAAAGAAAAAATAATGAGGTTGTTTAAATTTATGACAAGTTCGTAATATTTGGACATAACTTTTGAAAAATATATAAAAGAACTTTATATATTTTATATAATAATGTCAGCAATAACAAGAATTAAAAAGGAATTGGAATCGCTCGAAAAAGACCCACCGTCAAATTGTTCAGCAGCACCAGAAGACAATGATATGTATCATTGGAGCGGAACAATTATTGGACCAGCTGGTTCCGTATATGAGGGAGGGATTTTTTCTTTATCTATTGAATTTCCCCCAAATTATCCATTTAAACCACCAAAGGTAAGATTTTTAACACGAATTTATCACCCCAATATCCATAGCGGTGGTGGAATTTGCCTGGATATTTTAAAGAATAATTGGTCACCAGCTTTAACGGTATCGAAAGTATTAATTTCCATTTGCTCTTTACTCGACGACCCTAATCCTGATGACCCACTGGTTCCGGAAATTGCCGATATGTATACAAAAAATAGATTGCAATATGATATAACTGCACGCGAATGGACTGCATTCTATGCACAATAATCTTTCATTCCACCTGGAAATTCGCTAATATTTACGAACCCTTTTTTTAATAATTTAATGGCCAATAATTCGCTGGCATTGCATTTTTCATGGGCGCAATAAACAATGATGGGTAATTCATAAATATTTATTTTTTTTTGTTGTAATAATTTGTTTAATTTTGGATAATTTATTAGAACTTCTTTCATCCATTGAAATAAATCTTTTTGAGAGATTTTTGTATTATATGGTAAATTAAAAGAATTGGGAATGTGTGCTTTTTGATAATATTTACAGGGTAAAGCATTAAGAAGAACAATTTCACCTTTTTTATGTTTTTCAATGGTTTGTTTCAAGTTGTGCTTGCAAATAATAATTTTAGTGTATACAGTATCCAACCATTTATCATTAGCGGAATTTGAATAACAAAAATGTATATGTTTGTAGAATGTTTCTTTGTTTTTTTTACCTTTTTCAACTGTGCTATAACATTGAGGACAATTGAAATGTAATTTTACTAAACCATTTTTGTTTACTTTTGCGATACCATTGTTTTTAAAATTACCGTAGGCTTTTTTTGCGTCATTGATGAGTATTTTTTTCGATTTTTGCGCACCCCAATATAAAATGTATCTATTTGCTTTACTTTTTCCAACATCCAATATAAGCGTTGTATCTGTATTTGGTTGTTTTTTTATTTTAATTTTATTATTTTTTTCGATAAAATTTACAACATAATCCATTTTTTCTAACCATTTTGGTTTTTTTTCATTATTCGTTTTTATAATTTTGGTAACGGACAAGCCTTTGCAAGAAGCACAAGTATTTTTCATTTATATTATATAAATAAATTAAATTGAAAAATAATGCTATAAAAGACAAAAAAACAACAAAATGACCGATTTTCAATATTATAAAGCAAGTCTGGCGAAAGCATGCTATGAAATTAATGAAAAAAAGAAAACAAAAGCATTGAAGGACGTCATTGGTAAAGAATTTGAGGAACATCGCAAACGACTATGGGAACATTTTGGTTTTACTGTATCAAAAGAGCGTGGATTGGCGTTGTGGGATGTAGATTGGAATATAAAAAACAGCGAGGGAGAGACAATTGCGTTTGAAGAAGACAAAGCACATTACCTTGATAGTTGTTTTTTGGAAAGAGCTTTAACCGGATTTGCAAAAACAGTAAATGCATATCTTAAAAACAATAAAAAGTCACCTTGTATTATTTTGCATAGTTTTACTTCATACTCAAAATATGAAGAAAAGTTGAATGAATTTTGCGAAATTTTACACGACGACGTAGCACAGCTGATGCGAGAAAAAATAGTTTACATTACATTATGTGAAAGAGATAGATTACCAACAAAAAAATGGTTTCAAAACTGCGACTATGCTTACATTGACAACTTACAAGATGATTTAATACGCAAAGATATAGAATTTATGAAATCACTTGCATAATCTTCTACATTTCACCATTAATAAATTTTACGGCATTTTCATAATATGTTTCGTCTTTTTCAATACCAATAAATTTTCTTTTCATATTTTTTGCTGCTCTACCAGTGCTTCCAATTCCCATACAATTATCCAACACAATATCACCTTCATTTGTATAAGACCTAATTAGCCATTCTAGTAAATCTACTGGTTTTTGCGTTGGATGTTTCGGTCTTTCCACACGGTTGAATTTTAAAACAGTGGTAGGTAATCTTTTCCCGTCGCTTTTCACTTTATTTTTTTTATGTTTCCCATAATTAGTTTGTTTATCGACAGCTTCTTGCGTGTTCCATCTCTCATATGGTGTGCTATACCAATATTGTGGGTTATATGTGGGGAGTCTTTTGTAAAAGACGCATAAGTCTTCATTCGTTTTCATAGGTTTTCTTTTAGCATTTAAGAAGTCGCTGAATTTATTTTTTTCCCAAACCAAACAATATCTGAAATATTTCATGTTACTAGAAATGAGTAATGTGGTGAATGGCTGGCTACCAAATAACACAATTGCCCCATTTTTTTTAATGACGCGATTATATTGATTCCATAATTCTTCAAATGGAATAATAATATCCCATTTATTTCTAGTAACACCATAGGGTAAATCACATAAAATAAAATCAACGGAATCATCAGCAATATTCTTCATAACCTCTAGACAATCACCTTTAAATAAAACAATATCATTTTTTTGCATATATTCTCGATTTATATCATCTTTTGTTTCCACCGTTTTTTCATTTTTTTCATTCATACTAAATACTAAATACTAAAATAATAATAATAAAAATTATCAATTTATTATTTTTGAGAACAATTATTTTTTGAGAACATTTCCAAAACATGATTTGCAGCAAATACCTGCGGTGGCAGCGACTGCATTTATGTTAAGTTCGCCTTTACTGGCTGAAACAATTAAGCTCGTCATGTCACCAAGAATACCTTCATCAATCATGTCTAACATGAGTTTTTCTTTAAAATCAGAAATAGGTGCATCTTTAACAACTTGTTTTACTAATTTTTCAACAAGTTCTTTTTGTGCTTTTCCTTTTACTGAAGAAGCTTCTACTACTTCAATAGAAAACCGCAATACTTTTATGATAGTTTGAGGTGTAATTTCCATATCCCCTATTTTTTCCTTAAGTTGTCCATAACAATCGTCGAATTCAGCCATTATAATATAACATGATATAATAAAACAAATATAAAACAAATATAAAACAAATATAAACAAATATAAAACAAATATAAACAAATATAAAACAAATATAAACAAATATAAAACAAATATAAAACAAAATATAAATAATATATTAATAATGCAGGTTGATAAGTGTGAATATTTATTGAATAAATGGGTAATTTGTTCTCTTATGGACCGTAGATTGCCATGTTATGAAAAACCGAGAGATTGTCAAAAATATTATGATAGATTTATGAAGGAATGTAATGGCGACAAAAAGGCAGAAGAAGATAAAATTTTCAAATGTTCCATATTTTCAACGCATTAAATATTTTATAAAAAGATTTAAAAAAAAATATGAATATTAGAGTATAATGCAAATATTTGTCAAAACACTTACTGGAAAAACGATTACGTTAGAAGTGGAGCCAACTGATACTATTGAAAACATTAAAGCAAAAATTCAGGATAAGGAAGGTATTCCGCCTGACCAACAGCGATTGATTTTTGCTGGAAAACAACTTGAAGATGGTAGAACGTTGAGCGATTACAATATTCAAAAAGAGGCGACCCTTCATTTGGTTTTACGACTGCGATAAACCCCAAACAAGGTCAGCTTTAAATATATCATTTATTGTTGCATTTTTCCATTCTTTTTTGGTTTTTTTTGTGAAAATTTTGCGATAATAGTCTAAATCGGTATTCTTTTTTAAAATTGTTAATTTTACAAAAGGATTATAAGCACATTCAATTTCATAATTTTTTATTTTTTGCAAAGATTCTGCTGTTATTTTTTCGCATCGCCATATTAAAAGAGCTTTTTTTTGCAAAGCTGTCATACTTTTCAATACTTTTCAATACTTTTCAATACTTTTCAATACTTTTCAGTTATACTTTTCAATTTATAATTGGTTAAGAAAAATCTTTATCCTCATAACTGTCACCGTCAACAAGGATATTGTATTCATCATTTTCATTTTCTCTTCTATGTTCTTCTTCATTTTTTAATTTTTCTTCTTGATATATTTCTTCATTTCGTTCTGCTTCTTTTTTTTCGTATTCAATCTTTTTCTCTCTCATCCCTTCATAATCTTCTTGTTTTAATCTATTTTTTTCAAAATTGTCTTGTTCATATGAATCAGCTAACATTTTAAAAAAACTACCTGTCATACTACCACCTTTCATTAATTTATGCCGTTTTCTAATTTTTTTTCTATATTTACGGCGTGTTTTTCCGCGTGTTTTTCCGCGTGTTTTTCCGCGTGTTTTTCCGCGTGTTTTTCCGCGTGTTTTTCGACGTGTTTTTTTAGTTTTATATTTTTTTTGATATTTTTTTTGATATTTTTTTTGATATTTTTTTTTTACAATTTTGACCATATATATATATAATTCGATAAAAACTTTAAAAATTTTTAATTATTTTATTAATGAATAAAATAATTAAAAAAGATACAAAAAAAAGAATAAAAGCAGTTTATATTTATAGGGATTCCAAATTACCGTATAACGGATGGATTCAGTCTTGTTTTAATTGTTATATTTTTACTGAAAGAACCATCTTATTTAAAACATATTATGATGAAGATATGAAAACATTATATGAATTTAATGTATTTTTATGTCCGTTGTGTCAAAGAGATTTAATTAAAAAAAAAAAGAAAGAAAATATTTTATTAAATATTAAATTTCAAAGAAAATGTAATGACTATATTTACAGAAATTATTATATTTAATTACCGGTTGAACCAAAACCACCTTCACCTCTATCGGTGCTTGGTAAATCTTGGACAGTTAGAATATAAAAACGTTGTAAATCAGCCCTGCAAATTTGAAAATATCTTTCACCTTCTACTAAAACATTTCTGTTTTCTTCACTATGCTTTCCAAAATCATCGTCGTTATCAATAACCGCCGCTAAATTTCCTCTATATCCGGTATCAATGATACCAGTGCTATTTGCCAGTCGAAATGATTTTTTATAAATGCTGCTTCTTGGGTGAATAACATATGGTTCTGGTCTGGCTTGCATCGAATCACATACTTGTGTGAAATTTTCAACGGTGTTTGTGCTAAATTCAATAACCTCATTCCATGAATTGTTGTCTGAATAATAATTACTATGTTTTTCTTCACCAATAAACTCTTTATTTACATTATACATTGCTGTTTGGATACCTAAATCTACTTTATATGTTTTTTTTCCAAGAATTCCGTAATCATTTTTTGGTTGGAAAATATCAAATCCGGAGTCAAAATAATGATTTGAAGGGTGCATTGATTCATTATGTTTGCTAACCTTGCTTTTATATGCCCGGATTCTTCTTTCAAATGATTCATCGTTTTCCTCATCAGTTTTCACAAATTTCAAGAATAATACGTTTGTGGTCATTCTGTTTGTGGTCATTCTGTTTGTATTCTGTTTAATTCTGTTTATTTCTTTTTAATATTATATAACAGTTAAAATATAATGTTCAATTTAAAATTTAACCGGTTGTTCTACATCTCGATGTAACAGTGGGTTTTGGATTAGCTTTTTCACATGTCAATAAATTTGCTTTGATTCGTCTTATTTTGTCACTAGCAGTTTCGGCACCATTGCCTTCTTTTGTGACAACGCAGGTCTTTAATCTGCTTATATTGGAATTCAAACTTTTTCTGTAAGGTTTTGTAAAACAATAACGACCTGATGAGGGCGAAACTGTCCTTGTTGCCGCTGCTGAATTTGAAGTAACGCAATTTACATTAGATACCGTGTTCGTAATTGTATTAGTACTGGCATCTACTGCTATATGGTCGCCTGCTTTTACTGTTAAATATTCCATAGAAGACCTATTTGGCATTTGCTTCCATTCTTTACACCCGCATTTTGTTGTTGTTAATTGGCTGTGTCTTTGTGTATAACTGGTTTGCCTAATCGCCGCCTTTGGATTTGAGGTGCTGCAAGTAGTTTCAAAGCGTCCGGTATTTGTGTAACCTAGAGAAAATCCATGTTTAGCATTTCTAGCAGTTGCTATTTGCTTACTTTTTACTTTTTTTGCCATTATATGAAGCGACATAATATATATATAATTATATATAATTTTATAGATAATTTTATAAAATTATAATTTTATAGAATTATAATTTTATATAATTAAATTAACAATAAAAATCGATGTTCCGCTTCTTTTATTAAACATCTTTTCAAAGCCCAATCTAACCGTGTAGAGCGAATATCTATATTTGATATACTTCCTATTAATGATGCTAAAGACCAATATGCTGCTGTATTTGTAACTGTTCTATTGGGTATTTTCTTTACTTTATTAAATTCAGGAGCCATATATTTTTTCATACGAAATGGTTTATCAATTACTAATCTATTATCTGATAATTTATAAACATCATCAATGTTTAAAAAAATAAATTTTGTTAATGAATTTAATATTTTCGATTCAAAAAGAAAAATGTGTTTTGGAGAGAAATTTGAGATAGTATGATTTGTTTGTTCTAATTCTTTTAATTGCTGTTCTAAACTATTAAATAATAATTCTAATAATTCTATCGTCATTTTCTTTTTTTTAATTAAATCTTCTAAACTAATAACGTCATTTACAATCAATGCTATTTTTATTTCTTCTTTTTCCAATTTTGAATTACCTGAAAGAACCGGTTCCACAAATGTTTTAATGAAAAAAGCATTATTTAAATAATTTTTTACCTTTAAACAGTATATATTTTTATTTTTTTCTATTTTTATTACAGAATTTTTATACATATATAATAATCTATTTTATTAATTATTTATTATTAATTTATTCTTTTGCCGAAAATTCAATATTTTTAATATCATTGGTTCTTTCTTTCATATACTCAAAAAAGTTCCAAAATTCTATTTGATTATTACTTGTAACCTTTTGAAGAAATAAATCATTTCGCGTGCTACAATTCATTGTGTTCAACATATTTATTTTATCTTCCAATTCTCTGGTTTTTTCCAAACTTTTTTCGAGTTTATCTTTTTTTAAATCCATTAATTCTTTTTCAAATGCTGCTCTTTTTTTATCATATTCTACATCAATCAACCGTATTTCTTTTTGAAATTCCAAGTTTTCTTTGACTTTTAATCCCTTTATTTTAGATATTCTATTTTTCACATGTAAATCTGCTATATCCTGCAATTCTAATGAATCGACAATATTATCGCCATTTTCATCCAACTTATCATACAATTCCAATATCATTTCAAATTTTTCCTCCTCATAATCTCCTGGACATACTCTTTTTTCGCTCCCTTTTGAATAACCTGAACCCATTTTATATCTAATATACATATTTATTTAAGTTTTTTAAATAAACTTTAAAAAACTTAAAAAATTTATATAAACTGAATAATTAAATAATAAAAACTAATTAAGTATTTAAAGTAATGGAACAGCAGGAAAAGAAGCAGGAAAAGAAGCAGGAAAAGAAGCAGGAACCATTTTTTACAACACAAATACTAACATACATGGGTAATAAACGAAAGTTCATAGAGCCGCTAAATAATATATTGTTAGAATTGGAAAAAACATTACAAAAGCCAAAGGGCGAATTATTAATAGGCGAAGGTTTCAGTGGAAGTGGTATATTGTCAAGGCTATTTAAAACACATGCCAGTCATTTATTTACAAATGACCTGGCAGGATATGCAAAAACTTTAAACAGATGTTATTTATCAAATATGACAAAATATGATAAAGAAAAGATTAATAAAATAATTGATGATGCCAATAATTTTGTAGATAATGAAACAGAGAAATATGATAAATTCATTTCAGTTTATTGGTCTGATTTTGGAGAGAAAAATACAAAATCATCCCGTTCTTATTTTACAGAAGAAAACGCATTAAGAATAGATAAATATATGTATTTTATTAAAAAAAAAGTCCACAAATCAATTCAACATTTCTTATTGGGACCTTTATTAGTAGAATGCTCTATACATAATAATACAAATGGTCAATTTTCGGCATTTTATAAAGATGCAAATGGCATTGGCAAATTAGGTGGAAAAAAAGAAATAGACCTAAAAAGAATAACAAAAACAATAAGAATTCCTTACCCAATATTAAAAAACACAAAATGTCGCAATATGGTCTGTCAAAAAGATACAAATGACTGGGTGAAAGAGTTACCCATGTTGGATATAATGTATTATGACCCTCCATATAACAAACATCCTTATAGTATTTATTATTTTTTGATTGACATTATAAATAATTGGGATACAACGATTGAGGTTCCTGAAACAAATAGGGGACAACCAAAGAACTGGGTAAAATCGGCATATAATAGCTTCACAAATGCAGAGGAAACTTTTGAAGATTTAATTAAAAATACCAAAGCAAAGTGTATAATTCTCTCGTATAACAACGGGGGAATCATACCGATAACAACGATAGATAAAATATTGAAAAAATATGGAAAAGTTGAAAAGCTTCCAATAGATTATAAAATTTATAATAAATTAAAAGGTATAGCTGCATATAAACGAAAGGGTGAAAATGTGAAAGTGAAAGAATACTTGTGGGTTTTGTATAAAGATTTATACAAATAGACCTGTAGTATCTAGAACCATATAGTCAATAAGTCTATCTTCCAATGCATACCTCCTATATCCGCGCCTGGACAACCCATATAATCCTAATTTTTCCTTAAGTTTATGAAATGAATATTTACTAACAATTAAATATGCATAATTTGTTAATTGTCTACTTCTTTCGTCATCAGTAATATTATATCTTCTGGCTTTTAATCTTGAAAAAATTTGATAATTATATCTCTCATCCAACATGTTTGTATTTTCACCCGGAGGCCAACTATATCTAAAAGGAACCGTTATAGCCCTTCTTATTGGCGCCATAACATATCTTTGACTGACTGGTTGATTATCTGTAGAAATAGCAAAAAGCGACGTTCTGCAAATGGGGCAATTTTCACCACTATAGTTATTAATTTTGAAATTATTTAAAATGCACGTTAAATGGAAAAGATGATTACAATCTGTATTAACTTTATTGTTTTCTTTAATTTCTTTTAAACAAATGGAACAGTTCATATAAAAATTGATATATATTTATTATTTGAAATATAATTCAAATAACAATATTTCAATGTTAATATTAACAAGATTTCTCTATAATTATGATGAGGTAAAAATTAATTTATTATTGGCTTTGCTCACAAAAAAAGAGTTTCGCCAAGTAATTTTCTGGTCTTCCGAAATATATTGCAGTGGATTTGACCTATGGGAGTATATTTGGAAAATTTATTATGATTTTTATGCTCTTCTTTCTTCGAGTGAAGAGCTGAAAAAAATAAAAAAAAAGCATAATAAATATTTAAAAGCTGATAATGGTGAAAAGTTTCAATATGTTTTGGATGTCTTGTTTATTCTTTTCCATGGAAATATATCTTTTGATGTATTTATAGTGAATAATTTGTATAAAGTGAGGAAATTGTCGAAAAAGACAATAGAAAATATGAAATTTGAAAATATGGAGAAAATGATGAAATTTTTCATTGAAAACAAGCTTTTAAAAAAATTTGTCATAAAACTGAAGCATTCTTTGCAAATAAATAAAGAAAAAACAATCAAGTTTATAATGAATGAATTTGGCAATCAAGAATTAAATAGTTATTGTTTGTTTCAACAGCTCTTTATTATTTCTCAAGTAAAGAAACAAGTAAAGAAACAAGTAAAGAAACAAGTAAAGAAACAAGTAAAGAAACAAGTAAAGAAACAAGTAAAGAAACAAGTAAAGCCAAAAATTAGGATGTCAAAGTTTCAAAAGGCATATGCATTGAAATTGATAAATTTTACATTTAAACAATGTACCCTCTATAAAATATTAGAAAAAATGAGACATTTTTCGATATCGGATTATACAAATAGTTTTAAACTTGAGAGAGAAAAATTGGATATAAAATATATTTTCAGACAAAATTGGGAGTATTATGCAAATTTCTCTCCATTTTGGAAAAATAAAATAGAAATGTATAAAGGTAAAATAAAAAATAAAAAAATTATTTTTAAAAATGATAACTATTATCAAGCGTTTTATGAAAACTATAATCTGGAACCAGATGAACAATCTTTGAATGTGCAGGAAAAAAGCACAAAAAATCTAAAAAAATACAAAACAACGGAATTAATAACAAAATTGTTTGGTGATAAACCAATATTATTAGATTTGGATAATAAAATTGATTATAAAATAATTAAATATTAAAATATTATTAAATATTAAAATATTATAAAATATAAAAAATGGTAAAAAATAAAGCAGGTGGTAGTCGTCATAAAAAAATGGCTCGAAAAAATGTAAAAGACTATGGAATTACTATTAAAACACGTTTTCCATCAAATGATGATGAAATTATTTCCAGAGTAATAAAGAAGAATGGACAGGGGACATGCGAGGTTATTTGCAATGACAATGTTGTAAGACTATGTTATATAAGACAAAAATTTTCAGGAAGAAACAAGCGAGATAATTTTATTAATATTGATACTATGTTGTTGGTCGGAAAAAGAGAATGGGCAACTGTTCAAAAAAAGAAGTTACCAAAGGTTGATTTATTATATGTTTATTCAAATTCACAAATTGACCAAATTAAACAATCAAAGGGATTTAATAATGATATTTTACCCGAAAGTGAAAAACCAATGGATAATCCTTACGATTTTACAGATGATGGAGAAGAAATTCAAAAAAATGAAATTATAACGCAAACAAACAATAAAACGAACCATAAAACACAAACAAACCATACAACCCATACAACAAAAAAAGTAGATACTTTTGATGATTTAGATTTTGATGATATCTAATAACAAAGAAGACTATATGCAAGGACAACAGATATATCATCATCGGTGTTCTCACTTCTTTTTTTTCTGCATTTACCACATTTAAAATTTTTTACTAATCCTTTATAATTATTTCTATGCTTTGAAAAATTACAAATAGTGCAAATAACAAATTTAGATTTTCCTTGTGTTTCTAATGGTGGTGCAGACGGTTTAAATGATTTAAAAACACTATATTTTAAATCATCTTTACTAACATCTTTTCTACATATAGGACAATTACCATTTTTAGAAACCCAATCAATTATAGATTCTGGGTTAAAAATATGATTACATTGTAAATATACTATTGATTCATTATTATTAAATTCTGTTAAGGTTATTGGGCAGCATTCTATTTGCAATGGATTTGAAAAACTCATTTTGTGGGATAAAACAGTTAGTATTTAGAATATTTTATTCAATTTAATAATTTCATTCTTTAAAAACAACTCTTTAATTTTAACTTTTTTTGTTTTATTTTTAATGTTATTTTTAATGTTATTTTTAATGTTATTTTTAATGTTATTTTTAATGTTATTTTTAATGTTATTTTT
>Ga0115560_1001435_pt1 | contig 17032 bp, 4 predicted proteins | sample COGITO_mtgs_1105_5_FD_87278 | JGI IMG/M metagenome (GOLD analysis project Ga0115560, IMG submission 87278) | Pelagic marine microbial communities from North Sea - COGITO_mtgs_110509 | ecosystem: Environmental > Aquatic > Marine > Epipelagic | place: Germany:Helgoland, sampling site Kabeltonne... | reverse complement strand
GATGTGGGGGCTCCGAATGCTTCATACGCGTGTCTTGCTATAGATAATCTCGGGTCTATCATTGCGACCTACACATTTACTTTAATTTTTGAATCCCAACCCATTGCTAACCCTGTAAGTAACGTCGTGCTCTGTGATGATGATAAAGATGGTGTTGTCGAATTTGATCTAGATACAAAAACTCCTGATATTATTGGCATACAGGATACAACTCAATTTACAGTATCCTACCATGCCACTCAGGCAGATGCGGATATTGGTGATAATCCTTTACCTTTCAATTACGACACCACCACCACAGCGGTCACGACATTTTATGCGAGAATAGAAAACAATAATAGAGAGGCCTGTTATGATACAACTTCCTTCACAGTACAGGGTTTTTTTGTGACGGCAAATACCATACCTGATGCCCTTATTTGTGATGATAATAATGATGGTTTTTGGGATATTAATTTATCAGATTATGATGCTACAATTCTTGGAACCCAAGATGCTACCAAGTATCATATTTCCTATCATTTATCTCCTGCAGACGCCAGCAATGCTAATGCGCCTTTGAGCACGCTTTACACCAATAGCTCTAACCCACAAACCATTCATGTAAGAATTGAAAATATTGATAATGTGGCTTGTTATGACACGACCTCATTCATCATTGAAGTATTTGATTCGCCAGTGGCAAATATAGTTCCTGATCAATTTATTTGTGATGACAATAATGACGGCGTGTGGAGTTTTGATTTTAATCTGTTAGATAATACGGTACTTGGAGGGCAATTGGCAGCAGACTATGCTATAAGTTATCATAAAGAATTGGTAGGGGCAGAGAATGGAACCGATGCACTAGTATTCCCATACACCAATACCAATGAATTTGAAATCATATATGTTCGAATAGAAAATAAAAATAATATTTCGTGTTTCAGTACTACGAGTTTTGATTTAAAAGTCTTTAATACACCTGTTGCAAATATGCCCATATATGAGTTGTGTGATGATACTGATGATGGTGATGACACTAATGGTGTTGGGGTGACATTTGATCTATCTACTAAAATTACCGATGTGCTCGGTACTCAAAATCTAATTGACTATAATGTGACATTTTACAACACGCAAGCAGAAGCTAATATCGGCGCTGTTGGCACAGATTTATCTGTTGTTGTCAATACACAGAATAATCAAGAGGTTGTTGCTAGAATAGAAAACAACTTGTTTAATGATTGTTTTGATACCGTATCGTTTGAATTAGTGGTAAATCCTTTACCTGTCATCACATCTGTTGTTGAATTAAAACAATGTGACGACGATATTGACGGAATTTCAATATTTAATTTAACTGAGGCAAATTCATTAATATCAGTAGATAGTGCTAACGAATTATTTACTTTTTATGCAACAGAAGCAATGGCAGAATTGGGGCTTGTGACAGATCAAATCATAAATGATACGGGGTATGTCAACCCAACTCCTTTAAATAGTACGGTTTTTGTGCGAATAGAGACACTCAACGGTTGTTATCGTACTGCTAAAATTAATCTTGTTGTAGGAGCTACTCAAATTCCAGCAAGTTTCAATCTCAACTATGAAGTCTGTGATGACACCTTAGTTGACGGTGATAATAAAAACGGAATTGCAACTTTTAATTTTTCTGATGCAACTGCACAAATCGAGGCTATTTTTCCTGTAGGGCAAAATATTTTTATCTCTTATTACACGAATTTAACAGACGCATTAAGTGAGGTAAATGAAATAATCGACATTAGTAATCATCGTAATGAGACCTCTCCCAACAGTCAAGATATTTATGTGCGCGTAGACAGTGAAGATGTTAATGCGTGCCTAGGATTAGGAATACACGTTACACTAAATGTCATTGCTTTACCTGATGTAAATTCTATTGCAAACTATGTATTATGTAGTGATACAGACACTGCTGATTTTCAATTAGAAACTATTGATTCAGATGTTATTGGTAGCCAAACAATGCCATTACTTGTAAGTTATCATTTAAGTCTGCAAGATGCTATTGATAACAACAATCCTTTTGACAAGCTCAGTTATCTGAATATTTCAAACCCCGAAACTATTTATGTAAGATCACAATTTGATACAAATGGAAATGGTTTAGGAGATCTTGATGAGTGTGTGAATACAGAAATGTCATTTGATTTAGTTGTTAATAGGAATCCAATACTTTTTGAACCAGACGGTATCCGTATTTGTAGTAATCAAGTAGATACCTTGTATGATTTAACCACGCGAGAGGCACAAATAACAGGAGGAGATAACACCATTACATTGAGCTATTACGAGTCACTCGTTGATTTAAATAATAATAATCCAATTCCAGATCCCTCAGCTTACACTAGTACAATACTAGATAAAGAAATCATAGTTCAAGGAACAGGTACTAATTTATGTACAACTGTTACAACATTACAATTGACAACGATTTTGTATGCGTTAATAAACAAGAATCCATCGACTATAGAGGTATGTGAAATCGATAATGATGGTTTTGATGTTTTTGACATTACACGCCGTGAAACCGAAATTTTAAATGGGCTTAACGTTGCAGATTTTACCTTTACGTACTATGAAGATGAGTTAGATGCGATTGCTGGTAACGCCAATAGCATTGCCAATCTTTTTAATTTTGAAAACACAGTCATTATTAGACAAACCATTTATGTTCGTGTTCTACCGGTTGCTAATGAATGTTTTATTGTGGTTCCTATCACTTTGGTTGTCAATCCTGTTCCTGAAATAGAAATTTTTGACAACTATGTGATTTGCCTGAATAACTTAGATACTGTTATTTTTCCTGAAAATGCAACGCTAGTTCCATATCCGCCAATCGATACAAAATTAGATAATATTGACTACACATTTCAATGGTATGCAGGTGCCGAAGCCGATGTAGTAGCAGATCCAAATAGTGTCATTATAGCAGGTGCGACCTTAGCAACTTACATGCCAGATAGCGAAGGAATGTACACAGTGGTTGCAACCAACAAATTGACAGGTTGCACAATTCTAGCAACAACTGAAGTTGAAAAATCGTACCCGCCAGAAAGTATTGGCGTTGAAGTGACTTCAGAATTGTTTTCTGGGAACAATGTATTGGAAGTAACAGTGGTTGGGAATGGGTCGTATGAATTTAATATAGATAATGGTCCGTGGCAATCATCTCCAATTTTAGAAAATGTCTCGGGTGGTAAACATACTGTTTATGTGAGAGATTTGTTTAATTGTAATGAGCTTAATGCTGTCAAGTTCGTTATAGATTATCCAAAGTTCTTCACACCCAATGATGACGGTTACAATGACACTTGGAACATTAAAGGCATTTATTCTCAGCCAGATGCTACTATTTTTATTTTTGATAGGTTTGGAAAATTATTAAAACAATTAAAGCCTGATGGCAATGGTTGGGATGGCACCTTTAATGGTCGAAAATTACCATCAGGTGATTATTGGTTCACTTTAGAATATGTGGAGCCGTTAGATGATATTAATCGGATTTTTAAATCTCATTTCACCCTAAAGCGATAAGAAGGAGCAAGGCGATTTTTGCACTCAACATGGCTGAATTACCTTACAGGGATACTATTATCAAACAAGAGCAGTCTCAGTTGAAGAAAGCTACTTATAAAAAGCCTGTTAATAGATGCGTGTAGATAACTCTTTTAAACGGTGAGTTTCTTTAGAGAGTAATATTCAATGTTAATGATATTAATGTATTATTTGTAACTAGTCGTGCAGTATCTGTTAGTCCAATATCATATAACTGATAATTTGTTGAACGCTCAGAATTTTCGTAAGCTAAATCAAGAGATGTCCCACCAAAGTTGTAACCTATTCCAAAAGAATACCCTGTTACATCTCCATCAAATCTTTCATTTGTGTAAGGACTTTCCTCAATTTTATAACCGCCTCTAAAACTTAGCTGTTGGTGCCTAAATTCTCCGCCAATTTTATAAGAATTTGTAACTTTCAAATCATTGCTAATTTTCAAATTTTCTTGCATAAAATAAGAATCTGTTTCAGGTTTAAATTTTATGTTGCTGTAATCCTTTCTCGAATAATCAAAACTTAAAATCCCCTTTTTTCCAAACACTAAAGCAGCACTTCCCGTGAGTTTTCCTGGCGTCTGTAATTTATAATCCGGAAAAATATTGATGACTTGTGGGTTCAGGGAGGTAGTAATATTTGAGCCATTGTCATTTCTTTGAGTCGTCACATATTGGGTTGTCTCTTCACTTATCGTGTACCAAGTAGGGGAGTCATACGACATTCCAACTCTGAAGGTTTGATTTAATTTTATGATCGTTCCCAGTTGAAATGAAAAACCCGATCCTACAGTGAGAAGATTATTCTCAAAACCCACATTTTGAATGAATGATCCAATATTCGAATTGGATTCACTGAGATAAGTAGAGCGTTCGTAATTTATAAAATGTGAATTGAGATTTAAACCTAAAAAGACTGTTTTATTATATTGAATTGCTGAATTCACAGTTAATTTTCCATTATATCCCAATGAAGAATAGGCATAATTTTGGTCAAAGGTTCCGGAAGCTATATTAGAAGTGTAAGCGGTATTACTGTCATCATTTGATTCAGGTTCCAGAATATAAGACTCGTAACCAAGAAAACCTTGTTGGTTGGCATACCCGAGGGTAGCACCAATATCACCGTAAGCATCTGATATAGTTTCTCCTTCAAACGCCGAAATTTCGTCAAGCCTTAATCCTTGCGCATAATCAAGGAAATAACTGTCTATCGATTTTGAATTAGTCCCGGAAATTAAAAAGTTACTGTCTAAATTTTGAGTGTGTTCATAAGACAAACCGAAGACAAATCGACCCCATTTTGATGCTGTATTGGTGTTGTTAAACACGAAAACAGCTCCAGCTTGATTTAAATCAAAATTTGTGTTAGATGTGGTTTGTTCAGTGCCAAAATAGGAGGTGCCTACATCACTATTGTAATTTGTAATTGAGAATGATGCATGGATATTGTTAAAAATTGCAGCACCAGCAGGGTTTATGCTAATTGCAGAAAGATCACCACCAAGTGCTCCAAATGCTCCACTCATCCCTCTAAATCTAGCTGTTCCTTGAACCTCAGATGTTGCATAACGAAGTGCATCTGATATATTTTGACTCTCTATATTAGACATAGATGTGACACCTATGACTAGCAATAAAAACTTTTTCATATAATTTTTTTACTTGTAAACTTTAAAAACTAATTATTCCCTTTTCTTGAAGAACTTTTACTTACACGAGAAGATGAACTAGACATACTACTTCGACTACTGTTACTTCTACTCGAATTAGACCTTGATGCGTTGCTATTATAATTTGATCGACTACTATTTGACCTTGATACATTCCTAGATTGAGAACTATTTCTATTGGAACTTGGCCTTACGTTTCCTTTTGGCCTTGATCGTGAATTACTTAACTGTACGGAAGGTCGTGTTCTTTTAGAGGTGCTTTTATTACCCACCAATCTTGAGGTTTTATCATTATTAACAACCTTTCGGGTTCCTAAATTTGATTTGCTCACTGTTCTTCTGTTTACCTCGCTAGATATGGCTCCTCTTGATCTATTTGAACTACCTACTGTCCTTCTTTGATTCATAGATGTTGCTGTTTCTCCTGTACGTGCAGCAGTTACTGTGCCGCGTCTTGTTCTATTGTATGATAGAGAGCGTCCTTGATAGGCACTTTCATTATAGCCGTTGTAGTAACCGTTTCCGTAGTATGGACTGTTGTAATAACCTGCGTTCCAATAAGGACGGTTCCAGCCCCAGCCCCAGCCCCAGCCCCAGCCATAGTCGAGCCATAGCGGTCTATTCCAACCGTAGTAATTATTGAATCCGTATCCCCAAACATTACCATAGCCATAGCCGTTATTCCAACCCCAAGAAGTGTAATAAGGGTTATTCCACCAAATACTATTGAAGGAGTGGCCACCATAAACGTTAATTGTGATATCTGAATTGTTTCCGCCCCACCCAGCATAGCTTTCTCCATCGGTAGCATCATTTTCTTCATTATAATCACCCTCGTATGATTCTATATCCGTAAAAATCGCGTCCTCATCTTCTGCGTATAATGCGTATTCCTCAGTTTTTTCCTTAAAATAGTTTTGATAATATTGATTATTAGTAGAGGACGGAGATTCTGACTTGATGACCGTTGCTTTTTTAGTATCATTGTAAATACTGTCATTTTCATAACCTGCATATTCATATGAACCACAAGAGACGATACCCAGAGCTAAAGCAAGTGTAACAATAATTTGTGTTTTTGATTTTAAGATGTGGTTTAAATGCATAACTCGAAATTTAAATTGTTGGACATTACAAAAATAGTTAGTTTTGTTGAACTATTTTATTATTTAACAGAATCACAATTTTTGTGCCAAAATATAAAACATGAGTAAAAACCTTACCAGTAGAGATCAAGATTATTCAAAATGGTATAACGAACTTGTAGTAAAGGCTGATTTAGCCGAAAACTCTGCAGTAAGAGGTTGCATGGTTATCAAACCATATGGTTTTGCTATTTGGGAAAAAATGCAAGCTCAATTGGACATTATGTTCAAGGAGACAGGTCATCAAAATGCGTATTTTCCTCTTTTTGTTCCAAAAAGTTTGTTTGAAGCTGAAGAAAAAAATGCTGAAGGATTTGCGAAAGAATGTGCGGTTGTTACGCATTACAGATTGCAAAATGACACAGAAAATCCTGGTAAGCTTAGAGTAGATCCCAAAGCAAAGCTCGAAGAAGAATTGGTGGTTAGGCCAACAAGCGAGGCTATCATATGGAATACTTATAAAGGTTGGATTCAATCCTACAGAGATTTACCTTTATTAATTAATCAGTGGGCTAATGTTGTTCGATGGGAAATGAGAACCCGTTTATTTTTGAGAACTGCTGAGTTTTTATGGCAAGAGGGTCATACGGCACATGAAACAAGAAAGGAGGCCATGAGTGAGGCAGAATTAATGAATAATGTCTATGCTAAATTTGCTGAAAATTTTATGGCGATGCCTGTTGTTAAGGGTTTAAAAACAGAAAGTGAACGGTTTGCAGGAGCTGAAGAAACATTTTGTATTGAAGGCCTTATGCAAGACGGAAAGGCCTTACAGGCTGGGACATCACATTTTTTAGGCCAAAATTTCGCAAAAGCATTTGATGTGAAATTCACAAATAGGGAAGGAAAACAAGATTACGTCTGGGCAACATCTTGGGGTGTGTCGACACGTCTGATGGGAGCTTTAATTATGACTCATTCTGACGATAAAGGATTAGTGCTACCACCAAAGTTAGCACCAAATCAAGTTGTCATTGTGCCAATATTTAAATCGGAAGAACAATTAGAAGAGATTTCTGAAGTTGTAGAGGGTATCGTTAATGATTTAAAATCCCAGGGAGTATCAGTAAAATTTGACAATCGAACGACGTTTAGACCTGGCGCAAAATTCGCACAGCATGAATTGCAAGGCGTGCCCTTGCGTATTGCAATAGGCCCCAAAGATCTTGAAAACGGTACATTAGAACTCGCTAGACGTGATACGCTGACTAAAAGTATTGTGAAATTGAGTGAGATTGTCGCAACAGTCATTGACTCATTGGACCAAATTCAAAATGAACTTTTTCAAAAAGCATTAAAATACCGTGATAATCATATTACTGAAGTAAATGATTTTGATGAATTTAAGAAGATTTTAGAAACTAAGAATGGCTTTATTTCTGCACATTGGGATGGGTCTAGTGAAACTGAAAATAAAATTAAGGATATGACCAAGGCAACCATTCGCTGTATACCCTTTGATAATAAGGTTGAGAACGGACGTTGCGTCTTGACTGGGCGTCCATCAACACAACGTGTTTTGTTCGCAAAAGCTTACTAAAGACGAAAATTTTGCAAAAAAAACCTAAAGAAGTTGCAACTTTTAAAAAATGTTGTATTTTTGCATCCGCAATGGAAACATTGTGAGTTTTTTGAAAATTTCACAACATTAAGTTTAAAGCTTAATGAATTTTTAGAAAACAAACATAGGGCCCGTTCGTCTATCGGCTAGGACGCCAGGTTTTCATCCTGGTAAGAGGGGTTCGATTCCCCTACGGGCTACAATTATAAAAATAATAAAAAATAAATGGCAAACCATAAGTCATCGTTAAAAAGAATTAGAAGTAACGAAGCTAAAAGACTGAGAAACAAATATCAGCATAAAACAACCCGTAATGCGATTAAAACATTACGTGATGCTGAAAAGAAAAAAGATGCTGAAAAACTTTTCCCTTCAGTCACAGGTATGATTGACAAGTTGGCTAAGAATAACATCATTCACGCAAACAAAGCTGCTAACTTAAAGTCTGGTTTAGCAAAGCATGTTGCCTCATTAAAGTAATAGAAGATAATTTCAACTTAAATACCTTTCACAATAAAAGGTTTTTTTGTCCCTCATAAAAGAAAAAGCCTCACATCGTACGATGTGAGGCTTTTTCTTTTATGAGGGACAAAAAAACCTTTTATTGTGAAAGGTATTTAAGTTGAAATTATCTTCTATTACTTTAATGAGGCAACATGCTTTGCTAAACCAGACTTTAAGTTAGCAGCTTTGTTTGCGTGAATGATGTTATTCTTAGCCAACTTGTCAATCATACCTGTGACTGAAGGGAAAAGTTTTTCAGCATCTTTTTTCTTTTCAGCATCACGTAATGTTTTAATCGCATTACGGGTTGTTTTATGCTGATATTTGTTTCTCAGTCTTTTAGCTTCGTTACTTCTAATTCTTTTTAACGATGACTTATGGTTTGCCATTTATTTTTTATTATTTTTATAATTGTAGCCCGTAGGGGAATCGAACCCCTCTTACCAGGATGAAAACCTGGCGTCCTAGCCGATAGACGAACGGGCCCTATGTTTGTTTTCTAAAAATTCATTAAGCTTTAAACTTAATGTTGTGAAATTTTCAAAAAACTCACAATGTTTCCATTGCGGATGCAAAAATACAACATTTTTTAAAAGTTGCAACTTCTTTAGGTTTTTTTTGCAAAATTTTCGTCTTTAGTAAGCTTTTGCGAACAAAACACGTTGTGTTGATGGACGCCCAGTCAAGACGCAACGTCCGTTCTCAACCTTATTATCAAAGGGTATACAGCGAATGGTTGCCTTGGTCATATCCTTAATTTTATTTTCAGTTTCACTAGACCCATCCCAATGTGCAGAAATAAAGCCATTCTTAGTTTCTAAAATCTTCTTAAATTCATCAAAATCATTTACTTCAGTAATATGATTATCACGGTATTTTAATGCTTTTTGAAAAAGTTCATTTTGAATTTGGTCCAATGAGTCAATGACTGTTGCGACAATCTCACTCAATTTCACAATACTTTTAGTCAGCGTATCACGTCTAGCGAGTTCTAATGTACCGTTTTCAAGATCTTTGGGGCCTATTGCAATACGCAAGGGCACGCCTTGCAATTCATGCTGTGCGAATTTTGCGCCAGGTCTAAACGTCGTTCGATTGTCAAATTTTACTGATACTCCCTGGGATTTTAAATCATTAACGATACCCTCTACAACTTCAGAAATCTCTTCTAATTGTTCTTCCGATTTAAATATTGGCACAATGACAACTTGATTTGGTGCTAACTTTGGTGGTAGCACTAATCCTTTATCGTCAGAATGAGTCATAATTAAAGCTCCCATCAGACGTGTCGACACACCCCAAGATGTTGCCCAGACGTAATCTTGTTTTCCTTCCCTATTTGTGAATTTCACATCAAATGCTTTTGCGAAATTTTGGCCTAAAAAATGTGATGTCCCAGCCTGTAAGGCCTTTCCGTCTTGCATAAGGCCTTCAATACAAAATGTTTCTTCAGCTCCTGCAAACCGTTCACTTTCTGTTTTTAAACCCTTAACAACAGGCATCGCCATAAAATTTTCAGCAAATTTAGCATAGACATTATTCATTAATTCTGCCTCACTCATGGCCTCCTTTCTTGTTTCATGTGCCGTATGACCCTCTTGCCATAAAAACTCAGCAGTTCTCAAAAATAAACGGGTTCTCATTTCCCATCGAACAACATTAGCCCACTGATTAATTAATAAAGGTAAATCTCTGTAGGATTGAATCCAACCTTTATAAGTATTCCATATGATAGCCTCGCTTGTTGGCCTAACCACCAATTCTTCTTCGAGCTTTGCTTTGGGATCTACTCTAAGCTTACCAGGATTTTCTGTGTCATTTTGCAATCTGTAATGCGTAACAACCGCACATTCTTTCGCAAATCCTTCAGCATTTTTTTCTTCAGCTTCAAACAAACTTTTTGGAACAAAAAGAGGAAAATACGCATTTTGATGACCTGTCTCCTTGAACATAATGTCCAATTGAGCTTGCATTTTTTCCCAAATAGCAAAACCATATGGTTTGATAACCATGCAACCTCTTACTGCAGAGTTTTCGGCTAAATCAGCCTTTACTACAAGTTCGTTATACCATTTTGAATAATCTTGATCTCTACTGGTAAGGTTTTTACTCATGTTTTATATTTTGGCACAAAAATTGTGATTCTGTTAAATAATAAAATAGTTCAACAAAACTAACTATTTTTGTAATGTCCAACAATTTAAATTTCGAGTTATGCATTTAAACCACATCTTAAAATCAAAAACACAAATTATTGTTACACTTGCTTTAGCTCTGGGTATCGTCTCTTGTGGTTCATATGAATATGCAGGTTATGAAAATGACAGTATTTACAATGATACTAAAAAAGCAACGGTCATCAAGTCAGAATCTCCGTCCTCTACTAATAATCAATATTATCAAAACTATTTTAAGGAAAAAACTGAGGAATACGCATTATACGCAGAAGATGAGGACGCGATTTTTACGGATATAGAATCATACGAGGGTGATTATAATGAAGAAAATGATGCTACCGATGGAGAAAGCTATGCTGGGTGGGGCGGAAACAATTCAGATATCACAATTAACGTTTATGGTGGCCACTCCTTCAATAGTATTTGGTGGAATAACCCTTATTACACTTCTTGGGGTTGGAATAACGGCTATGGCTATGGTAATGTTTGGGGATACGGATTCAATAATTACTACGGTTGGAATAGACCGCTATGGCTCGACTATGGCTGGGGCTGGGGCTGGGGCTGGGGCTGGAACCGTCCTTATTGGAACGCAGGTTATTACAACAGTCCATACTACGGAAACGGTTACTACAACGGCTATAATGAAAGTGCCTATCAAGGACGCTCTCTATCATACAATAGAACAAGACGCGGCACAGTAACTGCTGCACGTACAGGAGAAACAGCAACATCTATGAATCAAAGAAGGACAGTAGGTAGTTCAAATAGATCAAGAGGAGCCATATCTAGCGAGGTAAACAGAAGAACAGTGAGCAAATCAAATTTAGGAACCCGAAAGGTTGTTAATAATGATAAAACCTCAAGATTGGTGGGTAATAAAAGCACCTCTAAAAGAACACGACCTTCCGTACAGTTAAGTAATTCACGATCAAGGCCAAAAGGAAACGTAAGGCCAAGTTCCAATAGAAATAGTTCTCAATCTAGGAATGTATCAAGGTCAAATAGTAGTCGATCAAATTATAATAGCAACGCATCAAGGTCTAATTCGAGTAGAAGTAACAGTAGTCGAAGTAGTATGTCTAGTTCATCTTCTCGTGTAAGTAAAAGTTCTTCAAGAAAAGGGAATAATTAGTTTTTAAAGTTTACAAGTAAAAAAATTATATGAAAAAGTTTTTATTGCTAGTCATAGGTGTCACATCTATGTCTAATATAGAGAGTCAAAATATATCAGATGCACTTCGTTATGCAACATCTGAGGTTCAAGGAACAGCTAGATTTAGAGGGATGAGTGGAGCATTTGGAGCACTTGGTGGTGATCTTTCTGCAATTAGCATAAACCCTGCTGGTGCTGCAATTTTTAACAATATCCATGCATCATTCTCAATTACAAATTACAATAGTGATGTAGGCACCTCCTATTTTGGCACTGAACAAACCACATCTAACACAAATTTTGATTTAAATCAAGCTGGAGCTGTTTTCGTGTTTAACAACACCAATACAGCATCAAAATGGGGTCGATTTGTCTTCGGTTTGTCTTATGAACACACTCAAAATTTAGACAGTAACTTTTTAATTTCCGGGACTAATTCAAAATCGATAGACAGTTATTTCCTTGATTATGCGCAAGGATTAAGGCTTGACGAAATTTCGGCGTTTGAAGGAGAAACTATATCAGATGCTTACGGTGATATTGGTGCTACCCTCGGGTATGCCAACCAACAAGGTTTTCTTGGTTACGAGTCTTATATTCTGGAACCTGAATCAAATGATGACAGTAATACCGCTTACACTTCTAATATAGCTTCCGGAACCTTTGACCAAAATTATGCCTATTCTTCATTGGGATATAATGGAAAATTAACTGTGAATTCAGCAATTCAATATAATAAAACAGTCTTTTTAGGTTTAAATCTCAATTCACATTTTATAAATTACGAACGCTCTACTTATCTCAGTGAATCCAATTCGAATATTGGATCATTCATTCAAAATGTGGGTTTTGAGAATAATCTTCTCACTGTAGGATCGGGTTTTTCATTTCAACTGGGAACGATCATAAAATTAAATCAAACCTTCAGAGTTGGAATGTCGTATGACTCCCCTACTTGGTACACGATAAGTGAAGAGACAACCCAATATGTGACGACTCAAAGAAATGACAATGGCTCAAATATTACTACCTCCCTGAACCCACAAGTCATCAATATTTTTCCGGATTATAAATTACAGACGCCAGGAAAACTCACGGGAAGTGCTGCTTTAGTGTTTGGAAAAAAGGGGATTTTAAGTTTTGATTATTCGAGAAAGGATTACAGCAACATAAAATTTAAACCTGAAACAGATTCTTATTTTATGCAAGAAAATTTGAAAATTAGCAATGATTTGAAAGTTACAAATTCTTATAAAATTGGCGGAGAATTTAGGCACCAACAGCTAAGTTTTAGAGGCGGTTATAAAATTGAGGAAAGTCCTTACACAAATGAAAGATTTGATGGAGATGTAACAGGGTATTCTTTTGGAATAGGTTACAACTTTGGTGGGACATCTCTTGATTTAGCTTACGAAAATTCTGAGCGTTCAACAAATTATCAGTTATATGATATTGGACTAACAGATACTGCACGACTAGTTACAAATAATACATTAATATCATTAACATTGAATATTACTCTCTAAAGAAACTCACCGTTTAAAAGAGTTATCTACACGCATCTATTAACAGGCTTTTTATAAGTAGCTTTCTTCAACTGAGACTGCTCTTGTTTGATAATAGTATCCCTGTAAGGTAATTCAGCCATGTTGAGTGCAAAAATCGCCTTGCTCCTTCTTATCGCTTTAGGGTGAAATGAGATTTAAAAATCCGATTAATATCATCTAACGGCTCCACATATTCTAAAGTGAACCAATAATCACCTGATGGTAATTTTCGACCATTAAAGGTGCCATCCCAACCATTGCCATCAGGCTTTAATTGTTTTAATAATTTTCCAAACCTATCAAAAATAAAAATAGTAGCATCTGGCTGAGAATAAATGCCTTTAATGTTCCAAGTGTCATTGTAACCGTCATCATTGGGTGTGAAGAACTTTGGATAATCTATAACGAACTTGACAGCATTAAGCTCATTACAATTAAACAAATCTCTCACATAAACAGTATGTTTACCACCCGAGACATTTTCTAAAATTGGAGATGATTGCCACGGACCATTATCTATATTAAATTCATACGACCCATTCCCAACCACTGTTACTTCCAATACATTGTTCCCAGAAAACAATTCTGAAGTCACTTCAACGCCAATACTTTCTGGCGGGTACGATTTTTCAACTTCAGTTGTTGCTAGAATTGTGCAACCTGTCAATTTGTTGGTTGCAACCACTGTGTACATTCCTTCGCTATCTGGCATGTAAGTTGCTAAGGTCGCACCTGCTATAATGACACTATTTGGATCTGCTACTACATCGGCTTCGGCACCTGCATACCATTGAAATGTGTAGTCAATATTATCTAATTTTGTATCGATTGGCGGATATGGAACTAGCGTTGCATTTTCAGGAAAAATAACAGTATCTAAGTTATTCAGGCAAATCACATAGTTGTCAAAAATTTCTATTTCAGGAACAGGATTGACAACCAAAGTGATAGGAACCACAATAAAACATTCATTAGCAACCGGTAGAACACGAACATAAATGGTTTGTCTAATAATGACTGTGTTTTCAAAATTAAAAAGATTGGCAATGCTATTGGCGTTACCAGCAATCGCATCTAACTCATCTTCATAGTACGTAAAGGTAAAATCTGCAACGTTAAGCCCATTTAAAATTTCGGTTTCACGGCGTGTAATGTCAAAAACATCAAAACCATCATTATCGATTTCACATACCTCTATAGTCGATGGATTCTTGTTTATTAACGCATACAAAATCGTTGTCAATTGTAATGTTGTAACAGTTGTACATAAATTAGTACCTGTTCCTTGAACTATGATTTCTTTATCTAGTATTGTACTAGTGTAAGCTGAGGGATCTGGAATTGGATTATTATTATTTAAATCAACGAGTGACTCGTAATAGCTCAATGTAATGGTGTTATCTCCTCCTGTTATTTGTGCCTCTCGCGTGGTTAAATCATACAAGGTATCTACTTGATTACTACAAATACGGATACCGTCTGGTTCAAAAAGTATTGGATTCCTATTAACAACTAAATCAAATGACATTTCTGTATTCACACACTCATCAAGATCTCCTAAACCATTTCCATTTGTATCAAATTGTGATCTTACATAAATAGTTTCGGGGTTTGAAATATTCAGATAACTGAGCTTGTCAAAAGGATTGTTGTTATCAATAGCATCTTGCAGACTTAAATGATAACTTACAAGTAATGGCATTGTTTGGCTACCAATAACATCTGAATCAATAGTTTCTAATTGAAAATCAGCAGTGTCTGTATCACTACATAATACATAGTTTGCAATAGAATTTACATCAGGTAAAGCAATGACATTTAGTGTAACGTGTATTCCTAATCCTAGGCACGCATTAACATCTTCACTGTCTACGCGCACATAAATATCTTGACTGTTGGGAGAGGTCTCATTACGATGATTACTAATGTCGATTATTTCATTTACCTCACTTAATGCGTCTGTTAAATTCGTGTAATAAGAGATAAAAATATTTTGCCCTACAGGAAAAATAGCCTCGATTTGTGCAGTTGCATCAGAAAAATTAAAAGTTGCAATTCCGTTTTTATTATCACCGTCAACTAAGGTGTCATCACAGACTTCATAGTTGAGATTGAAACTTGCTGGAATTTGAGTAGCTCCTACAACAAGATTAATTTTAGCAGTACGATAACAACCGTTGAGTGTCTCTATTCGCACAAAAACCGTACTATTTAAAGGAGTTGGGTTGACATACCCCGTATCATTTATGATTTGATCTGTCACAAGCCCCAATTCTGCCATTGCTTCTGTTGCATAAAAAGTAAATAATTCGTTAGCACTATCTACTGATATTAATGAATTTGCCTCAGTTAAATTAAATATTGAAATTCCGTCAATATCGTCGTCACATTGTTTTAATTCAACAACAGATGTGATGACAGGTAAAGGATTTACCACTAATTCAAACGATACGGTATCAAAACAATCATTAAACAAGTTGTTTTCTATTCTAGCAACAACCTCTTGATTATTCTGTGTATTGACAACAACAGATAAATCTGTGCCAACAGCGCCGATATTAGCTTCTGCTTGCGTGTTGTAAAATGTCACATTATAGTCAATTAGATTTTGAGTACCGAGCACATCGGTAATTTTAGTAGATAGATCAAATGTCACCCCAACACCATTAGTGTCATCACCATCATCAGTATCATCACACAACTCATATATGGGCATATTTGCAACAGGTGTATTAAAGACTTTTAAATCAAAACTCGTAGTACTGAAACACGAAATATTATTTTTATTTTCTATTCGAACATATATGATTTCAAATTCATTGGTATTGGTGTATGGGAATACTAGTGCATCGGTTCCATTCTCTGCCCCTACCAATTCTTTATGATAACTTATAGCATAGTCTGCTGCCAATTGCCCTCCAAGTACCGTATTATCTAACAGATTAAAATCAAAACTCCACACGCCGTCATTATTGTCATCACAAATAAATTGATCAGGAACTATATTTGCCACTGGCGAATCAAATACTTCAATGATGAATGAGGTCGTGTCATAACAAGCCACATTATCAATATTTTCAATTCTTACATGAATGGTTTGTGGGTTAGAGCTATTGGTGTAAAGCGTGCTCAAAGGCGCATTAGCATTGCTGGCGTCTGCAGGAGATAAATGATAGGAAATATGATACTTGGTAGCATCTTGGGTTCCAAGAATTGTAGCATCATAATCTGATAAATTAATATCCCAAAAACCATCATTATTATCATCACAAATAAGGGCATCAGGTATGGTATTTGCCGTCACAAAAAAACCCTGTACTGTGAAGGAAGTTGTATCATAACAGGCCTCTCTATTATTGTTTTCTATTCTCGCATAAAATGTCGTGACCGCTGTGGTGGTGGTGTCGTAATTGAAAGGTAAAGGATTATCACCAATATCCGCATCTGCCTGAGTGGCATGGTAGGATACTGTAAATTGAGTTGTATCCTGTATGCCAATAATATCAGGAGTTTTTGTATCTAGATCAAATTCGACAACACCATCTTTATCATCATCACAGAGCACGACGTTACTTACAGGGTTAGCAATGGGTTGGGATTCAAAAATTAAAGTAAATGTGTAGGTCGCAATGATAGACCCGAGATTATCTATAGCAAGACACGCGTATGAAGCATTCGGAGCCCCCACATC
>Ga0115560_1001415_pt1 | contig 17201 bp, 19 predicted proteins | sample COGITO_mtgs_1105_5_FD_87278 | JGI IMG/M metagenome (GOLD analysis project Ga0115560, IMG submission 87278) | Pelagic marine microbial communities from North Sea - COGITO_mtgs_110509 | ecosystem: Environmental > Aquatic > Marine > Epipelagic | place: Germany:Helgoland, sampling site Kabeltonne... | reverse complement strand
ATATGAAATAAATAAAAATTATATGAAATAAATAAAAATTATATGAAATAAATAAAAATTATATGAAATAAATAAAAATTATATGAAATAAATAAAAAATTATATGATTAATTCATAATAAATTAATATATTTTTGAATGATATGATCTATGACGTATTTCGTGTGTATTTATTTTTTTAATTATAGTATTTTTATATGTAATTATTAATTTTGTAGGGTAGGGGTGGTAAATTATAAGAATTAATATTTATTACTATTATAATTATTATTATATTAGTGGTGATAGAGCACTAAAATATATATATTAATTAATTTATATAGTTATAATATAATAATTCAAGGGTGGTGTATTTATAATTTATATAAATTTAAATTAATATTATATGTTTTAACACCTTTTCTCCTAATCTTATTTTTATAATTTCGACCATAAGTAGTTTGTTCTGTATATCCCAAATCTATTACAATACATGATAAGTCATACTTATTTACATCACTAAATCTTTTTCTCATTTCATTATCATTAGAATATTTAATAAATGCATTTTTTATATCGAGAATACTATTATATTGTCCATTATTTTTATCATTAATATCTATATTTTTAATAATGAATTGTTTAATATAATGTCCAGGTTCCTCATATGTTCCATTCATTAAATTAGATACTGGTGTTTCAATAGGGTTTATATTTTTAATAGCATTATTTTTTAATATAGATATTTCTTGTACACTGTGTCCCGCATCATTTGGTTTTTTTAATATTACTGATAGTTCATCGTCATTATTTAATTTAATATCTTTATTAATATTTAAAATCAATTCATTAATTTCACTTCGCACGAAAAAATTTTATGTAGTCAATTACTTTTTTTATAAATATATAAAAATAATTTTGTTTATATTATTAAAGATGAATGATAACATTAAGAATTTCTCATATGCCGGATTGGGTGGAATGATTTCTAGGACTATTACATCACCATTAGAAAGAATTAAAGTTTTATATCAAAATAAAACAGATATTAAAATGTCATATTATAATTATTTACCCAAATTAATTAAAAAAGAAGGTTACTTATCATTATTTAATGGTAATGGTATAAATTGTATTCGTGTAGTCCCTGAATCAGCGATAAGATATAGTGTATTTAATTATTATAAGGAATATTTCCAATCCAAAGGTATAAATAATAATTTAAATTATTTTATGGCAGGTAGTATAGCGGGTGCCACAGCATCATGTGTAGTATATCCATTAGAAACAATAAGAACAAAAATAACTGCTCAATCTAATAAAAATATGTATAATAATTATGCGGATTGTATATATAAATCTTACAATAAAAATGGTATTCATGGATTTTATAAAGGGAATTTATTATATACATTAGGAATGGTTCCATATCAAGGAACAAATTTTCTAACTTATGAATATTTGAAAAATAATTATGAAAATACTCATATTAATTTACTTTTATTCGGTTCTATTTCCGGATTCACTTCAATATCTTGTAGCTATCCATTTGAAATAATAAAAAGGAGAATGCAATTGAGTGGTGAATTAGGTAATCCTGTATATGTCAATACATTACATTGTTTGAAACATATGTTTCAGCAGAATGGTTTTAGAGCATTTTATGCTGGATTAATTCCGCAATATATTAAATTAATACCCGCGAATTGTATCTTTTTTTATACGATTGAAATATTTAAAAGTATAGATAATTAAATAAATTTGAAATTTGAAAGGAATATATTTAATAACAAGATTCAAGTGAAACACATATAATAGTATGTTAGGGATATTAGCAGGGGTAGGGTCATTGAAAGTAGTGGTAATCACATCAGGAGCGTGGGTTATAGGTGGTGTCAAGTCATATGCGGTCGCATTTTATTTATTAGCAAAACCAGCAGTGATCTATACGGGTATGAGGTTTACATGGTTGATGGGCATTGCTTCAGTCGAATGGTGGTCTGGTAGATTATACGGAATGAACTGTATTGGTGAAGGTTTTAATGGATTTTATAATCACCTGTTTCAGATTGCTTCACCAGTCTGTACAGGTTTATTGACAACACATATAGGTTTAATGGGAGTATTAGTAGCAAGTTTTGTAATAACATGTATGTGGAGTATTTATAGTTTTATAGAATATATTAGGAAATCAAAACCTATGAGTGGAGTTATTAATGAATACAATGATGTAAAAAATGCTGTAGATTCTGGGGTTCGTATGACTCGTGGCAGACCCAGAGATAACCCAGATAGTAGAAATAGTCGAGGAGATAGTAGATATAGTTCAACTGGATATTATAGTCCTAATAATTACTAGATTAATTATAATATGGTTTCTTATGAACATCGTTCATATTGTGTAAGAATTTATATAAATGGAATTTATGATATTTCATAAGATAACAAATAAATAAAACAATTGATATGGAAATCCAAAAATAAATGTGTTGATTCCTAGAAATTATATATATATTTTTTTGTAAAATATAAAAATAGATTATGATAATAATTAATAAATAAATAAATATTTTCATTATATAATATATAAATATTTAAAAAGAAATAAATAAATTAATAAGAAAATGGACTATCCAGAAGTATCAGTATTAACACCAACATATAATCGTAAAAACTTCTTAGAATTATGTATATTTAATTTAAAAAATCAAACATATCCTTTGAAAAAGTTAGAGTGGTTTTTATTAGATGATAGTAAAACCCCATACACAGTTAAAAAAATAGAATATATAAAACAAAAATTAGCACCTATAAAATTTAAATATGTTCATGAAAAAGTAAAACAAGAAATAGGTACTAAAAGAAATAAATTAGTAAAAAATTGTTCATATAAAATATGTATAATGATGGATGATGATGATATATATCAACATACATATATTCAAAAGTCAATATTGACGATGAAAAATAATAAAAAGCAATGTGTTGGATCTAATCAGATGATTTTCTATTTTAAAGATAAACCTGATAGCAGGTTAACAATAATAAGATGCGAAGCAAAAAGACAAATACACGAAGCAACATTATGTTTTACAAAAAAATATTTTAATTCCATGCAAGGTTTTAAAAAGAATTCTCAAGGAGAGGGAGTTGGATTAATAGATTTTAATGATAAAAATGTGGAGAATATACCCATAGATGAATTAATGGTTTGCGTGGTACATAAGGGACAGACTTTGTCAAAAGATCCATTTTATGAATATACACCCCACGTTCATCGATATTCTAATCGTGAAGTATTAAAAAATCATAAAAGTTTAATAGATAGTTTAGATATTTAATTATTTCCATTTTGATTGCTCATCATCTGTAAGAGATTTCCATATGAGTTTCGCGCCCATAACCTTACCGTTTTTCTTTCCAGTTTCTTCATTGATTTCATTTGATTTTTCAATGATAGAGTCTTGATTTTCAGGGTCTTTTCTGAATTCAATCCATGGATTTTTTTTGCGTTCTGGTTTATCATTATTTTCTGAGTTGGATGAGGTTTCCTTTTGTTTCTTAGGTTTCTTTTCTTTCTTAGGTTTTGGGGAAGTGATATTATCTGTAAATATTTCTGTATTGCTATTCATAGTTTCATTACCTGATTTAATATCAATATTAAGAAGTTGTGCTGGTTCTTCTAGACAATCTTCTAGATCAAAATCATCAAAGTTTTCTGGGAGATTTTTCATCATAATTTCAATATTACAATCATCTGAGTTGATTGTTTTTCCGTCGAATTCTTTAATAATGTATTTGAAAATCTGTTCAGCAAATCGTTCGGAAGCAGATTGATGAAAGTCCATATTCTTATTAGTAATTTTAATTTAATAATTATATAAAATCAAATTTCAAATTTATTTTTTTAAAAAGTTTAATATAGTTACTCCTGTTAACTCATGTCTTTTCATAAGTTGTTTAATTTTAAGGATTATTGATATATATATATAATTTAAATAAATATATAATTTAAATATTAAAGAATAAAATATATATTTAAATAATAATGGAAAAAGTATTAAGTAGTGAAAAATTTATAAAAGGTTATGCGGAATATAAAAAAAATATAGATATCAATAAATTAAGTAATTTTTTTGATGATATAGAAACAAATCGTAATTATTTTAGGTTGGGTTTAAAAAGATCTAAAAAATTTATAAATAAAAATAATGATACATTAACAATTAAAAATATAAATTCAAATATAAATAAATGTACAGAAGGTAATATGAATACAATTATTAAATTAATTATGGATGACATAAATAAAAATGAACATTTATTAAATTTAGTAATTGAAAACATATTAGAAAAATGTATATTACATAGTAATTATATTCATATTTATATAAATATTATTGACAATATTTTAAATGAAAAAGATATAAATAGAGTATTAAATAATACATTAGATAAATATTATAAATTTATTTTTGAAGAAAATACACAAACAACTGACAATATTTATGAAAATTTATGTAATGAAAACAAAAAAACTGATAATATGATTGGATATTTAATGTTAATAACATATTTGGATAAAAATGATATTATTAAAGAAAGAATAAATGAATTATTAAAAAATATTATGGAAAATATTTTAGAAAAAGAAAATGATGAAATATTTAAATTATTAAATTGTATTCAAAACATCTGTAAAGTTTCAAAAAATTATATTATAAATTATATTGAAATTATAAAACAATTAAAAGATAAGAAATATAATTCAAAAGTTCGCTGTAAAGTAATGGATATTGAGGATATGGTGTTGTGATCTAGCGTCCGGTCCCGGAGTCATTATCGTACACCTGCAACCGTCATGCAATCCAGACCCGGATCGTACGAAGATTCGTTGCAATAATCAACACTTATTCCGTTGAACCCTTCCAGGTATAGACATGCGACTGACCAGTTTTTGCCATTGTGCAATCTCGCTGATCGTGATGGTGCTTGGTCGCCCACCTTCATCCACCATCGACTCTGACCAATATGGCGCTGTGCCGGGCACCGCGCCCATCAGCGTGCACCTGTGTACGCCATATAGATACGGCTTGCTCCATGCCCCGACTGCCATTGACACAGTGTGGATCGTCCAACACACTGGACGCCGTCGGGGGACGGTTCCGTTATAATGTGCCACAGTTCTTGCCCGATATCGGTGCAGGTGCTGGCGCTTTTGATTTCCTCTACGCAGTCAACTGGGTCCGGCTTTGCCACATACTCTTTTTGGACCGGATCCCACACCGCGTCTTTCTTCCAGTCGCCCGCCGCTGCCTCGACCTCGTCCGCAGCAGCGGTCACGTGGTCAGCCATCAGCCCCATCATCTCGCCGGCGGGTCCCTTGTGCCCCTCAACAACTTTACACCCACAAACAGATTCAAGCATATTAGCTAAAAGCATACCTAGAATTAACGCAACTATACAATACATAATTTGATCAGTTCCCATTGTTTTATAATATAACATAGAAAAAAAAAAATAAGTTAATTTATTAATAAATAAATATAAATAAATATAAAGATAATATAAATGGAATATAATTACACATTTGATAATAATATTTATAATAATGGTCCTATGGTATTAGATAATAATACTTCATATGAATATATAATAGATAATTTAGATAACAGTATTAGTATGGGTGGTCCGCAACCGTGTAAACAAGAAAATGAAGAAATAACTGAAATAATAAAAATAAAAAATGGTATAATTAATGTTTTAAATAATAATGATGATATATTTGAAGAAAATGGTTTAGGTATTACAGTTGATGATGGAATAAAATCATTAATAGAAGATTATGATAAATTCTATAATGATTATAAAGTTGAACAAAAAAACTACTTTGAGATTGAAGAACAATTACATAATGAAATAGAAAAATCTAAAAACAGTATAAAAAAATTAGATATGATTGTAAATTTTATGAAAGAATTTGATGGAGATGTTTGTCCTGATGGATTGACCGAAATTATTGTTGAAAATATGAAAATCTTATCAAAAAATATTGAAGAAAATAATAAAATAATAAATATTAGAAAAGAATATATTAATTCAAGGAAAATGATAAATAAATATTTATCATTTATTAAAAAAATGAATAAACTGAATACAGCAAATGTATGTCCTTTATGTTTAAGTAATGCTGTGAATATATACTTGAATCCGTGCGGACATACTTGTTGTGATACTTGTTATGAAAAATTAGAATCAAATCATGATAAGAAATGTTTTTTATGCCGATCGAAAATAATACAGAAAAAACCATTATATTTTTCATGAAATTTATTTAAATTATAAAACCATGGAATTTATTTAAATTATAAAAATGAGAATTATATTTAAAATTTAAATAGATAAATATATAAAATAATGAAAGAATTAATATTATATATGGGTTCTTGTAGATATATGTATAATTGCAAATGGTCATATTTCCCACCCAGATTACATACAACTAAAGAAATATTGTTTTTTTTAGAAAATATAAATAATATAGAAAATATAATAAATATATATCCACCAGATTTAGTTGATTTAATATTTAGTGATATATTTCACCCAGGTGTAATAAAAGATTCAAAAACTTTTATAATTGATTACAATAAAAAATATAATATTTCTGAAACATATAAAGAATTTATATTAGAAATTTCATCAAGAAAAATTTATTATTATAATGATATACCATTAAATCATTATAATACAAATCTTTATTCATATCGTATTAAAAAATATAAATTAAAAGAGAAAATATTAACAGATGATGAAATAGAAGAAGATTTAAAAAAAATAATAGAATTATCAAAAAAGTTTCACCCTAATATAAAAATAAATATAATACCGCACTTAAATCTAAAACTAAAATCTACAAAACAATATATAAAAAAAAGAGATGAACTTGTTAAATTATTAGATAAATTATGTGTTAAATTAAATTTAAAATTTATTAATATAGGGGAATTTATTGAAAATAGTTTATTAAATGATGTATTCTTGGATGAATACATGAAAGATGGAAGACATTATTCATCAGAATCAGTAGAAAAATTAATAAAAAAATATTTAGAAAATAATATAATAAATAACTAAACTTTTTCATAAATGTTTTAATAAATGTTCGAAAAAATTGGCATCAGATGTTTTAGATTTTTTATCTTTAAGAAATATGTAATATAAATCCATATCTATATATTTTGTATATAAATTATTAAAATTAATACCTACAATATTTTTTTTTATAGTAACAATTTTTCCTTTAATATCTAATGATAAATTACTTTTTTTAATACAAATGATGAGTTGATTTATAAAAATATCTTTATCTTTTTCTTGATAAAAATAATAGTTGTTCATTTTAGATTTAATTTCATGTTTTAAAAAGAATATAATTGAATTTTGTTTATTATCAGTTAAATCTAATATAGATTTTAATGGTTCGTAGTTCATATTATAATATATACTTAAATAATTTTTAATATATATTATAATATGATTAAAGATATAAAACAAATCAAAGAACATTTGAAAGACCATTCAGAGATAGAATTACCATATCCATTTAAAGGTGATGTCCATATAAAATATATAACAACAAAGGATAAGGACGAATATTTTTATATTGGTGGAAAATATGTGAGCATAATGAATAATAAAATATTGTTATGTAATAATGGTAGAACATGGGCAGTACCTATAAGTTTAAAGAATAAAGAAGGAGATATAATATATAAAACAAGATTTTTTGTTCATAAAGACTTTAATAAGGTTGAAAAAGAAACATCAGAAGTTTCTGAATTAAAGTCAATTATAAATACACAACAAGATATAATAGATAAGATGAGTAAATCATTAAAAATAAAAAGTCAAGAGAATGAGCAAATGAAACAAATATTAACAAAAATAAGAGATAAAAATATATAATAATATATATGGATGATATTATTAAATTAATATTATTAAATTTAGTTTTAATATATTTTGTTTTTAAAAAAAATAAAATAATATATTTATCATTACTAATAATAATATTTATATATTATTTATATTTGAGAAGTAATAATGTTGAAGGACAATCATTAGATGAAGCAAAAAGTGAAGTAAAATTTATGAAAATGGCAAATATAGATAGATTATTATCTAAATTATTAAATATATATCAACATTCTGAAGAAGATTGTATAGGCGGGTATTCAGAATTTTCAGAATGTGATAAGAAATGTGGGATTACACATAAGTATAAGACATATGTGGTAGAAAATCAAGGAGGTATATTGGGAAGTAACTGTATTGAAAATGATGGCAGAAGAAAAAAGAAATTGTGTGATAAATCAGATGGAGTTTATCCTTGTATAGTCGGAGAATATTGTCAAGAAGATGGTGATTGTAAAACAAATAGTTGTGATCCAAAAACAGATAAATGTGTAGAAGAACGAGTTTGTTCAAACACTAATCTGGATTTATGTAATAAGGAGGACTGTTTAAATTTAAAAAATAATAATGAATATGCTGGAAGAGAATTTAAATATGATGAAGCCGAATCAGGTATTAAATGTAAATTAGAAGAAATAGAGAATAATAATAATAATGGATCTGATGGTGGGTATGATATCTAGTATACCTGATGCGCAGTGTGAAAGTGAATATTTTCTGAAAAAGAAACCGACGATGGACGGATTGCAGATGAGTGTCAACTAAAAATACCAAATTCTGTCTATTTTGAAACTGATGATGACCGGGTCTGAAGAAAAGAATAGTAAATTATGGAAAAAAGATGCATCCCGGGTTATATTGTAAGATAGGATATAAATATTATCCGGATAACCACGCTGAAGACGACAATATAGATGAAAATTTAGGCGTATTTGAACCCATAACCGAGGATGTGTTGTTGGAAACCGAAACGACCGACGACCTAGGAAATTACTGTAAAAACTTCATCCGTATTGGTAAAAGCATTATTACTGGAGAAAATGACACGGTCGAACCCACGTGCGATGAAAGATATTGGTCGCCATTAAGTTATTTTATTAATGAGGATAATTTAAATTTGGGTCCGGTAGTGCCTATTAATGAAATGTGTAAAAGGTGTGACAATGGTTACATGTACAATGTAGAAGAAGAAACGTGTGCGCCATGTCCCGGAATTTCAGAAAATTCCCACGGCAAAATAAGAAATCAATATAAACAAAATGATTCAGGGTACAGTCTGGGAGACGGTCCCGATTTCGGTAAAGGTCTAGAGAAATATTGTAATATGGACCCCGCGGTCGTGACAACTCTGGAACAGACCTGTGGACAACTACATTCTGTAGGAATGGGGTGCCCAGATAATATGGCATGGCAACTAGACGATACGCGCGCCGCCACCGCCGTCACCTATCGTGCTAAATGTTGTGAAGCATGCAAACCGGGTGAAAAACTCGACACTGCTACTCACAATTGTGTGTCGTGTCCGGTTGGGTACCAACAGGATCGAGGTAATGTGGAAAAGTGCGAGAAATGTGTGGACGATACATATAGTTCTGCACAGACAAATGGTGAGTGCATACCATGCCCTGAGGGCGAACAAGGATAAAAATGCATGTGGTAATTATTGTACGAAGGAACTAATTATTGATGGTCATTGTCAAGAAACTTCGGCGGACCCCATTCCTAAAAATTGTACGATGCCTATGGGTACGACCTGGCGACCTCGTCTTAATTGGTGTACCTCCGAGTATAACAGCGACTGGACACTCGACTACTTCGGATTTTATGAAAATTGCTGTGAGGGGAACTTGCCCCCTACTTCGGCGCCGGTCACGCATGTACCCCCGACTACAGATCCTGCTCAAACGCCTGACCAGGTATGTAGCGCGCATTGGGATTGTAAGTATGCGCACGCGCGCCCCATCACGGATGTGGTAAATCCGGAATGCATCGACTCCCTGCCCCAGAACATCCCATACGCAGCGGGCACAACAACTGACGGGGATCTCCGCGTAAAGGTAACCGAGGAATGCGGAAGAGTATGCGGAACCCTCTCTAATTATCCGAATCACTATAATAATAATGGAGTCGCGAACCCTCTCTATGTCTCCGCGCAGCAATTTTGCTCGAACTGCTGTACTGGAAAAACTGCATAAAATAATAAATATTTTTTTATATATAATATAAATATATATATGGATGTAATATATTACATTTTATTTTTGTTATTATTTTTAATAATATGTTCTATATTTTTCAAGAACATAGAAGGTTTTGATGATGAATTTTATTATGATAAATTAATAGATTATAAAACTATACCCAATTCTTATGTAAATGATTCGACACCAAGTAGAACTATAAATAAATTCGGATTTTATAAAGGTGAAGGAACATTTAAAAAAGGATTTAGTGCAGAAACTAAATCAGATGAAAAAATATCTACTTTGAATAAATTATTGAATAGATTATTAGGAAGAATAGTATCAGATAATCAGGATTGTGTAGGAGATTTTGGAAAATATTCTGAATGCGATAAATCGTGTGGTTCAAATTCTTATCAGACGAGAACATATAATGTATCACAAGAAAGAGGTCAAAACGGTTTAGATTGTGCTTTTGAAGATGGATATAAAGAAAAGAAAAGGTGTGGTGTAGATCAATGTCAATTAGGAGATATATGTGAAAATAATGCAGATTGTGGTACAGGTAATTGCGGGGTAAATTCAACCAGGTGTGAAAATATGGTCCCTTGTGATACTAAGAATGTACATGTGTGTGATGAAGATGAATGTATTAAATTAAATGATAACGATGCTGGCAATAATGATAATGATAATGTAAAAATGTTAGATGGGGTTTATATATATAATAATGTTGATGAGGAATGTTTTTTTAAAACGCCTGCCGAAATAGAAGAACTAAATTTAAGTATATATACATATGATTATAGAACAATATCAGAACAAGTGCAAAATCTCGTATTAGATTGTAAATATTATCAAGTAAAAAAAGATGGCGGACCTTGTATAAACGGTTCAAATATAACGGTGGAAGGCGAGGAGGCAAAATGTAAACTTGGTTTTGGTCCACAACCGACAATGTTTAATGGGTCCAACGCCTGTACAGAATGTTTAATTATCAATGATGATGAAACATATAAGAACGCAGATGAGTGTGTATGTGGTCCGCACACGAGTTTAGATATTAGTACCTATACCTGTGAACCTTATACTGGACCACAAGGTAATGTTTGCCCGGAGGATGTTGGTGGTGACCTGTACTTCGTCAAGTTTCTGTCCCCTGTAAGGGAAGGGACCGACCCTGAGTGTCAACCTTGTCCGGACCGCACTGCATTCAGAAAAGAGGATGATGGTAATATTAGTTGTATTCCGTGCGCAGGCGAGATGCAAACCCTATCTTCGATATGTCTCGACTCCGGATCCTGTCCGACACCCGATTTAATAAAACTGAATTTGACGGATCTTCATGGCGATCCTCTGACAGATGGATCGCCTCTGACAGATGGATCGCCTCTGACAGATGTGCCTAGTTATCAAGAACAATGTGTTATTACTACAGATAACCCATCCGCTCTCGTCGAGGAGTACGATTACCCGGGTCGGTGCCCGATAGGGGTAAGCGATTGTTCAAACAAGCCAAATGGTCCGTATGTATGTGAGCGTGGTTACAAGGGGAATTTCTGCGGCACCTGGTGCCAGGACGACCAAGAAGGATGTGTAGAGTCGGGGGAAGTTTGCTTAAAAAATGATGAAGAAAACAGGTTAGAATGTTTGTTAGCAGAAGGTGGAAGATATATTGATGAAGACGGGTTGGTCGTGTCGGCGACCGGGTTATTAACAAATTGCACTGAATACGGTGATTTTTTTCCTATAGTTGGGGCAGATTGTATTGGGGCGTGCAAGCACACCGCCGCGCACATGACAGCGGGGGGAATTCCTGGGGTTGTCGCTGCAGAATGGAAATACAGACCGGGTAAGGATACAGATGGGTTGCACCACGGGTGCCCCGCTGATGCGGAGCAGGGGACGACCTCATGCTCACCGGCGGGTTCGTATGTTGACTACGAGGAATGTAGGTTTTGTGGCGGGCGGGACAATATAAAGGAACTTCACAACGGAACTGATGGTGACTTCAATTTTTTACCAGAGGGTATTACTACGGTCACTAAGGATGGTAATAATTACAAATTTGATCCGGAGACATCCGACGTCGACTTGCGGTGGAATTCCCCATGCATAAATCCTGGGGACATGGAGACAGCGACGACATTCTCGGCATATTTAAAAAGCGAGCAGGATACCTCTTCATGGCGATATGATGATACCAGTCACGCTTGGGTGGTCACTCCTACCCGGTAGAGTAACATAAGATAGAGATTCTAGAGGGCGGCAAACCTATAAATCCTAATCGGATGCGCTGACGTAAACATTGGTTTAAATTAATTACTAAATTTAGTATTATCCCTAAGGACATTCCGTGCTTATGATATTCGTTAAATTATATTCATGTTTAATATTGTAAACTAAATAAACTAAAATAATGATAAAAAAAAATTGATAAATAGTCATATATATAAAATAATAATATAAAAAATATAAAATTAAGGAGTTTTGTTTTTATTTGCTAACCAAGGATCTTCTTCGGTGAGAGCACGTTCGAGGTCACTGGCACCGCCCGGTGCAGGTTCCTCAGAAATAACAGAACAAGGTTCGTCGTCCGAGATTTTCTTTGTTTCCGGTTCTGGTTCTGGCGCGACAGGGTCTTCAACAGATGGTTCATCACAAGGAGTTTCAGAAACATTGTCAAGTTTTTCTTGTGCTTTCTTTTCTTTTTCAGAACGGACACGTTCTTCTTGTGCCGAGCGAATTTTATCTCTTTTTTGTTCTTCATAGAAAATATCTTTATTAACGTTATTTTCTTTATACTTGGTCATCAACTCCTGTAGTTGAGAATCGCCAAAAGTTTCATCTTCAATTTTATCAGCATTGGGATTCCATGGTAGCCAATACCCCACTTGTCCGACGAAAACATGAAAATTGCTATCAGTTTTATGAAGTTTACTTGCTCTGAGTTCAGCTTCTTGTTTTGACTGATAACAACCTCGAACTTTAATACCACGAACTGAAGTTTTGAATTCATTACGCTCATCATATTCTTTTTGGAGGGCGTCCTCATGTTTATAAGTGAAATCTTTATATTGCGCCATTACTTTATCGAATTCCATATCTTGTGATTTGCAGATACTTTGTAAAAATTTACTTACATTGAATGAGTTTCTATCTTCAATAATATCCTCAGGGGAGACGAATGAAAGGCATACATAGTTTTGTCCATTGATGGGGGCGTCAATATCAAGATAATCAGTTTCAGTTGTCATATTTATATATATATAAATATATATTTTTCTTTAAGTAATTTATAATTATAATTATAATTAAAAAAATATAATCTATAAATATATAAATGAATTTAAATATAGATAATTTAATAAAATATTGTATATTGTTTTCAGTGGTAACATTTTCAACATTTTTCATACCCAATTGTAGCATAATGAATCAACATGCGTTATATATAGGATTATTAGCAGGTACAACATTTGTATTATTAGACAAATATTATCCAAGTATAGTTATAAAAAAAGAAGAACATATTTAAATAGATGGAATATATTCCCATTTTAAATCTTTACAGATTTTTTTCCAAATTTTATCTTGTTCCCTAAGTTTTTCTCTAGATTTTAATAAAGGGAAATGTACTAACAGATAATCTAATTCTAATAGTTCACAAAATTTATTTAATACATAATTATAAGATAAGAAATTTTTTCTATCAGGAGGACAATTATTATGAAATGGTGTTTGAATATCTTTAAACATAATGCGTAATTGTTCTTCTGTTTTTCTGGATAGGATTGGTGTTTGTATGCCTGTAATCATATTAATAATATGAGGAATATGTTCATAATATTTATTAAATTTTAGAGTTTTCAAGGTATCTTTTAATATTTTTTGTGTTGTATTATCAATTTTAAAGTTTTTATCTTTTTTGAGGTGTTTTAAAATAGATTCATAAATATGTACAGGAATATCTGTAGTTTCCTTAGACTGAAAAGTACTCAAATGCTCATTAAAATGATTAATTCTCTTATAGCAAAAATAAGTCGATTCTCTAATGGGATCCTTATATGAATTACCATCCAGATTGGCGCATATTTTTTCAGTATATCCACATTTACCACATACAGTTTCAGATGATACAAATGATAAAGTTAATTTTTTATTACAATTCTTACAAATATTTATATTACCAAGTATACTGTCATTAACATATTCATCATTGATATTTGTCATGTATTTGTTTATTATATTATCATAATTTTCTGATTTGTTTTCATTAATAATTTCATTATTATTTACATCATTATTTTCGTTAATAATAAAATCTAAAACTGTTTTTTTTTTAACATCTTTTTTGGATACGCTATTTAGATCATTTAAATTATCAGAATATTTAGAATCATTATCATAATAATCAGATAATAATAATCCATTATCTAGATAATAATCAATATGTTCATCCGCATTATATTTATTATATTGATTTTTTAAATCTAATAATTTGTTTTGCATGATAATATTTTCATTTAAATCTTTTTCTGAATGAATTTTATTTTTTAATATAGTGATATTATTTTCTAATGTTTCTTTTAATGTTTGATTTTCTTTAATATTGTTTATTTTATTACTATGAATAGAATCCACAGTAATTCTTAAATCTGCTTTAATTTTTTTAAGAGGTTTATCTTTTATGGACGTTGTCATTTAAAATGATTAATATATAAAAAAACTATATATAAATCTTTAAATATAACTATTATATCATTTAAGTTTTAAAAATCTTTTAATTTTTGTGATATGTTGTGAATTATATATTGATTTACCTGATTCAATATCCGAAATGGTTTGAACGGGAAGATTAATAGATGATGCTAATTGTTTTTGTGTTAATGATTTATAACACCGTGCTTTCATAATTTCTTGTCTCAGTTCTACTGATATCTTCTTTTGTTTTAAATCACCATCTTCTGCTTTTTTTTCAACAGATATGATTTTTAGAGAATCATTATTAACTTTTTTAGTAGCATTTTTGATATTATCTTTAGGTTTTTTAATAATAATAATAGTTTTGAAATCTTGGTGATTATCTAATGTATCAAAATGATTTTCCATAATTTATATTAATAATAAATAATTTAATTTATCAAATTTAAAATTTGAATATTTAAATAATAATTAGATATATATATATATACATGAGTTATATCCCATTAACTAATTATGAAAAAAAAATATTAAATGATATAAGGAAAAACCAAAAAACATTTAAATTTATTCAACAAAACCCAAAAATCCAAGGTGCCTATGATAGATATGAAAAATATAAATGTGCAATTAATTATAATCAATTTATAGAATTTGGTGGTAAAAAGGACGATTTAAGAAATGATTTACAAAAAAAATATATAATATTAGATGGAATAGATAATATAGATGATATTTTGCCAGATAATACTTCAGAACATTCAATAAGTAGTGAGATTTCTGATGTAGGAGAAATTACGGAAGAAGTAAATATAGTAAATGAAGTAACAAATAAATTTATAGAGAAAACCTGTCCGCCAGAATTAAATGTTCATGAGATTATAAATAATAATTTATTAGAACAAAAAGAAAATATAAAAATAGATGTGACTGATAAAAGATTAAAAACACCATTAAGGTATGCGGGGGGTAAAAGCAAAGCAATATATATATTAGAAAAGCATTTACCAAAAGATATGAATAAAATCACAGAATTTCATGATTGTTTTCTAGGAGGTGGTTCATTTCCAATATATTTATCAAAAATATATCCAAATTTAAAAATAAAAGTGAATGATGTATATAAACCATTATATAATTTCTGGATACATTTGAGAGATAATGGTATAGAATTATCAGATAGATTATTAAAAATAAAAGAAGAAAATAATAATGAAGAAAAAGCAAAAATAATATTTAAGAAAGCACAAGAAAAATTAAAAAATGATGAAGAATATAATATAGAACATGCTATATCATTTTATATAATAAATAAATGTGGATTTTCAGGATTAGTTAGTTCATCATTTTCAAAAATGGCATCAGTATCTAATTTCGCAGTATCTGGTATAGGAAATTTAAAAATATATCATAAAATAATTCAAGGATGGGAAATTTATAATTTAGATTATAAAGAATTTATAGAATCATTTAGTAATAAAAAAGATGTGTTAATATATATGGATCCACCATATATGATAAAAGATAATTTATACGGTGATAGTGGTAATTTGCATGCTATATTTAAACATGAAGAATTCTTTGAAGTATGTCATCAAGTAGAAGCACATCAATTAATATCATATAATTCAGATAATTTAATAAAAGATGCTTTTATAGGATATGATATGTCAGATTATGATTTAACATATACAATGAGATCTACAGGAAATTATATGGAACAACAAAAAGATCGTAAAGAATTAGTTATGAAACGATACGATATTTAAAGAATATTATATATTAATTAGGGTTAAAGAATTTCTCTCTTGTCTCAATATATTTATCTATATCTTCTTTTTTTTCTTTTAATATAAATAATTGTGGTCTACCCTTTCCTCCAAAGTATTCACCTTTAAATCTTACTTCTAAATTATACATTACTTCATTATCATACATAAAATCAAACCATATTTTAGAAGCATCACGAATACCACTTTTAGACCAACAAAATATATTACTGACTCTAATATTACATTTTTCCTTTTTTAATTTTCTATCTAAAGTATTTATTAATTTTTCACCATCATATTCATATACTTTATATGGTAAAATAGTGCCTTGACACATACTATTAATAACACCATTGATAAAATAATCTTTATATTTAATTATATGATTTTCTAATTCTTTCCAATAATCTATTTTTTCACCAATAGAGTAATGATTTTTTGTTGATAATATTTTAGATATTTTTCCATCACCTGATTCACATTTTCTATGATTTTTAAAATTCTTCTTAGTAATACCATTATCATTTAATAGTTTTTCTCTTAAATTAATTAAATGATTAAGTTCAAATGGAAGTCCAGCATCTTCT
>Ga0115560_1001381_pt1 | contig 17386 bp, 18 predicted proteins | sample COGITO_mtgs_1105_5_FD_87278 | JGI IMG/M metagenome (GOLD analysis project Ga0115560, IMG submission 87278) | Pelagic marine microbial communities from North Sea - COGITO_mtgs_110509 | ecosystem: Environmental > Aquatic > Marine > Epipelagic | place: Germany:Helgoland, sampling site Kabeltonne... | reverse complement strand
GATATGGCAGGCTGCGCCAATACCAGAAAGGCCGGCACCCACGATAATAACGTCTCTGTGTTCGATGCTCATTATTATGCGGTCTCTTGTGTCTTATGTGCCGCTAATGTGGGAGTAGCGATTTCAGCAGGCATGCCTTTAAGGGGCTTCTTATTGCGGAAGAGAGTTAGGGGCAGGGTGAATAAGGGAAACAGTTTTTCATAATGCATGGGCGTTAGGCGCTGGGCTAGATCCATTAGCTTGGCATCGGCGCCGACCATAATGCGGCTGCGTTTTTTGCGTACGCCATTAAGAATAATTTGTGAGGCACGGCTAGCGTGCATGCCATTTTCTCTAAAGAATGTGGCTAGTTCTTCCTGACTATCGCCTAGCCCCATCACTTTGCCCACCAAGCGCTGCATTGAGCTGGCGGATGCTGCGCTTTTGTTCATGCGCGCATTGGTCACAATATTGGTGCCAATATGGCCGGGGTGCACGCAATGTATCTGCACTGTGCTGTCTTTCATTTCTTTGGCGAGGCATTCGGTAAAGCCGCGCACGGCAAATTTGGCGGTGTGGTAAACCGACTGTCGTTCCAAGGCGATCATGCCAAAGATAGACGAGGTATTAATAAGCGCGGCTTCTGGGCGCTGTTTTAGATGGGGTAAAAAGGCGCGACTTGAATTAATCACAGCCTGTAAATTGATATTAAAAACCCAGTCCCAGTCGGTCTCGGACAGTTCTTCAAAGGTGGAATCAACCGTCACTCCGGCGTTATTAAACACCAAGTCAACACAGCCATGCTCGGCAATAACCTGCTCGGGCAGGGCTTCGATAGCGACTTTGTCGGCGACATCAAGAATATGGCTGGAGACTTTAACCGGGTAGTCTGAGAGCATCGCAACGGTCTCTGCGAGCGTTGTTTTGTCGATCTCGCAGGCGGCTATATTGGCGCCTGCTTGGGCGAGGAGTACTGCTAGGTAGCGGCCCATGCCTGAACCGGCACCGGTGATAACTGCGACTTTATTGGTAAAGTTTTTCATTGGAATTGCCCCTTTTTATGACGTTCTTTTGCCTGACGGGAATAAGCTCTCCGCGACAGGTGACGTCTTTTTTTTACTAGCCTACTACAGTTCGGTAAAAATCTAATAAAATTATACTAATTAAAAAGGGGGGCGACCCAATACCGAGTATCGACAGAATACTGCTGCATTTTGGACACCGCGGGTCCTTCGATTCGTTGCGCTCTTCCAGGATGACAAAGGGGAAATTCTCAAGGTACAGGCTGAGACCTTATAAGCCCATGTCCTATGGTGAAATAACCCGATAGTTCTAAAACAATAACTGTTAAACTAAACCTCTTGACCTTCTAATTTGACCTAGCATAGAACAGTAAAAACATGGCCTTTGATATGAAAATGGCGCTGGTTCGGCCAGCCCTCAAATACGCGCTAGAGCGCAATGGTCATGGCGCTGCCCTGGGTTTTACTCTGGATAAACTTGAGCGTGGCGAAACCCATCTGACCTTTCCCTATCGCGAAGACTTAGTCGGCAACCCGATTACCGGAGTGGTTCACGGCGGCACCATTGTCAGCCTGCTCGACACCGCCTGTGGTTGTGCTGCAATGACGATCCAGAAATCGCCTTCAGTGACCCCGACCATGGATCTGCGTCTTGACTATATGCGCCCAGCGCAGCCGTTCAAGCCGATTTACGTAGAGGCGAAAGTCTACCGTCAGTCATCCAATGTGATTTTTTGTCGCGGCCTTGCCTGGCAAGAAGATAAAGACAGCCCAATTGCTCACTGCGTGGCTAACTTTATGAAGGTTGATTCGAAAAGCATTCAGTTTCGCAGTATCGCGCTGAAAAAACTGCGTCGCTTGATGCCTTGGCGTCAGACCCCAATCACTGATAGCGAGAGTCGCTAATGAATAAGCAGAATAGTGAACAGTTGCTGCTGGATTGGCGAGATAACGTTGAGGCGGCTCGCTTGGAACGGCATCCTCAAGCGCTGCTGGATATGATTCCCTACGCAGCCTTTATTGGCGCACAGGCCAAGGTCGAGGATCAGCGTCTGCTCTATTGGCTGGACAAACGCGCATCGAATATCGGTAACCCGTCACTGCCGGCGATTCACGGCGGGGTGATTGGTGGTTTCCTTGAGCTGGCGGCGGCCATTGAAATTATTTATAACCTCGATATAGCCGACGTGCCTAAAGTCGTCGACTTCTCCCTCGACTATCTGCGTCCGGGTCGTTACAAGACTATCTACGCCAGTTGCACTGTTATGCGGCAGGGTAAAAAGCTAGCCAATGTGTCGGCGACCGCCTGGCAGGATGACGAGCAAACACCGATTGCCACGGCGCGCTGTCACTTTCTAATCTGAGTGCTTGAAATCTCTTTCTCCGCCCCCATCTGATATGCCATGAAAACAGTTCATGCCAACAACATCAGATCAGGAGATCATCAGCAAATGACAGCAAACGCTAAAGCCAAAGCCGAAACACTGGGTTTTCAAACTGAAGCTAAGCAGCTTCTTCATCTTATGATTCACTCGCTGTACTCCAACAAGGAGATATTTTTACGCGAGTTGATTTCGAATGCCTCAGACGCCACCGATAAATTGCGCTTTGAAGCCCTCGAAAATGCCGCCCTCTATGAAGATGATGGCGATCTGCGTATTCGTATCGCCGTTGATGAAGAAGCCAAAACCGTGGTTATTTCCGATAATGGTATCGGTATGTCACGGGATGAAGTGATCTCCAATTTAGGCACCATTGCTCGCTCAGGTACCGGCGAGTTTTTGAAAAACCTGACCGGCGACCAGAAGCAAGACTCGCAGTTAATTGGTCAGTTTGGTGTCGGTTTTTATTCCTCGTTTATTGTTGCCGACAAAGTAGTGGTTGAAACTCGCCGCGCGGGTGCGGCTGCCGATGAAGCGATTCGCTGGTCCTGTGACGGTGAAGCTGATTATCAAATCGAACCCATCGAGCGTGCCGAGCGCGGCACCTCGATCACGCTGCACCTAAAAGGTGATGAGCAAGAGTTTGCCAACGATTGGCGCCTGCGCAGTATTGTGAAGAAATACTCTGACCATATTGCTATCCCGGTGCAGATGCTCAAGCAGGAGACGCCACCCATGCCCGGCGCTGAAGATGATGCTGAGGCCGATAAACCCGAAGTCAAAGCGCCAGAATGGGAAGCGGTCAACGATGCTCAGGCATTGTGGACGCGTTCGCGTCAGGATATTAGTGATGACGAGTACAAAGAATTTTATCGACTGGTGTCACATGATTTTGCCGAGCCACTGTCTTGGAGTCACAACCGAGTAGAAGGCAAGCAGGATTACACTAGTCTGCTCTATATCCCCGGTATGGCACCGATGGATCTCTACCAGCGTGAGGCATCGCGCGGTATCAAGCTATACATCAAGCGCACCTTTATTATGGACGATGCTGAGCAGTTTATGCCGATGTATCTGCGCTTTGTTAAAGGTGTTCTCGACAGTGCGGATCTGCCGCTGAATGTCTCCCGTGAAATTTTACAAAAGACGCCACTGGTCGATAGCATTCGTGCCGCCCTGACCAAACGTGTGTTGGATATGCTTGGCAAAATGGCCACCAATGAGCCTGAAAAATATGCGACTTTCTGGGCGCAGTTCGGGCCGGTATTAAAAGAAGGCCCAAGCGAAGACCACAGCAACCGTGAGAAAATTGCCAAGCTGTTCCGATTCGCCAGCTCCACCAGTGAGTCTGCGGCTCCAGAAGTCAGTCTTAGCGATTACATCGGTCGCATGAAAGAAGGGCAGGACAAGATCTATTACCTCACCGGTGACAGCCACTCGGTCATTAACAATAGCCCTTACCTAGAAGTCTTCCGCAAACATGGTATCGAAGTGCTATTGATGTCGGACCGCATTGACGAATGGATGATGGGCTACCTTTCCGAGTTCGATGGCAAGTCGTTTCAGGATATTGCCCGCGGCGAACTTGATCTCAGCAAGATCACCGGCGAAGAGCCCAAAGCTGACGATGCTGATGGCAGCGAGGGCGACGATAAAGAGCAGGGTGCTCTGTTGCAGCGCCTTAAGTCTCTGCTCGATGGCAAAGTTGAAGAGGTTCGCACCACCACACGTCTGACCAGTTCGCCAGCCTGTCTGGTGGTGGGTGCCAATGATATGGGCGAGCAGATGCGCAAGATTATGGCCGCGGCCGGGCAGCCGGTGCCCGAGGCCAAGCCAATTCTTGAAATCAATACAGAGCATCCGCTGGTCAATAAACTCGACAGTGAGGCTGACGAAGAGCGAGCCAAAGTATTGGCCAGCCTACTGTTTGATCAGGCTGCATTGTCTGCTGGACGACCACTGGAAAATCCAGCTCAGTTTGTTCAGGAACTCAACCGTCTGATGTTTGAAGCCTAACAATCATTGTGCCGCAACAAAAAAACCTGTCGATGGAGCTTTTCGTCGACAGGTTTTTTTATTTTTGGCGACTGTCACTGCCGCCTACATCGCCTTATAATGCCCAACTCAGTCCGACTCATCTAACTGGAGCAGGGTCTTTTTGACAAACAAGAATAAGCATAAAATCGCCGTATTGGGGGCAGGTAGCTTTGGCACCGTGATTGCCAATATGCTGGCGGTCAATGGATATGCCACGACCCTGTGGATGCGTAGCGAGCAACAGCTTGAGGATATTGTCAGCAGTGGCGAAAACCGCGCCTATCTTCCCGGCTACCGTTTTGATTCAAGATTGCATTTTACCAATGATATCCAACAGGCCTTAGACTCTGTAGACAGCGTCTTTTTTGCAGTGCCCAGCTCCGCGCTGCGGCTTGTAGCGCAACAGGCCAAACCATGGATCGACAGTGATGTCGCCCTTATCAGCACCGCCAAAGGAATTGAAGCGGACAGTTTTGCGCTGCCAAGCCAGATTCTTGGGCAGGAGCTGCCGGGCAACCAAGTCGGTGTCATTAGCGGCCCCAACTTGGCGAAAGAGATCGCCAACTATGAAATCACCGCCACGGTTATTGCCAGTGAGCACGACGCTATCTGCACTCTCGTGCAGCAACTGTTGGCGTCTAAATACTTCAGAATCTATGCCAACCATGATCGCTACGGGGTCGAGCTCGCCGGTGCGCTAAAAAATATCTATGCCATCGTTGCCGGTATTGCTGAAGCGATGCAGGTTGGGCAAAACACCAAAAGCGTTGTACTAACCCGCAGCCTCGCCGAAATGAGTCGTTTTGCTAGCCACCTCGGCGCCGATCCCATGACGTTTCTGGGCTTGAGTGGTGTTGGAGACCTCTACGTGACCTGTAGTTCACCCCTGAGCCGCAACTTCCGGATCGGTCTGGCATTGGGCGAGGGTAAAAGTCTCGAGCAGGCGATTATTGATGTTGGGCAAGTGGCTGAAGGCGTAAATACGACTAAACTAGTCAAGGAGAGAGCTGACAAATTAGGTATTTATATGCCGTTGGCCTCAGCTCTGTACGCCACAATGTTTGAGCAGCGACCGATTATTGAGTCGCTGCGCAGCATGATGGTTGCAGAGCAAAATACTGATGTTGAATTTATGGTGAAATCAAATGAGCGATAAAAAAATGCCTTTAACCAATTCCAACACTTGGATCCGTGCCGCGTACATGCTCTTATTCGGCTTACTGCTGGCGGCCGCGCGGCTGGTTATCAGTATTGTCGTTGTGGTGCAGTTTATCTTTGTGCTGTTCACTGGCAGCGACAATCAAAATCTGCGAAATCTTGGTCAGGGTTTGGGTAAGTGGGTCTATCAGACCTTGATGTTTCTGACCTTTAATAGTGAAGACAAGCCTTTTCCCTTTGATGAGTGGCCCTCCATTAACCCGTCAGAGGGTTATTCGGTGCGTCCAGTTGATGTCGTTGAAGAGGCCGAATTGGTCGATGCTGAAGACGTGATCGACGATGATATACCCTCGTTTACTGCTGATGAATCTGACTCAGACGAAGGCAGCAACAAAACCACAAAGTAAACTGAATATAGTGTAAAAAATCGCCGGCTGCGGTATTGCCTCAGCTGGTTTTTTTTAGCCTGTGCAAGCGATTGATCAATCAAGGGACTGTTTTTCAACCGGTCAATAAATCAATAATAACGGGATTGACGATGTCTCTTAGTTTTATCTGTGAAAGAACCTTTCAAGTAAATGGCTTAACCCTCACTGCAAAAGAGTGGGGCTCACCCGGCTACACGCCAGTTATCGCTCTGCACGGCTGGCTAGACAACGCCGCCAGCTTTGATGTCATGCTGCCTTTTATGAGTGATATGCATGTGATTGCACTGGACTGTGCTGGTCATGGTGGTAGCAGCTTTCGCTCAGCCGACTCTGGCTACAATATCTGGCAAGATATCGCTGAAGTTCTCGCGGTGGCAGATCAGCTTGGCTGGGATCGATTTGCACTGTTAGGTCATTCCCGCGGCGCCATTATCGCGAGCCTGATTGCCGGCACATTTCCCGATCGCATCACCCATGCTGCACTGATCGATGGTTATCTGCCAGGTCTTGCCGACGCCAATGGGTCGGCTAAGCAGATGGCCAAATCTGTTTATGAAAACAAACGTTTCGGTGCCTCGGCACCGAGTTTCTTTGCAGACTATGATCGCGCAGTTCAGGCGCGGGTAAATGGCTTTATACCTTTAAAAGAGGGTGCTGCCTCTGTCTTGGCCGAGCGCGGTGTTCGCCAGCATGAGAAAGGCTTTTACTGGCACACTGATCAGCGTCTAAAGGCGGCATCGCAGATCAAGTTAACCCGAGATCATATGAAAGATTTTTATACCTCAGTGACGGCGCCGGTAATACTGATCCAAGCCGAAGACAGCGGCTTTACCCCCGATGCACTGCAGCATGAAACCTTCTCCTGGCTGGTCAATTTCCGACTGCTGAAAATGCCAGGCTCACACCATTTACATATGGAAGAACAGGCCCAGCAGGTCGCTGATGAAGTTCAGCGATTTATATTGCCAGCCTAATTTATTAACGAATAAGAGGAGGCCACCGTTGGCTAAAATTGAATTCTCTGATGCTGAAAAAGGCGCGATCGTGAATAAAATAAAGCTCTACTTTCGCGAGGAGCTGGATCAGGATATCGCCCAGTTTGATGCTGAGTTTTTACTCGACTTCTTCTCTGAAGAAGTGGGTGCCTACCACTACAATCGCGGCCTCTACGATGCCAGAAAAGTGCTTGAGGAAAAGCTTGAATCGATAACCGACGCCTTTTATGAAATTGAGAAACCCACTGATTTTATGCGCTGAGCAAATTCTAAGCCTCTTATCATTTCAGTAATGGAATGCCAATCATCAGCCAGACAATGCTGCATAGCAGCAGGCTGACAAATACCGCCGCAGAGCCAGTATCTTTGGCCAATCCTGACAGTTCGTGGTAGTCGAGACTAATGCGGTCGATGGCAGCTTCAATAGCTGTGTTGAGCAATTCAATAATAATCACCAGCAATATCGAGCAGATAAGGAACAGTCGCTCGCTGGTCGTGACATCAAGCCAACATGCCAACGGAATCATAATAGTGGCGGCGATTATCTCCTGACGAATTGCTGCCTCATAAATAAAATTGTGGCGCAACCCTCTATAGGAATAGAGCCCGGCGTAGATGATGCGGCTAATTCCGCTACGTTTTTTCATTTTCATGCGGTGGCTCCATACGTTTTTGGTCGCTGACGCTGACCAGGTTAGATGAAAATATTGGATAGATAAGCATTGGCACAAACCAACAGACCGCCAATGTTGATAGGTCATGAGAGAGAAAATGCGCGCCACGTAATTGCTGCGCGATGCCGTAGATCAATCCCAGGGCCATACCAAATAGCAATCCATGATATTTCAGTGCCGGACATACCATCAGGGCAAAGAAATACAGAGCCACCCAGGCGTAACCAGAGCTGGCATGTCCTGCGGGAAAGCAGCCAGAATCGCCGTTAAAGCCGTGAAACCACTCAATCATATCTTGGCTGCCGCCAAGGAAGTTAACCGACCAGGGACAGGGAACGCCTGAGATTTTCTTGAGCAAATTAATACTGACTAGCGCGATAAAAATACTCAGTGTCAGGTAGACCAGTGGGCCTCGGTGCTGTTTAAAGTCTGGCAGCAAGCAGCAGCAGAGAAGCGCTATATACAGCAGCGCAAAGAACATTCTGCCACCTTGGTGTATAACCGTTTCCAGCCAGAAATAATCCTTTAGGGCCCAACTCTGCCCCTGACTGTCATAGAAGATTGTCGCCAATGTACTGTCCAGTTTTAAGCCTGCTATAAGACCCAAAAGCACAGCCATCAACAAGGCTGGTAATAGGCCATGCTGCAGATAAAACACTGCGTCGGTTTGATGTCTCGAGTAAGACTGAGGCATTAGCGGCTGGTACAGCCACGGAAAATATCCAGCACTGGATTATAAAGCGTGCTGTTTATGTCAAGCAGACCGAGCACCGAGCTAAAAAGATTGTCATGCGAGATGGGCATTGCAGCAGTCTGCTTAAGACAACGTCTGTCAATCGCAAAGCGCTCGCTAAAACTATTCGACAGCCATGCCAGCATGGGAATCTGGATCTGTTCTGTCGGCGCTATAAAGTAGGGCGCAGCGTGCAGATAAATACCCTTTTCGCCGAGTGACTCACCATGGTCGGAAATATAAATAACAGCCGTCGTATATCTGTCGCTAAGCTGTTCCAGGCGCTCAATGGCCTGCGAGATAAACAGGTCGGTATAGAGAATCGTATTGTCATAGGCATTAATAATTTGCTCTCGTGAGCAATCTTGCAATTGGCTGGTTTCACAGCTGGGTGAAAAGAAAGCCATGTCCTCGGGAATCTGTTTGTAGTAAGAGGGGCCGTGGCTACCCTGTTGGTGCATGACGATCACGCGATCTGTATTCACCGGCGTATCGAGAACCGGCAGCATTGCTAGATCAAAGCAGCGCTGGTTGCTGCAGGTCTCAGGGTCATACTCCACGCTAACCTGCGGTGTGCGAGCACAGACACCTTTGCAGCCGCTATTATTATCCAGCCAAGAAACATCAAGTCCAACCTGAGCAATCAGGTCGAGCAGGTTCTCTTTTTTTGCTGCCGCTTTGCGTGAGAAGTGCACGCGATCATCATCAGAGAACATGCAGGGCAGCGATATTGCGGTTGAGGTTCCGCAGGCAGTTACATCAGAGTAATAAATAATATCTTTGGCCGCCAAATTGGGATTGGTATTGCGCCCATATCCGTCTAAGGAAAAATTCGCCGCCCGCGCCGTTTCGCCAATGATCAATACAAAGAGTAGAGGTTTTTCTGGTTTTATCTGCCATGTGTCACCTAAGTTGGCCGTTTCGTCAAGACGAGCGATGGTCGGTCTGATCTCCTCAGAGTCTGTCAGTGCCTTGGCAGCGCCATAGATAATATTGCTGGGTGTGACGAGATAGCGAATCTCTTTGTGCGTGCGGGTGACGGAAGCCACGGTCTGATAGCTTGGCAAGCACAGTGCTAGTGCAGCAATCAAACTGATAGCCGGAACACAGATGGTTTTGATTAGGCCTTTAAAGCCGTGATCCTGAATAATCTTTAATTTAACTATCAAGAAGCTCGGCACTGCGGCATAGATCAGAAGGTGTAGGAGGAAACCTATGTTAAAGAGCTCCAGCGTTTCGTGGCTATCGGTTTGCAACACATTAACGATCATGTCGGCGTCGATATAAACCCCGTAATGATCGATAAAGTAGGACCCCGTTGCAGCGGCGATGACAATTAAAATCAGACTGTATTTGTGCCCGGGAAATAGCGCGGCAACATTGAGGAAGCTAAAGCAGATTGTGCTGGCGAGTATATAAAAGGTCAGGTAAAAATACACCGACGACGCGCTTTTGACGCCGACTATACCTATCAGGTTGAGCCATAGAGAGTCGTTATACAGTGCTGTCAGCAGCGCCGCGACGAGAACATTGAGTGATGTAGAACTGATGGTTCTACTGTTATATAGCCGAGTGGCTGCAGTGGTGGCATCGGCAAGTAAGTTCCAGCGCATAATAGATAGCTCGATAAAAAGTGGGTACTGTCAAATCCGCTTTCTAGCGGAGCGGATGAGCGCACTGTATGCTTAGAACCTTAAGGTTTTCTGAAGTGACGATTTATCTATCTATTGGATTCTTGTTTGACAGGTTTAATTGGAAAATGTGGAGATTTGAAATGACGCAGCTTAAACAACAGCAGTGCACGGTGTGCCGGCCAGGTGCCGCACCGGTGAGTGACGCCGAATTGGATAGATTATTGCCCGAGCTTGCCGGCTGGCAGCTCGAAGTGCGCGACGGTGTTAAACAGCTGGAAAAACAATTTCGCTTTCCCAATTATGCACAGTCTATGGCCTTTACCCAGCGAGTCGCAGAATTGGCCGAAGCCGAAGATCACCATCCGGCGATACTCACCGAGTGGGGCAGAGTCACCGTGACCTGGTGGACCCATACCATTAATGGTTTGCATATCAATGACTTTATTTGTGCGGCGAAGACAGATCAGCTGGCGGAGCAATAATCATCAGCCTCTGCCCATCAAGCACTAACCGCTAGATAACAAAAAGCCCACGGTTAGGTGGGCTTTAAGCGACTGCTACATTCAGCCTAAGCTTAGTTGTGATTCAGCAGCGTCAGGAACTCAGTGCGGGTGGCCTGATCGGTGCGGAAGGTGCCGAGCATCGCCGAGGTTTTCATTGACGAGTTCTGCTTCTCAACGCCGCGCATCATCATGCACATATGCTTCGCTTCAACGATCACGCCAACGCCACGAGCTTCGGTCACATTTTGAATAGTCGAGGCAATTTGCTGAGCTAGCGCCTCCTGAATTTGCAACCGGCGGGCAAACATATCAACAACCCTGGCAACTTTGGACAGCCCGAGCACCTTACCGTTGGGAATATAGGCAACGTGACACTTGCCGATAAACGGCAGCAGATGATGCTCGCACAGCGAAAACAGCTCAATATCTTTAACAATCACCATCTCTTCTGAATCGGACGGAAACAGCGCATCATTAATCACTTCTTTGATATCCATCTCATAGCCACTGGTGAGGTAGGAAAATGCCTTAGCCGCTCTATCAGGGGTGTCTAGAAGCCCCGGGCGAGTAATATCTTCGCCAGTGCTCTGTATGATTTTTTCGTAGTGATTTCTCATTGAAGGTGTTTCCAGGCAAGTAAATTTTGTTTGTATCGTTATACGGCGCATTCTGTAACAAAGTGCACATTATTGCCAGTTTCAAGGGTAAAATGTTTGCCCAGCGGAGAATGCATAACCATGCCAGATAATCACATTACTACTGAGTCAGATGGTGACTTGGATTCATCGAATAGACCCTCGACGACAGTCTCGACCAATACGGTTGCCGAGATGCTCGAACACGGCCAGTCGCTGTTTGATAACAGTAGTCTTTACTTTGGTCATGGCACTGACAATAGTTGGGATGAAGCGGTCTATTTGCTCTCGTTTGTACTTGAACTGGCCCCGGATGTTGATCGCACCGTGCTTGAACGAACCCTCACAGCGGCGCAGCAGGCGGCTATTTTGGCGTTGTTTCAGCGCCGCATTGATGAGCGTATTCCCGCGGCCTATCTAACTGGGCGCGCCTGGTTTTGTGGGTTACCCTTTACTGTCGACGAGCGTGTGATTATTCCGCGTTCACCCATCGCGGAGCTGATTATCAATGGCTTTCAGCCTTGGTGCAGCGCCGAGCCAAACCGCGTACTCGATCTCTGCGCCGGCAGTGGCTGCATCGGCATCGCCTGCGCCTATGCCTTTGAAGCTGCCGAGGTAGTCGTCAGTGATATCTCGCCTGAGGCTGTGGAAGTGGCGCAGAGTAACATCGCACTGCACAAATTGGACTATCGAGTGTCAGCGGTTGAATCAGACCTGTTTGAGCAGTTGCGCGGCGAGCAGTTTGAGCTGATTGTCAGCAACCCGCCCTATGTCGATGCCGACGATTATTCCTCGATGCCCGACGAATATTATCACGAACCTGAGTTGGCTTTAGCCTCCGGTGACGACGGCCTCGACTTTACCCGCCGACTGTTGCGCGAGGCAGCCGATCATCTCACCGATGCGGGCGTGTTGGTAGTCGAAGTAGGCAACTCCTGGGTGGCCCTGGAACGGGACTTCCCGACAGTGCCCTTTTTGTGGCTCGAATTCAGTGAGGGTGATGGCGGGGTGTTTTTGCTGACCCGCGAGCAGTTACTCGAACACCGCGAATCTTTCCAATAAGTTACGTATAATCGCTGGCTTGTCAGCAGATACTTTAAGGCTAACCTGCACTATGTCCGGAAACACGATAGGAAAACTCTTTACCGTCACCAGCTTTGGTGAAAGTCATGGTTTGGCAATTGGTTGTATTGTCGACGGATGTCCTCCAGGACTAGAGATCAGTGCCGCCGATTTGCAGCCCGATCTGGATCGCCGCAAGCCCGGCCAGTCGCGCTATACCACCCAGCGCCGTGAAGACGATGAAGTGAAAATCCTCTCTGGTGTGTTTGAAGGCAAGACCACCGGTGCAGCTATCGGAATGATCGTTGAAAACAAAGATCAGAAGTCTAAAGACTACAGTAAAATCAAAGACTTATTTAGACCTTCTCATGCAGATTATACCTACCACCAGAAGTACGGCGAGCGCGACTATCGCGGTGGCGGACGCAGTTCTGCGCGTGAAACAGCGATGCGCGTCGCCGCGGGTGGCATCGCGAAAAAGTATTTGAAAGAGCAGTTGGGCGTCGATATTTTCGGCTATGTGTCACAGCTGGGACCGATTGTCGCCGAAGGGTTTGACCGCGCTGAAATCGAGAACAACCCGTTTTTCTTTCCCGATGTCGACAAGATTGCCGAACTCGAAACCTATATGCAGGCGCTGACAAAAGAGGGTAACTCGATCGGCGCGCAGGTCACTGTGGTCGCAAAACAGGTTCCTGTGGGTCTCGGCGAGCCGGTTTTTGATCGCCTCGATGCCGATATTGCCCATGCACTGATGGGCATCAACGCCGTCAAAGGCGTGGAAATTGGTGCTGGTTTTGACTCAGTGAGTCAAAAGGGTACAGAGCATCGCGATGAGATGTCGCCAGAGGGTTTCCTGTCGAATAATTCCGGTGGCATTCTCGGTGGCATTTCGTCGGGCCAAACCATTGTCGCCAATCTGGCGCTTAAACCGACGTCGAGCCTGCGCATACCGGGCCAATCGATCAACACCGCAGGTGAGTCAGTAGAAGTCGTTACCACCGGCCGCCATGACCCCTGTGTCGGCATCCGTGCGGTGCCGATTGCCGAAGCCATGTTGGCGATCACGCTGATGGATCACTATCTGCGCAATCGCGGTCAGAACGGCGATGTCGATAGCGGTCTTGTGTCAGTGGGGCCAGAGCGCTAAGCCAGGCCCATTGAGACCGGCCTGCTTTAAACCTTGCTACTTTACCCTATTAAATTCCCTACTAAAGACCCTCTAGCCAGGTTGCCAGGTCAGCATAGACCTCGGTGTTATTCTTTTCGTTAAGCATCTCATGGTGTCCGCCTTCGTAGAGGCGACAGCTGACCTGCTTAACGCCAGCTTGCTGAATAACGGCCTCGAGCTTCTTGACCCCTTTGCCCTGTCCGCCGACCGGGTCGAGCGCGCCCGAAAAAATATAGATTGGCAGGTCTTTATTGATCTTAGCCATTGCCTTTGGCGCGGCTAACTCAGCCAGTCCGCGCAGAAAGTCATACCAGGATTGGGTCGAAATGGCACCGCCGCAGTGTGGATCTGCAATATAGGTATCAACCACCGCCGGATCGCTGGAAATCCAGTCTTTTTCAGTGCGTACTGGCTTAAAGGCATTGTTAAAGGCGCCAAAAGACATGCTTTCCAGCAGCGTGCTCACTGATCGGCCACCCAATCGTGCGCGTTCGACTCTGGCGATTTGACTGGCCGTGCGACAGAACCAGGGCGGGGCATAATTGGACCCAGACAGCACCAAGCCCTGCAAGCGCTCAGCAAGCGTGTCGGCATAGCGCTGGCAAACATGCATGGCCAAAAATGAGCCCATGCTGTGACCGAGAATAATAAGGGGTAGCTGATTGTCCTTGCCGAGATGCTCGATCAATTGCAGCTGATCATCAACCATCTGATTCCAGCCATCGCTGTCAGCGAAGTGGTAGAGGTTGCCGTTAGCCTCAGCGGTTTTGCCATGGCCGCGATGATCATCAGCGGTGACCTGGTAACCCTGTTGGTTGAGGTAAGCAGCCAGACCCGCATAGCGAGCACTGTGTTCCGCCATGCCATGCATAATATGCACCCAGCCTTTGGCTTGCTGCGGCTTATCAAGCGGCCACTCGTGGAAGTAATAGTCGCCGGGTTCACCGGCGGCAAAGGCAATCATTTTTAAGCTCATAGGTTTGTTATCGTTATTTTTATTATGATTGAGTTAAACGTAAACCCGCCGTCAGGAGATCCTTCGGCTGCGCATAGGATGACACACTGCTAGCCAGCTGCGCTCAGCGTTTCTTGCGGCGCTTCTTCGCTAGATGATCAAACAGCGCAATATATTGCCCAGTCAACTTATGCGACGGGGCAAAATAAATCAGTGGCACACATTCGTTGTGCGATTCTTTCATTTTCACTGACTGATTGAGGTAGGTCGGTATGATCGGCAACTTCTCTTTCTTCATCTCGGCGATCAGACGTGTCGGCAGCGACGCGGAGGGCTGGAACTGATTGACGACAATGCCACCAATGCTGAGATCCTCATTGTGGTCTTCGCGGATCTCATGGATCACATCGAGAATAGAGTAGAGCGCCTGTCGTGAAAAGGCATCGCAGTCAAAGGGTATCAGCACGCTGTCGGCAGAGATCAGCGCTGAGCGTGTGTAAAAATTCAATGCCGGCGCGGTATCGATATAGATTTCATCAAATTCGTTATCGAGTTTATCCAGCAGATCGCGCAGCTTATAGATCTTCTGGCGTGACTCGAGCTTGTGTTCGAGGGCCAGCAGATTGACGCTTGAGGGCAACACATAGAGGCCCTCAAAGGGCGTTTCATGAACGTAATCGAGCGCTTCATTGAGTTTCGAGGAGAATTCCAATGTGCCATCAAAATAGTCGGCGACAGTGTTCTCTTCGGCGCCATCCCCAAGCAGGTAATGTGTAGAGTTGCACTGCGAATCAAGGTCAACCACCAGTGTTCGCTTGCCCCGTGCGGCACTGATAGCGGCTAAATTACAGGTGATACTGGATTTGCCGACGCCACCTTTCTCGTTAAAAATGACTCTTCGCATTGCCTCAATCCCATCGGTTAAAAATGATCTTAGATTCTACCCAAACTCGACGGCAAAGCGGTAGCTCTGCCGCTACAAAATAGGCTTTTAATCAGCTCTTGGATAGAGCGGCTGCAAGATTGCTTGCCCTGATTGCTGCGCCTCTGTGTTCGGCACAATGGCGTTGCGCAGCAGTCTGACCAGCAGTTTCAAATCAGGCTGCAGTGCATGGTGTGTGTTGTAGAGAGCTTGGTCGAGCAGATCGAACTGTTCCTGTAACTGAGGCTCTTTGAGCAATATAGCAATCTCAGCCAAGGTCTTAATCCGCTGCTGCGGAAAAATGCAGCGGCCCCAGACAATAATGGCGTCACGCATCGCGGCGAGATCAGATTTTTTCGCGGCGCGCTCGATATTGCTGAGCAGTTGTTTGAGTTCGAGTCTGGCGGCATGCACGTCGGCTTTATTTTGCGCTGGGGCGGTGCGGGGCCGGCGCCAAAACAACAGCGCTAGGAGTGCCAGCAAGATCAGGTTGATCACCAGCGATACCTGCAGGGATAGTGACGAACGCAATTCTGACAACAGTGACTGCTGAGGCTGCAGGTCACTCGAGAGCGGCTGACTAGCTGCAGTATTGGCGCTGGCTTGCAGATTATTGGCGGCAGCCGCAGGACTCGTGTAAGGGTTGGCCTCATTCAGTTCGGCAGCGGCAACCTGCAGCGTAACGGCGTCGAGACTGGCGGTCTGCATACGCTGATTAACGGTGTCCCACCAGCGCACAGTAATCGCCGGCAGCGTGATTTCGCCGGCACGATTGGGCACCAGCGCGAAGGACTCGCGGCGAATGCCGGTCACGCCATTGCTGTCGACGCGCTCGTCCAACTGCGCTTGGTCGGGGTAGAGTTTGTAGTCGTCACTCTCGGTGATCGACAGTGGCTGTATTTGCGCGCCAGTTAAGCCGTCTGCGCTAAGCGTAATCGTGCGGGTAATCGGTTCGCCGACCGCGAGCTGGTCGAGCTTATTGCTCCAGGTTTCATTCAAGCTCAGTTTGCTTGCCGGCATCCAGTTGTCGATATCGATATGTGCAGGTCTTGCCATCACATCAATGGTCTTGGCATCAGTGCTGCGGATAATGCGATTGCCGCGCGCGCTAAAGCCACCAAAGCGACTGTTGCTGGCTTCATAGGCACCAAATCGCAGCGCCGGAATCTCGAGTTTGCCGCTAACCTGGGGGAAGAGGGCATAAATGATTTCGACCACCAGATAATTTTTGCCGCCGACATTCTTTTGGAACTGCGTCTCCGAGACTTTTTGCACAACGGCGTCATCAATCTTGAGGTCATCCAGCGAAAGGTCGCTGAGTCGCACTGAGGTGTAGAGTCGGTGAGTCAGCAACAGCTGCTCTTGAATATAAACCGCCGACTTGTCGACCACTGTCTCGGTATAGACCGGTTGTCCCGATACCGATGCACTGCTGGCTTTTCGCACTGTGATCTCGATGGCATCACTAATGTCATTTTTATATTTGATCGACGGAATCAACAGCCTTCCGATGCGCTTGGGTGCCAACAGTAAAGTCCAATCGGTGTAGGACTGCGCCTGACCATTGACGCGCGAATACTGCTGCTGACGGCTGGTGGAGAGGATTTCAAAATCGCTCTCCAGCACCTCAAACTCCGGCTCGCCGATCAGCGCTTGAGAGTCTAAACGCACCAGCAGTTGCAGGGTTTCATTGCTGTCAATAACGGTGCGATCTGCTGTTGCAGTCAGGGTTGCCCAGCTGTGGCTGCAGGCCAACGCCAGCATAACCATTAGCGGCATCAAAAAGACTTTTCTCAGTGTAGTTATTTTAAGCGTCATCATTTCTACCAGCGCTCTTGCTGTTCATCATTGGGGGGTGTTGGACGGCGCTGCTCAAGGGCGCGCTGCCGCGATTGATAGCGGAATTTTTCCCGCAGCAAGCCACCTGGGTCATCTGGAACCCGGCGCAGCCACTGATCCAGTTCCTGCTGGGCCTGCTTGTCTTCTTCGCTCTGCTCTTTGTTTTGTTCTTCGCTCTGCTCTTTGTTTTGTTCTTCGCTCTGCTCTTTGTTTTGTTCTTCGCTCTGCGGTTCTTGCTGTTGCTCAGACGCCTGTTG
>Ga0115560_1001380_pt1 | contig 17386 bp, 10 predicted proteins | sample COGITO_mtgs_1105_5_FD_87278 | JGI IMG/M metagenome (GOLD analysis project Ga0115560, IMG submission 87278) | Pelagic marine microbial communities from North Sea - COGITO_mtgs_110509 | ecosystem: Environmental > Aquatic > Marine > Epipelagic | place: Germany:Helgoland, sampling site Kabeltonne... | reverse complement strand
AGTCGAAGAAGTAGTTGACGAAGTAGTCGAAGAAGTAGTCGAAGAAGTAGTCGAAGATGCCAAAAAGCACATGATTCCTAAGCGGCGTCTTGATGATGTTGTTGCTAAGCAGCGTAAAGCTGAACAAGAAGCAGCGGAATTACGCAAAGAGTTAGCTGAAGCTTTGGCTAAAGCACAGGCGATTCCTGCAATTGATGTGCGTGCACTGTCAAAGCAACGTAACGAAGCCGTACTTGATGGCGACTTGGATAAAGCAGCAGAAATTGATGAACAGTTGCACGCAGCTACTCAGCAAACTGCTTCTGAACCTATCGACATGGACGCTTTAGAAGCGCGTGTGGAAGCGAAGATGGAATTAAAGTCGACGCTCACATCCGTTTTTAAGGAATACCCACAGCTAGACACAGATTCTGACGTTTTTGATGAAGACTTGAACGCAGAAGCACTGGTGTTTCAGAGTGCTTACCTAAATCAAGGTTATTTACCTGCCGAAGCGGTTCGCCGTGCGGCTAACGCAGCAGTCCGTGTGGTTCGCCCAGAGCTTTTGACTGAGACAGCGGAGCCAAAGGCGGCTGTTAAGACTCGAAAGACTAACGTAAAAGGTAATGTTGAAGCCTCTAATGCTCAGCCTCCGAAAATGAACCAAGGTGAATCTGGTGGAAAGACCAGTTCCGAAATGGTCGACATTACGAAGCTGACTGATGAGGAATTTGACGCATTACCTGAAGCGACACGCGCTAGAATGCGGGGTGATTTGGTTTAAATGTTGTGAAATAGTAGTTCAGCTATTATCATTCATTTCAGTAGTAGCTCAGACGATACATGAGCTCGACCAGCGCGGTGCGTTAACCGCGTTGTGATCGCCCACATTAAAAGGCGTGTTATTTCGTTGTCCTCACGATACGGGAACCCAGAACTGGTGCATAAGGCTCCAGTTAATTTGCACATTTTTGTTTAAATAAGGTACATCAAAATGGCTACAACCAATTTTGCTGCCCTTACTAGCGAACAAAAGACTGCATGGGCTCGTGACCTTTGGCGCGTCGCTCGTAATACGTCTTTTGTTAACCAATTTGCTGGTAAAGGCCATAACGCGATGGTTCAACGTATTGAGACGTTGACCAAATCCGAGAAGGGCGCTCGCGCCGTTCTAACTCTAGTTGCTGACTTAGAAGGTGATGGTATCGCAGGTGATGCTACGCTGGAAGGCAATGAAGAGGCCATGAAAGCGTATGACACAGTGATCCAGATTGATCAGTTGCGTCATGCTAACCGCTTACAAGGTCGTATGGCTGATCAGAAATCCATTGTTAACTTCCGTGAGCAATCACGCGATAAGTTAGGTTATTGGATGGGTGATCGTCTTGACCAAATGGCATTCTTGAGCATGAGCTCATTGCCATACACTTTGAATACTAACGGCTCAACCCGTGCGACTAACGTACTTAGCACTTTGGACTTCGCTCCAGCTGCTAACGTAGCGCCGACCACGAACCGCTGTGTTCACTTAAAATCTTCAGGTGTAACCGCTGGCACTGGCTTTGCTGCTGCTGATGGCGTACTTACTGCGACGACCTATAAGGACATCGTAAACTTGAAGGCTCATGCTAAGGATAACTATATTCGTGGCATTAAGGGTACAGGGGGTGATGAGGTCTATCATTTGTTTATGACTCCACAGGGTATGGCTCAGTTAAAGCTAGACGCTGATTTTATTGCCAACGTGCGCCATGCTGGTGTTCGTGGTGATAAGAATAGTCTATTCAAAGGCACCAACTCAGTAATGGTTGACGGCATGATTATCCATGAGTTCCGTCATGTGTTTGATACCCGTGGTGCAACTGCTACCAATAAGATGGGAACATCAGGCAACGATGAAGGCCAACGTATGTTGCTATGTGGTGCTCAGGCACTAGGCATGGCGGATTTAGGTGCGGCTTATTGGGACGAAGATTACTTCGACTACAATAACCAACCTGGCATTGCTTGCGGAAAGATCTTTGGCTTCTTAAAGCCACAGTTCAAAGGCAATCCTGCTAATCCATCATTGTTGGAAGACTTCGGCGTCATTACTGTCGACACTGCACTTTAAGTGTGAGGCTCCCTCTTTCGAGGGGGAGCCATTTTTTATCTAGGAGTTACCCACTCATGAAGTTAGTTTCCCCAATTTTACAAATGGTTGCTTTAAATGGCGTTGCAATCCGTATGGAAGCAGGCGTTGAAATGGACGTTCGCGAATCACTTGTTGTGTCAGCATTGGCACAAGGGTGTACCAGAGTTGGCGCAAAGAAAGCGACTAAAGTTAAGAAAGAGCCTGAAACCAATCCTACGCTTGATGCGTTAGCGCAAGTGGTAGAAGAAGGCAATCCTGATAATTTTGGTCGTGATGGCACGCCAAAAGTAAAAGCGATTGAGAAAGTATTAGGCTACGACATCAGCGCCGCAGACCGCGACGTTGCATGGAACATATTCCAAGAGGTTTAACCCAAATGACTATTGCTATCTCATCAATTTTGAGCCGAGCTTCGACTCTCCTACTGGATGAGACTGCAGTAAGATGGCCTCAAGCTGAGTTGTTGAATGCAGTTAATGATGGTGTGTTAGAGATAGCCACCATGAAGCCGCTTTTGTTTACGGCAAGAGCGACTATGCCGCTGGTTGCTGGGGTCTATCAAACGATCCCTGCTGGCAAGCGTCACTTACATCGTGTGATCTCGAATCAAGCTGGCCCTGTTGTGCGTTTAGCAAATCAAAAAGATTTAGATTCACAAGAACCTAACTGGTATGCAAAGCCTCAAGTACCCACTGTTAAGTATGTGATTTTGGAGCGTTTGGATGGCAGAAACTTTCTATGCTACCCGCCTAACAATGGCAGTGGGCAATTAGATGCTGTATTTACTGTTGATCCGCCCAGTTACGCTGCTGACGCGTCGATTGATATAGATTCGACCTACGGCAACCCTTTACTGTCCTTTGTCCTTCACAGGGCGTTTTTGAAGGATTCAGACGTATCTGATGAAGCTAAGGCTGCGGCCTATTACGAATCATTCACTAAACAGATGGGTGTATCGGTCATTGGCGATGCGCAAGCGAAGGAAATTTAGATGGCTACAGTTACATTTGAAAGTATTATTCCTGAAATATTACCTTTAGTGCCTGATTGCACCGATCTTATTATTATTCGAGCGCTTCGACGCTCTTGTGAAGAGTTCCTGACTAAATCATTAGTTTGGCGTGTGGATTTAGACGAGCACACTACAGAGATTGGCGAACCCATTGTTGAGCTTGATATTCCAAAGAATGACTTGCGGGTTACTCAAATCAAGTCCGTAACTATTGCTACTAAAGACATTACTCAAATTAGTGATGATCAGAAAGCACCAAACCCAACAGAGACTTTTTGTTCGCTGATTAATTTTGGAAAGGCTCTGCGTTTAACACCCATTCCTAGACTTGCATCTCCAATGCTATTGAAGGTCGTACTTTCTACGACTCCAAACTCGTCAGGGGTTGACCGTGATGTTGAGACTCATATCCACGAACATTTAATTGATGGGGCATTAGCTCGTTTATATGCAATGCCGGGCATGCCTTGGGCGGATAGTTCGTTAGCGGCATATCACGGCGCTATTTTCCAAGCCGCTATTATAGAGATGCGAGGCCGTGCTGAAAACAACAACGGACGCGCAGTACGCACAGTGAGTTACGGAGGCGTTTAGTGTTTCACTTCGACCCGATCACCCCTTATCGAGTTCGTGACAAACATACTTATTACGCAAGTGGTATTTCTGACGCCATAGATAAGGGCGGTAGTGACTGTATGACAGAAGATGTCATGCGTGCAATTTACAACGGCAAGGTCTATTTGTACGACATTATTTCTGAAGAGGGCGATGATCTTTTTGGGTTTATTGTCATGCAGGAATACACGGATTGTTATTCTGAAAAAGCGGTACTCCATGTCGACTATGCGTATCTGTCTCAACAGAGCAGTGGGCTTATGAGGCTTTATCAATCTTTACCCTTGTTTGCTGCGGCTAAAGGCTTTGACCAGATTGTGTTTAGTAGCAATCGAAAAGGCTGGGAGAAGTATCGCAAGATAACAGGCTTTAACGGGGAAACCCGCGTTTTCTATAAGGATTTACAACATGGCTAGCGCACCGCAGCAACAGCAAACTCAGCAAGAACGCGATCAGATCAAGCTAGGTCAGGAACAGACTCAACGCGCTCGGACTAAATCAGCGCCCTTGCTTGCTGATTTCCAGAAGAAAATGAATCGTGATGACTCTTCTCGTTTAGGGGGAATGGCTGCAGCTGATGTGGCCCAAGCCGCTGGTATGGATCGCACAGGTCAGCAACTTGCGTCAGGGCAAGGTGGCGGTTTTGGTTCTACAGGTTATGGGGCGCAGTTATCACAAGCAACCAACAACGCAAGTAATGTCGCTTTAAGTCGTCAAGATTCAATGAAGTCTAACTACGGAGAACTCGGCAATAAGAAGAACGTCAATGCGGTGGCAAGTCTTAAATCAGGGGCAGCGGCTGCTTCTGGTGTTGCTGCCGCCGAAGCCAATGCATCTATGACAAGGCAGAACGCGATACTGGATGCAGCGACAGGGGTTGCTACTGCATACGGACTAAAGAACCTTGATAAGTTTGATGCTGCTGATTCTAATTATCAAAGATCAAGAAAAGCGCTAAGTGGCACAGGTTCTCCGTTTAACCATGACGGGTCTCTTCCTGATGAGTCGGGAGTCCGTAAATCGTTAAGATTGAGAGATAAACGAAATAATATGCCTGGTGCATCTTTGTTTACTAAGTTAGGGAGTTGGTAATGGCTAGTGCAGAAGAAGCATTAAGAAAGAGCCAAGAAGCGGATCAAGCAAGCTATAAAGCGAACTTTCAACAGCAACTGGATGATTACGCTGCGAGTGCTTTAACAGACCGCACCTTGATTGATCGTGCTGATTTTAATTCTCAGATGGCGGCTAAGGCGGCAAAAGGTGTCAATGATCGGAGTCGAAGTCGAGCAGGCGTATCGTTATCTGGTCAGGCAGCGAAACAATCAAAACGATTGGGCGATATAACTACTCGGCAGTTTACAGATCAGGCAAAGAACTCTGCGATATTGGATCAAGACGAGCGTAATACCCGAGTACTTGGTGATTCGCTCAACATGTACAACGATCTTAATCAGACAGGCTCTGATGCGCTCCGTCATGCTGCGGGGCTTGAAGCAACTCGTATCTCAGGTAATAAGAAACGCAGTGCTAACGCATTTGCAAGTAATTTAGGCACGGCGACTAGCCTAGCTTCTATGATGATAATGGGATAACAGGAAAGAATAACTATGGCTACTTTAGATAATGTCTGGGCAATGTACATGGGGCTCAAAGATCGTCGCCGTCAGGCAGAACGGGATCAAGTGGCAGATGATAACTACGCAGATCAGCTTCAGCAGCAAGCACTAGGCAATATCAGGGCCGACGAACAACTGCGCTTGAACCAAGATGCGGCTGAGCGTGCAAAAGCAAAAGTCGTAGAGGATAAACGAATTTATGAGGATGGTCAGAAAGGTAGAGACAACGCATTATTGATACAAGAGCAGTCGATAGAAGCTAGTGATGTTGACCTAGACATTAAGAAAAAGAAGATTACGGGTAAGCAGGCTGAAAACCTTGTACTTAGAGCAAGTCGTGAGGGGGCACAACAAGCACTGAATGATCCTGCTCAGATGCCTGTAGTCGAGGATTTAATTGCCGATATATTGGAGGGTCAAGGCTTTCTACCTGAAGGGACTACATTTGCAGGGTTTGAAGAGATTGCAGGGCCGGGTCGCGATGGCAAAAGTACAAAAGTATTTGTACCGATGATGGAAGATGCAAATGGGCAGAAGACGGACATTGGGCAGATGCTTGGTGGTGAGGGCGCAGATGCGTTTACAGCGGAACAGATTGTAGCCTTTATAGAGCGTGCAGGTCAGGCTGATTATGGAGCTAACACTTCAATGGTCATTGATTCGGCGACAAATCAAGCTATGGCAGCCCAAGAAGCTGACTCTTTGAATGCTCAACAACTAGGACAAACTACTACTGCTTTGTCTGGGCAGCAGCAACAGCAAACACAAACAGATCCGACTTTAACTCAAGGCTTGGGAGAGAACCTAAGCGCTGATATTAATGACCCAGCAGTAGACCCAGCAGTTAGATTTGGAAGCAATCGCCCTGGTCCTCTTTACACAGGGGCAAAGACAGGCGGGCGTGCTTATAATAGAGACCCCGATGCGCAAGAAATAGCTGCGAATAGATTGGTTTATAATATTTTTAAGAACCCTAGTTTGGTAGCTAATAATTACCCTAAGAGCATGATGGGTGTAACTCAAGCGTTAGTTGATGAACTCGACATGACTCCCGAAGAGGCTCAAGCCTATGTTAGTGAAATGTATGGAAGTAACCAAGGGCAAGGTGTAGATGGTTTTATAGATCAGTTGGCGGAAGATCCACTTACTACGGGAGAAGCTATTGGTGAAGTAGCAGATACAGCATCTACAGCTGTTGGTGGATTAGCTGGAGATATATGGAGTGGTCTGAAGCGTTATGGTGGGCAGGCTGTGAACAGTACAGTTGCTCTAGGTCAAGATATTTCTGCGGGATATAATGGGGTGGCATCTAAGGCAGATTGGGATAATACTGATCCTGGTTCATCAGACCAACAAGCGCAAACACAAGCCTATTTGGATCAGCAGAAACTTATAAAGATTAATGACGAACGACAAAAACTGAGAGACCAAAAAACTGAAGAAGCTACCCTTGAGGGCAAAACGGATAAGAGTAAAAAACAATTAGCTTCAGAGGCTGAGGTAGAAGCTACATCGCAACTAGCCTCTACAGAAATTACTACTGAACAAGTGGCCGCTGCTCAAGAACGAGTTGTTGGAAGTACAGTGAAGGGAGGTTCGACTGTTAGCGCTGGTACGTTGGCAAGCCGAGCTGTGGATATGCTTATTCTTAAAGAGGCAGGTTTTACTATAACCAATAAGGACATGGTGCGTTATCAATTAACAGGGCGTGCAAACCCTGTGGAAGTTCCTTCGATAAAAACTTCAACAGTGACATTTGATGGCGTAGTGCATCAAGTAAGCGTTGACCCTGACAATCCATCTAAAAGTATTTATACCCCTCTAGGTGATAGCGCGGCGACAACTAGTGCATCGAGAGCAGCAACCGCTGCGGATGAAGCCGCCGTTGAAACTCATAACGAAGGCGCTATGGGTGGAGCAATTACCAAAGGATTAGGTGCTGCAGGGATCGTAGTTGACGGGAAAGAAGTGGGCCAATTTATGCCACGAGATGAGTTTGATAAGTACATGAATCACATGATGACTGTAAATAAAACTCAGATTGATCAAATCTATAAATTGAATTTAGTTAAGGGACAGCCTATTAGTGCGGGCCAGACTCACTTACTTTCTATATTAGCCCAGCATCTTGCACAGGAAGTTGCTAAAAGTGGACCAGGCACTGATGGAGTGTGGGGTATGGGTGGGACAACAGGTTCTAATCATGTTGGTGATTTTGGTCGACTTGTTAAAGCCGCTGCGCCAGATACGGGTATCTACGTTACTGGGGGAGGCGTGAATGGGTACGAATCTGTTGATGATATGGTCAAGTTGCTAATGAAGCAGTTCCCGTATATTACTAAAGCACAAGCTACTGCAGATGCGCATAAACACCTTAAAAAGAAGCAAGACCTGAATCAATAGAGATTAAAGAATGTCTAAATATGTTGCGTATTTACAAGGGTTAGACCGCGTTGCAGCGACTGAGCGTGAGAATCAAACTGCAGCATCTCTTGATTTTTTAGAAATACAAGGGACAGCGGCAGATCTAGAAAATGGTAGTACAGGTCTAGCGACTGACTCTCCGTTTGGTGAGGTTTATGACGGCGATACTACCCGTTCTGCTACGCATCGTGTTCGCTTTGAAGGGGGCGATACGGCTGAGATTAATACGTCAGGAAAAGATGCAGGGTCAGCGGAACCTTTATCTATTGAGGCACAGCAACGTACTAGAGAATTATTACTTTCTGGTAAATACGTCGAGAGGGATTCGGGCAAAAAAGACCATCACGGCAGGGTGCTGGGCAATTACGTCGATGAAGAAGGCAATACCATCATGGAGCAACTACTCCGTGAAGGACTCGCCACGCCCACTAACTTCAATAAAAACAGTATCAATAATCATTTAGCGTTTGCGGAGTCAGTCGATGCCGCTGAAAATGGCACGCTACAACCCCCGAAGAATGCCATCGACTATGGCGAAGTGACCATTGACCAATCCACCCATGTTCGGGATTACCGTAACTTTGCACAAAGAGCGGTGGATAAAGGCATTGATAAAACCCAAATGAACTTATACCAATTCACTGAGTTAGTGGGTGAAATGGCGGGCGTTGATTTGATGAAAGAATGGGGGGAAGAAGGCGTCATTCGGAATATGATCGAAGCGTCAAAAAGCCCTTCTGAGTTTGACTCTTACGAGGACGTTGATACTTCTTCTATAGAATCTATTGGGCGATACGTTATAGAAAAAACATTAGAAAACGCTCCAAATATTGCGACGGATATAGGTATTGGGGCTGCGGCTATTGCATCTGGGGTAGGTATCCCTGCGGCTATTGCACTAGCTACAGGCCGAAGTTTTATTAAAAAAATAGGTTGGAGAGCAGCAGGTAAAGCAGGTTTGGTTAGCTCTATGGGTGCTCAGATGATGGGCGAATCCCGACATACACAATTGGCAGAAGGAGTAGATAATCCTTTATTGGCAGTTGCTACGGGTCTGAGTAACACTGCTTTAGAATTCAGAGGATTCCAGAGTATTTATAAAGGGCTTATGCCTGAAATGGGGACAATAAAAAATCCTGTCGACTTAGCTAAGCATATTGCTAAACGGGCAACAATTTCGTCAGGAGTGGAAGGTAGTACTGAATGGTTACAGGAGTTGACCAATCAGCTGGCTATAAAAATGGTTAAGCCTGAACACGATGTTGATTGGAATCAGTTAACCGAGTCTTTCTTTGCAGGCGCAGCAGCAGGCGGAGGCATGGGTACTGTTTCGGGTACTGCAGGCGGGTCGTATGGTTTGATGAAGACTATCGGCGAGAACGTGCAAACGCGCAGGGCTATGGACGGCACAATTCCTGAAGCGCCTGTTCAGATACAAGCCCAGCTTAAATACATTACTGATCCTAACGCTGGGCTTGATTCAGTCTATGCCGCAGACCCAGAAGCTGCCGATAAAGTCACCTTGCCTGAAGGAGTGGTAGCGTATAAGCATGAATCGGGCGTACTGTTTTCTTCCAATGAAGCTAAGGGTAAAGCGTTTGAGCAAGATGGCAACAAAGATGCTAAAAGCACATTAGGATACGCAGAGACTAAAGAAGAGATTATGGCAACAACCAAGGCTCAGGATTTAAGGTCTGTGGTTGCACGCAATGCAGAGGGGGTTGCAGTTGGTTATGAAATGACAAGCGCAGCTAATGCGTCCAATGTTGAAGCGGCAATGAGTGAGCGTTATGGTAAAGATGTAGATATAGCAACATTAGACGGCCCTCAGACTACGCAATACCTGAGTGAGCGCCAAGAGCTTTTTAACGAAGACATTCGTGTGCGCGCTGAAGAACGTAAAGGGTTAAATCCAGAGGGCGGGCAAGTCAACACTAATGAAGCTGCGCCAGCGCCAATGGAGGTGCCAGCAGATAAAAAGGGTAAGCCAGCAGAAGGCGCAGGCTCTAAGTCGATGCGTGATGATGCAGGTAAGCTGCGTCCTTTAGGCGACTTAATACAAGAAGCTATTAATGGTGATATTTCACAAGAAGAGATTGTTGCTGAAGCTAAGAAAGCTGGCGTTGAGTCACGGCCCACCACTAAAGGGGCATTTCCTCGTCAACGAATTATTAATGCAATCATCGCCGCAGATAAAGCCAAGCGGGAAGATGCAGGTCAAAAAGCAGCTTACAGTCAAACTCAATCGGAAAGATCAGACTTAGAAGCTGCATCAAATGATGCACTGGCACAGATGGCGGAAGAACGAGGCGTATCGATTGCTCCTGAGAATCCTATAGTCGGAGGGGCAAAGGGCGCTGCATTCCAAGTGGCTTCTGCTCTTATAGGTAAGCTGAATAACACCAAAGGCAGCTTTATAGGTTCGTCTTTTGAGAAGCTCGATTTCTTATTTGATGCGGGTACTGACACAAAGAAAGGCAAAAAAGAGTCTAGTGCTAAGTATGCCCAACGCTTATTACTGGCGGTTAAGGTTAAAGAAGGGCAGCTTAGGGCTGATGCGATTGCTGAAGGGCTAAGTACGTTAAGCGATTATCAGTTGTCTGAACTAGCCAATGAGTTTTATCTGAATAAGGTGAAGCGTGACACGGGTAAGATCATTGAGACTACGCGTGAAGATGACATACGTCAGTTACTAGCAGACATTTCGGAGCGAGAAAGCAAACCAGCTAAACAACAAGCGAAGGTTGAAGAAACCACAACGAGTAAAGTCCGTAGTGCGGTTAATCGCCGTAACAATAAACGCCCTGAGTCTGGGCCTAAAGAACAATCCCAAAAACAGAGAGCGGCTGTTAACTGGGAAACGCTACATAATACTGTTCGTTTGCTTATGCAAGAGCAGTTACCTAAAGATTCAGATCGTTCAATGGATGGCTTACTACAAGTGCTCATTGGCATGAACTGGGACTCCAAGTTGGTTCGTGACGAGATTGTTGCGCAATTAACTGAACTCAAGCGATTCTACGAGACTAATAACCTCAATGATTATGTGATGGGTAAGGGTGAAAAATTCAGTACGAGAGTAGATAAACTGATCAAGATGGCTAACTCTCATAAGGCTCCTAATCTCAGGAAGGCTGTAAATCACCCTGATAATAAGCGCTTTTTTGATATGCTTTCTTTGGTGTTTAATACGCGCCAGGAGGATGCAGCAAACAAAGAGGCAGCAGGGGCCGCTAAGATCACGTTAGGTAAATTGTTATTACGTGGACGCATAGACCTTACTTTAATTTCAGACGCGCTAAGTAAGCAGAAAGGTTTTAGGCGTAAAGCATTTGCTGAGTCTTATGTTGATAGGTTTATGCTTGATAACGCAACAGCAGTCTTCACAGCCTTAGATATGATGTCTAGAGACTCAGTTCACAGTGCAGAAAAGTTATTTGAAATGTTGAAGTCTGATATGGCTAATGCAAGGGGTAAAGTTAATCCTAATTTCCCGAGCATGATGGTTAATACGCCCATGATGGAGCGATACGTGAATAGCATTATGCAGATGTACAGCCCAGAAACTCGGCATGGCATGTCGTTTGTAGACGATATACGTAGAATATTTGCCTACTCAGAGGGTGATGCTGCAAAAACAATAGCCGCGATGACTACTAGCAAATACATTAATCGCGAAGACAGGAGCTATTACGATCTTGCGGTGGCTGAAGATAACCACAGTCGTCCTGTATCTGCAAATGCTGCAGGAACATCCCCTATAATAGAAACAGTTTCTCAAGAGCGCGCTTCTATAAATCAGTTTTTCCATACTATGTATCGGGCGACCATGCGCTTTCGTGAGGTCTTTACAGACGTTAATACGCCCTTTGTCGTAGCGGGTGAAGGAGTAGTTGCGCGGTTAGCTAAGTTCAAGGCATTAAAACCAAACGGCAGTGAATACTTAGCAGGTAAGCGAATTATTACAGTCGACTTTGAGACTTTCTTTAATACTGAGACGGGTTACTCGTTAGGTAATCCAGACCTTAGCACTGAAGCTTACATAACAGATCCTCAATTTGAAATTTTAGGACTAGCCGTAAAAGAAGGGGACACAGCTCAATACATTAAAACTGATGAAGAGATAGCGACCCTCGTAGCAGGCTGGCAGAAAGATCCTAACGTAACACTGGTTATGCACAACGCTCGGTTTGACGCGGCTATTTTTAAAGAGAAGTTTGGGTACACTCCAAATCACATGATTGATACGATGCGATTATCAAAAGGTATCCGCTTTGAGAAGGACGCGAGGCATAAATTGGATATACTTTCCGAGTGGATGTTTCCTGATAATAAAGATCTACAGAAGATTAAAGATGGTACTAAGAACGTAGATGGTATGAAAAAAGAAGACATCGCCGCGTCTGCAAAGAAGTCAGCACAGTTTGAAGAGTATGCAATACGTGACGTTGATTCCACACAAGCCATTGCATTGAAGTTAGCGCCTTTAGTAATGGCCGACGAGTTATCGCATCAGTCAGCTGGCATTATTAATGATGTTACAGGTCAAGTGGTGGGCACTCAGGCAGAGCGTATGCACAATGGAGTCTTCGGGGATAAACGCATAGTTTGGGGGCCGCTAGAAGCTAAGTTTACTTACGCAAGGGCGGTTGCTAATAATGGGGCAAATTTACTTGAAGTGCAGTTAGAGGCAGGCAAAGCGGCTGCAAAAACAGTACTTCTGGATGCGATTGCGATTGCAAAATACTCTGACCAATCATCGGTTAAATCAGTTTCAGAAGCGTTGGAAACATTACTTGATAATTTAGCTCGTATGGCGGTTGGCTCTCAACCACGCCTTCAAGAAGACTTAGGCCCTACCGAGCCTGACGATCTGCGAAGGCAGTACACGGTCCCAAGAGTGATCCCAGATTCTTTAGTTATTTTCCAAGAGGCCGATGGCACGTTTAAGACTGTTGGGGATGCGCGTAAGGCGAACTCATTGCAACAGAACGAAGCTAACAAAGACAGTGCTATTTATAACTTCCTTGAGACCGCCCAAGACACTCTAGCAGATAAGCGCGATCAGATGGCCGCACTTATTGAAACACTTGAGGAAGAAGGCAGCGAGGAATCTTTAATTGCTGCAGAGTACGTTAAAGACTTGATGAACGATGCCCATAAAAATACGCGTAAAGAGCAAGATGTAGGGGGCGCTTTTAATACTGTGGAAACATTACGCAGTTCAGCAATCGTGCCTGACGTAGAATCAGAGGCTTACTTAGAATCTTTTGCTTTTGGCTCGAATAAACCTAATTTCGATAAGCTACAAAGACCAAGCTCTCATATTAGTCTGTATGAAGCTATCCAAGGACTATCGGCAGAGCTAATAGCACTAAATAAAAGATTAAAAGCGAAGAGCGCAACTTATCTAACAAAGGAGTCTGTCAAGAAGCCACAAGACGTTAAGTTTATTGAAGGGCTTAACACTGCAATGGAGCGAATTATCACGGAAAGACTAATACTTCGTGAAAAAGTACGGCGTTTAGTAGAAACGGGTCATTTAAATGATTACGTCAGCACCCATTCTGAGTTAAAAGGAGGCGCTTCAGAGCAGCAACATCAAGAAATTAAGGATGCAGTCAAAACTTCTATCGAGGAGGCGGGCGGTAAGAAGCTAATCGACGAAACCCTTGCTTTGTTTAAGCAACTTAAAGAAGCTCATGCTGGCAATTTGCGCAGGGAGAAAGACAAGTCTCCCACTAGTGGAAAAGATACCGGCACGAAGTTGACGAACAAGCCAGCGGGTGACATTTTAGGCGACACCGAACAAAGTAATCGTGATGGCCTAGCGTTGGATTCAGACAGTCGCTTTGAGAAATTGAAGTTCTTACCTGATCCTGTTTACAGTCAAGAGGAACAGGACGCAAAGGATGAAGTTTTCGATGAAGACGCGGATAACCCAGAAAGTATGGCTGCTGATAACCAGATGGGTAATGCCTGGGCGAATAACGACGATCCTGTCTATGAGTTCGCGGCAGTAAAAACCAGTAAGAATCCGTTTGATGGCTATGTGGTGACTCCTGACACAACAAGTTCGACTGAACTTTACAACGACCAAGATGAAGCTCGGCGTACAGGGGTTCAGACGCTTTACCCTAGAACGAAGGGTGAAGGATATGATCCTTCTTTTGCTGCTGTTGAAACGGCAGATACGTCTTATCGCGTGTATGGTGCGCCGTGGACTGACTCTAATTTGATGGCTAAAGAAGGGCAAGGTTTACCGAGCACTCGACCAGGCCCGCACCCCACACAAGGGAAGGCGAATGTAGCTACTGCCCGAAAAGCATTGTTACGTAGGTACTTTACTAAAGGGGTTAAGACGTTTGGGAATTTAGCGGCTGTACAGACTACAGTAGCCAACTTATTAAACGCAGTAGGTATCAAGCAGAATGTTGCTATTACTGATACGTCTAACGCAGCTACTATGATTAAGGATTTGGCAAAGTCAGGAGTGTTGACTGCTAAAGAAGCTAAGAACCTTAAAGCAAGATTGAAGGCAAGCATTGAGAATAAGCAGGCAGCTTACGTGAACATGGGCGAGTTTGCGATCATTATGATGCCTTCGAGTCTCACCAATACCAATGCAGCCAATATGTCTCCGCAAACATATTCAATGGTGGCACACGAAGTAGGGCATTTAGTTTATGACTTCTCTTGGGCTAATGCTTCAGCAAAGAACAAAGCCTCTATTTTGTCTGAGTTTGCTGCAGATCGTCAGAACTATAGTGAAGCGTCTGATTCGGCTGCGTTTAAAGAATGGTATGCCGATCAGGTTGCTTTGTCTTTGACCCAAGGGGTGCTTCGTAATAAGGCATACATTACTGAAGAAGATGGTTTAAATAAGGAGAAGCGCAATCGGGGTGACTTGTTAAACGTAGCTTCACATTTCCGTGAGCTAGTGAAGAAGCTGAAAGGGCTTTGGGCTGTGTTAACGAAGGCAGTGCGCTCCCCATTTAATGAGACATTCTCACAGTATTTGGATGGGGTTATCCTGCGCTCGGATGTCTCAGCTCAAGCGGCTCCTGAAACTAAGGGCGAAGTCTTGAACATGGCTAAGTTCCGCACAAAGAAGGAACCGATAACTCACAATAAATTCTTAAAGTTTGGGCATAAGATATTAGGTAACGTAAGCAGTAACTTTAAACGCTTAGATAAGAACCTTGCCGCGCTATTGTTTCAGCAAGCATCGACTATAGGCTCACGCACAGGTGAGAAGTCTTACGAAAACTTTAATATGGAGCTGACGCAGCGTTACGAAGCGCTTTACTCCACTGCTATGAAAAAGATTGGCAAACAAAAAGCGGTACGCCAAGCGTTTGATGATCTAAACAACAACAATGTTACTGAGCATTCGTTGATCTTGCGGAAGATGATTAACGATATTAACGCTGATTTGGTGGGCTACATGCCAACATACCAAGTTCGCAATGACATGATCCCGCAAGCTTTTGATCATCATCAAGTGGATGGTAAGCGCGAAGCGTTTAAAGCCATGTTGATGCAGTACGACGTCTTTAAGCAGATGGGTGATGCAGAAATGAATAGCCGCATTGCTTATCTACTCGATGGTCAAGGGTTTAACGAGCGCACGATTGCCCCTGGCAAGCCTGTCGGTGCTCACGCATTCGCTGATTCTATACTATCGGCTGTGCCTTACGCCGATCTAAAGGAATACTTAGTAATGGAGCCTGATGCAATCATGTCCCATTACATAGCGTCTGCAGCCAAACGTGCTAGTTGGGAACATACTTTTGGCGGCTATGTTATCCAAGATGACTTGACTAAAGTTGCTCGACCTTTTGGTGGTAAATGGGATGAAGGTTCAGGTCGTAAAGTCTGGAGTCCGAACAAGCGTTGGCATGAAGCGATGGGGCGTATTGAGAAGAAACACGGACAAGCTGGGGTCGATGAGGCATTGACACTACTTGATGGGGTGATGGGTCGAACTGGCACCTCAATGAACAGTAAGTTGCGCAAATCACAGGACACATTACTTAACGTAGTTAACATGAACATCTTAGCTAACTCTGGGGTTGCGTCTATTCCTGAGTTGGGTATGGCGATTGCAAGGTCAGCTAACTTGTTAAGTGTAAAAGATATGTTTAAGGGACTTGATCTTCGTGAAGCGCGTCGCATTGGTATGGACATAGGTACTGTACTGTCAAACGGACTTGCTCAGATTCAAGGCAATGCTGCAAATGAAGCATACAATGGCACTATTACTCAGAAGATGGCGAGTAAGTACTTTATTTTGAACGGGCAGCAAGCGATAACAAAGGCATCTCGTACATTTTCGACTGCATTAGGCATGAGGTACATTGAGAAAGCAGCAGATTTTAACCAACTTGAAGAACTAAATGCGTTCCATGTGACAGCTAGGCAAGTTAAAACATGGCGCGCATTAGGCAAGCCAGCGTTTACTGAGGGTTTGAGTAAGGTAGAAGCTGATTCTGTCCGAGCGGTTAATGGGGCGATTATGCAGTTTGTGACTGAGAGTTCTTTCCGCCCCAGCCGATTCCAAAACCCTGCATGGGGTAATAACCCGTACATGAAGATTGCATTTCATTTGAAGCAATTCTTGTACGCTATAACGGACATATTGGTGATGGGTTTATTACGCCAGGCTAAACGTAGATTTTCTGATGCTAAAGGCGAAGGGATGCTGTCGGCTGGAGCGTATGCAATGGTGCCTATTGTTGTTGGCGGTGTAGCGATTGCGGGGCTGACAATGTTTGCTATGGAATTACGCGAGCTTTGGAAAGGGGTCGATAGAACTGAAAACATGGGCGACACTAAGTACGCAATGGAAGTGTTCTCTAAGTCAGGCACGTTGGGTGCATTTGAATTAGGCTACGGCGTTATGAATGCAGAGAGCTGGGATGATGGATTAAGCACACTTGTACCTACGTTTGGTTTTGGTCAAGGTGTTTATAACAGTGCTACGGGCAATGATTCAACCTTAGAGACAATACGGCGTGTAACGCCATTTTTCTCACAATATAAGAATTGGTGGCCTATATGAGTAGCTTTAGATGGTGAAATAGTAGCTCAACTATTACAATACAGGGGCATGGGGATGCTCATAGCAAAACTACTGTATTAATTAATTTTGGAGTTAGCAAACAATGTCTAAATTTTCTGATTACCTTGAGACAACAATTCTCAATTCAACATTAAAGGGTGTAGCATTCCCTTCAATTTCCACAGCATACCTTGCTGTATTTGTCGGTGATCCTACGGATACTTCCTCTGGCGGTACTGAAGGTGCATGGACTAACTATGCTCGACAGGCTATGTCGTTTGGTACTGTTTCTGGTGGAGCCGTTAATAGTGACGCTCAGATTCAGTTTCCTGCATTGGTCGGGTCTAACGTCACCATAAGCCACATCGGCATTTTCGATGCGGCAACCAGCGGCAACATGCTTTATCACACCAACTTGGCAACGTCCAAGACACTAACCGCTGACGATGTACTGTCGTTTGCTGTCAGTGGTGTTACGGTGACACTAGACTAAATGAATTTTTCCGCACTCAATACACACGCGATTGGTGTTATCTCTGCTT
>Ga0115560_1001370_pt1 | contig 17445 bp, 19 predicted proteins | sample COGITO_mtgs_1105_5_FD_87278 | JGI IMG/M metagenome (GOLD analysis project Ga0115560, IMG submission 87278) | Pelagic marine microbial communities from North Sea - COGITO_mtgs_110509 | ecosystem: Environmental > Aquatic > Marine > Epipelagic | place: Germany:Helgoland, sampling site Kabeltonne... | reverse complement strand
TATCAGAGAATCAAACCTTACTGTTAGTGACTGGATTTTGTGGAGGATTCACAACGTTCTCTGCTTTTGCTTATGAAAATCAAGTGTTTTTAAAAGAGGGCGACTTGACCCATTTTTTCATCTATACCTTAGGATCCATTGGACTCGGGTTAGTGGCGGTCTTTATAGGATTCTTTATTACCAAAAATTTTTAATGAGCTTTAAACCGTTTCACGCCAGCTCTAATTTCTAAAGCCAAATAGTTTTCACGTGGTACGATTGGGCAAGAGTATTTTTCGTTGTAAGCACAATACGGATTGTAGGCTTTATTAAAGTCAATAATGAGTTCATCAGTTGTGGGGATCGTTAAATCGATATAACGTCCGCCACCATACGATGTCACTCCGTTGGTCGCATCCAAAAAAGGAAGAAATAAATAGTCTGAATCTGCATCGGAATCAATCTCAGGTTCACTTTGATATACGTTAAGCTTTAAGAGCTGTCCATTTATAGTGAATGATAAAATGCCAAAAACGCGTTCTTTGGCCACACGATTTGTGGTGGTTTTCATTTCAAAATAAGGTGTATTGGGTGTACGTTCCAATTTCGCATTTACAACAAAGGTTGAATCGATAGGAAAAAAATCGAGCCCATCAAACGCTTTCAAATCCTTGGATTTTAATGGTGATGTTGATGCATCTTTAAAAAAATTATTTTGTTCTTCTTGAAATTTAGATTGAGATTTGATTGTTTTTTTTTGAGAGACACACCCTATACAAACGAGTCCCAGTATAGCCATATAAATAGTAAATCGTGTTTTCATACCTATAAAAATACAATTATTTTTGTAAAATGGGATGATTCGATACCACATTTGATAGAATAATTTGTGTTTTCGTTTCACCATAAGTAATCAGTTGGTCAATCAGTTTTTCCAAGTGACGTTGATTTTGAAGGACCACTTCCATGACAATGTTTTCATTTCCAGTAATGCGATAACAATTGATCACCTCATCTAAGGTTTTTACTTTATGTAAAAATGGTTGAAGCCGCCCCATAAAGGCCCGAACGGTAATTAATGCTCTAAAATCATAACCCAACTCAAAATGAGAGACTTTTGCATAATACCCTTCAATAATACCTGAATCTTCTAGTTTTTTAATACGTTCAGTAACCGCTGGTGACGAAATTCCAACTTGATTGGCAATCGCCGTATTTGAGATTCGTGCATTGCGTTGGAGTTGTTCTAAAATCTTGGAATGTAATGCATCTAATTTCATATTTAAAGTATTTTTATTAAAAATATTAAAAATTAAATTAATAAACACATATAACATTAAATTTTAAACTCACGCTAATTTATTTTGCTCTAATTTTGGTTTAAATATTAAATCAATGTTGCCGTTTCAAAATTCTTCAGAATTGCATATAGCTTTTTATAAAAAAGCCGTTGAAATAGGATCACTTTCTAAAATGATTTCAGGATATTTGAATGCCGATCTTTCGGTTTTAAAACCGAATGGACGTGAAGATGATTCTATTTATTTTTCAGGTGATATTATTCGCCAGTCAGATTCTTTGGCGCCGCATATCATGAGAGTTGAGCAAGAGCGCTATTCGGAACAAAAATATCAGCACGTTGAATCGATACGAGGTCTTACAAATCGATTGTTTAAAAACTGTCGTCGTTTGGAAAAATGTAATAGTGATGGGCGTGAATTTTTGTCCATTCTAAAAATAGAATTACGAAAGTTTAAAAAATTACAAAAAAACTGGATGCTAACTATCTAGAGAAATATTCTATGGATCCTTAGGCATTAAACCTGCCATTTCAAGTTGTAGAACCTGCGCATTTTCTGCCGCTTTGATTGCAAAATCACGACCTGAAGACGCATAAATTATACCTCTCGAAGAATTGACCAAAAGACCAATTTGGACATTCATTCCATATTTACAAACCTCTTCTAAACTTCCACCTTGAGCTCCAACTCCAGGTACTAATAAAAAACTATCGGGAACAATATTTCTAATTTCAGCAAAATAGGATGCTTTGGTCGCGCCCACAACATACATTAAGTTTTGAGCATTTTTCCACTCTTTAGAGGTTTCTAAAACCGATTGATAAAGAGGCTGACCGTTGGCGGTTAGCGTTTGAAAATCAAAGGCCCCTGTATTTGATGTTAAGGCCAGCATAATGGTGTGTTTCTCTGTAAACTCCAAAAATGGCTCTATAGAATCTTTCCCCATATAAGGTGCAACGGTCACACTGTCAAAGGCTAGATCTTCAAAAAAGGCTTTTGCATACATGCTACTGGTATTTCCGATATCGCCCCGTTTGGCATCCGCAATGGTGAAAATTTCTGGATGGTTTATATTTAGGTAATTAATGGTTTTTTGTAGTGCGGTCCACCCTTTTAATCCATAGGCTTCATAAAACGCAATGTTTGGTTTATAAGCCACACACAAGTGATGTGTGGCATCAATAATTGCTTTATTAAATTCAAAAATAGGATCCTCTAGTTCTAATAAATGAGTGGGTATTTTTGTCACATCTACGTCCAATCCAATACAAAGAAAGGATCGTTTTTTTTGGATTTCAGATACCAGTGCTTGAGTTGTCATATATAATTTAGATTACACCAGAATCTGCTTTGAGTTTTTCGGTATTTTCGGCCATCATGAGTTCGTTAATTATTTTCTGAATATCGCCATTAATAATATTCGACAAATCATAGAGAGTCAACCCAATCCGGTGTTCGGTCACTCGCCCTTGAGGATAATTATAAGTTCTAATCTTGGCACTTCGATCTCCAGAAGATACCATGCTCATTCGCTTCTCAGAATCTGCCGCTTGTTTTTTAGCCAATTCCATTTCATATAAACGTGATCTTAAAACTTTAAGTGCTTTTTCTAAATTTTTATGAGAAGATTTTTGATCTTGACAACTCACAATCATACCTGTTGGTTCGTGGTGTAATTTGATTGCAGAGTAGGTCGTATTCACCGACTGACCACCAGGCCCAGTAGAAGTGGTTCGCTCAATTCTGACTTCTGTCATATCGAGTTGAACATCAAATTCTTCAGCTTCGGGCAATACAATTACAGAAGCTGCACTGGTGTGTACACGTCCTTGAGTTTCTGTTTGAGGCACCCGTTGCACACGGTGTACTCCGGCTTCAAACTTCATAGTGCCATAGACATCTTCGCCACTGACTTCAAAAATCACTTCTTTAAACCCTCCAGAAGTCCCGTGATTAAAATCTACCACTTCCACTTTCCAGCCTTTCGATTCACAATATTTAGTATACATTCGATGAAGATCGCCAGCAAAAATACTCGCTTCATCGCCTCCTGCTCCAGCACGGATTTCCATCACTATGTTTTTGGCGTCGTCAGGGTCTTTAGGAATTAAAAGAACTTTCATCTCTTCTTCAATTGCAGGGACTTGGTCTTTGGCTTCTTCCATTTGCATTTTGGCCATTTCTACCATTTCTGCATCACTGCCATCAGAAATAATTTCTTGGGCTTCTTCGATATTAGACAATAAAGATTCATAGACAAGTCCTAGGTCGACCATCTTTTTTAAATCTTTATATTCTTTATTGAGTTGTACATAGCGCTTCTGATCCGAAATAATATCGGGTTGGATGATCAAGTCATTTACTTCATCAAAACGCTGCTTAACTATTTGTATTTTTTCTAACATCTACTTTGGAGAATTATGTTGCAAAAGTACTATTTTTTATGGATTTACTGTGATACAATAACGCCTCTAATACTCAAAGGTTCCAAATTCACTTTTAATGGTCAAATTTTTGGATGTTGCAGCTTCAACGCGTCCGACAATTTGAGCGTCTACATTAAATGATTGTGAAAGGGTAATAATCGCCTCGGCAATTTCGGGTTTTACATAAAGCTCCATTCGGTGACCACAATTAAATACTTGGTACATTTCTTTCCAATCGGTGTTGGATTGTTCTTGTATCAGTTTAAAAAGTGGAGGTACTGGAAACATTGCATCTTTTATAATATGTAAACCCTCCACAAAGTGAAGTATTTTGGTTTGTGCGCCGCCACTACAATGTACCATCCCATGAATAGATTTGGCATCGTATATCTCTAAAATTGATTTGATAATAGGCGCATAGGTTCTTGTAGGAGACAATACTAATTTCCCGGCATCTATTGGCGAATCTTTTACCGCATCGGTTAGTTTCATTTTTCCAGAGTACACGAGTTCTTTTGGCACCGCTACATCGAAACTTTCGGGATATTTATCAGCTAAATAGTGATCAAAAACATCATGTCTAGCGGAGGTCAATCCATTACTTCCCATACCGCCATTGTAAGCATTCTCGTAGGTTGCTTGTCCAAAAGAGGCCAGCCCTACAATGACATCACCAGGTTGAATATTGGCATTATCAATCACTTTATTTCGAGGCATTCTAGCGGTCACGGTCGAATCGACAATAATGGTTCGAACCAAATCGCCAACATCGGCTGTTTCGCCGCCAGTAGAATGAATGGTCACTCCAAACCCCTTGAGATCTTCTATGAGTTCTTCGGTTCCGTTTATAATTGCTGAAAGCACCTCGCCTGGTATGACATTTTTATTGCGTCCAATGGTTGAAGACAGCATGATGTGGTCGGTTGCACCGACACATAATAAATCGTCGATATTCATGATGAGCGCATCTTGAGCAATCCCTTTCCAAACCGAAATATCGCCCGTTTCTTTCCAATACATATAGGCTAAGGAACTTTTGGTCCCCGCACCATCGGCATGCATAATTAGACAATAATCGGAGTCATTTGTTAAATGATCGGGCACAATTTTACAAAAAGCTTGTGGGAATAATCCTTTGTCAATATTTTTTATCGCTTTATGTACATCTTCTTTGGATGCGGAAACACCTCGTTGTGCATAGCGTTTGCTTATCTCGTTGCCCATGAAAAAAATTTATAATGCAAAAGTAAGAAAGTATTTAAGAAAAAAGAGGAAAGATAAAAGATAAAAGATCTAAAACGTGGAACTAAAAAAGAAACGACAGTAGAACCAAGTGCCTTTATAAAAGACCAAATAAGTTCCATTTAGGAAACTACGCACTGCACTGTTGTGAGGTTTCTATTCAGAGCCTTTAGAGATTTATAAATTAACTTTTATTTTATATTATAAGTCTATTTTCATAATTCTCAATACTCTCTACTTAATTCTTGGTACTTTTTTCTTACTTCGTAAACAGCAATTCGCGATACTTAGCTAACGGCCAAAGTTCATCATCGATGAGTAATTCTAACTTATCACAATGGTATCGAATGTCGTCAAACAAGGGTTTAACTTTATTGCAATACACCGTTGCTTTTTTGGTTGTATTTGAGATCGTATTAGCTTTTTTGCGTTCGTTCGTCATGGTTGTGACGCCCGAATTGATTGCTTCAATGCGTTTGGATATATCTGCAATCAAAACGAGTTGTTCGCTTGCATATGTTTTAAAGTCATCTCCATAAATAACTTTTAAACCTTTCACATTCTCAATTAAAATGTTTTGATATTTAACGGCGGTAGGTATGACATGGTTTCGAGCAATATCTCCTAAAGTTCGTCCTTCAATTTGAATAATATGGACATAGGCTTCAATTTCTACATCATAGCGTGCTTCGATTTCAACCTTATTCATCACGTTTAAACTTTCATAAAGCGCAATGGTTTTAGGGTCTATTTTAACTTTAAGGGCTTCTGGGGTGTTTTTATTATTACTCAACCCTCTTTTGGTCGCTTCTTTTTCCCAATCATTTCCATAGCCATTCCCTTCAAAAAGGATATTTCGAGAAGTTTTGATGTATTCTCTCAATACATTAAAAATAGCTTCATCTTTTTTCAATCCCTTTACGTTGATCAGTTCGTCAGCTTCGGCTTTAAAATCAATTAATTGACGGGCAACAATGGAGTTTAAAACCGTCATTGGATTGGCGCAATTGGCTGTGGAACCTACGGCACGGAATTCGAATTTGTTACCTGTAAAAGCAAAAGAGGATGTTCGGTTTCGATCGGTATTATCTAATAAAATTTCTGGTATTTTACCAACAACATTCAGCTTCAAATCTGTTTTTTCTTCTGGCGATAATTTCCCTTTAGTGACGCCTTCTAACTCATGAAGAACTTTAGATAATTGGTCGCCAATAAATACCGACATAATTGCTGGCGGGGCTTCATTAGCACCTAAACGATGGTCGTTTGTGGCCGAAGCAATAGAAGCTCGAAGTAATTCTTCATTATCATGTACGGCTTTAATCGTATTTACAAAAAAGGTGAGGAATTGCAAATTACTCATGGGTGTTTTTCCAGGGGCTAATAAATTGATTCCTGTATCGGTACTGAGACTCCAATTGTTATGCTTTCCAGATCCATTAACGCCTGCAAACGGTTTTTCGTGAAACAGCACTTTAAAATGATGGCGATCGGCTACTTTTTGCATTAGATCCATTAAAAGTGAATTATGGTCGACTGCCAGATTTGCTTCTTCATAAATTGGTGCTAGTTCAAATTGGTTGGGTGCCACTTCGTTATGACGCGTTTTTACGGGAATTCCAAGCAACATAGATTCGGTTTCTAGGTCGCGCATAAAATTTAGAGCTCGTGTTGGAATGGTCCCAAAATAATGGTCATCGAGTTGCTGATCTTTGGCAGAGCTATGCCCTAAAAGGGTTCGTCCCGTCATTTCGAGATCTGGTCGAGAAGCAACTAAGGCTTTATCGATTAAAAAATATTCTTGTTCCCAGCCTAGGGACGCGGTTACTTTTTTTACGGTTTTATCAAAATAACGGGCCACTTCAGTTGCTGCATGATCGACTGCGTTTAGCGCTCTTAATAAGGGTGTTTTATAATCCAAAGCTTCGCCAGTATAGGCCACAAAAACAGTGGGAATACAAAGCGTAGTTCCATAAATAAAGGCAGGAGATGTTGGATCCCAGGCGGTATAGCCTCGTGCTTCAAACGTGTTTCGAATGCCTCCGTTAGGAAACGAAGAAGCATCGGGTTCTTGTTGTACCAATTGATTGCCTTCAAAACGCTCCAGTGCTTCCCCATTTCCTATTGTTTCAAAAAATGCATCATGTTTTTCTGCAGTGGCTCCTGTTAAAGGTTGAAACCAATGGGTGTAATGAGTGACGCCTTTTGCCATAGCCCAATCTTTCATGGAAGAGGCGATTTGATCGGCGATTGAACGGCTAATTTTATCGCCTTTATTAATGGCTTTCATTAAGCTCTTAAAAGCTTCTTTGGTCAAAAACTGTTGCATGGTCTTGAATCCAAATACATTAGCTCCAAATATTTCGGAACGTTTCGCTTCTTTTGCGACACTGGTAGGAGTGCGATCTAAAGATTGTTTGAGGGCATGAAATCTAAGAGTAGACATAAGTATAGAGATTTTAGTTAAACTCAATACAAAAATAAAATAATCGTATTAAAAACAGCCGTTTGGCAGAATAATTATTAACAAATTTTAAATTTATTTGCTATTAAAATATGAAAAATTTAATGAAACCCCTGAAAAAATAGGGGATTCAACAAAAAGAGTTATGAATTAATATTTTATACCCTAAAAAAACAGAGTAACTGTCTTTATTTTTATATTTGTTGACATTATAATTAATTTATTAAAAAATCATGGCAAAAATTAAATTAGAATATATTTGGTTAGATGGATATTATCCAACTCAAAATATGAGAAGTAAAACCAAAGTTGAAGAACACGAAAACTTTCAAGGTACAATCGCTGAATTAGACAATTGGTCTTTTGACGGTTCATCAACCAGACAAGCTTCTGGTGGTGCTTCTGATTGTTTATTAAAACCCGTTGCAATCTATCCAGATCCTGCAAGAATTAATGGGTTTTTAGTCATGACCGAAGTTTTGAATGCAGATGGGACGCCTCACGTTTCTAACGGTAGAGCGACTATTGAAGATGAAGATAATGATTTCTGGTTTGGTTTTGAGCAAGAATACTTTATCATGGATACTAAAACGCAATTGCCATTAGGATTCCCTATCGGTGGCTACCCTGCCCCACAAGGAATGTACTATTGTTCTGTTGGTGGATTACATACACACGGAAGAAATTTAGTTGAAGAGCATGCTGATTTATGTATTGATGCTGGTTTAAATTTTGAAGGCATCAATCAAGAAGTTGCTTCTGGACAATGGGAATTCCAATTGTTTGCCAAAGGCGCTAAACAAGCAGGTGATGAAATTTGGATTGCTCGTTATTTATTAGATCGTTTGACTGAAAAGTACGGATATTATATCGATTACCATCCAAAGCCCCTTGGAAAAGACATGGACTGGAATGGTTCTGGAATGCATGCAAACTTCTCTAACAACGTTTTAAGAACGTGTGGAGACAAAGAAGTATATGCAAAAATATGTGAAGCATTTAGACCAGTAGTTAAGGAACATATTGAAGTGTACGGTGAATTTAATGACCAACGATTAACTGGCTTACACGAAACCGCTGCCATTACCGATTTCTCTTGGGGAGTTTCGGATAGAGGCGCCTCAATTCGTATTCCAATTATTGCAGTAGAAAAAGGCTGGAAAGGCTGGTTGGAAGACCGAAGACCAGCTTCTAATGGTGATCCTTATAAAATTGCTGGACGTATCATTAAAACGGTAAAGTCTGCTAATATCGGATAAACTTTTTTTTAGAGAATATATTAAAAACGCTTGCAGCTTTGCAGGCGTTTTTTTGTACATTTATTTTTAAATCTGCTAAATGACCACAATTGTTTCCATTGAATGGCTAAAGCACCATCTAAAAGATCCCGATTTAATTTTATTAGATGCCAGTCTTCAAACAACTTCTGAAGGGGCTCGTCCAAATTCGCATTTACAAACCATCCCTGGAACCCGATACTTTGACCTCAAAAACTCATTTTCTGAGACCAATAGCCCGTTACCAAACACCTTACCTACTGAAAAACAATTTGAAGTAAACTGCCAAAAATTAGGCATCCGACGGAACTCAAAAATTGTCGTGTTTGATTCTTTGGGTATCTACTCGAGTCCACGCGTTTGGTGGTTATTTAAAGTCATGGGACACCAAGATATCTCTGTTTTAAATGGCGGTTTTCCAGAGTGGAAACGCAAAGGATATCCAACCGAACTCAGAACCCAAAAACACTATCAACTAGGAGATTTTAAAGCGACTCTTAAAACGAAGAATGTCAAAAACTATCAAGATATTTTAAACAACTTACAGAAAAAAACATTCACAATTGTTGACGCACGATCGGAAGGTCGGTTTAATGGCACAGAAAGCGAAACTAGAAAGCAACTGAAAAGCGGTCATATGCCAAATTCTATAAACATTCCTTATAAAGACGTACTTAAAAACGGTAAATTCAAAACGGAATTAGAATTAAAAAAAATAATTAATCAGAAGCTTCCAAAAAAAGAGACGTTAGTGTTTAGTTGTGGATCTGGATTGACTGCTTGTATTGTGATGCTCGCTTGTGAAATGGTTTCTAAAAAAGGACAAACCAATAGCATCAAGCTTAGATTTGAACCATTCCAATTCTAAAGATCCAAAAAAAGATAATGTCGATAAATGCACTATCTTAGTTGCGGAAGATGAAGAAATAAATTATTTATTTCTTGAAATCCTATTAAAAAAAGAAATCGATTTGAATTGCAATATCCTTCATGCAAAAAACGGAGAAGAAGCGATTAAAATTTGTAAAAAAAATTATAATATTGATTTAATTTTAATGGATCTAAAAATGCCCATTATGGATGGTTTTGAGGCAACCAAACAGATAAAAAAAATTCGTCCAAATATACCTATCGTAGCCCAAACTGCTTTTGTGTCGGCCGAAGATAAAGAGAAAGTCTTTTCACTAGGTTTTGATGATTTTATTTCAAAACCCATAAGTAAGGAAGCCTTAATTGCTGTCATAAGTAAACAACAAGTATTAAGAAAACTAATTTAATAGTGATTTCAAAATGAGTATAACCACTAGCAGTTTAGGCGATATTTCAGAAATATTTAGACTGTATGCATTGGCGTCCGATTTTCAAAAAATAAAATTCCCCCAAAACCAATGGCCCGAGTTTAATCGAAACCTCATTACAACTGAAATTACTGAAAATCGACAATTTAAATTATTGATAGACAACAAAGTAGCATGTGTTTGGGCTGTCACGTATAGTGATCCGCAGATATGGGAAGACCGTGAAAATGAATTTTCTATTTACATCCATCGCATTGCTACGAACCCAGAATTTAGAGGAAATAACTTTGTACAAACCATTGTAGATTGGTCCAAAAAAAAGGCAATTAAACTAAATAAAAAATTCATAAGAATGGATACTTGTGGGGAAAACAAGCGACTCATCCAGCATTATGAAAGCTGTGGTTTTAAGTATTTAGGATTGAAAAAATTAAAAAACACCACTGAATTACCTTCACATTATCAAAACGCAGAGGTGTGCTTTTTTGAAATCCAATTAGAAAATTAATCCTAAATCGGAATGAAACAAACAGGGTGTTTTTTATTGATTTTTAAAAATTTACAAATGTAATCAGGTTGAACTGATCGCGACTCGAGGTTTCAAAAATCTGATTCATGTAACCTGCTTCCATACGGATATTTTTAGTGAGCTGATATCCAACACCTGCATAGACACGGTTGCGATCAAACACCGCACTTTCGGTGTTTAAAAACACTTCATTATAAGCAGATAGATATATTTTTGAGGATTCCGACTCTGTGTTTTGTAATGGTATTTTGGCGGCCAAAAAATAACGTAAACGCATTTTATAATCGGCTTCAACAAAACGCTGCTCAAATCGATAGCGATGGGTCAAAGAAACAACTCCAACAGATTGTTTTGAGGTGAATTGTTGAAAAATACGATGCTCATTTACCGAAGTTTTGTCTTGCGTATTGGCCACATAATTTTCAGACAAAATATACCCATATCCTAAAAGCAAATTATGATTGTTTTCGGACAAATTATAGCCGACCCCAGTTCGAAGTAACAACTGCTCCAAATCGCCAACGGCATCATAATTCCGATACTGAACTTCGTTGTGAATATTCCATTGACTGTTTACTTTTTTGTTCCCAATATAAATAAGCCAATTCCCAAAATCACTATCTTGCGCAGCAACAACCGATGGCAGCATTAACATACATGCTAAAGCTGCCATAATGAAGTTTGATTTGTTATGCATAAAAGGTCACTTTTCCATTGGCAATGTCATACATCCCGCCGATGATTATGAGTTCGCCATTAGCTTCCAGCTCTTTGAGAATGGCACTCTTATTACGAATATCGTTCAAAGTCATCTCCACATTTTTAGCGGCAACAGTATTGACAAAATCAATGTTCGCCGAAGTTCTTAGACTTTCATCTGCAGGAAGTTCTACTGCCTCAACCGCTGGTTCAATTTTATTGATAAGGGCTGTTAAATTCCCCATTCGTGCATGGTCACAGGCGCCTTTAACCGCACCACAGGCCGTATGTCCCAAAACAACCAATACTTTGGTCCCTGCGAGTTTACAAGCAAATTCCATGCTTCCTAGTATATCTTCATTTACAAAATTTCCTGCAATTCGAATGCTGAATAAATCGCCAATGCCTTGGTCAAAAACATGCTCGGCCGAAACACGCGAGTCTATACAATGTAAAACGGTTGCAAATGGATATTGACCTGTACTTGTAGCTGCTACTTGGGCATTTAAATCGCGTGCAACTTGAGTTGCATTTATAAAACGCTGATTCCCCTCTTTTAAAGCTTGTAAAGAGGTTTCTGGTGTCATTGCTGATTGGGTTTCTTTTGTGTGTGCATTCATAATTTTAAGTTTTAATTTTTTATATTATTTTTATTAAATGGTTTGAGGTCGTAATTGAAAAAACTCTATAAAACTGACAGGGTTTTCTACAACGCCTCTAACGGATATTAATTTAATATCGATATGTCGCTGACGTGCTTTTTCAGAAAAATCTTCTAAAATCTCAATAATATCATTGTCAAGATAACGCGTTTTGGTGACATCTAACTCCAAGTAACTTTCACGGGGCAAATTATCAAGTTCCTTTAAGATAGCCCCTTTGTTAAAAAAGGTCACTTCTTCTGCTAAAGTCATTTTAATTTTATGCTTGCCATTACTTTTATCTTCGATGTGTAAGAAATGAGAATTTTGAAAACTCTTAATCAAAATTACCACAATTCCAACGGCAAGACCTAAGGAAATACCGATTAAAAGGTCGGTGAAAATAATTCCTAACACCGTTACCACAAAAGGCGTGAATTGTTTCCAGCCTAAGCGATACATCTGAATGAATAAAGCAGGCTTCGCTAATTTATAACCTACAATAAAAAGAATGGCAGCTAAGACCGAAAGTGGTATCTTATTTAATAAATTTGGAATTAAAATCACCGAAGTAAATAAGAGTAAGCCATGAATTATCGTAGACATTTTTGTTTTTCCACCCGATTGAATATTGGCAGAACTGCGCACAATCACTTGGGTGACTGGCAATCCGCCTATCAAGCCCGAAACTATATTTCCGACCCCTTGTCCTAGTAATTCTCTATTGGTTGGTGTGACGCGTTTTAAAGGATCTATTTTATCCGTTGCTTCTACACATAACAAAGTTTCTAAACTGGCAACCAAGGCAATGGTAAACGCAACAATCCATACTTGCGGATTTGCAATCGCTCCAAAATTTGGAAAACTAAACTGTGAGAAAAATGACGAGGCATCTTCTGGCACAGGGACACTCACTAATAAATCAGATGAAATGCCCCACTGCGTGTTTCCTTTGGTACTTACAAAATAAATAATCCCAACGGCAACAGCCACTAAAGGCCCTTGTATCAATTTAAATATTTTGCCTTTATTGTTTAACACTTCACTCCAAAGCAATAAAATTGATAAGGCTAAAACAGCAACAATAGTTGCACCAGGGCTAATGAAGTTTAATGAATTTAATATTTCTGAAAAAGTGTTTTCACCACCGACCTGAAAAAAGGCGAAATTACCTCCCGGATCCGAATTATATCCAAAGAAATGCGGTATTTGTTTAAGGATGATGATAATTCCGATTCCGGTCAGCATCCCCTTGATAACCGATGATGGAAAATAATAGCCAATCACACCGGCTCTAAGAATTCCAAACAAGAATTGAATTACACCTCCTAAAACAACGGCTAATAAAAAGTTTTCAAAACTTCCGAGGGTTCCAATGGCGGTTAAAACAATCGCAGCCAAGCCGGCTGCAGGGCCGCTAACCCCAACATGAGACATGCTGATACTACCAACGACCACACCGCCTACGATTCCTGCGATAAGTCCTGAAAAAAGTGGCGCTCCACTGGCCAAAGCAATTCCTAAACACAATGGCAATGCCACAAAGAATACGACAATACTTGCGGGTAGATCTGATTTTAAATTTTTAAATGGATTTGAGCTATTCATTATAATAAAATATATGTATTAAAGCCCTGTATAAACACAGTGCTCTTATTAATTTGATTGATTTTTGAACTAAATTGAATTTGATTTTAATTTGGATACTCCATAAATTGGTCACGAAATCAAAATACGAACGGAAGTCTTAGGCCGCTTCTGGTGGCGGGTCATGAACCGCAATGGTTACATCTATTTTAAAACCTTCGGTTTCATAAAAAGAAACCCTTTTTATGTAACTAATAGAAGTGATCTCTTTAACTGTAAGTCGAATTTCTATTTTTTTATCTTTCGTATCTTCTAATTCTTTAGTTTCTTTTTTACTGGAATCGTTTTCAGCTTCCAGATCAAGCCACGAAAATGCTTGGGGCTCCACAACGGTCATCGATTCTACAACGGGTTGCAGGAGGATCGACCCAAAAACCAATGCAAAAATAAGGACTCTGAACCCTGTGGATATGATGTAGGACAACTGTTTCATTTTTTGACTAGAGAATTAAAGACTAAATTGGTGTAGAAACGAACAATATTATTTTTTCCTTCTTCAAAATCAGTTAAAGATGGTAGGTGTTTTGAAAAATACCGTTGGTGATGAGCACCTTCAATAACTGTTGAAATTAACATGTGAGGAAATTCATAACTCGGATTTATTTCGGTTACAAGATCGCTAACCCGTTGCACTACCCGTTTGTAAGTTTTGTAATACCCCTTTTCATTCTCACTGTCAATAGCTTTTGTATGGTAGGCTTTTGAAGACTCGGATATAATAATTTTATTTAAGAGAACTTCGTTGATATATGAAAAGGAATTATCTTCAGTCACTTCGGCTGTGAGTATCAAAACTGCTTGCTCAAGGCGGTCGTGTGCGGACGGTACATTTAAGGTTGAAAATACCAATTTATACTCAATCCAACTCCAGTACCAATTTATCAAATACAACAAAAGAGCATGCTTACTGTCAAAATAGCGATACACCGAGCTTTCATTGGAACCAATTTCGATCCCTAACTTTTTGAATGTAAAATCTTCAAAACCCAAAGCTTCAATCATTTCTATGCTTTTAGAGACGATTTTTTGGCCCAAAACAGAAGATTCTGGGTTCTTTGTATAAAGATCCGAACTAATACTTATCTGTAATTGTAGTTTTTCCATAGTTTTACTCGACAAATATAATAGTAATACTATTAATATTTAATAGTTTAACATTTTATTCACATAAAACGTAAAAAATAAAGGGAAGCTATCGAAATTAGCTGCTTTTTTTTGTAAATTTACTTGAGAATTAGATCCCAAATCTGAATCTTCACAACCAATTAACCTATAGTAGCGTATTTCTTTACTGTAACACAATAAAAACTATTAATGGTGGGGTAGAATTGTATGTGCTCATATTTCGCTAACAAAATGTAGTATATAAGCAATCGGTAAATCTGATTAAAAATAAAAATCTCATTAGAATCACCAATTAAAATCGAACCAATGACAAACACTAAGCAGTTCACCGCAAGTCGAGAGAGCAAGTCAAAAGCCAAAAAATATCGGGGCATCGCCATAGCAGCTTGGATCCTAGCCATGGCAGGGCAAATCGTGGCCATCCTTAAACTACTCCATAAAGACCAATTGACATGGCTTCTAATTGCCATTGGCCTGATCCTCGCCCTCGCCATTACAGGGAACATTCTTTAGAAAAAGGCAAACCGGTTGGACCCCGCTTCTGAAAAAGACAAATTCAAGTTTTTTGTTCAAAATCAATTGGGCGCTATTTTGGGCGTCTTAGCATTTTTGCCCTTAGTCATTTTCATATTCACAAATAAAAATATGGATAAAAAGTCCAAAGGAATTGCTGGAACAGTCGCCATTATAGCCCTTCTAATTGCAGGTGCAACTGGTATTGATTTGAATCCCGCTTCTATTGAAAGCTATACCGAAGAAATCAACAAACAAACCAATACTCTAAAAACTCTCAACCATAATACCGATGCGGTATTTTGGACCAAAGCTGGCAACAAATATCATATTAACAAGGATTGTCAACACATAAAAGGACGTGAAAGCATTTCGAATGGAAGTGTGAAAGAATCTTGGAAACAAAAAGGCATCTCGGAACTCTGTAAAACCTGTGAGAAACGAGCGCGGAAATTAGATGTTGAATAGGGTGAGATTAAATATTAAAAAGCCCAAATGAAAAAAGCAGTTATTGTTGGAGCAAGTTCAGGAATTGGGAATGCATTGGCAAAAATTTTTGTTGAGAATGATTATAAAGTTGGCATTACGGGAAGGCGAAAAACGGAGCTTGAAACCTTTAAAGAATCAAATCCAAAACAGATTAGCATCAGTGTTTTTGATTGCACGACAGAAAATAATACTCAAAAACTAACGGAATTAGTAACTAAAATTGGTGGCTTAGATTTGCTGGTTTTAAGTGCTGGCACAGGCGACTTGAATAAAAAACTAGAATTTGAAAAAGAGAATGCTACAAATCAACTCAATGTGATTGCCTTTACTGAGATTGTCGATTGGGCATTTAACTATTTTGAGAAACAAGGCAAAGGACATTTGGTAGCCATCAGTTCTATTGCTGGGTTAAGAGGGAGTCGAATGGCACCCGCATACAATGCTTCAAAAGCGTATCAAATAAATTACCTAGAAGGGCTCAGACAAAAAGCTATGAGTTCTAAAAAACAGATATACATTACCGACATTAGACCTGGATTTGTAGATACTGACATGGCTAAAGGCGACGGTCAATTTTGGGTGGCCACCAAAGTAAAAGCAGCCAAGCAAATTTATGGGCTTATTAAAAAGAAAAAGTCTGTAGGATACGTGACAAAACGTTGGCAGTTAATTTCGCTACTTCTCAAAATAGTTCCAAATAGAATCTATAAAAGAATGTAAAAACAATCACAGCACAAGCAAGAAACTTGCGCCAACAAATTTAAAAACCTACTGCGTCTTCAACCACTTAAGATATAGGTTTTCTACTTTGGTCCGTGCCCAAGGGGTGCGTCTGAGAAACTTAAGACTGGATTTTAGAGTTGGACCATCGGTAAAACAACGGATGTTTATCTTTTCGCCCATCGCTTCCCAGCCATAATGGGCTTCGAGAGCAACGAGAATTTGCTCTAATTTCACTCCGTGTAAAGGATTATTAGGTTGCGTTTCCATAACAATTAACGGCGACGGTTATTATTTGATCGGTTGCCACCACCAGCAGACCCCTGACGTTTATTACTTGGGCGCGATCCACCTCGTTGACGGCCACCTCCTTGTTTTGGCGGTACTGTAGAAGCGTTCGGATCGGGTTCAAATCCTTCCACAATTTCTTTCTTAAAACGTTGTTTCGTTAGTTTTTCTATAGAAGCCATATAGGATGTTTCTTCGGCACACACCAACGATAAAGCCACACCATTGGCCCCTGCCCTTCCAGTCCGCCCAATACGGTGTACATAATCTTCTGGAATGTTAGGCAGCTCGTAATTGACCACATGCGGCAGTAATGGAATGTCCAAACCACGCGCAGCAATATCGGTCGCTACCAATACTCTAACATCGTGGTTTTTGAAGCCTGCCAATGCTTTGGTTCGCGCTCCCTGACTTTTATTTCCATGAATCGCCATGGCAGAAATCCGCGCACTTTCTAGTTTTTTACAAAGGTTGTTTGCTCCGTGTTTGGTACGCGTAAACACCAGGACTTGTTTCCACTGTCCGTCTTGTATGAGTTTAATTAACAGATTTGTTTTTTTCTCTTTTGCAACTCTGTACACTTCTTGCTTAATCGCTTCAACGGTTGTGTTTTCGGGAGTTGCTTCTACAAGTGTCGGACTGCGTAAAATGGTTTGCGCCAAGCTTTTGATCTCTTTAGAAAAGGTGGCCGAAAACATTAAGTTTTGACGTCTGGATGGGATCAATGATCTAATTTTATCAATGTCACGTTTGAACCCCATGTCTAACATACGATCGGCTTCATCAAGGACAAAAATTTCTACTTTA
>Ga0115560_1001366_pt1 | contig 17475 bp, 16 predicted proteins | sample COGITO_mtgs_1105_5_FD_87278 | JGI IMG/M metagenome (GOLD analysis project Ga0115560, IMG submission 87278) | Pelagic marine microbial communities from North Sea - COGITO_mtgs_110509 | ecosystem: Environmental > Aquatic > Marine > Epipelagic | place: Germany:Helgoland, sampling site Kabeltonne... | reverse complement strand
GGTCTCGGTACATGCCGATGAACCCAACCGATGCCGACGGAACGATGTCAAGAAAGCCGTCGAGCAGACCATTCCCTGCCCGGAGAATCGAGATGAGTGCCGGATCTGTCTCCAACTGTTGGCCTTTGGCCGGGCCAAGTGGTGTTTCAACGGTGACCGTCGTGGTCGGCAGATTATTCAACGCTTCATAGGCAAGCAATGTCGCGGTCTCGCGGAGAAGCTGGCGAAAGAGCGGTGCCGGTGTGCCTACATCTCGCATCAACGTCAACTTGTGCTGCACCAACGAATGGTCAACAGCGATAAGACGTGACGGGTCGATTTCAGTCATGCCCCGACTCTATGCCCCGGCGCCACCTGCAGCGTCACCCGTTGGGCCGCGGCGTTACTACGAGCGGCCTACACCACCATGTTGCACGCCAGACGCACGACCGGGCTTCGCCGCCATACAGTTCTTGTCACATGGTGAACTTGGAAGCTGACCTACCGGCACCGTCTAAAGAACGCATTGCTGTCCATGTGACCGGCGACGCGCTTCGTCAGCTACGAGGCGGTCATCCCTGGATCTGGGATGGTTCCATCGTGCGGGTCTCGGCCCAGGGCAAGGCGGGTGACCTGGCTGTCATCTTTGATGACAAGCGGAAGTTCGCCGGTATTGGCCTGTGGGACCCCCACGCCCCCATCGCGGTGCGGGTGTTACATCGCGGCTCGCCACAAACCATCGACGCAGCGTTCTTTGCCGACAAGCTGCTCACGGCATATACCCGTCGACAACGGCTACACGACGATCCCCACACCACGGGGTATCGATTAGTCCATGGCGAGAACGATGGGCTGCCTGGCCTGGTCGTTGACCGCTACGACTCGACCCTCGTCATCAAGCTCGACTCGCCGGTGTGGGTGCCGCATCTCCACACACTTGTTGAACCACTGATCGAGTTGACCGATGCCACGCGAATCGTGTTGCGAGCCAGCCGACGCATCATCGAGAGGCTGCCCCATGTCTTGCGGGACAGTCCGACGATCTTCGGTGCGGCGCCGCGTGGGCCCATCGAGTTTTATGAAAACGGCCTTGTCTTCGAAGCCGACGTCGAACGAGGGCAAAAAACCGGCCACTTCCTCGACCAGCGAGACAACCGCCAACTCATCGGCGACCGCTGCAACGATGCCCACGTCTTAGATGTGTTCTGCAACACCGGCGGCTTCAGCGTGTACGCCGCAGCAGGTGGTGCCCGGTCGGTGCACAGCGTCGACGTCAGCCACCATGCCATCAAGGCAACACAACGCCATATTGAAATCAACTGCTCTGGCCTTGGCTTCGATGCCCGACACACCAGCCAGGTCGCCGACGCGTTCGAAGCCATGACCGAACTCGCGGATCGACATCAACGATTCGACGTAGTCATCGTGGACCCACCAACGTTTGCGCCGAACACCGCATCGGTTCCGGCCGCTCGCCATGCCTATCGCCGTCTCACGTCATTAGCGGTCGAACTCTTGGCCACGGGTGGCACGCTGCTGCAGGCATCATGTTCCAGTCGAATCCCGGCCGACGAGTTTCATGCGCTCGTCACCGGCGAAATCGCCGAGAACGACATGAAGGCCATCAACACGATCAGGACCGGTCATGCGGTCGATCATCCGATCGAGTTCGAGCAAGGCGCTTACCTCAAGGCCATGCTGACCCAAGTAGTGCCAGCTCGACGTTGACCCCCGGCGCCTCTCGGGTGACGCCTTACCGCTAGAGGGTGCTTGCATCGGGTCGCGCATCCTGCAAGCGTTACAGCGTGCCGAGCGATGACGAGAGCAACATTCTGCCGCCGACGATGAACGATCGGGCGTTGCCACAAGCCAACCGAACCGTGCTCGGGCTCCTTCTCGCGTTGCTGGCCATTGCCGTCGTGCTCGCGTTATGGTTCCTGATTTTCGACAACGGTGACTCGTCGACTTCAGCAGCCAGCCAAGCACCGCGGCCGACACCACTCACGATCGCGACATCGACACCGGTTCCGCAGGATACGAGTATCGGCATCATCACCACTGACGATGTCGAAACTGAAGCGACCAGCGCACCTGTCCCCAGTTCGACACCGGTGGGTGAAGGATTCGAAGCCTGCACAGCCGACGCCTCACCACTCACGACATCGAGCTATATCGTCGACACCAACACGGCACCCCTCAACCAGCGCTACGAACCCTCGGTGGGTGGCGCTCAGGCGGGCACCTTCGACCCTGGCCAGACAGGGTTGGTATTCACCGGTGAGTGCGTGGTGAACGTGGCCGATGGTTACACGTGGTGGAAGATCTTCAACGGCACAGAAGATGTGTGGGTCGCGAGCGCATTCGTGACGCCGAACTAACGGGAAGATCCCTACCGATAGTCCGAGCCAGGCCGTGATTCGGCACCGTTCGGATCCTGGCTCTATCGTCGGACGCATGACGATCGATTGGTCAGCTTCCACACCGTTCTTTACCGATGAACATCGGGCCTTTGCCGAGGCGGTGCGCCAATTCACGACGAACGAAATCGTGCCCTACATCGAAGAGTGGGAACGTGCGGGTTACGTCGACCGGGAGCTCTACCGCAAGGCTGCCAGGATCGATATGTTCGGCGACGGTTTCGAGGCCGAATACGGCGGGCACGGACAACGCGATGCCCTGCTGCGCCTGGTGATGATGGACGAACTCTCCCAGGCCGGTTCCGGCGGCGTCGTTGCATCGATCCTGTCCAACTACATCGGCCTACCGCCCGTACAACGATTCGGCTCTGAAGAACTCAAAGCCAAGGTCATCGCCCCGTGCCAAGCAGGTGATGCGATTGCTGCGCTCGCAATAACCGAACCCTCTGGCGGCAGCGACGTAGCCCGCATCCGCACAACCGCGAGACGCGACGGCGACCACTATGTGGTGAACGGCTCCAAGACGTTCATCACCTCTGGTATGCGGGCTGACTTCTACACCGTGGCTGTTCGTACCGGAGCCGAGGGGCCGTCGGGCATCAGCCTGCTGCTGATCGAAGCTGACCGCGACGGTTTCGAACGCACACCACTCGACAAGATGGGTTGGCTGTCGAGCGATACAGCGACCTTGTACTTCGATGACGTGCGGGTCCCGGTATCGAACCTGATCGGCGAAGAAGGTGCCGGGTTCAGTGCCATCGTGAACAACTTCAACGCCGAACGTATGGACATGGCGGTGCAGTCGTTTAGTTTCGCTCGGGTCTGTTACGACGAGGCGCTGGCCTGGGCTCGCGAGCGCGAAACCTTCGGCCGCAAACTCGGCGAACATCAGGTGATCCGCCACAAGTTCGTAGAAATGGATCGCCGAATCAACGCCGGTCAGGCGTGGACACAACTTCTCGCGTGGCGTCTCAACCAGGGTGATAACCCCGTCGCCGAGATCGCCGAAGCCAAAGTCGCAGCGACAACCACGTTCGAGTTCTGTGCCCGTGAAGCCGCCCAGATTCTCGGTGGCGCCAGTTACCTGCGAGGAAGCGTCGTCGAACGCCTCTACCGAGAAGTGCGGGTCCAAGCCATCGGCGGTGGCTCCGAAGAGATCATGCGCGACCTGGCATCACGCCAGCTCGGCATCTGACGACCTACCAGTCCTTTTCACCAGCCCACGAGTCGCCGCCGTCGGCATCATCGCCGTCGGCATCGACGCCGTCAGGTGCGTCGGCATCGTCAGGTTGATCTGATGTCGCAGCTTCTACGAATGTTGCCTTGGCGCCGCCAGACGAGGCGCCAGACTCTGGAACCTGAGACTCTGGGGCCTGAGACTCTGGGGCTTGAGATTGGGCCGCATCGAGGGTCGTGTCCGCCGTAGCTACAACGCGCGGCACAACTCGTGCTGCGTCGGCAGGCAGATCACCCGGGACTGAGTCCAGAGGCGGAGCAGCCGGTGGAATCAACTCACCAGCTGGGCCTTGCTCAACCTGCACCGGCATAACGGGAACGGTTGGGTTTCCTGGACTGGTGTAGTGCTGCGGCAGCGGCTGGGCCGGCTGCGCGTACGGCCCGGCGGGATAAGGCGCTGCGTAACCCGGTGGATACTGACCGGGGTACGGCTGGCCCCACTGCTGCGGCGGATAGCCGGGGTATCCGCCGTAACCCGGTGCCATCGCGACTGGCTGCAACTGCTGTGGCTGCTGCTGGACTGGTGGTTCGGCTTCGGGCGCTCCTCGACGACGACGGATTGATCGAATGCCACGTTCATCACTGACGCTGCTGTACACCCAGTCATCAGGCCAGATCAGCTTGGTGATACCACCCGCCCCTGCAACGACACCGCCCAGGACTACAAACCGGATCATGATGGACACCAGCGGTGCCACATTGGCCGCGTACACCGCGACCACAGAGTTCCCAGACGAACCTCCGCCTGCCAGGAGCGGCACGACGAATCGAATCAAATAAATAATGACGACGAGCACCACGCCGACCCCAACCATGCCTCCCCCGAATTGGATAGCAGTCGACGGGCGACGAACGGCGATTATGACCGCACCGGCCAACGATGCGATAGCCCCAAGCAGGGTGAGCCCACGCCAGTTCGGTCCGTTGCGCAACAACGTCCACAGGAAATTGATCGTGGTGTCGCGATCAGCGACCTTAAAGACGCCGTAGCCGGCTGGAGGCGCGGTTTGGGTGATCTCCGCGGTGCGTGGATCTGCCGCAAGCCGCTCATAAATCGGCTGGTACAACGGCTGCATGTTGAAGAACACTTCGCCCTTGTTCCGCAACAACGCTGCCGATTCAAGCTCGGCCGAAGTAATCAGCTCGGTTTGGCTTCGCCCAAGTGCACTCGCGAACGTGCGGTCGTAAGTTGCGCTATCAAAGACATCGAGTAGCACCTCTTCGATGGCCTGATCCCGCGCGATTTGTTCTTCGGTGATCGGATCGGGGAGGTCATCTTCGAGCAGGTTGCCAAGGCCGGTCTCTGCCTCTTCTACAACATCACCTTCGGCCAGAGCGATGATTTCGGTGCGGAATCCGCCAAAAAGCCGTTCGCGTATTTCTGCATTCGTCGCAAGCCCCGACGTGTTCTCTAGGAACGTGTCGGGTGTATGGAAATGCTGATCGACGTAGCGGAAGACGCCAGCAAACAAGGCAAGGAGCACACCGATGGTGACCAGTCCGCTCGCAACAATTCGTCGGATATCGCGACTCCAGCGCTCAGGGCCATCCTTACGACGGCCGACCAGCGCAGGTTAATACCCCGAGCTGACGAAATTCGGCACAGTAACTAAAGGACTTGTCCCTATCCCTTCATTCAGAGCGTCTACGGGCAGCCCTGCTTCGAGTTGTGGACCCACGCTCCACCCAACTGCGGAACTAGCGTGATCAGGTGAAGAAACCCGAGTCATCATGGGGACTTGCGGTTGCCACCCTGGCACTTGCCGTGCTCGCGGTCATTGTCGCAACGTCGCTGTACCTCGGCCTTCGAGGCCTTCTCTAGACGGTCCTGTCGGCGCCTGTAGAGACAATGTTTCCGGCCATGTGAGCTCGCCACTCGCGCCACCGCATTCTAAGAGAACCGCAAGAATCACTCGCAAGCGTTCGAGCAACAGCCCGGCGTTGTTTACGATGCTCACTCATGGATGCAGCATCGACATGACAGTGGTAACGGCATGACTGTGGCATCGACGATCTTGATAGCCGAAGATGATCGGGCCGCCCGACTAGCGCTTGAGCGTGCGCTGAAGTTCGAGGGTTACGCCGTACTCGCGGCATCCGATGGTGGCGAAGCACTCGAACTGCTGGGCTCCAACGAACCCGACGCCATCGTGCTCGATGTCATGATGCCAGGTATCGATGGCCACACCGTGTGCCGACGGATCCGCGACAAGGGCATCCATATCCCCGTGCTGATGCTCACCGCTCGACATGAAATTGCTGATCGCGTTGCGGGGCTCGATGCGGGCGCCGACGACTACCTCGTCAAGCCATATGCACTCGACGAACTCCTCGCTCGCCTCCGTGCCTTGCTCCGTCGAACCAGTGTCACCGGCAGCGACGGGTCCACAATCGAACTCGACAATCTGGTTCTCGATGCCTTGGCGCGCCGGGTAACCCGGGACCAAGCCGTGATCGACCTGACCAAGACCGAATTCGACTTACTCGAGCTTCTTGTGCACAACCAAGGCATCGTGCTGACACGCGACGTCATCTATGAGCGCATCTGGGGCTTCGACTTCGAAACCGGTTCCAAGTCACTCGATGTGTACATCGGGTACCTGCGGCGCAAGCTCGAGGCCGACGGCGCATCACGTCTTATCCACACCGTACGCGGCGTGGGTTACGTCGCCCGACAAGAGTAGACCGCCACCATGAGCCTCCGAACTCGGATTGCGCTGCTTGTCGGAGTCACCGTGCTCTTGGCGTCCGCGATCGGCGGTATTGGCACCACTATTAGTTCCCGAAGCGTGGGGCTGGATCGGGTGGACCGGGCGCTTGCCAACGATGCCGAGGCCCTTCCAGCACAGGGCCCTCGGCTGGCCGGCCAGCTGCAATTCGCGTTCGATGCGCGTCGCGCAACCTGCAATGACGACGCTGACGCAGACTCCGAAGAAATCGGATCAGGCGCTGCCCAATCCGAGACAGGACGCAGTGGCGGCCGACTGCGGTTCTTGCCCGAGTTCGCAAGCAACCTGCAACTCGTTCGGGCAAATGGCAACGTATTCTCCGCCTGTCAGACGCTGCCGATTTCCGCCGACGAGATCGCCATTGCCACCACTGGCGAAGGCACAAACTATCGAACCGTCTCGATCGAAGGCGAGCGATTTCGGGTGTTGACCCGCGGGTTCGGCGACGTTGGTGCCGTGCAGTTCGCCCGCAACCTTGAGATAACCGAGGACACCTTGCGCAGCGTGGTCGTTCGCAGCCTGGTCTTCGGACTGATCGGAGCTGCCTGTGCCGCCGCGCTCGGATGGTTGTTCGCAAAACGGGCAACCGAACCAGTCCTTCGTCTGAGCCAGGCTGCAGAACGAGTCGCTCGTACCCAGGATCTCGGCGAACGAATCGCCGTCGATGGCGGCGGGGAAATCGGCGCGCTGGCGTCGAGTTTCAACACCATGCTCACCTCACTCGACACGTCCCGCGAACAGCAGAAGCGGCTGGTCCAAGACGCCAGTCATGAGCTGCGCACGCCATTAACCAGCATGCGGACCAATGTCGAGTTATTGCAGCGCCACACAAACATCGATCCCGAGGTTCGAGCTCAGGTTCTCCACGACATCGGCGCAGAGCTTCACGAGCTCACCGAACTGACCACCGTACTCGTCGACTCGGCCACCGAGATACCGGCCACCCTGCAACTGCGAGATGAGATTGACCTGATCGACCTAGTACAGGCATGTGCGGACCGTGCTCGACGACGGCACCACCGAACTATCCATGTCCACGTGACCCAGGACGTCCGCTCGACCATCCCCGGAGATACCGCACTTCTTAGCCGGGCCGTGACGAACCTGATCAACAACGCAGTGAAGTTCAGCGATCAAGGGACCGAGATCGATGTCGACGTATCGGCGACTGCAGTCACGATAAGAGATCGGGGACCGGGTATCCCCGATGCCGACTTGCCGTTCGTCTTCGACCGCTTTTACCGGGCGACCGCAGCCCGATCCGCACCGGGTTCCGGATTGGGCCTGGCCATCGTCAACCAGATAGTCACCGCCCATGGGGGCACGGTGCATGCGTCCAACCGCGCCGACGGTGGCGCCCAGATCGGCTTCTCGTTACCTGTCGTAACTGCCGCATAATGTGACAGAGCAGGGCGAAGGCACGTAGGTCGGCTCGGCCGACTCAGCTGCTAACAGCAGGGATACGACACAAAGAGGCAGCCCGACAACGTTTGACCAACAGCCGCCCACTGTGCGAATGAACGGTTTGGCTTGGGCTTGCAGCGCGAGCCCGCCAGCCTTGTCCATACCAGCGCCCGTTGCGACATAACGTTGGATCTCCTCGACGGTGAGAGGTCGAAGCTCAACAACAGTCGTGACCATCTCAACCTGAGGCGTTGCGCCGCGATGTCCAACACAGACGGCGGTGGCGATCTCGAGCTCGCGACCTGACATCGATGCCAACATCGCGGTGAGTCGACGGTTGGTAGTCGGCTTCCCCATCACTGAGCCGTTGCACGCCACCAGCGTGTCAGCTGTCAAGAGCAGCCTGTCGGTGCCGTTCGCTGGGAACGCAGCAAACTTCGCCCGAGCAATGGTCTCGGCGAGGACCCGCGGGTCTCGTTCGAGCTCATCGATGAACGCGTGCTCGTCAAGTTCCACCACCTCGACGTCGAAGTCGACGCCGAGCGACCGAAGCAGGTCCGCCCGCCGAGGCGATGCTGACCCAAGGGTCACCTTGGGGGTCATCTGGGCTGGTTCAACCACCGCTGACGATCGAGTCTGCGCCGCCACCGGGTGGTTGATCGTTGTCCCGATCACTTAGCCAGCCTTCGGGAAGGTGTACCGCTCGGGGCCCGCCAGTATGGCTGCGAGGCTGGCGTAGTACCCCCGGAGGGAACGGCTCACTCGAATCGGCCTGCTCGACCAGCACCCGCAGCTCATCGAGTTTGGTGAACCGGGCGAACTGGTTACGCATCTCGCCGCCGATGGGGAAGCCCATCAGGTACCAGAGCGCATGTTTGCGGAACATGCGGAGCGCACCCTCGTTGCCGTACCACTCCACCAACATCTCTGCATGGCGAAGCATCGTGTGGCTCACTGCGCCAAACGTTGGGAGCTCGGGAAGCGGCTGACTGTCGAACGCAGCTGCGAGTGCACTGAACAGCCACGGCCGTCCGAGGCAACCTCGACCAATGACGACGCCGTCGCAACCAGTCTCGCGCATCATGGCAAGTGCGTCGGCCGGCTCCCAGATATCACCGTTGCCAAGCACCGGGATCGAAGTCACTGCCTGTTTGAGTTCACCAATCGCATCCCATCGGGCATGCCCTGAATACAGCTGTTCGGCGGTGCGGGCATGCAGCGCGATCGCTGCACAACCTTCGCCCTCGGCGATGCGGCCGGTCTCAATAAAGGTCATGACATCGTCGTCAACGCCCATACGGAACTTGATGGTGACCGGAACATCACCAGCACCGGCGACGGCCGCCTGCACGATGCGACGCAACAGTCGATGGCGGACCGGCAAGGCTGCGCCGCCACCATGTTTGGTCACCTTTGGTACCGGGCAACCGAAGTTCATGTCGACATGGTCAACAGCACCCTGCTCAACCAACCGGCGCACGGTTTCACCGACCTCTTCGGGAACCGTGCCGTACAACTGGATGCTGCGAGGCGACTCGTCTGCACCGAACTCGGCGAGCTTGAGTGTCTTGGCATTACCTTCGAGCCACGCCCGAGCGGTGATCATCTGATTGACGTACAACCCGGGTGCTGCATCGGCTCGGGCAGAGGACGCGGAACCGATCAGACGACGCCCCTGTTCACCATGCTCACGACACAATGCCCGAAACGGCACGTCGGTCACACCGGCCATGGGAGCCAGAATCACCGGTGGCCAGACAGCCAATGGACCGATCCGCAGCTCAGGAAATTCGCCAGGCGCCGCCGATGCTGGGGCCATACCAGCCGCGTCGGGCGGCGACTGTGGGGGAAGCGTCTCTACCGATGTCACCCCACCAGCTTTACGGATCGAGCCTCCAATCACACCCTGTTCTTACACCCTGCCGTAAACCTTGCACCTAGACCCTGTTGCATCGCACCGATTGCAGGTGGCCCAGTCGGACCCGAAACACGTCGTACGATGCAAAGTTGATGACAGTCGTTTCCGAGACCTCCGGCACCCCCGAGCCACCCGACAAGCCGCCAGCGATCGGCTTCGGTCTCCAAAGTCGCGACGTGGTTCCCGTGATTGCCTTGCTCGCTGGCGTCGCCGCCGCCTTTAGCGGTAACCAGCCAACCGGAAACTCCGCTGCGGATTACGCGCTCAGTTTCGTCTTCGCTGCGGCTGTCGTGTGGTTCGGTCAGTTCGCCACCGCACAAGCTGTCACAGTGTCGGCTGCGCTTGGCCTGTTCTTCACTGGATTCAGCATCCCTGCCATCGCCTTTGCGGCTTGTGCGCTTTTGGTAGCACTAGCGATCACTATGTGGCGCCAGTTGGACCGCGACAGTTGGGTAATCAGCGCCGCCTTTGTGGCCGCGCTGACGACACAAACCGTCTTGTACTTGCCCAATATCGGCTTCAACACAAGCGCTTCGATTCTGGCAGCGATAACGATAACACCCATCGTGATCACCGGATTCCGCAATTTGCCGGAGCGCCAACAACAACACGCCCGCCGTAGCCTCGTTGCGGTCATGACCTTCGCAGCCGTAGCAACGGCACTCACTGCGGCAACTGCATTGTCTGCTCGGGGGCAGGTTGAGCGTGGTATCGACCAGGCCGAAGACGGTGTCACCGCAGTGGAACAAGGTGACCAATACCAGGCACTCGTGTTGCTCGATGCTGCACAGGTTGACTTCGAACAGGCGCACGACCGGCTGAGTGGCCCGTTGACCTGGCCAGCCCGGTGGGTCCCGATTGCAGCACAACACAGTCGCGCACTCGAAACTGCGGCAGCTCAGGGAGCCACATTGGCGGGCACTGCAAAACGCACTGTGCTGCAAGCCGACGTCGACAAGATCCGGGGCCAAAACGGCGAGCTCGACCTTGACCTTGTTGAGGCGGTGAACGCCGAACTCACGCTTGCGAATCGTACGCTGCGGGCAGCACAACAGTCGTTGCGCGACGTCAACACCCCGTGGCTGTTGCCCATGCTTGGCTCCCGCCTCGACTCGGTGAACGAGGAATTGGTGTCGACCGCCGCAGATATCGATCTGGCCAACCATGGCACGTCAGTGCTCCCCGACATGTTCGGGGCAAACGGACTCCGGCGCTACATGGTGCTGTTTCTCCAGCCATCTGAGTCTCGTGAGTTCGGTGGTTTCGTGGGTGCCTACGGTTTCCTTGAAGCCGACCAAGGTCGCTTTGAGTTAACCGAGTCTGGTTCGGTCGATGTCGAGCTTGGCAACGGACCAGCGACATTCACCAACCCAGAAGTGTTCCCCAAGTCATTCCTGTCCGCCGTTCCCAGCTTGCGACCGCAGAACCTCACCGCGACCCCGGATCTGTCCACAATCGCCGCAGCGGTCCGCGACCTCACCCCTCAATGGCGACAGGACCCCGAATTCCACATTGACGGGGTGATCACAATCGACCCATATGCGCTGGCAGGGATGCTCGAACTAACCGGACCGATTGTTGTCGACGGCCGCACCGAACCCATTGATGCCGACAACGTGGTCGACTTCTTGCTTCGCGACCAGTACGTCGAGTTCGACCCCGTAGACCGAGCGCAGCGTCAAGATGTACTTCGGGTGCTCGCTGGCCAGGCCTTCAATAAACTGTTAGCTATCGAGATCCCCGGACCCGAGAAACTCGGCGCTATCTTCGGGCCAGCTGCGCGGGCAAACCGCTTGAGCATGGTGACGTTCAACGAACAAGAGAACGCCTTCCTGGATCGCATCTGGTTATCTGCTGATTTCCCTGACGTCGGCACAGCTGTCGACATGGTCGGCATCTACGGCCAGACGGGTACTGCATCAAAACTCGACGGCTACGCAAGCCGCACTGCAACGTACGACGTCATGGTGAACCCCGAAACGGGAGCAGTCACGTCGGAGCTAGTGATGGTCGAATCCAACGATGCACCAGCCGATGCTGGTGACTATGTCCTTGGACGCGGCGACGTCGGCGGCCCTGCCGGTGGGACACTCGGTTTCGGCAGCAACTTCCTGGCGCTCGGGTTGTACACCCGATCCACAGTTGAATCGTTGGAAGCAGATACTGCGTACCGGATCGAGGATGCGCAGCCTGCCTTTAGCTACGACCGCCACCGCATCTTCTTTGAGGTCCCCCTCGGCGACTCTGCTCAGGTGACCGCAAGAATGTCGTCTCAAGCCGAACCCGGCCGGTACGACGTGTATGTCCCTGCCCAAGCAACCGCGCTGGTTGGTGAGTTCACGCTGACCGTTCGGCCATCGCAGGGTTGGCGGATCAGTGGCTTTCCCACACAACAAGATGGCAGCTGGACCGAGACGTTTGCGCTCGACGAGGCCCATGGTTTCACGCTTATCTTCGAACGTGGTGAGTAGAGACCTCCGTGGCTGCGGAAGTACATACCTCGCGTTTTTATAAAGATCTTCGCTCAAGAAGTTGACGTGGAACTTCAGTTGCCTATACTCCAATCCGCATAGCGCAACCGCGCAAACCTTTGGAATACTGAAGAGTCAAATGGCTCTCGCGAGGAACTTATTATGATTCGTAAAATGCTGACAGCTACTACTGTCATCGCAGCTCTTTTGTTGAGCGTTCTGTCTTTCGGTGGTCTCACCGCTGACGCTGGTCCTACGTGCAGCTACGAGCAGGCCATCAACTCAGAGTGCGCCGACGCCCAACCTTACCCTGGCCCGTTCACCAACATGCCTGCATCTCCTACTGGGCCTTACGGTCTGGGCACACTTAACCCAGCTGCTGGTGCGGCCCCTGCAGCTCCTGCTGCCAGTGACGGGGTTGCTGGTTTGGCTCAAACCGGTAGCGAAAGCGCTGTCCTCGCATACGCCGGTGCCGGCCTCATCGCCTTCGGTGCGGTAGCTCTCGGCAGCCGTCGCAGGTTCTTCCAAGGTACGCTCGAAGTCTGAGCGTGTGCGCTGACGTAACGTAAGTTGCGTCGATCTTCAAGAAACCCTCGAAGCTGACGACGGTCAGCAACGGGGGTTTCTTGCCGTTTTGCGCTGAAATTCACGCCCAGCTAGTTGTGCGGACCATCACTCCAACTGACTGCCTGCACCTGCTGGTGCAGGCAGTCAGTGTCGTTCTACGTAGAGATCAGGATCTCTACATCTGCAGCGGCGAACGAGAAGAGCCGACGGAAGCGCGGGACCCAGATACAGGGGAAACAAGGTCCGACGAAGGCCGGCGGCAGACGAGGGGTGCACCACTGTCGCACCTCCGTGCCATGATGAGCGGTGTGGATCCCAACGTTGACGAGTTACACCCAAAAAACTGGACCTCGAGACTTTCCACATACGGCTGTGCAAATTCCCCATCTCGACCACCACAATCCCCATTTCATGGGGTTGTATCCCCTTTTGCCTTATGGGTTTTCCCCTCTTATCTGTGGAAATCAACAGGCAATCCACTACTGATCCACAGCCAAACGCGGGCAAGGTGGAGCAGTGAATCAGCCTGTTGAGAACTACGGCACGTCGAGCAACGTTCGACCCATGCCCGTGCCCGTCACCGCCAAGGTGCCGCCACAAAACATCGAAGCCGAAGCCTCGTTGCTCGGTGCCATGCTGCTCACCGTCGACGCCATTATCGACGCCACCCAGATCGTCGAAGCCGACCATTTCTACAAGCCAGTGCATCAATCGATCTTCTCGGCCATCACCTCGTTGTACGGTCAGGGCGAAGCTGTCGACGTCATCACGGTCAACGATGAACTCAAGCGTGCCGGCGTCGATGATTCGGTCGCCAACACCGGTGCCCTCATGTCATTGTCCGCTGGCACACCAGCGGCTACCAATGCATCCCACTACGCCCGGATCGTGTACGAACACGCGATTTTGCGCTCTCTGATCACCACTGCCCATGAAATTGCCGAGATTGGCTACTCCCAACCCGTAGATGTCCAGCAGGCAGTCGACGAGGCCGAAACTATGGTCTTTAATGTCGCTCAGGGCCGGGTCACCGACTCTATGGCGTTCATGCATGACCTACTGGGCGAAACCCTCGATGACATCGAGGCGCTGTATGACCGAGGCGATGCCATTACCGGAACGCCAACTGGTTTCATCGATCTCGACGAACTCACTGCGGGACTGCAGCCGAGCAGCCTCATTGTTGTCGGCGCTCGCCCGGCAATGGGAAAGACCAGCTTTGCGCTCAACATCGTGGCTCATGCTTCGATGGTTGAACAACGACCGGTTCTGCTGTTCTCACTTGAAATGAGCAAACTTGAGCTCAGCAAACGCATGCTGGTCTCCGAGGCCAAGGTCGACGCCACCAGCATCCGCAATGGCCGTCTCAAGGACGAGGATTGGACCAAATTGGCCCAGGCGATGGGACGACTTGGTAAAGCCCAACTATGGATCGACGATGACCCGAACATCACCGTCATGGATATCCGAGCCAAGGCTCGGCGGTTGAAGAGCAAGGTTGGCGATATGGGTATGGTCGTCGTCGACTATTTGCAGCTCATGTCGGGCCGAGCCAGCGCAGAAAACCGTCAGGTCGAGATCTCCGAGATCAGCCGTGGTCTGAAGATCCTTGCCCGTGAACTTGAGTGCCCGGTGATAGCGCTTTCGCAGCTGTCTCGTGGCCTCGAACAACGCACCGACAAGCGACCCATGCTTGCTGACCTTCGTGAATCAGGCGCGATCGAGCAGGACGCCGACATCGTGATGTTCCTGTATCGCGACGAGATCTACAACCCCGACAGCGCCGACAAAGGCCAGGCCGAAGTCCTGATCGCCAAACATCGTGCTGGCCCTACCGGGGTGGTTCGCCTTGCGTGGCTCGGCCACCAGACCCGGTTCGCCAATATGGCACGCACCTAACAGCTCGCCCTACAATGGCCTCTCGCAGACCTCGGGGCCGATACTGCCCACGAGTGTGCACCGGCCACTGCGAAGTGGTGAGCGGGCCCCGAGGCTTACTACCGCAGCTTTGGGTAGGCATCTGCTGCGGCGCATCACCGGGGAAGGGCCTGCGTGCCCGATGCTCCCGGCTCCAACAGCACAAGTACCTGCGGTTTGTCGCCGATAGCAGGACAGAACGGATCGAGCGTCGGCCGCTGACCTCTAACGCAGAAAGGCTGAGTACGCTTCTTTTCGATGATCTTCGGAGAGAATCTGCTGGCGCTACTTGTGCTTGCTATCGGCGCAGCGTTGGCATTCGGCAATCTCATGGCGCTGCTGCGGCCGCGACCTGAGCATGAGCGCAGCGAAGACGAACTTGCACGACCCCCTCTTGGTCGATCACTCATGATGATCGTGTTTGGGTTGTTGGCCGCAATCTGGGCGCTGGCAAGCCTTATCAACGCTGACGAAGCTGACTCCGCACCTGTTGCTGTGTCCATGGCGAGCGAATTCGTCATCACAACTCACTTGGCAGCACCCGCTTAACATCAGCCAGGCACTCCCCCACCGACCACGCCAGACCCCCAAAAGCAGCACACCCAGGCTGCACGCCGGCCCTGAACACACCCGAAAACGGCGACGGCCCGCCTGGTGAGAGGCGGGCCGCGTCGATTGTGTACAGAGCAAATGCTCTGTGAAGGTTTCAGGCTTCGTCGGAAATGACCGAAACGCTGATAGCCATCTTGACCTCAGGGTGCAACACGAGCGTCACGGAGTGATCGCCGAGTTCCTTGATGGGTTCATCCATGGCAACGACCCGACGGTCGAGCTCGAGGCCAGCGTGAGCGGCTGCTGCGATGATCTCGGTAGGACCAACCGAACCGAACAAACGACCTTCGTCGCTGGCTCGGGCTGCGATAACCATTGGTGTTGCACCAATACGTTGTGCGAGTGCATTAGCTGCATCACGACTTTGTGCGTTGCGCTGGTCTTCGACACGGCGCATAGCAATAGCCTCGGCTTCGGCGCCGGGGGTAGCTCGCATGGCCAGACCCTGTGGGATCAGGTAGTTGCGGCTGTAACCATCGGCAACATCGAGAACTTCGCCTCGTTTGCCGAGTCCATCAACATTGTCGCGGAGAACGATCTTCATTATTCGCCCTCCGTGGCTTCGACCTCGGTGTTGGTTGCGTCGGTTTCAGTGGCATCGTCGCCCTCGGCACCAGGACCTGGCGGAGGACCGCTCGGACGTGGTGCTGGACCATCGGCCCGGCCGCCACGTTCATTGTCACGACGGTTGCCACCACGCTGGGTGGTAACACGGTTGGTGTACGGAACGAGCGTCATTTCGCGAGCGTTCTTGATCGCACGGGCGATCTCGCGCTGCTGCTGGGTGTCGTTGCCGGTGACACGACGAGCCCGGATTTTTGCCCGGTCACTCATGAACCGTCGAAGGACGTTGACGTCCTTGTAATCGACGTACTCAATTTTTTCTTGTGTAAGTACAGAAACCTTCTTTTTACCGCGATGTGGTTTATCGCGTGGTTTCATCGTGCGCTTTGGCTTACCTCGGCCGGCCATTAGAAGGGCTCCTCGTCGTAGTTGTAATCCTGCTGTGGTGCAGGTGCTGCTGCTGGTGCCGCCTGCTGAGGTGGCTGGTTCTGCATGGGGGCGCCGCCGCCACCACTGAAGTTGCCGCCACCGCCGCCGCCACCGCCGAAGTTGTCGTCGCGTGGGTTACGAGCGACTTCGACTGATGCCCAGCGAAGGCTCGGGGAGACTTCATCTGCGGTGATTTCGATTTTGCTGCGCTTTTCGCCCTGGGGTGTTTCCCATGAGCGCTGGTCGAGACGACCTTCCACAATGACGCGAACGCCCTTGGTGATCGACGCGGCAACGTTGTCGGCCAAAGTGCCCCAACACACGATGTCGAAGAAGTTGACGTCTTCGACTTGTTGACCGTTGCGTTCATAGCGACGGTTCCATGCGATGGAGAAGTTGGTGACCGAAGCGCCGCTAGGGGTGTAGCGAAGCTCAGGATCACGGGTCACGTTGCCAACGACTTGTACGTTGTTTCCGAATGCCATTAGATGCTTCCTCTCAGGATGCGGTACCGATCAAGCCGCGTTTTTCGGCTTCGTGATCGGGGAGACGCAGGAGTTTGTGGCGGACGACATCGTCCGCAAGCCGGAGTGCCCGGTCAAGATCGTTGATAAACGACCCGTTCTCTGAGATCAACTCGAGGACGAGATAGTAACCCTCGACCTTGTGATCGATCTCATAAGCAAACTTGCGTCGACCCCACCAATCGTTCTTTTCGATTGATGCACCGAACTCTTCTGCTGAAGCAGAAACACGGTTCGACGCCTGAGCAGCGTTGGAATCATCGAGATCGCCATCAAAGATGACCATCAATTCATATGCTCGCATGAGCAACCTCCCTCTGGACCTGAAAACAGGGTTGTGGACTTCACAACAGGGTCAAGATGTAACCGTGCAACGATAACGGCGCTGATACATGTTTGCCTCACTCCATCCATAATGACAGACGGGTGCGACAGAGTCGCCGCTCGTCTTCGGCTGCTCCAGGCATTCGCTTGACCGATACAACCCGTGCAACGCCGCCGCTCGCCCAGCCTTCGTCGGACCCTTCGCCAACCCAACTCCACCAGCCGTCGTCCCTCCGGCCTACACACAACGCCAAGAGTCCCCGGGACCCCAGACTCGAGAACCCCAGACTCGGGAAACTCAGACAGCGTTTCGGTGAGGAACGAGCTGAAACCCGAATTACCCGAACTACCCGCCGTAGAGGCCTAGGGCTTCGACTTGATCAT